>Ga0075362_10000002_pt1 | contig 198286 bp, 198 predicted proteins | sample EndMetdeltDD1762_FD_71397 | JGI IMG/M metagenome (GOLD analysis project Ga0075362, IMG submission 71397) | Populus endosphere microbial communities from Tennessee, USA - Endosphere MetaG P. deltoides DD176-2 | ecosystem: Host-associated > Plants > Roots > Endosphere | place: USA: Tennessee...
GGATGGGAAGGAAAGGAGACAGAAGAAGGACCAGTCAAGGGCGTGTGGACAGAGACTCGGAAAAGGAGTAGCGCGGAGGACGAGAGATTGGCGCGCGGAGAACACGGAGAAAAGAAAAGCCGCGAAGCGCGGAAGAAAAGGAGAGAGAGGGGTTAAACATTTTGGTTCTCGGGTTCAGGGGCGTTGAGGACGCAGCGGCGAATGCCCTCTTTTAAAATTAAAGAATTGAAGTTGATTAAGAGTCCGATTTGTCGATTCATCAATCGCATGTAAGTGAGGAGTTGGGCTTTGTGGATAGGTAAAAATGCTTCAGTAGATTTTAGTTCGATGAGGATTTTATCCTCCACAAGAAAGTCAAGTCTATAGCCGCAATCAAATTGTTTATTTTTATAGATGAATGGTATTAGAAGCTCTTGCTTATATTGCAACCCAAGATTTTCAAATTCAAAACTCAAACAAGATTTGTAAGCAGATTCCAGCAACCCTGGCCCCAAAACCTTGTGCACCTCAATTGCCGCCCCAATAATCCTTTGCGATAATTCCCCCTCTTGAAACGGATGCATCTTCTCCCTCTCTCCTCTCTCTCTTTTCTTCCGCGCTTCGCGGCCCTTTTTTTTCTCCGTGTTCTCCGCGCGCCAATCTCTCGTCCTCCGCGCTACTCCTTTTCCGAGTCTCTGTCCACACGCCCTTGACTGGTCCTTCTTCTGTCTCCTTTCCTTCCCATCCAAGCAATCTCCGATTCTAGCAAAAGGCTCCTTCCGGTAACATGGAATTATGCGTATCCGTACAAAAATTATTTGCACGATCGGCCCCTCCGTCAGCTCGTATGAAAAAATCGTTGAATTGATCGAGGCGGGGATGAGTGTGGCCCGGCTTAATTTCAGCCATGGGACGCATGAGGATCATCTCAAAGTGATCCAGCATCTTAAAAGGGCTCGGGAGCAACTCCAAAAACCAATTGCGATCATGCTCGATACGCATGGACCTAAGATCCGGGTCGGGAAACTCCCTGGCGATGCTCTGGCGCTGAAGGCGAAACAGCGGGTGAGGCTGGTTGGGAAAGAGGGTGGAAAAACCGATGAAATTCCGGTGCACCCCATCGAGATTGTCGATGCGTTGTCAGTGGGAATGACGGTCCTTTTCGACGATGGCTATTTAGTTGCCAAAGTGGTGGAGAAGGGGAAGCGGGAAGCGGTTCTCGAGATCCAAAACGCGGGGACGTTGAAAAGCGGCAAGGGGGTCAATGTGCCTGGGGCTGAAATTCCCCTTCCTGCGCTGACGCCAGGGGATATCGAAGATTTGAAATTCGGCTGCAAGCAGGACATCGATCTCGTCGCGGCCTCCTTCATCCGTTCTGCGGAGCATGTTTTAGCGATTCAAGAGATTTTGGCCCAAGAGGGCAAGAGCAACATTTTAGTCATTGCAAAGATCGAAAGCACGCAGGGAGTCGACCATTTCGACAGCATTGCCCAGGCAGCAGATGGAATTATGGTGGCAAGGGGCGATTTGGGGGTAGAGGTCGATTTGGCCCTCGTTCCCAAGCTGCAAAAAATGATGATCCGGAAGTGTTACCAGGCGTGTAAACCCGTGATCACCGCGACTCAAATGCTGGAGTCGATGATCACCAATCCAAGGCCGACCCGCGCGGAAGTGTCCGATGTGGCCAACGCGATCTATGACTCAACCTCCGCCGTCATGCTTTCCGGAGAAACCGCAGTTGGTAAATACCCGATTGAAACAGTTGAGCGAATGCGGAGCATCATTCAAGAAGCGGAGTCGGATTTTAATTATTACGAGTTTTTTGAAAAGAACAGCCTGCGCGATGCTCATGACGTCTCCAGCGCCGTATCGGTTGCGGCGGTAAAGACTGCCTATTGCATCAATGCAAAAGCGATTTTTGCCTTTACTGCCAGCGGACAAACCGCCCGGCTTGTCTCCCGTCTTCGTCCAAGCATGCCGATCATCGCTGTCACGCCCGATAAAAAAACGTATCAGCAACTCGCGTTCAACTGGGGGATCGTTCCTGTCCTCTGCGAGGGGTGCACGAACTCCAAAGAGGCGTTTGCGACTGCAACCCGTTTCGCTATTTCCCTGGGGTTGGTTTCCTTGGGAGATCTGGTTGTAGTGACAGCGGGAGTTCCTTTTGGAAAAAAAGGGACGACGAACATGATGCTCGTAGAGAGCGTTGGGGATGATCTGGAACCGTGCTAAATCAGCTTATGATTCAGAAGCTGTTCGGCCGTTGTTGGGGAATTTGAGTTTTATGAGTTCGGAGTGGAGACCTTGCTGGGTTTCCTCTTCTACTTTCGATTCAGTGAAAATCCCGTTCTTAACGAGGTCGGTTATTGCGAAGAAGGCGGATCCTAAAATTCCGGTCTTTGTCACTTCGTCTGCAGCAAACCAATATCCTAAAGTGCCAGCGAGCGCTGATGCGGTGAAGAGTATTTTGGGCCATGCGCGGAGTTGGCCCATCTCGCTGAGTTTTTTGAAGTTCTCAATATTTTTGGAAAAAACCGTTTGGATGGATTCAATTTCCTCGGGGGAAAAACGGTTCTGGGAGAGTTCTTCTTCGATCCCATCCAAAGATTTTTCAAGCTTTAGAGCCTCGCTGCCCAAAGATCTTCGCTCCCAGAATGAGGCAAAGTTTTTCAAGGTGGCCCAGCCAAATAGAGCGGAAAAAGCGACAGTTGTTTTTGAAATCAAGGAAACGATTTCGTTTTCGATCGTGATTCCTGTAAAGGGGACCAGCGCGCGGCTAGAAGAGGATCGATATTCTTCATTGGAACCTTCGATTGCAAGAAGCGGGGACCTTGGAGAAGAGTCTAAATCGGGCGAGAGCTGATAGAGGGAAAAAGCTAGAGGAATACCCAATCCTAAGCCTCTTGTGATGCCTTCTTTTAAACTCCCTTGTTTGTTCTGTTCAAGGATCTGTGAAGAAAGCTTGTAGGTCGTGTTTAAAATCTCTGCAGTGATCGGACATTTTTTCTTATTTGTGATCGTTTCGCTGATTTCCCGATCGCGGATTATTGGGTGGGAAACGCGGACGAAGATTTGCTGGCCGGGAGGGAGATAAGTGGCGTTTTTGGGAATGGTGACAAAAAGTGGAGAAGAGTCGGGCGATGAAGCTTTAGGTGTATGAACCATTGGAATTCCCCCTTTAAATAAAATTTTTTTTGATCTAACAGAAAATCCCTGTTGAAATCAGAGAAATAATAGGCCTTTTGGGGGATAGATTCAACGAGGATTTCCAAAGAGAGCGTTTCAAATAAAAACTTTTTCTTGGAAGCTTTTCTCTCCTCGGGCTAGAATATTCCCTTCGTCCTCGTAGCTCAGTGGATAGAGTGGAAGCCTCCGGAGCTTCAGGCCGCAGGTTCAAATCCTGCCGAGGACGCCACCTTTAAAAAAATTGAACAGGGAGGCCTATCTGACCTCCCTTTTTCATTTTTAGGATAAGCTCAAGATTTCTTTTTGTGTTTCCTTTGCCGCATCGGCAGGGGAATATTCCTGTGTTAAGGCATAGTGCTTGGCGGCCACCATCAAAGAACCCGTTCCTGCTATAATCGATAAAGCGGGAAGAAGGGGGATTCCCAAGGCGGAGCCCGCCATCCATGCAAGAGCTGAAACAGAAGTAAATACTTTGTTTCTTGAGGAGCCTGTTTCTTGATGCTCTATTTGTTCAAGGAGAGAGGTCGTTTTTTCAGAAATATCGATGATTTTTTTTATTGATGCAGGATTTAAGCCCGAATTGGCGAGCTCTTCCTTCATTGCGGGAAGCTGCGCTTCGAGAGATTTTCTGTTTTCGAGAGCGAAATTAGCCCTGCCTTCAGAAGTGCCGGAAGAATAGAGAAAAGCGGCAGCCGTTGAAATACCGACAAAGTAAGGCGATGATGCCTCTAAAGATGCAGCGGCAAAAAAAGCATAAACCGCTGTGACGACAAGGCTACCTAGCTTATCGTCTTCGTGTAAATTTTTGAATTTATCAAAAAAATATTTGTTGTCTATTTGGATTTTTTGAGCAATAACTGCGGATTTATTTAAATATGCTTGAGTGATTGGAAGTTTTTTATTCTGAGCGATTGTTGCATATGAATTATCTAATTTTAAAGTAACTGATGCCATAAAATACCCCATTTTTGGGGGAAAGCTTACCTGATTTTATAGATTTTATAAATGTAAAAGAGCAGCGGCGGCCAAAGGGGCTGTCTCGGCCCGAAGAATGTTTTTGTGGAGGCGCACTCCTTTTCCGTTTTTATGGAGGAGTGTTAGTTCTTTATTTGAAAAGCCCCGTTCCGGTCCCGTGATGAATTGAATAGAGGGAGGGGATTCGGTTTTCCAAAGGAGGGGGGCCTCTGGGTCGGTATGGCCGAACAGGGTTGTTCCTGTAAAGGGGAATAGGTCCGAAAATCGCTTCACGATTTCGAGAGGAGGGAGGTCGAGGCGACCCGACTGTTTCATTGCGGAAACTGCGATGTATTTAAGGCGTTCGAGCTGATTTTGCGACAGATCTGTTTTTTCTGAATATTCTGCTGGATAGAGGCGAAAAAGGTCGGCGCCAAGTTCTGTCCCTTTTTCGATCACCCATTCAAGCTTTGCGGGGCGCATAAAGGGAATTGCAAGAATGAGTTGGGGAGAGGGGACTTGAGTGTGGGACGAAGAGAGAATTTTCAGAACGGCCGATTTTTTACCGATTGTTGTCACTCCCGCCTTTGCAAGCGCGCCCCTTCCGTTGACGAGCTCGACCGCTTCTCCTACTTCCACGCGCATGACGTGAGCCAGGTGGTGCAATTCAGGGCCATCCATTTCGACACGGGCGCCGTCAATTAAATCATCATCTACGTAGAAACGTTCAGCAGGCATAAATCACCATAGATCATTTGGTCCAAAGAGTTCCGGAGCGGCAGAGGGCTCGTTTAAAAATTTCTGAGAAATCGTCTTTTTTATCAAAAGGTAGGTGGGGATCTGCGAGTTGTTTCAGGTCTGAGAGGGTCAAGATTTCAAAGGCGCTCCGTTTAAAATAATGGCGGAAGAGCGGTTTGTAATCGGCGAAGTTGAAAATGAGTTTAAAGCGGAAGTCGTCCAGGAGCGTTTCGCTTAACTCGGAATAGGTTTGGATTTCGGCGTCATTGATGGAAAGGTTTTGTTTGCAGGCATCTGGCACAAGGAATGTGAGAAAGGAGAGGGGATAGATCTGTTTGAGAGTTGGCAAATGGGGGAGCAAAGCATCGAGGTTTGTTTTCTCTTTAGGCAGGATAATGCAAATGCAATCGTGGCGGAACCGTTTGTAGACGACTTGCGGCGTTTGCTGTTTCCACCGGTTGTGCTGCCAGAGCCACTCTCCTGGAGATTTTCTGATGCTCTCTTGCAATAGGGTCAAACATTGGTCCATCATCCGGACGGCGTCTTCTTCGAGAGGTTTAGAAAGATCGGGCCAAATTGGATCGGAGTAGCGGATCCGGTAGCCGCCCCGGACTCTGCGTGTTTCGGCAAAGAGGATCGGGGAATTTGTTTTATAAGCGAGAAGGGCGGGGGCGGTAGAGGTCCAGGCCCTGCGGCCTAAAAAAGGAAAAGAATAGCCGCTGTCGGGCATTCCCTGATCTCCGACGATTCCCATGAAGATCCCTTTGCGAAGAGCGCGCAACCCTTCCCGCACAGCATTTCTTTGGGCGATGATCTTCCCTCCGTTTTTTTCCCTGATTTTCAAAACCCAATGATAAAGGAATTTGTTCTTGATCGGTTTGCCGATCGCGATCCCTCGCATACGGGCCGTTCCGTCGAGAAAAAGAACCTCCCAGTTGGCTTGATGGCCGCAGAAAAAAAGAATCCCTTTTCCTTGAGAATGGATGGTTTCTGCAGTCTCGGGGTTTTCGCATCGGATGGCGTCGGAAAGATGAGCGTCTGCCGCAAGTTTTGGGTATTCAAGGCAGTTAATGGCTAAGTTTTGAAACGATTTTTTTGCCACCCGGATCAATTCTTTCGGGGAAAGAAAGAGATCTTTTGCAAGGGCCAAATTGCTTAACGTCCTTTTCCTGTAATCGCGCATCGCATAGTAGGCGACGAGGCCGGCCCCTTTCCCGATCGCATGGATCCAAGAATAGGGCATCCAAGCAAAGGGGGCCGTGAGAATGCGGATGAGGAAGTAAACCCATCGATCTTTATTAAGGGCCACTAGCATCCTCGGATGAGAGTTTTCAGTTGTCTGGAAAAGTCGAGCGGCTCCACGCTGTTTCTGATTTGCTGCGATGAGGCTTTTGTTTTCGGGTGTTGAAGGGCGCTCTTTAAAGCGGAGTCGACCGCTTCGGGTTGGAGAAGATTTTCAATCACAGTCCCATTCTCCTTTGTCAAAATCTCGCATCCTCCATTCCATTTTGAAGAGACGACATGAAGCCCCATCGCGAGAGCTTCGACAGTCACATTTGCGAAAGGGTCGTAGAAAGAGGGGATCGCAAGGCAATCGGCCATTTGGTAAAAGGGGCGGATCTCTTTCTGAGGTCCGAAGAATTTCACCGTATCTTGCAATCCCCGGAGGGAGCATTTCTTCTGATAGGCGTCGATCCGCTTTTCTTTGCCGACGACAGAAAGTTGCACATCGCGGCATTTCCTCCGAGCCAACGCTTCGAGGAGCGGGTCGAGCCCTTTTCGGAGATAGCCATTGCCAATGAAAAGGAGTTGGAATCGGTTTGGATCGAGGCCCCATTTTTGAAACAAACCTTTGCGGGCGTTTTCCCAATCGGCGAAATCGGGTTCCATTTCGCTCCATTCGACTCCGTTATGGACAACAACGATTTTGTTCGGATCCGTTTTAAAGCGGGAGAGGATTTGTCCTTTGACCCAATGGGAATTGACAAACAGTTTTTGAAGAAGGGGATGCTCGAACGCCTCTTTTTCGATTTCGAGGATTTTCCGGTGCATCGGATTGAAAGAGCAGAAGACTTGTTTCATTCGTCCTTCGACCAATTGTCTGCTTTCTAAATAGGCTGCGTGAACGCCGTTTCCTGCCCGGATATGAGTCTGCATCCGGTTCCGGTCCATCCCAAAAATGAGGTCGGCGGGGTGAGTTTTCAGCCATTTTTTCACAAAGCGATCGAATTGTTCGATCCTCAAAGAAGGAAACCAGGAAGAGGTTTCGCAAGAGTGAATGGAAAAGAGAGGGGAGATGTTTTGAGGAGGTGCTTCTGTCGTGAGTAGCGAAACTTGGGCGCCTGTTTCTAAGAATGCGGAAACAACGCGGCGGGTGTATTTTTCCAATCCCCCTTTGGCATCGATCCGGGATTTGAGAACCGCTACGTGTTTCACGGATAGTTCTGCGGGGTGACCGAAATTGCATTGGCCTGCAATTCGATTTTTAACGACAGTTTTTTATTGTTGGGAGTGTAGAGGCGGAAGCGGTTCATGTAGCTGCGGAAGCGGTTACGGAGGTAATCTTCGCGCAAATGGGGCTGCACGTCCCGCAACTCGTCATCCGACTCCGACATCACTTTTGCTACATAGCGGTCTTCCAATTCATGAGGATACATAAATTGCGCGTTCCAAAGCAAAGTTTCCCGCTCCGATTTGGGACAGGCGATGACGACCATTTGGACCATGTCTTTGACCGTTTCTAGAAATAACCGGCTGACTCCCTGAGCGTAAAGCGGGGCGTTGATCAATTTGATCCCATTTTTCTTCGCGATGAAATCGTTGGTTGCCAGCGTATAGGTTTCCGGATTGAGGGTGTTGCTGTATTTAGGGGGGAAAAATACCGTGACCGGAACAGAAAATCCTATAGGAAGGAGGTCTTGTCTGGAAAAATCGATCCGGAGCGCTTTCGCTTGAGGGTCGTCGATTTCGATCTGGGTTTCTGAGAGCAGGGGAAGAGAGAGCTTTTTCCATGAGTTAGGGACGAAAAAGCTAATCTCATCGACCTGGCCCTGTTTTTTTGATGCTTGCAGCGTTTCGAGTTCCGCCCTTGAAATGTCGTTGAGGTTAAAGGTGAGCTTCAGTCCGCGGCTCTTCAACCTTTTTACAGCCTCTTCGGGTCCATTGACGGTGAGGGAAAGTTGGTAGGGCCAAACATCGAGAAATTGATATCCCTTTGGCGCCTCTCCGATGGGCTGGGTAACGAGGACGGGAATTTTTTCTGTGACGAGATTGCTTTGCCGGATGATCATCTCATAGGGAGAGACGCGGGAGATCAGCTTTGCGGCATCGAATTCCGGGTTCAGGCAAACCAGGTTTTTTTTCCCCACTGTGGCGATCCATTCGCTGCTTTTTCCAGACGCGTCGATGACCGCCTCTAAATCTTTTCCCGTCAATTCATCCAAAGCCGTTTTATTTCCGCTCAAAGTGAGGGAGATCCGCTTATTTAAAATCCCGTTGGCCTGCATCCCCTCAATCGTTTTTTCCGGAGGGAGGTTCGTGACTCGAACGGGGATGTTTTGGACGACTTTCGTCACCGTCATCGAATGGTTGACCATGAGCCAAATAATGACAGCCAAAATGAGAGAAATCAATTTTCGGAGCCAATTTTCAACGAAGAGGCGGATTAAAAGAGTTTTCAAGTTTTCAGCCACTCCATGAAATTGAATTTCGACTGCGGTTTCATCCGCGGGGGAGGATTGAAGATGCTCCGGATGATCCCTTTGAACCGATCGATTTTGACCCCGCGGGTCATGATTCCCTCGCGAGCGATCGACACCTTGCCCGTCTCTTCTGAAACGACGATCACAAGGGCGTCAGTCATGTGACTAAGGCCCAATCCGGCCCGGTGCCGCGTTCCCATCGATTTCGCAAGCTGCGAAGAGTCTTCCGCTAAAGGCAGGATCACCGCTGCCGCCAAGATGCTTTTATCCCTTAAAATCACAGCTCCGTCGTGCAGCGGCGTGTTCATCGCGAAAATACTCTCCAAAAGTTCTGGGGAAAATTCGCTATTGAGAAGGACTGCCTTCTGGGCGTATTCATTGAGAGAGTCCTCATTTTCAATCGCGATCAGCGCGCCGATCCGTTTCTCCGACATCCGGTAGACGGATCCGGCCAATTGATCCATAAATTTGTCGAATTCGGTGATTTCGCGGTAGCGTCTACTCTTCCAGCTCAATTTGGAAAGGGCGACCCTCAATTCCGGTTGAAAAATCACTAAGACTGCGATCACAGCGACATTTCCGATGAGGACCATGATCCTATGCAGGACGGGTAAATTAAGCCAGCTCGATGCAGCTAAAATCAACAGAAAAGCGAAAAACCCCAGAACCAGGTCCATTGATTTGGTGTTCCAAAAAAAGGAAAGCAGGTAGTTGAGCATGACCGCAATGAGCGTGACTTCAATGAAAGGAGTGATCGAATGGAAGAAATTCATAAAGCCGAGGCCCATTATGGGTCGGTGAAAATTGTAGGATTTTTAAGAAAAATGGGAAAGATAAAAAGAATCTTCATGAGGAGATTTTCGAAAAGTTGACTTTAAAGGAAAATTTAAAGAAAACAGATGCTTTACCAAAGTTTTTTGCATGGATGTCCTCTTTTTATCCCGAGTTCAGTTCGCCCTCAACACTTGCTTCCATTATCTTTACCCTCCCATCAGCATTGGGATCGGCTTGCTGCTCGTCGTCATGGAGGGGCTTTATCTCAAAACAAAAGATCCGAAATATAAAGAGATGACGAGTTTTTGGATCAAGATCTTCGCTTTGACCTTTGCTTTGGGAGTGGCGACAGGCCTTGTCCAGACGTTTGCATTCGGCACGAATTGGGCCCGCTATTCCCGCTTTGTCGGAGACGTTTTTGGAAGCGCTCTTGCGGCGGAAGGGGTTTTTGCTTTCTTTCTTGAGGCGGGATTTTTAGGGATTTTATTGTTTGGATGGGAGCGGGTGGGCCCTAAACTTCACTACTTCTCAACTATCTGCGTTTGTTTCGGAGCTCATTTCAGCGCCGTTTGGATCGTCGTGGCGAACTCTTGGATGCACACTCCCGCAGGATTCCATATCGTCCAATCCCCGACGGGGCCGCGGGCCGAAATCACAAATTTTTGGGAAATGATTTTCAACCCCTCCTCTATAGACCGCCTGTGCCACGTGATCATCGCTTGTTGGTTAACAGGAGCGTTTTTTGTCATTAGCGTCGCCGCCTATTATCTATTGAAACAAAAACACCTGGAGATCGCCCGGTCGATGATGAAAATCGCGCTGTGGTTTGGAATGGCCTGTTTGATTTTGCAATTGGTTTCGGGGGATTCAAGCGCCCGCCTGGTTGCAAAGTACCAACCGGCGAAACTGGCGGCGTTCGAGGGAGTGTATAAAACAGTCCCCTCGACCCCGATTTCTGTTTTTGGGTGGGTTGATGCTAAAAATGAAACGGTCCATTCGCTGAAAATTCCCGCGGGGTTGAGCTTGCTGACCTACTGGAATTCAAAAACCCCCGTGACGGGATTGGACCAGATCCCTCGGGACGAATGGCCGAACGTCCCTGTTGTCTTCCAAATGTACCACATCATGGTTACGACCTGGGGCCTGATGTTCCTGATTGCTTCTTTGGGGCTTTGGTATTTTAGGAAAAATAAATTGGAACACAAAAGATGGCTCTTGTGGCCCATGATTTTATCGGTTGTGCTGCCCCATATTGGGCAGCAATGCGGCTGGATCGGCACTGAAATCGGCAGACAGCCTTGGATCGTCTATAAAATCCTCCGCACGAGCGACGGCGTTTCGACGACGATTACGGCCCCGCAGGTGCTCGGTTCGATCATCATGTTTATTGTGATCTATCTCCTTCTCTTCTCCCTTTTCCTTTTCCTCTTGGACCGAAAAATCAAGCATGGCCCTGAAGAGATCGCTGAAAACGATTTGATTTACCGGAACATTTTAAAAACCTAAAGGTTTATGGCGCTCGAAGTACTTTGGTATGCAGTGATTGCCTTCGCAATCCTTTTCTACATCGTTCTGGATGGGTTCGATCTCGGGGTCGGCTCGCTTCATCTTTTTGGAAAAACAGATCACCATCGCCGGATTTTTCTCAATTCGATCGGACCTGTTTGGGATGGGAATGAAGTTTGGATCGTAGTGGTCATGGGCGGGCTGTTCGCTGGATTCCCAAACGTGTATGCGACTCTCTTTTCCGGGTTCTATACCCTCCTCATGTTCCTCATCTGCGGGCTGATGTTCCGGGCGGCGGCGATTGAATTTCGCAGTAAAAGGGAATCTCCCGGCTGGCGTCAACTGTGGGATGTAGTTTTTTGCGCCTCCAGTGTTTTGGTCGCTTTCGTGCTTGGAATGGTTTTAGGTAATGTGATTGAGGGGATCGCCTTGGACAAAGAGCAAAATTATGTAGGGACTTTTGCCGATTTCTTCCGCCCTTATCCTCTTTTAGTCGGCATTACAGCCGTGGCCCTCTTCTCGATGCACGGAGCGATTTACCTCGCAATGAAAACCGAAGGCGAGGTCTATGATCTGGTTCGCCGTTGGATTCCGCGCTCTATTTTATTTTTCCTTTTCTGCTATCTTGCGACCACCTTCGCCACTCTCCTTTATATGCCCCACATGACCGACTGCTGCAGAGGCAATCTCCTTTTTGCCATTTTTCCTCTCTCTTCTTTCGCGGCCATTTACAACATTTTCTACCAGATCCGAAAAGGGAACGACGGATGGGCTTTCGTCTCTTCTTGCGTCAGTATTTCTCTGCTGCTTTTTCTCTTCGGAATCGGAACCTTTCCCACAATCGTCTATTCTACGATCGATCCCGCTACCAACAGCCTGACGATTTTCAACACCTCGTCCAGCCAAAAGACTCTAGGGATTCTTCTCATTGTCGTCGCGATTGGAATCCCCCTGATCCTCGCTTATTGCGGCTGGGTCTACAGGATCTTCCGGGGCAAGGTCAGAATTGAAAAATCGAGCTACTAACAAGTTTGTTAAGAGAGTCGATTACAGGATAGACAGGATGAACGGATAAAGACGGATAGAAAGAAATTAAATTTTTTTTCATCCGTATTTATCCGTTCATCCTGTCTATCCTGTAAGGGGCTTATAATAGCGAATCTGAGGTGTACTATGTCAAAAATGCGAGCTGTGCAAGTCAGCCGGCCCAACGGCCCTTTTGAACTTGTCGAGCGAGAAATTCCTAAACCTACTTCTGGCACGGTAAGAATCAAAATCGAAGCCTGTGGGATCTGCCATAGCGATTCAATGGTGAAAGAGGGTCTCTTCCCCAATATTCAATACCCGAAGGTCCCAGGTCACGAAATTGCTGGCGTCATTGACGCGGTAGGAGCGGGAGTAACGGACTGGTCGATCGGCCAAAGAGTGGGTGTAGGTTGGTATGGCGGACATTGCAACTCTTGCGAATCCTGCAGGCGCGGCGAATTCATTTTATGCAGTCGAGGGAAAATCCCTGGGATCTCCTACGATGGCGGTTATGCCGAATACATGATCGCCCCCAAGGAAGCATTGGCTTTGATTCCTGAAGAACTCTCTTTTGTAGAGGCGGCGCCTTTGCTTTGCGCAGGAATCACTACGTTCAATGCTTTAAGAAACAGCTCCGCCCGGGCCGGAGACACAGTGGCCGTCATGGGGATTGGAGGGCTGGGGCATTTAGCGGTTCAGTTTTGTGCAAAAATGGGGTTTAAGACGATCGCGATTGCCCGCGGGTCTGATAAAGAACCTTTAGCCAAACAATTGGGCGCTCACCATTACATCGATAGCCAAGCGGGCGATGCAGCCCACATGCTTCAGCAACTCGGGGGAGCAAAGGTCATTCTGTCTACCGTAACGAACCATGAAGCGATCAGTTCTGTTGTGGGGGGCTTAAGCAACAATGGTCAATTGTTAATTGTCGGCGTCCCTTCCGAGCCGATTCAAATCCAAGCCTTAACCTTAATCCTGGGAAATCGTTCTGTCAAAGGATGGGCTTCTGGCACCTCGATCGACTCTCAAGATACCCTGAATTTTAGTATCTTAACAAACATCCGGTCGATGAACGTAACTTATCCGTTAGAAAAAGTGGAAGAAGCCTACCAGTTAATGATGAGCGGCGAAGCGCGATTCAGGGTGGTCTTATTGATGGATGGCGAGCAATAAAGTGAGCGACTGACTTAGCAAAGGCGATAGGGAAAGAGTAGACAATTCATCGAGGTTAATCCAGAAGGATTCGAGTTCGGGTTGAGGGTTAGAGAGGGGAGTCAGGCCGGTCACTTGATAGAAGAGGCCGATTTGATGAAAGGCGTAGGATGCGCCAATTTGTGCAACTTGAGTTGTTGCGGCCCCATTTCCAATGAGTTGGAAAGAATCGAAAGTTAGGCTCACTTCCTCGCAAAATTCTCTTCGCAGAGCCTCTTCAATCGTTTCATTGGGCTCGATTTTTCCGCCTGGCAGGTCGTATTTACCTGCGAAAGGGCCTTTTTTCTGTTTGATTACGAGCAGGTTTCCGTTTTGAATTGCGATTCCATAGACGACCGTTCGTGAAATGCAATGAGGTGTGAATGAGGTCATTAACAGCCTCTCAAGGATTTAAGATTTGGAAGCAGAGGAGGTGGATGTCTTCTTCAAGTTCTTTGCGTTTGGTGGCAAAAGAGATTTCTTTTTGGAGCATGGCGGCGGTGGTTTCGAGGCCGTCGGCTGCGAAAATTTTGAGGACTTTTGAGAGAAGGTCGCTGATTTTTTGGGGGTTTTTGTAAAAGCGGAGCAGCCCTTGGTTGAAGAGGAAAAAGAAATCGCCTGTGTCGACTTTGAGGGAACCCTCGAGAGGGTCTAGGAATCGGCGATCGTCGAGCGACCAGAAGAGGGGCAGGTGAGGGCCTTTCATTTGGATTAGGGAGGCGGAGCGGTCGAAGAGGACCGAGGTGTGGGTTTGGCTCTGTTTAGAGAGCTTATATTGGGTCAGAAGCTTGTACATTCCTTCAAACCCTTCTTCGGAGGCTTCGGCGAGGTGGATTTGAAACTGGTCGGGATTTTCAATTTTTGGAAAATCGAGGAGAAGCCCTCGGGGGCTCTCAGAAAAAAAATTGATCGATTTGACGGCGACGGCGTCAGATCTGCAATCGTCGATATTTTTTTGGAGCATCATGTGCTGCAAAAGGAGGGCGCATTCGTATTCGCCGTACATCCGCTCGCGAAGGAGAGAGTTGTCTTTAAGCCGGTTGATGTTCTCGAGGAGGCATTCGCTCATCGTATTGAGCGTATTGGCCAGCTCCGCGATCTCTTTCGGTCCTTGGACTTGGATCGATTCCCCATATTGGCCGGCGGCAATCGCGAGGGCCGAATTGTTGAGCTTTTGGACGGGGTGGGAGATTTTATCGGCGATGAAGAAGAGGGTTGCCACCATAATGAGGATTGTGGCGCCTGCGCAAAGAAGGATTAAGAAAAGGCTTTCTTGGAATTTTTTGTCGATCAAATTGACGTTCAGGTCGGCTGCCATCAAACTGACGATTTTTCCATGGGAATCGAAAATCGGAGCGTAGCCGGTCATTAATTTTCCGTCGCCGTTGGGAGACTGATAGATAGAGGTGATATGAACATCTTTTGCGATGGGAAGCGAGACCGCATTTACGGACGCGACATAAAGGTGGGAGAGCTTCAACCTCTCGCGGATCCGGTCCAAGTCCTCATCGGAAAAAAAATCGTCGTCGCCAATCAAGGCTGCAGTACTGACAACGGCAGATTTGAGCCGGGTTTTAAATCCTTCTTCGATTTCCCCATACCAACTATAGGCCAACAGCGTGGACACCAGAGCGATGCCCCCAATGAGCGTGGGAAGAAGAAAGAGAAGAAGCCGAGTCCGGATTTTCATAGTTGAGCGGGGACTCCTTTAAGGCGGCTGGTATGGCGGCAGGGGAGCTGCTGCGAGTAGGATTGAAGAAGAGCCACGGCCACGGAGGGGCATTCAGAGATGGTTGAGAGAAGGTGACTGCGGGAAAGGGTCAAAAAGAGGGTGTCCGTTTTACAGACTGCCGCATACCCTCTCGCCTGTTCGTTGAAAATCGATTCGTCGCCAAAATAGTCGCCTGCGTTTAGCTCAGTGAGAGGCTTCATCTGTTCGTCGAGGATTTGGACGGTTCCTTCCACGATCAGATAGATCCGGTTTGCAACTTGTCCCGAAGTAAACACTTTTTCACCCGCGTCATAGTCGTCCTCGTGCAGTTTTTCAGCGATCGCTAAGAGGATTTCTAAATCGAGCTCGTTGAAGAGGCGCGATTTTTTTAAAAAGAAGGCTTTTTCGATCAAACTTTTCATGTTTCTAAGAGCTCGTAGGCAAATTGTTGAAAGGTTTCATCCGAATGTTTCATTTGTTCTCGAAGCTGCTGCTTCCAATTCGGCATTTGCAGTTTCGCTTTAAGCCGCACCGCGACGATTTTGTCGAAAAGGGAGGGGGACTGCTCGAGTTTTCCAAGGAGTTCGGAGAGGGTAAGCTTTGGGTAGTCGCCCTGCCAGCGAAGGCAGGCCGTCATTTTATCCTCGAGAGGGAGATCGTCGACGAGAGGCGCGATGAGGCGGAATACGCTTAAAGAGCAGGTCCTTTCCAGGCTTTCTACGGCTTGGGAATGGACTTTCGCATTGCGGCTGTGAAGTCCGCGGACGAGAAGTTCAGGATCTTCCAATGAACCGGCGGCTCCAAGAAGGTGGATGATGAAATCGATCACCGATTGGTAGCCCGTTAAAAGAGCGCTTTGAAGCATTCCGAGATCGTAAAGGGGGTGCTGCTTTTGGATCGTATGGCCAAAGTAAAAATAAAAATAAGCCCTTTCGATTTCGATATCGAGAATGTCGATTAAATTCGCCTGGAGCTGAGGCAGAGCGAGCCTTCCTAAAATTTTTCCAGCCAAAATCCGCGCCCGTTCGGGAAGTGAAATGTCTTTGGTCAATGTGAGAAGCAAGGGGACGATTTTGAGTCCCATTTGGATGATGATCTCCTCAGTTCTGCGCCGTTCGTTAGGCCGGAAATGGACGCTGGCTAAAAGGATTTCCTTGACGGTCGTTGAATCTGCGATTTTTCCCAAAGCGTCGACCAAGTGAAGACGGAATACGTTGTCTTTCGCTGCCTCGAGCTCTTCGATCAACCGCGGAGCATGGCGGGAAAGACGTTTATCGGCCAGGCGACTGATGCAGCGGCTGGCCGCCCGTTTCACTAAAAGGGAGTCGTGAGAGAGGAAAGGAAGAGCTCTTTCCGCTGCCTCTACTGTGTTATCTTCCGCTAAGATATCAAGGCCCATTCCGATCTCGTCAATCCGGGCTGATTTGAGCATCAAATCGAGTTTTTTGGAGGCGATTGTCCGATTTAAAGCGGCGTAGTCCAGAGAGTGGTTGGCGAGCGATTTTTTCATCGTCAAAATGGCGGCAGCCCGAAGGAACAGATCGGGGTGGTCGAGGTCGTCCTCCGCTTTTTCTGGATGGTGGAGACCCCTTTTGGCAAGGTAATAGTTGGCCCATTTCGAAAGCTCCGAAGAGACATTTTCATCGTCCCAACTGTCGATCATTTCAATGATCCGGGAATCGTTGCCGAAATCGCTTGTATCGAGAAGGCGGAGCAGGTTGATTTTAGAAACCGTTCCAAACCGACCTGCGACGGGGAGGATTTTCGAGATCGCGTTCGGCTCGCCGATCTGAAGGAGCGATTCGATGGCAAGAAGCTGTTGTTCTTCCGAGTTGGACCGGAGCGAATCGAGGATGTCTTTTTTTGCCTCTTTCTGCTCGCGCCGGGTGAGGGAAGCGAGCCAGTGCTTCAATTTCCGTTCGAAATGGAGCGCATTGTCTTTTAGATTGATCAGGATTGCTTTGGAATAGATGGAACGGATGGTCAGCGCTAAAAAAATTGCCATGCCGGCAAGGGTCAGCCCTAACCAGCGGCTCTCCGACTGGATGCAAAAGAGGAGAAGGGAGCTGACAAGCATTCCGATCGGTTCAAAAAAGGAGTCATTGATGATGCGGACCTTCGATTTTAATTTAGCTGGAACCGCGTTGGAAAGAAGATTGAAGCAATTGTCCTCGATCGTAAAGAGTACCCCGTCGCAGGCCACAAGGCCAAGCACAGCCAGGGCCAGCGCGTCATTGAAAACCCATCCGGAATAGACTGCCAAGAAAAAGAGGGGAGTGATCAAAATGGCGTTGTTCAATCCCATCCTCCGGATAAACCGGCCATAGAAAAAAACGCCGAAAACGATATTGCAAAGGGAAATCAGCGCTCTGCATTTAGCGAGAAATTCAGTGATTTTTCCCTCTGCGATTGCTTCGCTGGCGGAATGAAAATGGGCGCCGAACGCTTCCATGTAATTGAATTCGGTTACAGTGAGAAGAAGCTGGATAAAGAGGCTTAAGAGGAGAAGAACGATGGCAAACCGGGACCGGACGATGAGGCGGATCACCGAGGAGAACGAATCGCGGCTTCCCGAGAAGACCCCTTCGATCGTGTCGTCATGGACGGCTTTTACATTGAGGGCAATCCCTCGCGCCTGCGCCATGGCGCAGCAAATCGAGGCGGCGGCGCAAAGAAGCAGGCCGGCAAACCCGATTTTATCAAGAAAGAGGTTGATGGCGGTCCCTGAAATGATGGTGCCGAAAAAGTAAGCCGCGCTGTAAATCGAATAGACCCGCTTTGCTTCTTGAAGGTCGTGATACTGGTCGGTAAAGGTCCAGGAACAGGCGATCATCACAGCGAAAAACATCCGGGAGGCGATTTTGATCGCATAATAGAACCAATCGGGAGGGGAAGTCCCGACGCAGAAGGCGGCCGTTGTACAGATCAAGACCCCCAAAATCATGGCGGTCGTTAAAATCCGGTAGGGGCTAGTGATTTTTAAACTGCAGAGGACGAGAGAGGAGACCCCGATCATCCCCAGAGCGATCCAGAGATAGACGCTCGGGAGGAACTCCGCCCCGATTTTCTCAAGGAAAAGACCATCTGAAAGGGTCTCTAAGCACTGGCTGCCGAACGCCCAAAAAATGGCTAAGCGGGCGAACCGGAAGGCATGCGATCCTTCTCCTGAATAAATCCCAAAGGCTTTTCGAAATAACTTCTGCATTAACGCCGCATGTCTCTAATCATTTACATATAAAACAAAAATTAAATATTCCAAGCCCAAAAGGATATCCACTATTCTACGGCAATCAACATTTTTAGCTATACTTCTCTAATTCTCTGGTGAAAAAAAAATATTCCTCCTATTTTGAGCCTATGAAGATTTCCTCCTATCGCATCGGTTTTATTGGATTCGGCCATATGGCCCAAATCATTTGCAAGGGAATCGAAGGGGCCCGGCTCATCCCTCGGTCTCAGATGGGGTTCGTCCGTAGAGATCCGTCAAAAATTAAAAAATCCGAGCAAGAATTCGGGATCACTTCCACCTCTCTGGAAAATTTAGTTGAAACCAGCGATCTTCTCTTTCTTTGCGTCCGGCCCAACCAGGCGGAGGCCGTGTTAAAAGATTTAAAGCAGATCGGGATTGAATCGAAGATGCTCATTACCGTTTTAGCCGGGATCCCCCTCTCTTATTATCAAAAATATTTAGGTTCCGAGGTCCAGCTTCTCCGGGTCATGCCCAACATTGCGTCCGCCGTAGGGGAGGGGATGAGCGTATTTAGTTTCGGCAATACCGCCTCTTCCGAGTTTCGGAGCGCAGCGAACCTTCTTTTCTCCAATCTGGGAGAAACGCTCGAGGTCCCCGAAAATCTGATGGATATTTCTTGCGGGATCGCAGGAAGCGGTCCTGGGTTTGTCCTTCGTTTGATCGAGGCGATGGCCCGAACCGGGGAAAAGCATGGCCTCTCTTATGAAAAAGCCTTGAAGATGGCAGCTCAATCCTTTGCTGGGGCCGCCCGTCTCATCCTCAAGGGAGCCTCGCCAGAAACTCTCATCCATCAGATTGCCACTCCCAATGGCACGACCGAAGCTGGATTCAAATCAATGAACGCATCCCAAATCGATGTTCATTTCCAAGACGCTGCCTCCGCAGCAGCCAAACGCTCCAAAGAGATCTCGGAAGAGATTGAATCCTAACCGATTCTTCAGGTTATTCCGGCACATCCAGAGGACAGGATAAACGGATGAAGAGGATAGACGGTTGGGCTTAGGGTGGGAAAGGTGTGTGTGGTGGATGTGTGCGAGAATTGCACAGAGGACACAGAGGCACAGAGAAAAAAGAGAAGATCGTGCCGCGAAGCGCGGGGAATGGATAACGATTTTATAGCAATACATGTTTAGGACCACCCTATTTTCCATCCTCTTCATCCGTTTATCCTGTTCATCCTGTCCCTGGCTTTAGTAGGAGCCCCTCTTTTCCTATTTCTTCTTTTTCATTTTCCGTGTAGAAATGATGGAATCTCCAATTTTTCGAAACGGGTATTTTGAGCATGGAAAAAAGAAAACTAGTTATCGTCGGGTCGGGCCCTGCCGCTTACACTGCGGCAATTTATGCAGCCCGCGCCAATCTCCATCCCCTCGTTTTTGAAGGCTTCATGACCGGTCCTTCCGGCGGACAGTTGATGACGACGACCGAAGTGGAAAATTATCCCGGATTTCCCGAAGGGATCCTCGGTCCTGAATTGATGGCCAATTTCCGCGCTCAAGCGGCCCGTTTTGGGACAACAATCCTGACGGAAGACGTGGAGTCTGTCGATTTATCGAAGCGCCCTTTCATAGTCAATGGATCGACGACGAAAGTGAAAGCTGAGGCGCTGATCATTGCAACGGGGGCGACGGCGAAACGGCTGGAGATCCCTGGATCTGGCGATGGTGAATTCTGGCAAAAAGGGGTTACCGCCTGCGCTGTTTGCGATGGGGCCGCCCCGATTTTTAAAAACCGCCCCTTGTTTGTCATAGGCGGGGGAGATAGCGCCGTAGAAGAGGCGATCTTTTTAACGAAATATGGCAGCCGCGTTTACATCGTCCATCGCCGCGATCAGTTTCGGGCCTCGAAAATCATGGCCGAGCGAGCTTTGAAACACCCAAAAATCGAAGTTCTCTGGAATAGCGTCATCGAAAAGATTTCCGGAGATCAAATCGTGAGAAAAGTCCTCTTGAAAAATCTCGCCGATGGAAAGACGGAAGAGCGGGATGCAGGAGGGGTCTTTTTTGCGATCGGACATCAGCCGAACACTGGATTTCTAAAGGGGCAGCTCGAAACGAACCCGACAGGTTACATCCTTGTAAAGAGCGGCTCAACCCGTACCTCTTGCGAGGGCGTTTTTGCGTCAGGCGATGTGCAAGACCCTCACTACCGGCAAGCGATCACAGCCGCGGGAACAGGCTGCATGGCAGCCCTCGATGCCGAACGGTGGCTGACAGAAATGGGCCTTGAATAAAAATGAAATGAGCGCCGAATGAAAAAATGGCTTTTGACTGCGTTGCTTCTTCCCTTGCTTGGCGGCGCGTTGGAAATGCAGCCGTGGTTCGGCGATGTTTACGAATTTCATTTTTTAGGAAGTTATTCCTACAGCCGATTTAATAAAGTGCAAAACGGCTTTCCTCAATTGACCTCGCCTTTCAATGCCAATGTCGCTTATTTAGGACTCGATTTTTCCCCTTCGCCTGAATGGAGTGTCGACACAGATCTTCAATTTGCCGATACCACGCAGCAATCCTTTAATTTTCGTACAGCCGCTTTGCAGGCCCGCTACCTTTGGCTCGATGATATCATTGGCGATAAGATCAGTTTAACAACGGGCGGGAGCGTCCGTCTGACGAACACCCGCAGCTTAAAAGATGTAAGCTGCCCCTCTTATGGAAATGTCGACTTTGAATTCAATTTCGCTTTAGGCCGTGAATTCGATGCAAGCGACGACTGGCGCTTTCGCCTTTGGGCCTTCGGCGCGGTCGGACATGCGAACCGCGGATCTCCTTGGGTCAGGGCTGTCGCTGCCATTGAGACGAACTATGACGACACCCATAAATTCGCTGTCTACGCTTATGGGACCAATGCCTACGGGCGCCGCACGCATGTCAACATCGACCACTTTCACGGCTACGCCAGAATCCGGGAAAAGTCGATCGACCTCTGCTTCCGCTACGGTTTTCGGACGGGGGTCTGGGGAACTCTCCGCTTTGAGTACCAAAGACGAGTCCTTGCTAAATCTTACCCCCAGAACGTCAATACCTTCATCATTGGCTATCTCCTTCCCTTCTCTCTGTAATTACTCATTTTAATTAAATGTATATTTTGTTATAATTTTGTTATTTTAAAAAGGGTTTATATGTCAATGACGCTCTCGTCAAATTTAAGTTTGGAAGATCGAATTCGAACGAAATATCCTTATCTCCTTCCTCCCAAAGGTCTTTCTCCGCACACCTACAAATTAAAAGGGGTTGCTGAGATTTTGACTCAAAAAAGAGATGGTTCGAGTATAGAAACGAGATACATTTATTTAACTTCTGAATCTTCGTCAATGAGCTATTTAGATACGTCGCTGATTGAAGGAGTGAGCAAGATCCAGGCGCAATTGAATTACCAAGTTGAAGGGTACCGATATATAGGGTCTCGTAAACAACCCTATAAGTGGGAATTCCCTTTCTATTTTTTAAGCGAAAAACTTTTAGATAGCCTGTATTTCCATAACGATGAGTTCAATGAATCTATTATCCCTGTCAAGTGGCTCTCTACCGAAAATTTTCTTAAAGAATGTGAGGAACGGATGAAAAAGCCGTTGCTTATGGCTCTTTCCAATGCGACAGTCCTCGTAGGCAAGGTTCTGGAATATCTTTCGCTTACTCCGCCTGCTCGTTGATTAAGACCAAATGGCGACGGCTGTAGCATGCTCGGTCGAGTGGCTGATTGAAACGAGGACGTGGGGGTCGTTGAACCGTTTTTTCGCCTCTTCCGAAAAGACGATTTCAGGTTTTCCCTGCTCATTGTTGAGGATCTCCAAATCGTGCCAAGAAAGCTTTTCTCCAAAACCTGTGCCCAAGGCTTTTGAAATTGCCTCTTTTGCCGCAAACCGTCCTGCAAAATGCGGGACCGGATCTTTGAATTTATAACAGTAATCCTGTTCTCTATGTGTAAAGAGCCGATTCAAGAAATGAAGCCCGTGCCGTTCGATGCTTTGACGGACGCGGGAGATTTCGACGATGTCGTTTCCTAATCCGGAAATGGAATCTTTATTGGTCTTCATATTCGTTGCGGTCCCGGTGGTTGCGATGACGGTGCTCTTCCTGTTCGTCCGAGTCTGGGTAGCCCCCTTCTTCGTCGAGGACGTTGCAGAAAATCATGCGTCCGGAAGAGGTGTGTTTGACCGAAAGGACTTGCGCGTCGACGATATCGCCGATGAATTGGCCGCCTCCATTGACGACGACCATTGTGCCGTCCTCGAGATAACCAACTCCTTGGCGCGGTTCTTTCCCGTAGCGCTGGATCTTGATCTTGATCTGTTCGCCCGCTTGCATCAATGGCTTTAAGGCGTTGGAAAGGGTGTGGAGGTTGATGATCCGGACCCCTTCGATGGCGGCCATTTGTACGCGGCTGATGTCAGCGGTGAGAATGTTTGCGTCGATGAGGCGGGCAAGGCGGATCAGTTTTCCCATCGGATCTTTGACGTCGGGGAAATCGGTGTCGTTGTAGCGGAGATCGAGGTCTGGCAGCGCCTCTAGTTTTTTGACAACCTCTAAAGAGCGTTTTGCCTTGGCTCTCGAAGATTCGTCGGAAACTTCCGCTTGGATATAGAGCTCTTTAAGAAGAAATCGGGGAATGACCAGATGGTGGTCGATGATTCCCGAAGAGGCCAAATCAAGGACTCGGGCATCGGTCAACACGGAACTGTCGACGATTAAATCTCTTTTTTTATGGGTGGTCGGAGTGAACTTGACGAAGGGGATGCTTACATAGAGCTCATCGGCAGAACGGAGTGTCATGATCGTCCCTAAATAAATGCCGAAGAGGAAAAGGGAGATTTTGACGACTTCAAGGACTTGGGGATTTAAATGGATGGAAGCTGAGCTGATGTCCAGGACGGCAGATAAAATCAGGTTGAGCGCCTGTCCCATCAGATAGCCGATGAAGAGACCTACAACGGCAATATTGAACGAGCGGAGGTTAAACCGTTTGAAGATGAGATCGAATCCGATGAGCGCTGTTGCCAGAATCAGTCCTATACCCACGCCTAACAGGAGGTTTGAGCTCGTGTAGCCTGAGGGTCCTGAAATCATGTAAGCGGTCATGAAAAAGACACACAAAATAGCGAATAAAATGCGGGTAAAGGCGAGGGCGAGATTCATTGAGAGTTCTCCAAACTAATATTAAACAGGAAGGGTGAGTGTAGTGGGAGGGTCGATTTTTGTCGATAAAGTTAAAATTTTTTTTAGGTTTAATTCAAATGAGAAAATAGGTAAGATTTTTTGCATATGAAACAGCGCAAATGGATTGCCCTTTCCGGATTTTTTTGGTTCGCAATGGGCGCTTTTCTTCTTTATAAAGGACTGCATCTGATCAACGATGCCTCTCTCCTTGCCAACTCCCTTTGTTCGAGATGGGCCAGCTTTTTCGGTTCTCCTCAACAAACAGCGACCGTTCTTGTCGGCATCGGCCTTTTAGTTGGCTTTGCCAAGGGCCGGTTCGTCCTTGCGAAAACAGTGCGCCGAGTCGTCACCCGAATTGCTTCCCTTCCAGAACCCATCCGTTTTGTCGATGCTTATAGCAAATCATACTGGATTCTCATCGGCTCTATGGTCGCTTTAGGCATGAGTTTTCGCTTTCTTCCGATCCCTTTAGATCTGAGAGGGACGATTGATGTTGCCATTGGGTCTGCCCTCGTCAACGGCGCTATGCTGTTTTTCCGTGCGGGCAGAGAATTACAGACCGCTAGAAAATGACCCTTCTCTCAAAAAAATCAATCTCCTTAACTGAGGCGCCCTATCCAACTCAGGAATATATTCTCTCCCAGGAAGAAGAAGAGGCTAAAAAAAGAGTGCCTAAAACTGATGTTGAACAGAAATTCGCTTCAATTTTAGAAAGTCTCTGGGATTGCCATACTTGGATACGTAAGTACATCAAATCGATGAGTCGCGGAGAGGGGCGTGATCGAGAGAAAATCCTAGAAATTCAAGAAGAATTCTCTCGATTGGCGAATGAACCTGACAGGCAAGCATTGGAAGAAGACATTCAGATTGTTACAGAACAGTTTAACACTGTCTATGAAAAAGCTTTGAAGCTTTCTGAATTGACGATCGAAGAAAGGTTGGATTTGCGGGTCGAAAAATTAAAAGAAATGAAGAAAAGCTTAGACGAATATGGCTGTCCCTTTGCTCCGGAGATCCTTCAATCTGTGATGAAATTTTCTCCTAAAGACTTGGGGGATCTTAAAGCTGCCGAGGATAGACCGCATTTGGAATACACCAAACTGAGGCAGCAATGCATAGATCTGAATGAATTCTATGTATCGACAAAGTCTTTGAATGACAGTCTTAAATCACAAGGGGTATAGAACTACTTATGGTAACCGCTTCCTTTTTCAATCTCAAAAGCCCGATAGATTTGTTCCACTAAAACAAGACGGGCGATCTGATGAGTGAAGGTGAGGGGAGAGAGACTCCAACGGAAAGGGAACCGGGTCAAAAGAGAGGCGGGGATTCCTTCCGCGCCGCCGATAAGAAAACAGAGTCGCGATCCTTTTTCAATGAAGAGCCGTTGGAGTTTTTTGCTGAGCGATTCGCTATCGAGAAGTTCTCCTTTTAGATCGAGAGGGATATAGAACGGTTCTTGACTTGCCCATTCGATGAGTTGCGCATCATTTTTTGCGATGGCCCATTCAAAGAGAACTTTTCCTTTCAGCCGTTTTTCATATTCGGAAAGAGCAGCAGCCAGCCACTCTTCTTTGCATTTCCCAATCGTTAAAACTTTGACTTTAAACATTTCGCTTCTTAAATATTAGGCTATGTTATCGCTTTTATGGATTTATTGGGATCCGAAACCCGACCTGTTCATCATTCCGGGATTGAATTGGCCGATCCTTTGGTACGGCGTTTTATTTTCCGCTGGGTTTGCCTTTGGATTCCCGATTTTCGTTAGTGTTCTGACTCGCTATTTTTCCCTTCGGGAAAAAAGCGTTGCTACTGCGGGATTAAAGAAAAAGGCCACCAAGATCACAGATCGGCTGACTCTTTATATGGTGGTGGCGACGGTGGTCGGGGCCCGGCTTGGCCATTTCTTTTTTTACGAGCGGCCGCGCGATTATTTAAACGATCCGCTTGAATTCTTGCGGATTTGGGAAGGGGGGTTGGCAAGCCACGGAGCTGTCGTCGGGATCATCTTAGCGATGCTTCTTTTTAGCTATCGGACGGGTAAAAAAGAGGGGCTCGATTGGCTCCGTTTGCTCGATTTTGTTTGCGTTCCTACTGCTTTGGCCGCTTGTTTTATCCGGATCGGAAATTTTTTCAATCAGGAGATTTTAGGCACGCCGTCCGATTTGCCTTGGGCTGTTGTATTCGGTCATCCGGCGGACCATAGTTTGCCTTTGCCTCGCCATCCTGTGCAGCTCTACGAAGCTCTTTTTTATTTAGCGGTATTTGTTCTTTTGTGGCGTTTGACTTTCCTCCCTTCCTTTCTTCTCGCGCGAGGCAAACTGGTCGGACTGTTTCTCATCTTGGTCTTTGGGTTCCGGTTTTTTATTGAATCCTTTAAAACCGAACAGAGCCATCTTTTGTCCTTCGGGTCTCAACTGACGATGGGGCAATATTTAAGCCTTCCTGTGATCGCGTTGGGTTTCTTTTTCTTTTTTTGGAAACGAGGGAAGCGGTGAACCTCTTTTTTTATGGGATGTTAATGGGATTGGGGGCGGCTGTCCCTTTTGGCCCTATCAATTTAGAAATCACTCGAAGAAATCTCCATGATGGGACAACCGCAGGCATTTCCTTTGGCCTCGGGCCTTGTTTGGCCGATGTCACGTATCTGGCCCTTTTTGGGTTTGGCGCTTTGACTCTTTTGCAGTATCCAGGGATTTTACGCGTTTTGGGACTTGTCGGATCTTTGGTTTTAGCGTGGTATGGGATCAAAGCTCTTCGGACGAAATCTGCAGGCGCGCTCCCCGAATCAAAAAAGAAGACCGTCTTGAAACAAATTCTCGCAGGGTATGGAATGACTTTATTCAATCCCTACACTGTTCTTTTTTGGTCCTCGATCACAGCCCAGATCGCCCTGATCTCCGGGGCCGAAGGGCACGGTCTTTTGAAAGCGGCGCTCGGCGTTTTAGCTGGCTCAATTGGATGGGTTTTTTCTCTTAACGGACTTCTCCATTTCACTCGGCATAAATTGCCGCAAAAAATCGTCCGCTCATTGAATTGGATCGGCGGGATCCTCCTCTTGATTTTTGCCCTCTTCGGGATAATTAAAGCTTTGTGGTAAATTTTTCTTATTTGGAGGATTTATGAAGAAGTTCTTGGTTCTCTGCGCAATGGCCGTTATGCCGCTCTTTGCAGAGACAAACGTTTTGGTATTCGCAGGCAGTTTAAGAGAAGGGTCCTACAATAAAAAGCTCGCCCAAGAAGCGGCCCGTTCCGCTCGGGAAATGGGGGCCCGGGTCACTTTCATCGATTTGAAAGATTTTCCGATGCCTTTTTACGACGCAGATTTAGAGGCCAGCATTGGGTTGCCTAAAAACGCCAAACGTCTGCGGGATTTAATGATCGCAAGCGACGTGGTGATGATCGCAACTCCCGAATACAACCATTCCATTCCCGCCGTCCTTAAAAACACCTTGGATTGGGCGTCTCGCAGCGAGACCGGCGGCGGATCAAGACAGGCTTTTAAAGGGAAAAAATTTGGGATTATGAGCGCTGCTGCCGGTGGCTCGGGAGGGGCTGGAGCCCTGGATCACCTCAGAGCTATTCTCGAGGATTGCGGGGGAACCGTCGTACAGGCGCAGGTAGGTGTTGCTAGCACATATGAAACGGGGGCCTTGGAAAAGGAATCAGTTCTCGCGCAACTTCAGATTCAATTACAGCAAGTCCTTCATATCAAGTGAGTTAGTGGTTTTTTATTGCCAAGTAAACATTTTTTATGAGGCTTCCAAAGCCTTCCGGACTTTCTCTCTTTTCATAATTGCGGACGAATCCCTATAATGAAACGCAAGTCTTTATTGGAGTCCTGTCATGAATTTCATCCACATTGCTGGGCATTTAGGAGCCGATCCTGAAACCCGTTTTACTTCTTCTGGAAAAAAAGTGACGACGCTGCGCGTAGCTACAAAGGCCCGCAAAGGTCAAAACGACGACACGATTTGGTGGCGCGTAACCCTTTGGGGCGACCAATTCGATAAAATGATCCCCTATTTGAAAAAGGGAAGTGCGATCATGGTCTTCGGGGAACTCCAAAAGCCGGAAATCTTCAACGACCGGGAAGGAAAGCCTCAAATTTCCATGGAAATCACAGCGGTTCAAATCCAGTTCAGCCCTTTTGGCAAGCCGGGTGGACAAACAGGCGGCCAGCAAGGCCAAGCTCAAGAAGGGAGCGCTGCCCATGCGTACACCCCGCCTCCTACAGGCAATTCGTTTTCAGAAAACGCCCCAAATCCCTACATGGGAGGCAATGGAGCTGGAAGAGGGACCGTCCAGGCTCAACAAGGACAAACCTTCGATGACGAGGTTCCGTTTTGATTTTTTCTCTTGTTCAGAGCTTCGATAAACGAGATTCAGCAGAATTGCTTGTTGTTCCTTTTTGGGAGCATTCAGTCCATTCAGGACACTGTCCGAATTCTCTAAAAAGCACGATCGACTCCGCATTAAAATCGGGAGATTTTAAAGGAAAAAATGGAGAAGTGCTGATGCTTTATTCCCAAGGAGAAAAAGAGCCACGCGTGCTCCTTTTGGGATTGGGCAAGGAAGAGAAAGCAGATGCGGAATCGTTGAGACGCGCCTATTCCAACGCGGTTCGAACAGCTCAAAACAAGAAAGCAAAAACTGCGAATTTTGTCGTTCCTGAAATGAAGGCTGGACAGAGGGAAGAGTTTATCTTAGGGATTGCGGAAGGGGTCTTTTTAACCAATTACGCCTTCACCCATTTAAAACATGATACGCTCAAAGAAAATCCAGCCGTCCTTCTCGAAAAAATCGGGTTCATCGGATTGGATAAAAAAGAGGGCGCGTACTTAGACCGGGTCAAGACGATTGCCTCTGGCGTCTATTTTGTCCGCGAGCTTGTTAACGGAAACGCGGATGATATAACCCCGCGGATGTTGGCCGATACAGCCCTTTCGTTTGAAAAAGCCTCTCCGAAACTCAAAACGACGATCTTCGATAAGAAAAAACTCGAACAAGAGAAGATGGGGCTGCTCCTCGCGGTAGCCCGGGCGTCTCCCCATGACCCTTATTTAATCCAGACCTCCTATAAGGGAAATCCCCGTTCGAAAGAACACATCGTATTGGTGGGAAAAGGGATTACCTACGACACGGGAGGGCTTTCGCTAAAGCCTACAGACGGCATGCTCACGATGAAGTGCGACATGTCTGGAGCTGCGACTGTGCTGGGCGCGGTTTTGACCGCCGCATCTTTAGGGCTCAAAGTGAACGTGACGGCGGTGGCCCCAGTTGCTGAAAATTGCATTGGCTCGAAAAGTTATAAGCTCGGCGATGTTTACCGCTCTTATTCTGGCAAGACGATTGAAGTGAACAACACCGACGCGGAAGGGAGGTTGGTTTTAGCTGACGCCCTTTCCTATACCGTGCAGCATTTGAAGCCCACCTGCATCATTGACGTCGCGAGCTTGACGGGTGCGATCGTTGTAGCTCTTGGAGAGGAGATCTCCGGGTTTTATGCAAATGACGACCGGATGGCAAACGAGCTGATGAGCGCATCGAAAAAAACGGGCGAATTGCTTTGGCGAATGCCTCTTTATCCCGATTATCTCGAATCGTTTAAATCCGATATCGCCGATATGGTCAATTCGGGCGGACGAGATGCGGGCTCGATTAAAGCGGCTCTTTTCTTGCAAGAGTTCGTTGGAACCATCCCTTGGGTCCATATTGATTTCGCGGGGCCTTGTTATTTGACAAAGCCAAAATTTTACAACCCCATCAAAGGGACAGGTTCAGGATTGCGTCTTCTGGTCGATTTTCTTGAAAGGAGATCGGCAGAGTGAAGTGGCTCGTTCCAGCTCCTCAAAAACTCATCTCGTTTCTTCAACAGCAACTTGGAGAAGAGTACTCAGGAAAGAAACTTCGGAAAGCCCTTGAGTCGAATTTATGCCGGATCAACGGGAAAATCGAACGGTTCGGTTCCGCATCCGTCCAAAAAGGGGATCGGGTCGAAATCTCCCCCAGTTGGAAATCTCTGATCAATCCTTTATCTACCCGTTTTGAAACAATCTATGAAGACGAATTCTTCAAAATTGTCGATAAACCGGCTGGCTGGATTTGCGAGCCTGCGCAAGCGATCAAAACATTCGGGCCAGGGCATTTTCTCGTCCACCGGCTGGATAAAGATACAACTGGATTGCTTCTCATTGCCAAAAGCCCCGAGGCGAGAGACCGTTTGATGGAACAGTTTGAACAGCGGACGATCCAGAAACAGTATCTTGCATTGGTCGATGGCGTGCCTCAAGAGGTCGAAGGAGTTCGAAAAAGCCTGTTGACCAAGAAGGGGGCCTTCGAGGGACAGACAATTTGGGGATCGGGCCAAAGCGGATTGACTGCGGTCACTCATTGGAGACAAATCTCAAAGGGGAAAATGGCAGCGCTTCTTCTCTGCGAACCTGAGACGGGGCGGACGCACCAAATCCGGGTTCATATGGCAGAGATGGGCCATCCGATCTTAATCGATCGGCAGTATGCAAAGCAATTCCGCTGTCCCTTGTTTGTTTCTCGGCCTCTTCTTCATGCCGCCCAATTGAATTTCATTCATCCCTTTACTAAAAAAAGCCTCTCCATTTCCGCCCCATTGCCAGTTGACATGTGCGAATGTCTAGCGAAGGCGGGCATCCGAGAGAATTTTTTTCAAAAATGAAAATCTTAATTATTAAAACCTCTTCTCTCGGCGATATCATTCAAACATTTTCTGTTTTGAACAACCTCAAAGCCCGTTTTCCAAATGCTCTAATTGATTGGGCCATTGAAGAAAAAAACCGTTCTGTCGCCGCTTGCCATCCTTTCATCCGGAACGTCCTTCCTCTCGATCTCCAAGGGTTAAAAACAGGATGGCGGAAACGGGAGTTTTGGAAGAATTTGTTTCGATCGGTCCGCGCGCTGCGAAAGGAAAAATATGATCTTATTTTCGATTTCCAGGCCAATAGCAAATCGGCTTTGGTCACCTGGCTATCGCGCGGCCCAGTAAAAGTGGGATATGGGATTCGATCAGTTCGGGAATGGCCGAATGTTTTAGCGACGAACGTCCGGTTTGAAATCTCTAAACAGATGGATATCCGTTTGCATTATTTGAAACTGGTTGAAAGTTACTTCAACCAGCCGACTGAAGTTGCAGATCGGGGGATCTGTTTTCTCACATCTGCTGAAGAGAGGCAAACGGTTGCGAACATTCTTTCTCAAACAGAGCTCCGATCGAGATCAAAAATCATGGTCTGTTCGGGATCGAAATGGACCAATAAACAGCTTAAAACCGAAACCATGATTGAGTTCCTTTCGCTTCTTCAACCAAAACTGGATGCCTCGTTCATCCTTGTTTGGGGATCCGATCAAGAAAAGGAAATGGCCGGGAAAATCCAAGCCCACTTTCCCGAAAAGAGCCTTGTGATTGATAAACTTTCTCTTCCTGCCTGGCAAAATTTGATGAATGAGATGGATCTTGTGATCGCCGTAGATTCGAGCGCGCTGCATCTTTGCGCAACTACTTCGGCGCCTAGCTTTAGTTTCTTCGGCCCTTCGAATTCGAAGATTTTTAAACCCTCTGGAGAGCGCCATTTTGCTTTCCAAGGAAACTGCCCTTATGATCGGAAATTTGAAAAGACCTGTCCTGTTCTCCGCTCTTGTCCCACAGGGGCTTGCATGAAAAATATCAGCGCCCAAGAACTTTTTCAGGCCTTTCTAAAATGGGCGAAGCAAGAGTCGCTTTTTTAATCCTTACTTTACCCTTTCCAGCGCATCGAAGTCGACGTGAGACTCGACGATTTTCACAGCCTCTTCGATTTTTGCCGTATCTTCTTTGCGGATTTTCGCGGTGTAGGTATTGATCATTTTCATCGCGACAAAACTGCTCACGGGTGCGTAAAGCATGGGGATTTCAGCTCGGCGGATCTGTTCTACGATCGCCGGTTTTGGAGGGTTTTTCCCCGTGAGGATGATCCCGGCTTCTAAATCATCATCCGGATGGGAGATTTTTAAATCCCAAAAGCGGGTGAGGGTAGCGAGAATGATGTCTTCTCTTTCCGCAGGCGTGATGATTAGTTGATTTTGCAAAATAAGGGTCCGGTACATTTCCACCGAAGAGGCGACGAGGCGGATTTGCTGGAAATGGCGGAGTTTGTGTTCTTTGCCTGTTAAAAGATCCGATTGAAAAAGGATCTCAAAATCGTTCATCGTAGGCATGCTCAAGAAGGAATTAAAGGGGATGCATCCCAAAAGAGGGACGTTCCATTTTTTCAGCGCTTTGGTCATGTAATCGATGACCATCTCCCGTTTATCTTCAAAAACACGGTTTAAAATCACTCCGCCAACAGAAACCCCGTATTTCTCGCATTGGGTCCGGTTCAAAGCCAATTCATCGAAACTCGATCCCAACCCGCCTGAGGCGACGAGGATTACAGGACAGTTCAAAAGGGCCGCGACCTGGGCATTGTTAAGGTCGACGATCGAACCGACTCCCGTATGGCCCGTCCCTTCGATGACCGTATAAGCACTTCTCGATGAGATCAATCGATAAGCCTGAGAGATTTTTTCAGTTAAATGGCGATGGTCGACTTTTCCATCGAGATAATCCCGGGTGAATCCGCGTGGGAAAAGGACAGGGCTCATTTCTAAATAAGGGTCTTTCAACTTGAAAAACGACTTAAATAAAAGGACGTCTTTATCGACATGGAGACCCTCTTCCGCCTCGACATGTTCTTGGCCGACCGGTTTGATGAAACCGACCGAATGGCCCCTTTTTTTCAGCCCTGCGACAAGGCCTAAACAGGTAGTGGTTTTCCCTACATTCTGACCCGTAGCCGCTATGAAAAATGCTTTTTTCTTCATCCTTCTAGAGATACTCTATTCCTCAACTAGAATCCAGGAATTTTTCAATTCTTCTAATGCTAAAAAAGATCGGAGATTTTTGTTTTATATTTATCTCTTGAATAAAATTAGAATAAAAAATTACAGAGAGAATTATAGCGGATTGAAAGATCGGAGCTAGGCAGCAATGAAAAAATTAATTCTCGCAATTATAGGGTTGGCTTTTGCTTTTGCCGTCTCGTCTTGCGACGACCAGAAAAAACCTAAACACACGAAGCAGAAGTGCGTAGGGGAGAAACAGGAGAAGCACCACGAACGGTGGTGATTTTACCTTCTTTTAAAAGAAGGTGGAGCATTTGACGGACATCTGGAAAAAGCTCCTCATCAATCGCTGTGAGATCTTCCCAAGAAAACCAACGAAACCCCATTAAGTCCTTTTCAAGAAAATTGTTCCCCAGAGGCTCTGCGAGATAAATCAAGTCCATGTGTTGATGGGCAGGTTTTTCTTTATAAGTAGGAATGTGTTCCAGAAGACATAAAAACGGGCGCTCGAAACTCACTGCATTGTATCCATCGACATGGAGGTTTTCCTGCTTTAGAAAGGAGATTTCTAAACCGGTTTCTTCTAAGACTTCCCTGCGGGCCGCTTCAGGAGGAGTTTCATTAGGTTCGATATGGCCGCCTGGAGGCAGCCATTTGCCGAGTTTGGCATGTTTGTGGAGGAGGACCTTCTTGCCGTGAAAGAGATAGACTGTGGTTGTAAACTGCCGTTCCATGAAATGGAATTTTCTCTTATTTAAGAAAAAAAATCCAGATACAGTCTTTTCAGGCGGGAGAATGGGTGTCGATTGTCGTTTTCATTAACCGGGTGATGGCGCCGTGGGAAAAATGTTCCAGGTTTGATTTGGCGAATTTAAAGGCATTTTCGAATCGCCTTTCCACTTCAACCAAGACCTTAGCTTGACCTGAGTCGACCGCTTCTCCAAGCGCTGCGGAACCGGCTTTGTGGCCTAAGCCCATTCCTGCTGCAATTGTCAATGCCGATGCACCGATCCCAAGGCCTGGGGAAAGATAAGATAAAAGAGAGGGAAGTGCAGCCGCTGCCCCTCCGGCCGCAACTGCTGTGGCGACAGGCGCAATGTTAGTGCCGCCTTTATCAATGACGCGGCTTAAATTCTTTCTTTCAATCCCTCTGTAGAGTCCGGTAGAGACCAAAGAGCCTCCCATTGAGGCGCCCGTAAGGAACCCGGTCCCTAAAAGGGAAGAGATCGCGCCGCCGACACCGGCGCTAAGTCCTGTGACAAGAGCTCCCGCAGCGCCCATTCTCGATTCGGTAAGGTGGAATTGAGCTCCTTTTTGAATTTGCTCCGCCTCCGATTTCATGAGGCTAATTTTTTCCGAGAGGTTTTCAGCGGCTTTCAACATATCGCCTTTATTTTCCTGTTTTCGGAGGATGTATCCTGAATTGTATCGGTTTGCTGCTTGATGGAAGTTTTTTTTCGATGTTTGGAATTCGAGGGCTGCCTGTTTTTTCTTTTGTTCATGGGAGTTCCGTAATTGCCCGATCAAACCGCCTAAACGGTTCCATTCCCCTTTAAATCCCGATTTTAAATGGCGCAGAGTTTGTTCGATTTGCGTTTTTAAGGCTTCCGCTTCTGGGAAAATTTCTTGGTTGAAGCCAGAGAGGATTTGATGGATCTCCGCGAGGCAATCTTTAATATGAAATTCTCTTGGAAGCTCTTCTCTCTCGCCTCGGCGATAGTCGAGGAGGTTCTTGATGAGGCCTCGGCTGCCGTTTTGCGGAAAGAGGCGTTCAATTCCTTGAAGGAGGCGGATTTCTGAATCGAAGCTATCAAAGCGTTTGCAAAGATCGTCAAGGCGGGTGGTGAGTTCTTCTTGGATTTGAGGGAATTTGGGCAGATTGCTCCCTATTTCAGCGATTGAAGAGCGGATTTTTTCCCTCATTTCTAAGGGGAAATGGAGGCGGGCTCTTCGCTTAGACGAGTTGATTTCGAGAATCGATTGAAGTCCGGTTTCGATTTTAACCAGTTCTTCGACAATTCGGCGATGGAGTGAATAGCTCCTTTGGATCTCTTGGAGCTTTTTGGTTTGTTCTATGAGTAATGCAGCCTTTTCGTAGAGGGGAGAGAGAAGCCTTCGGATTTCTTCTTGGTCGACATGATCTAAGGATTCGATGCCGTGATAACTTTTTTCCCTTTCCGCAAAAGTTTTCATAATTTGAGCGAACGAGCCGATTTCCTTCCTTAAATCGATCTCTTCGGAAGACACAAAGGCATTGAGTATTTTTCGGCTTAAATAGTCGAGTTGGTCGAAGGCGCTTGACGCTTCAGCTTTTTGGTCTTCAAAAACCGTTTGTGCGATTTCTTGGGCGAGGGGAGTTCCTTTCACTTTTTTCTCAACCGACTGCCGGACTAACGATTTGAAGACCCGGTTTGATTTTTCCTTGAGGTCTTCAATTCTCTTTTCTAAATCAGCTTTTGATTTTTTATATTGTTCGTCCCCGCGAGGAGTCGTATCGGTGAAGGCGAAATTTAAAACTTCCAAGAGTTGAGAGAACATTTCCTCTACGTTTGCGGGCTGGGCAATGTATTGAAAAAGAAATTGGGAGGCTTTTGTGATCGGTTTTTTGATTTCTTCCTGGATCGTCTTGTCGAATTCGCTCTTTTCTGCGGCAAGAGTTTTTCTATGTTCCTTGATTTGAGCTTTTGTCTCTAGGAGAACCTCTTCGAGCGTAAGCAATTCAGTGACGAGCTGGCCTAAATGTTCAATGGCAGGCGGCGGCGCGATCGAAGGGTGGGGCGGCAGAGTCGGTTGCGCTACCGTTTCTTCCAACCTTTTCATTTGATCGGTGACAAACCGGGTTAAAGCGATGGAAAACGGCAGGTTATGTTTTGAGGTGGCGTCATCAATGCTCTCTTCAATTACCGAAAGGAATGAGTAAGGAAGAATTTGCGTTTTCATCACGTAACGGAGATATTTATTCAAAATCCCTTCGACTGCATCGTAAATCGGAGTGAAAATAGTTCCGATAGGATGGTGTTTCCAGTTTTTAAAAAATTCAACATGAGGAGAATAAGTGTCAACAATGGCACGGCTAAATTGCTTGCATAAGATTTCTCGGGCTCGGTTCATGTAAGGTTTTACAAGCATCGCATACCCTGGACGTCCTCCTTGCAGCTCGACGGCCGAGAGTTTTTGAGTCGCTCCCTCAAGAGCCTGCTCGAATCCAGGTCCTTGGTACTTCGCGTCTTCCCAGATTGACCCTCCGTAATGCATGGCAATTCGGTTTGTCCTGTATTCAGTGAGCGAGCTGAAAGAAGGAATTGTATCATTTAAAAAATCATCGGTCGCCGCATTGTAGGACTTGAGAAATCCATTCGCATTATCGACAACTCTTTGGATCTGCTTATCTGAATTTTCCATGCTATTTTTATCTGTCAATTGCACTCTTACGGTATTGACGAAACATTTCAGGTAGGTGTCGACAGTATTGGGAATTAAGGCGGTTATTTTATAAAACCAGAAATAAAAGAGACCTGCTCTTAGTTTTTGAAAGAAGCTCAATTGGTATTTTTCATTCAAAAGCGTCCAGAGAGAAGGGTAGGTCCCATCGGGATTTTTTTTCGATGCGGCAGAGACCATCTGGAAAAGAGAGGTGTTGTCAGGTTCTTCGATGTTGCAGATGGTGGCAACCATATAATAGAGTGTGCTGAAATCGCTCAGTTTTTTACAGAATCGATCAAGCTCGTCGTCCGTTTTTTTCTTAATGTCGGCGGGATCCGAAAGGATTCTTGGACCGGTTGCAAGAGGGACTTTATGATTGAGCGCCCCTTCATTTACGGAAAGCAGCGCAGTGGTTTCCTGAGCTGGGAGAAGATTGTCGGAAGAAAGAACGGTTTCTTGACGAAGGGAGGGAATTGCGGAAGCGGGCAAAGCAAATTTTGGTTCGACAGGCGGGCGGTCTTCAAGCAAATCGCGGCGAACCCCGTTCTTTTCCGATTCATCGAGGATGTCGAGGGACAGCCCTTTAATTTTTGCTAGAATTTCTTTTGCGTCGGGAGCGGGAGGGAGCAGCGGATTGAAGTTTTCTCCGCCGAGCACAATGGGTGTTTGGGTGATGGCTGTAGAGATATCCCCGGTTAAAGAAGTTCCCGTTTGAACGGCGGAATTGAGAGCATCTCCCACATAGCGGGCGGCTTGCGCGGCCGTGTCGTTAAGTAAGGCGGTTAAGGAAGAGACTTTATTTGAGGCCTTTAAATAGGCTGTATAAGAAGTTGTTTTGATCGCATGAACAGGTTTTGATACAGTGTAATGGTAAATCGTGTTTTTTGCGGCGATCGCGCTCTCATAAACCCCTTTTCTTGTGGAAGAGACCCGGCCCTTTATAGCAGACCAGTAACTTGCGGGATGTTGAGGGGAGGGGGGGATTGGCGAAGCCATAAAAACCGTTTGGTTGAGTTTTCGTTTAAATTATAGAGCGAATCTTTATTAAATGTTAACAAAAATAAATAGTTTATTTAACTAGAACAATTTTTTTGAATGCTGAGGTCATTATGAAAGAGTTCAAAAAACTCCTCGCTATCGCAGACGAGCTTCTCGCTCCAGGGGGCTGTCCTTGGGACCGGGAACAGACACTCTTTACCCTCCAACCTTATCTTCTGGAGGAGACGCATGAATTGATTGAGGCAATTGACGAACAAAGCGGACCGAAAATGGCCGAGGAATTGGGAGATGTTTTCTACGCGCTGGTTTTTATTGCTAAATTGGGAGAGACGGAGGGGAAGTTTACATTGGCCCAAGCCCTTCAAACAGTCGCTGAAAAATTGATTCGCCGCCATCCCCATGTTTTTGGCGATAAAAAACTTGAAACTACTGAGGAGATCCTCACTAATTGGGAAGAGGTAAAGAAAAAAGAGGGGAAGAAAAGTCCCATCGACGGGATTCCTCCCAGCCTGCCCTCTTTATCGCGCGCCCAAAAGGTGATCCACAAACTGAGAAAAGCGAAAAGCGAAGTGATAGAGGCTCCTCTTCAAACAGGGGATCGGGAAGGGGATTTAGGATATCAATTGTGGGCTCTTGTGAAAGAGGCTGAAAAAGCGGGAATTGACGCTGAGAGCGCTTTAAGGCGGGTCTCTTTAGCTTACGAAGAAAAATTTAAGAATCAGCACTGAAAAAAACACCGGAGATTTTCTCGTGGCATAAGGCAGATTCCTTAAGGATGCTGCCTTCCGGCCCTGACCTGGTTCAGATTGCTTATTCCACGAGGTCCCCGGCTAGTGGGAATAGTACCATCTCAACTCTGATTTGTAAAGACGAAAAATGTGCCCGAGACAGATGTTCGGGCACGCTTTTTTAGCTTCTTAACGGATTTCGACAGTCCCTTCAGGGATTGCGTTCAGATTGTATAGGTAGGTATCAGGGAAGAATTTGGAAAGGATTTTTACGGCATTTTCCCCATTTTGCGCCATGGCAGATGCGGAGTAGAGGCAAAGTCCCGCTCCATGCCCTTTCCCAAAGCCGTTGAAGATCACGGCGTCCTCTTTGACTTGCACGGAAAATTCAGAGCTTTGAAGGTGATTTACGCCCAAAAGATTTTGAAATGCGAGGAAATCGATATCGATGTGTTCTGTTCCGTCTTTTACGCGGATTCCATAGACCTTATTCGAAGAAGCATCGACGAAAAGTTCGATCGATTTGATTTGAGAGATTTGGAGTAGTTTCGTGAGGGATTTTTTTTCAATTTGGTAAGACCATTTCGAATCCATCCGAGCGATCGCGGCATGGGGAGCTGCAACCCCTTTTTCAGGAGCTAGCCCCTCTTTACGGAAGATGGTTTCGTAGGCAGCCGTCTTCCCTGCGCTGTGTTCGGTCCAGGAAGTGGCAAAGGGCAGTGTTCTGCCGTTTTCAGGATGGACGAGGATCAAATGACGGGTGGTATCGACGGCCCGATCGACGATTGAATTGGCCACTACGAGGGCGGAGCCTTGGTAGCCGGTGTCTTTTGCGGAGACGTGCCAAAAACTGTCAGTGGCCCTTGTCGCATGGTAATAGGCGTCGGTCCTTGCTAAAATTGCGAGCGATGCGAGCACTTCAGGTTCTCTTGGCGAACTGAAACGGGATGTCAGGAGCGCTTTTACATACGCCTCGATATCGATTTCATTCACTACATTTACCGTGCCTGAAATCCCATAGATGGCAACGGCCCCTTGATATTGGATTCCGTTTACGAAAATGGAAGTTTCTGAAGAGCGGGGTTTGATATAAATTTGGTGGATCCCCGGAAATTCTTCGCCCCATTTTAAACCATTCTCCAGTTCTCGGATCATAAAACGTTTGCCCAGGAGTCCCGATGCGATGCGCGATCCGTCATGCGGGTTGAAAATGTAGTAAGGACCTTTTACTTCGAGCAGAGTTTCCGAGGCGTCTTTTTCAAGGAGAATTTGGATGTTGCGCGGAGCCATCGGCTCTGCGATCCGTTCGTAACGGTGGGATTCGGAGGGCTCTGCTAGATCTGCATAAAGAGGCAGGCCGATTGCGCTTGAAAGGATTGCGGTTGCGAGAAGAGCTTTCATATTTTTGACTCCAGTCATCTTTCTAGGCTCTCGCCCAGGTTGTTTTTTCTGGGCTTCCGCCCCATGTGTTCGTAAGCGAGCGCGGTGGCTTCCCGCCCTCGCGGCGTTCTTTTAATCATCCCCTGCAAAACCAGAAAAGGTTCGTAAACCTCTTCTATAGTATGGGGTTCTTCGCCGACTGCGGCGGCCAAACTATTGAGCCCGACAGGCCCGCCTTGGTGATGATCTATAATAACCGCCAAGATTTTTTTGTCCATTTCATCCAATCCTAAATCGTCGATCGCAAGCATTTCTAGGGCTTTTTTTGCAATGGCAGCATCGATCAATTTTTGTTTTTGGATGAGCGCGCAATCGCGGACCCAGCGAAACAGGTTGTTGGCAATCCGCGGAGTTCCTCGCGCCCTTTTGGCAATTTCAAAAGCAGCTTCTCTGTTTAAGGGAAAATTCAAAAGAGAGGCAGAGCGTTGGATGATCTGGCTTAAATCATTCGAAGAATAGTAATCGAGGCGGAGCGAAATAAGAAAACGGGTGCGCATGGGTGCGCTTAAAAGTCCGGAGCGAGTTGTTGCGCCGATCAGTGTGAAAGGATTGAGTTTAACCTGTACGCTGCGCGCATTGGGTCCGGTATCGATCATCAAATCGAGCGAGTAGTCTTCCATTGCGGAGTAAAGGTATTCTTCAGCGGCTTTCGGGATTCGGTGGATTTCATCGATGAAAAGGACATCTCCCGTTTTCAAATTGGTGAGAAGGCCAGCGAGATCTCCCGGCTTTTCGATCGAAGGACCCGATGTCACTGTGATCTGAGTTCCCATCGCTTTTGCGACGATATACGCCAAGGTTGTTTTCCCAAGCCCCGGAGGCCCGGAGAGGAGGCAATGTCCAAGAGCTTCTTTTCTGTGGAGGGCCGCTTCAATGAAAATCCCGAGCCGCATCCGGATCGCTTCTTGTCCAGTGAATTCGGGCAGCGACTGTGGGCGGAGAGGCGTTTCATATGTCCTGTCCGGCTGGGTCCAAGAAGACTCGATGTAAGCTTCGCTCATATATAGAAAAACTCTAGCAAAAAATCCAATTGAAAAGCTATACATAACACGATCCCCGAAACCTTTAGAGGGTGTCTACAAAGTAAGATTCTGTCGATTTTTAGGTTCTTTTGAGCTGATTTTCGGTTCAAATTTGGGGCAAGCGACGAACCCTTACTTTGTAGACACCTTCCCAACCCCAGTAGATGACTATGAGCCTCTGTTCAGACCGATGGATCCGTAAAATGGCGACCCAGCATAAAATGATCGAACCGTTTGTCGATGGACAAGTGCGCGAAGAAGCGGGGCGCCGTCTTGTAAGCTATGGCCTTTCAAGCTATGGATATGATTTGCGCGTTGCGCAAGATTTCAAAGTATTTACGAATGTTCACAATTCGATCGTCGATCCGAAAAATTTCAAAGCCGACTCCTTTGTCGATATCCGCGGAGAGACCTGCATCATCCCGCCCAATTCTTTTGCCCTCGCCTGCAGCGTCGAGTATTTCCGGATTCCTCGGAATGTATTGACTTTGTGTATTGGAAAATCGACCTATGCCCGCTGCGGCATCATCGTAAACGTCACTCCGTTCGAACCTGAATGGGAAGGGTATGTGACCTTGGAAATTTCAAATACAACTCCTTTGCCCGCAAAAATTTATGCCGGAGAGGGACTAGCTCAGGTCCTTTTCTTCACTGCCGAAGAGGTCTGCGAGACCTCTTATGCCGATAGAAAGGGAAAATACATGCACCAAATGAAAATTACGGTTCCAACGATTTAACGGCCCTTTAAATCTAGTGATAAATGCGTCTCTAGAGTAAGAGAAGTATAAGGAGAATCAGATGTCGGCAGGGATGGGGTCTTTCTGGTTGAAATCGTGGTGGGTGTTCAGCTTCTGCGCCCTCGTTAGTTTTCTCTATTTTCAAGCGGTGAAGGAAAAGCAGGGCGCTGTCCGTGAATTGACGTTTCGTCTTCAAGAAATGGAAAAGGAACGGTTTCTGGCCCTTCAGGAAAAAGACGATCTCCGTTTGCGCATTTCTTCGCAAATGGACCTGGCTTGGATCGAGATGATTCTGATGCGTGATTTAGGTGTTGTCCCGGAGGGGTATCTTAAAGTACATTTTAAGAAATGACTCCTCTATTAATTCTGCTCCTCATTTTTTTAATCGTCCTGTCGGGATGCATTTCCGCTTCTGAAACTTCCCTTTTCTCTCTTTCTCCTCTGACTGTCAAATCGTATCGCAATACAGGCAACTCTCGTTTGGAGACTGTGGCCCGGCTTTTGGAAAGGCCGCGCGATTTGCTGGTCACGCTCCTGATGCTCAACATCATCGCGAATATTTTTATCCAAAATACGGTGTCCAGTCTGTTCGATCCGACAGATGGATGGGGGTGGAAGGTAGGGTTTCCTTTGGCGATCACACTGATTTTTGGAGAGATCCTGCCCAAATCCCTTGCTCTGCCAAACAATACGCGGATAGCCGTCCGCTCAGCTCCTTGGGTCGATTGGGCAGCCCGCCTGCTCAAACCGATCCGGGAGCCTATAACAAAGGCGACAGGTTGGATTTCCCGGTTTATGTTCTTCTTTTTGAAAGAGGAAAAAGAGATCTCCGCGGACGAGCTTCGCCATGTTTTAAAAACCTCGGAAGAGACGGGGATCCTCCTCCCTCAAGAGTGCAGCTTGATCGGAGGCATGCTTGATTTGCAAAATTCTCTTGTGAAAGAGCGGATGCGGCCAAGAGAAGAAATCCTCTCTTACGACATTCAGGAACCCCTTTCCCAGTTGACCCATTTATTTGTCGATTTAGAGACGACCCGGGTCCCAATTTATGATGGGGATTTAGAGAAACTTCTCGGCATTCTTTCCACAAGGCGTTTTTTTTTCCATCGAGATCAGATCAAAACGCCCTCTGATTTGCTTCCCATCTTAAAAAAGCCTTATTTCGTTCCCGAAACAACACGGGCCTGGGTCCTCTTACGCACTTTGAGAGAAAGAGGGGAGAGTCTCGCCATGGTGGTCGATGAATACGGTTCAATTTCGGGACTCATTACACAAGAGGACCTGATTGAGGCGGTCGTCGGAGAAATCATTGATAAACGCGACCCCAAGAGCCGTTATACCCGCTCGAGCGAAGATGTGATCATCGCAAGTGGAAAAATGGAGCTGAGCGAGTTTAAAGAGATTTTCGGCATCCCCTTAAAATCGGAAGAGAACATTGTGACCCTCGGCGGATGGCTCATTGAACAATTAGGCGAAATACCTCTTACGGGGACAAAGTATGCCACTGACCAATTCCTTTTTTATGTGCTTGCCGCAGAACCGAACCGGATCCGGCGGGTTTACGTCAGACGCTTAAGCTCCGGAAAGAAGAGATGAGCACTTACCTATTTTTTACGCTGCTCGCCGTCGCAGTCCAGGGTTTTTTCGCTTTTTTCGAAATGGCCTGCGTCTCGTTTAATAAAGTCCGCCTCCAATATTATGTGAGCCTCGGCACCCGGCGCGCTCTTTGGCTCAACTACCTTTTAAAACGTCCTTCGCGTCTTTTTGGAACGACCCTCATCGGAGTCAATGCCGCCCTTTTCATTGGCTCCGAGTGTGCCCGCAGATTCTACGAGTCGATTCATCGAGACCCTGATTGGGCGCCGCTGACCCAGATTTTAATCGTCGTGATCTTTGGCGAATTAGCACCGCTCTTTGCTGCCCGCCGCCATCCGGAGCAGGCAGCTATGTTTTGCGTTCCTCTCATGGTGTTGATTGCCCGTCTTTTAAGCCCTATTATTTGGGCTTTCGACGCCATTTCCCGAGTCATCCATCGCTTAATGGGCAAAGAAAAGGAAGTTTCTCTCTTCCTTTCCCGGGAAGAGGTGAAAATGGCCTTCCAAGAAAGGGAAGAGGGGGAAGATGAGTTCAATGCGATCTTGAACCGCATTTTTCAGCTTAAAAATTTGACAGCCGGTCAATTGATGCTCCCGATCGCAAAAGTCCAAACGGCCCCCTCTCACGCAACGCTTGCCGAAGTGCGGCATCTCTTAAGCGTCCATTATGCGCCGATCCTTCCCGTTTATCATCGGCAAACCCACAACATCGTAGCGATTGCTTATCTTCGGGATCTCTTGCGCCTCGAAGAAAAAAAACAGATCCTCGAGGAAACCCGTTCTCCCTGGTTTGTTACGAGGGACACCTCGGTCCTTCAGATCCTTGAACAATTCCGGCGCAATAACCAAAGCGCTGCCGTCATCCTCGACCCCTCGGGGCAAGCCTGCGGAATCTTGACCTTGGATCAAATCCTTTCGGAAATTTTTGGAGAAGAGGCCCATCAACCCGTTTCCCAAACCGATGCGCCCCTTTATGTCGAAAGGACGCTCTCCGGCGAAATGAGCGTAGCTGAATTCAACCGTCAATTCGAAGCGGCCCTTCCGCAAGAAAACGGGGATACGTTAAGCGATCTAATCCTGAAAGAATTAGGCCATCTTCCTGTCAAAGGGGAAGAGCTTCGGATCGACGATTTTGAATTTACCATCGATGAACCGACGCTTCGCGGAGTCAAGACGCTCTCTGTACGCAGCATCTCCGACTAAGAGACAGTATACATGAATCTTTGAGTCAATTATTCTTCTTTTCCCCGCTTGAGGAAAAATGACTGCCGCAGCCATTTCTTATCCGCCCCTCGCTCCCATTAAAAGCGCTTTCAAAAGACAAAATGCTTTAAATTTCATTCAGGAAATTGAAAGCGATTGGACGGAAAATCGAGAATTCGCCATGTGGCTTATTCAAAAAATGCGACCGAAAACGGTTGTCGATCTCGGATTCGATAAAGGCCTTTCCACAATCGTGTTTGGTTATCGAAATCAGGGCCATGTTTTCGGCATCGATTGGTTTGAGGCGGGGAAATACGCGGAAAAAAGCTTCTCCTTAGATAGCGCTTTTCGAAATCTTTCCGAGGCGATCCGGTTTAATTACATCAAAAACATCCATCTGATCATCGGCCCTTTTTTAGACATTTCCAATACATGGAAAAAAAAGATCGATCTGCTCCACATCGATTCAGCGCCCAGTTATTTAGAGACAAAACTGCGATATGAAGGATGGATCCGGCATTTGGTTGAAGGGGGAGTGATCCTTGTCAATGATGTCATTTCACAAAAGCTAGGCGCGGGCCGTTTTTTCGAAGAAATTCCTTTTCCTAAGGTCATTTTAACGCGGGGCAGAGGAATTGGAGTCGCAACCCACAACAAAACGCTTCTCGATGAAGTGCGCCAAAAATTCAGTTATACCGTGCCCGCTCAGGTTGTGTGAATTTTGACAGTGTCTTTTGCGTTCCAGTAGCATTGCGGAGATCGCCGTAAACTTCAGTATGTTAGCAAGATCGAGCAATGCGCTGGAGCGCAAAAGACGCTCAACAAAATTCACTCAAAATGAGCGGGCGCGGTATATACGGCCCCCGCTTAAAGACTGCGGTTAAAAAATGAATCATTTTAATTCATGGGTTAGTTTGAAAGTTTCCTGAGTTTTTTGACGATTTGGGCTGTTTGATCGAGGGCGCGGTCGATCTCTTCTCGAGTATTGAATCTGCCAAAAGAAAAGCGGAGCGAAGATCGGGCTGTTTTCGCATCGACCCCCATTTGGGTGAGGACGCGGGAAGGTTCGAGAGAGCCTGAGGTGCAGGCGGAGCCATGGCTGACAGCGATGCCAACAAGATCGAGATGCATGAGGAGGGTTTCTCCATCAACGCCGAGGAAGGCGATGTTGGAGGTGTTGGAAATGCGGGGACCTTGTCCGTTGATGGCGACGTCGGGGACAGAAGAGAGGAGCCCTTGTTCGAAGTGAAGGCGGAGGTCGGAGAGGTGTTGGGTAATTTCCGTCTGGTTTTCCATGAGGATTTGGAGCGCCTGAGAAAGGGCGAGGATGCCGGAGAGATTTTCAGTTCCCGCCCGTTTGAGACTCTCTTGGTGTCCGCCGGTGAGTTGAGGGGTGATTTTGAGATGGGAGCGAAGAAAGAGGGCGCCGACGCCCTTCGGGGCGTGGAATTTATGGCCGCTGATCGCGGTGGCTAAAACAGAGCGAGGAAGGATCATCGGTTCTTTGCCTGCAAAGGCGACAGCGTCGATGAGGAGGGGAATGGATTTTTTTTCCGCGATTTTACCGATCGCTTCGAGATCGATCCTCACTCCCGTTTCTCCGTTCGATGCGGAAAGAACGATGGCTTTCGTGTCGGACTGAATCGCCTGTTCGATTTGTTCGGGAAGTGGCGCTCCCCAAAGGCCTACGGGGAGATAAGTAACGAGAAGTCCTTGAGACTCAAGTGTTTGGATGGTTTTATAGACGGCGGAATGTTCGATCCGGGTCGTAATCAAATGTCCTTTTGTACCCATTCCGCGTAAGAGGAGGTTGATGGCTTCAGTTCCCCCGGAGGTGAAGATGATCTCTTCCGGTTTGGCGCCGAAGTAGGAAGCTGTGGTTCGTCTTGCTGCAAGAAGGTGGTTCCTAGCTTGCTGACCAAACCAATGGACGCTTGAAGGGTTAGCTGGAGGACCGCTGAGATCGGCCAGCATCGATTTGAAGACCTTCGGGTCGATCGCCGTGGTCGCGTTGTTGTCCAAATAAATCCGGTCCATTTTCGATCTCAGATTGAATGATGAGGAGCGTCATATTATCAGAACTGCCTTTAATTTTCGCTCTCTCAATGAGTTTTTGGGCCGCCAGTTCTAAATCGGGGAATTGATTTAGAATGATTTCAATCTCCTCTAGAGAAAGGACGTCGGAGAGACCGTCGGTGCAAAGAAAATAAAGATCCCCTGGGACATGAACGGATGCCGCGATTTCAGGTTTTGTCCTGGCAGCGGTCCCAATGGCTCGGGTAATGACATTTTTGTAAGGAAAGGGAGTTTCGCAATCTTCGGCGAGCTTTCCGGTGGCGAGCCATTTAGCCATGAGGGAATGATCCTGGGTGAGCAATTCTAGTTTTTGGCCCCGGAGCCGATAAATCCGGCTGTCGCCGACATGGGCATAGACGATGGTATCTTGGTTCCAAATAAGACAGCAAAGGGTAGTCCCCATGCCGTTCAAAGATTCGGACCCTTTTCCTAAGCGATAAACCCATTCGTTGGCTTTTTGGATGGCGGTCTTCAGCTCGATCATCAATTCAACGCAATCGACGCTTTTGATCTCTTTTGCGGAATAGCAAAGATGGTCCAACGCCTCTTTTGCCGCGACCTCGCCTGCTTGGTGGCCCCCCATTCCATCTGCGAGGGCGAAAAAACCGATTTCTGGAACAGAGACCCAAACGTCTTCATTGTTCGGGCGAGTGAGACCGATATCAGATAAGCCGAACGTTTTAAGACGAAGTTTCATGCAATTTGCACCGGTCAGATTCCAACGGAAAAACCTCCCAGAAAATAGATGTTCATTACACTGATCGCGTTGAAAGAGGCGTGCAAGGCGATCGGAGCGATGAGGGAGCCTTGCCTTTCATAAAGATAACCGAGAAAGAGAGCGAGGATGAAGAGGGAACCAAGGATTGGAATGTTCCCTAATCCTTGTTCTGCAGAATAATGAAAGCAAGAAAAAAGGAGAGACGTGATCAAAATCGCCTGTCTTGGGCCTAGATGCTGCCGAATGAAAGTTTGGAGGAACCCTCGAAATAGGGTTTCTTCGACAAGAGGGGCGAGGACGACAATTGAGGTGACGGAAAGGAGCAAATAGAGAGGATTTTCGAAAGTCATTTTCAAAAATTTAACGGCCACCTGATCGGGAAGCGAGGTAATGTTGAAAATCGAATAAATCAGCAACTCAAGAGCTTGGCTGAAAAACAGCACGAGCGGAAAAGCAATGGCCCAAGCAAACAGAGCAAACCAAAGATCTTCTGAAATTTTATGGCGCGACTCGGAAGGACGGCGCCAAATCCCTTGCCGGATTTTTTTTTGTATAACAAAAAGAAAAGCTAAACCGCATGCGATCAGGCTCGAATTAATGAAGCTAAACCAAGTCGAAAGTCCGATGGCATCGGTCATCAACATCTGTTTCTTTGCAAGAAAGCGGAAAGCCTCTGTAGAGGCCAGTGTGATTAGAAAATAGATTGCGAAAACGGCGATCACATGAAGAAAGCGGACAGGCACAATCCAAGGAGAGCGAATGGAAATAAAAAACCCTTTCCGCCATCCCACAAAAAGAACCAAGGCGGAAAGGATCGCAAAGACAATGCTTGAGCCAATCTCAGCAATCATCGGCTTTTGGCCAAAAGGATATAATCGCTAATCCTGTTGGCAATTTCTTGAGCAATGTGCGAATGGGCGATCCCCATCGGTGTTTTCCGATATTCATCTGTTCCCCAGCCCACAACGGAATAATCGGGAGGAAGGAGCGTCTTTGGAATGAAGTAGCTGTCCCGAACCATCTCTTGCAAGACAATTTTTGGTTCCGCGCCGCGCAAATCAACGACCCGAATTCGGACAGACATTTCCAGATTGGTTGAAACTTCGTAAGGGTTGAAATTCTTCTTGCCGCGAGCGGCGGGAACGGCGTCATGTTCGACAAGTTCTAGGAAAACAACGAACTCTTTCGAGCCAAATTCCCGCTTCGTCCAAGAAATATCGGAATTAAAAGGGTTTTCAGAGGAGGAAAATTCTTCCTGGGCCCGTACGAAAATCTCGCCGCTCTTAGCCACATCATCTACAATCAAAGAGGTGAATTCTTCAGAAAGGCTCCAGGGCATATCGAACGAAGTTGTATCGATCATGGAAGCAATCGCCACGACAGGCTTAGCTCTTCCATCATCATGAAAACGGCTTGTTTCTTCGCAGCAGCGGTTGCAGCCTGCGGCAAACATTCCGACAATTAACGCGGGCATCAAAGTCGACAGATAGCGCATGGGGATCCTCCAAAAGATTTCCTGAATATATCAGAGTGTTTTCTTTCTTGAAAACACAAAGTGATTTGCGAGGGAGCTAGGAAGGAAAGACGGGGAGATAGAGATCTGAGAAGTGTGTGTGGAAAAGGAGTGTGCGAGAAGGGTGTAGTGAGAAAGCGGTTGAGCCTAGGATCGGAGAAGTATGTGTAGTGGATGTTTGTGAGAATTGCACGGAGGGCACAGAGGCACAGAGACACAGAGAAAAAAAGGAGAGAATGCCGCGAGGCGCGGGAGATCTAGTTCACTAACATAGGTAACAGCTGTTACTAATTGCGAGAAGAAGTACTGCTTTTTCTCTAAGGCGAAAAGAGGAATTTATTGTAACATCTTGCGCTTTTCCAAAAAAATTAATCTATTCCTCTGCTTCTTTTTCGGTGCAATAGGTAACAGCCGTTACCTATTTAGCGAACTAGATCTCCCGCGCCTCGCGGCATTCTCTCCTTTTTTTTCTCTGTGTCTCTGTGCCTCTGTGTCCTCCGTGCAATTCACACACACATCCACTACACATACTTCTCCGATCCTAGGCTCCCCCGTTCTCTCACCACACTCTGCTCGCTCACTCCTTTACTACGCACTTCCGACGGCGAGCACTGCAGAATACGGGGGCAGCTCGATTTGTGAAATGAGCGGGCCCTTCTCGGGTGTGAGCAGGTTGTGGTGGCTCCAATCGTTCGATGTGAGGACGAGCTCTTGCCAGAGGATGTTGGGCGGTAGTGTGATTTGCGTTTTCTCGAAGGAGGCGTTGAATGCGGCGTAGATCGGATCTTTTTTATAGCTGAGCGCGACGAGGCGGGATGCGGCGCTCCAGTCTGGGGAATGGGGGTGAGTTCCGTGCCACTCGATGTCGTCATCGGTGAGGAAGCGGGTTTGGCGTAAAACAGGATGTTGTTTGCGGAATTGGATGAGCGCTGAGGTGAAGTTGAAGAGGGATTCGTTTTTTTCAAGGCGGTCCCAGAGAAACCAATTGATCTCATTATCTTGCGTATAGGGGTTGTTATTGCCTTTCCGGGTATGGCCGTACTCGTCGCCCATGAGGAGCATAGGCACTCCTTGGGAGATAAATAAAAGGAGGAGAAAGTTACGCATTTGGCGCTCGCGGAGGGCGGTGATTTGAGGATCTTGGGTTGGCCCTTCAACGCCGCAGTTCCAATTATCGTTTTGGTTCGATCCGTCTCGGTTCATCTCTCCATTGGCGAGGTTGTGTTTTTCTTGATAGGTGACAAGATCTCGAAGGCAAAAACCATCGTGCGCAGTGATGAAATTAATGCTGGAAAGAGGAGTGCCTGTATTTTTATAGAGCCATTGGCTGCCGCAGAGGATGTTTGCAAAAACCCCCGCTTTGCCGGAGGTGCCTTTGATGAAGCGGCGGGCAATGTCCCTGTAGCGTCCGTTCCATTCAGACCAGGGGCTGAATTGGGGGAAAGAACCGACTTGATAGAGTCCTGCGGCGTCCCAAGGTTCGGCGATGAGTTTCGCAGTGCGGATGACGGGATCGTCAGCCATGGCTTTGAGAAGACTTTGATTGGGACAACGGGTTAAGATGGATGCGAGATCGAAACGGAATCCGTCGATGCGGACTTCTTGGATCCAATAGCGGAGGCTGTCGAGGATGAGTTGTTGGACTTGGGGGTGGCTTATATTAAAGGTGTTTCCGCATCCGGTGAAATCGATGTATTTTCCCTGTTTGTCGAGTTTGTAATAGGTGGCGTTGTCCAATCCTTGGAAACTGATTGAATCGTTCTTTGAATCCTCTTCGCCGGTGTGATTGTAGACGACGTCGAGAAGGATCTCGATTCCATTTTTATGAAGTTCGCGTACGAGAGTTTTTATTTCTTCGAGGGGGGAAAGCGGATCGGGACCTAAAGCAAACCGTCTCATGGGGGCGAAAAAATGGAGGGGGTTGTAGCCCCAATAGTTGACGAGGGATTGCTTCGCGCGTGGATCCGTTGGGTTATAGTGCGTTTCGTCGAATTCAAAAATGGGCATTAACTCGATCGCATTGATCCCCAATTTTTTCAGGTAGGGGATTTTCTCGATAATCCCTAAATAAGTGCCGGGAGAGGCGGTTTTACTTGAAAAGTGTTGAGTAAAGCCGCGGACGTGCATTTCGTAAATGACGAGATCTTGAAGGGGAATTCGAGGCGGCCTTGTTCCTTTCCAATCGAATGTTTGGGGGGGCAGGAGCCAGGAGTGGGCGTGCTTTTTAGCTGGAGTAGCGGGGTCTTCTCCCCATTTCAATGGCGTAGCGGGAGCTTTTGAGTAGGGGTCGGCAAGCCACTCTTTCGCGTTGAATAGATTGATTCCGTCGTTAGGTCCTTCGCAACGGAAAGAATATTCATAACCGGATGGATAGGGAGTGATTTCGGCATGCCAGAAATCGCCCGTTCGGTTCAGGGGAATTTCTTTAATGGGATCGACGCTCCCAGGTAAAAAAAGGCCGAGGGTCACTCGGGTCGCAGCTTTTGAGTAAACGGAAAAATTCGCCTTATTCCCTTGAATATTAAGGCCTAAGGGAGCTGGAGATCCGTTATAAATAAGCAACTGGTTCAATGAATCCATAGAAATAATTTCTATATATAATTTCATTTAATGTGGAAATGTATTTTAATTTTTAGTAAAATATTATTATTAGTGAGGCCGTGAAAAATCGAATTTTTTAGGATAATTAAAAATAAGGATTTTTCTTGCGGGCATTCTCGCAAAGATTTATAAAAGTTACTGCTAAAATGAGATTTCTAAACGCCAGAAGCAGATCTGCTGCTTTGAGGCTTTTGCAGATCCGTGAAACTTAAGCTAGATATTTACAATTAATCAGTCAGGAGGAACCTATGTCCTACGAAAACGCCAGAGCGAACCTACGGGAGTTTGGCAAGGAACTTAATTTAGAAGGGCTCGATTTCGACGAAAACAATACTTGTATTCTCGGAATTGACAATACTTTCTCGTTGCATATTACTTACGAACCCAATTCCGATCGCCTTTACCTTTATTCCCCGATCCTCGATGGACTTCCTAAAGACGACAAAATCCGCCTAAAACTGTACGAGCGCCTTCTTGAAGGTTCTATGCTCGGCGGACAAATGGCCGGCGGTGGAATTGGAGTCGCTTCTAAAGAAGAACTCATTTTAATGCATTGTGTCATCGACATGGGTCTTGGCGTCGATGCGGCAGCCCTTCGCCGTTTCGCTCCTCTTTTCGTTGAAACGGTTGAAAAGTGGCGGGAAATCGTCAAGAAAATCTTGGCTGGCGAAGATCCAGGTCCTTTCCAATTCCCAACGCCTCCCGGCGAACAGCCAGCTCCTGCTTTCGGCGGCGGCGGCAACAAGCCCGGCGAACGGTATATCAAGATTTAAATCTACTCTTAGAAGCGGTCTTATGATCGCTTCTATACCGAAACAACCTGAAGAATCGGTTTTTGACTGCGTCAGCTTTGCTGCAAATTTCTGGTCTTCACTCGCGCCTTGCCCACGGCAATGGCAGCTCGCTCCAGACGCAAAAATTTGCGCAGCTGCCTTGTCAAATTCTCGATTCTTCAGATTGTTTCGGTATAGATTTTTTTAGACAAAATTGCATTCTCGACAGCTTCAATCACCTCTCTCTTTTTTTCTTCGATCGATTTTTGAATGAGCTTGAAACTGCTGATGACAGTGGAGTGGTCTCTGCCGAAATGTTCGCCGATTTTTTGATAGGGCAATTTTAATTTTTCTCTGCAAACATACATTGCGATTTGGCGGGGAAGAGCATATTCTCTCGTTTGCGACTTGCCCAATAAATCTTCGCCGCGGATTCCAAAGTGGGCCGCAACTCCTTTGATGACCTGGTCGAAGGTGAGCGCATTTTGTTTTTCTTTCTCTAATAAATCGGAGAGCAGACGGCTTGCGATTTCGACGCTGAGGGGGGCTCGGTTTTTTTCTTTTGGATTTGCCCGTAAAACAAGGGCCTGAAGAGGTTGCAGGGGATTTTTTGGAAACCGGTCAACAAAGAAATCGATCAATTCAGGAGAAAGGGGGAAATTCCAAAGAGCTCCTTTTTTTTCAAGCAGGAGACGGGGATCGGGTGTTGCAAGGCCAATGGAAATTCCCCATTCGAAACGGCTGATGAGTCTCGGTTCGATCTCTTTTAAGGCGCTGGGAGGGACATTAGCGCTCAAAAGGATTTGATGGCCTAAAGTATGCAGAGTGTTAAAGGTGTGGAAAAACTCTTCCTGCGTGGCATTTTTCCTCGAAAAAGTATGGATGCCGTCTACGATCAATACATCGATGTCCCGATAGATTTTGCGGAACTCCTGCATCATCCCAAGACGGATGGCCTGCACAACATGTTCCGTGAAAGTTTCTGCCCGCACATAAAATACCCGTTTCCCTTTTCCTTGAAGAGCTTTCGCGGCTCCCATTAACAAGTGGGTTTTTCCACTGCCTTCAGGTCCGTAGAGAAAAATAGGATTGAAAGGGGATGGAAATTCCGAAAGGATTTGAAATGCGATTTTGTTTTCGGCAGCTGCATGAAAGGTCTCTAAAGTCAGCTCTGGATCGAGAGCATCGGCTTTGATTGAAAATCGGGAGGGTTCCGCGATTGCCTGAGGAGTCTCTTTTTTTTCAGAAAGACCAGAAGGAATGGAAAGGTGAACGCGGATGGGCCTTCCGTTATTGTTGAGAAGGGGTGTCTTTTTTAAGATCGGGCGGACGTGTTCCTCGAACCAACCCGCCTGCAGCGAATCAGGAGCTTCTAAATAGAGATTTCCGGCGTCAAAACGGGCCACTTTTAAACTCGCGGCCCAAAGGTCTACTGCATCGGCCCCAAATTCTTTTTCCAATTGAATTAAGAACTGGCGCCAGGCTTCCACAGATCAGTCTCTCATTTCTTTTTTTTCGGGGCCGCTTCCATTCGTTTCATCATCCACCACTGCTGCAAGATCCCGAGCAAAGTCGAAAACATGAAATAGAGGTTCAGTCCTGAAGGGAAGTTATAGAACATCACCGTAAATAGGACCGACATCAAATTCCCCATCATTTTCTGTTGTTTTTGCGAGTCGGAGAGCTGTTTCGGATCTTTGGGGAGTTTTGAAGTGAGCCTTTGCTGCAAAAACATCGAAAGACCCATCAAAATAGGAAGGAGGTGGAATTCATTTCCAATGAACCAAATTGGCTGGCTCCAAGTGAAAAGGACGTCGGGAGCTGCCAAGTCGTCGATCCATCCGGGGATGAAAACGGCGCCGCGAAGCTGAATGCTCGATTTCAAGAGATAAAACATCCCGATGAGGAAGGGCATTTGCAAGAGGACGGGAAAGCAGCCAGTCATTGGGTTGATCCCCGATTCCCGGTAGAGGTTCATTACCTCCATCTGCGCTTTTTTCGGATCTTTTTTGTACTTGTCTTGAACCGCTTTCACCTTGGGGGCGATTTCCTGCATCCGGATCGAAGAACGGATCGACCAAGCGTTAAGCGGGTACATCATGATCCGCAAAGCCACGGTAAGGAGGATGATCGACGCTGCCCAAGAGTGGGTCATTGCATAGAAAAATTGCATCAGCATGAAGAGGAATTTTGCAAAGGGCTCTGAAATAAAAGAGAACCATCCGCCGACGCCTTGGGCCGACTCGTATTCAGGGTCGATCTGTTGCTGCGAAATTTGTTCCGCAGCGTCGCTGACCGTTTTCAAAAGACCGCCATCATAAGGGCCTGCAAAGATCCTAAAGGAGAGAGAAGATCCGCTTTTGAGAGGCAAGTAGGTCGCATAGCCAGGATAGTTGGCGGCTGGATGGAGATTTGCCGATGGATTGATCAAGCTCAGACGAGTGGGGATTAAATTTCCTTCGATTTGCACAGCTTGATAGCCTGGATCGATGGGTTTTGTGGGATCGATGATCAATCCTAAAAAGCCGTTGCTGTTGCTGATCCAATTCGGTTTTGCGCTCATTACCTGGATTGTCCCTTTTTTGGGCAGGTCGATGCTTTCTACATCCGGTTGGTGAGACCGGGTTGTCTGGTACTTCAAAAGGGGGCTATAGGCGCCGCCTACGAGTTCAACTTCAGGCACTCCGGAACTGAGCCAAAGTCCCTGAGTATCTCCGGCATTTCCATCAATCCGGATGTCGAGGTTAAAGCAATAAGGGGTGTGCTTGTCGTTTGAAAGAGTGTAGGTTTTAACGATCTTTCTTTGCCCATTCGTAAATTCGAATTGGATCAGGTTCGATTCAAAGCGGGTCACTTTATAATTCGCTCTGCCGATCGCAGGATCGTCGCCGACGATGTTCGTCGCATAATATTCAGGAGGAACTGCCGTCTTGGCGCTTCCATCGGCCTTGAGAACCGCCCTTCTAAGCAATGGGTAGTAGCCTCCGAGGATTCCCTCTTTTTTCTGCTGATTCGATGAGGTAAAGTGAGGATAAAGAGGAAAACGGGAATTTTGAGGGGCTTGTTTTAAAATTTGTCGGTCGACATCGATCTCTTTAACAATGGTTTCTCGGCCGTCTTGCATCATAGGCAAGTTGATTTCGGCAAGGCTGCCGCCTTTGGTTGAAAAGACGAGTTGCTGGAATTCATTTTCGAGGACGTAAAACGTTTCTTCGCTAGGTCCAACCGACAGAGAAAATTCTTGCGGTTTCGCCGTCTGGACAAGAGGTTCTTGAACTCTCTCTTCCTCAATTTTCCGAACTTGGACCCTTTGTTCCTGGGCTTTTTTTTGGTCTTCCGCGCTCGGGCCAAACCAGGCCTGAATGCCGAAAAAAGCAAGACTGGTGCAGACCATAAAAAGAAGAGTGCGCTTATCCATGAATATTCCCGAGGCTAGTTAACCAAGGGAGTCTAACACGAATTCCATAAACTGAAAATTCTTTTCGTTTGAAGAACCTGTTCGAATAAAATTTTTCGTCGATTTCTCGGTTTTTTAGATCAGTATATATTTTTTGACGAGGCGTTTTTTCTCTTTTAGCAGCTCAGGGTTGTGCTGCATTTCCTTTAAATCGGAGAGAAAGTCGGGCAGATCGATTGAATTGAGTCCGTCGATGACGTGGCTGCGGATCCTGTCCCTGACCATGAAATCTAAAAGATACCAACGCTCGCTGACGAGAGCTGCGACGCCCGCATCGGTCCCGACCCGGATCAGTTCTTCCCGAAGTTGCGAATAGGCGGGGATCGGCCTTCCTGGCTGAGCGTACTTTTCTAACAGCAAACACCAGGCATAGACAATTTCTTCTCGGACGATTTTCTCATCTGAGTCGGTGGGTTCATACCGAGCTGCAGCCAGTTGGACATGATTGCGGCTTTCGACGTACATCTACTCTTCCCTTGTTTGTTGAAGCTTGGCTTCTAAAGCTGCGAGGAATTGGGTAAACGCGGGGGTTGCACGGAGGTTGTCGAGCCAGTCATCTTCCAGCATTTCCTCGAGATAGGGGAGAGTTCTTGCGACGAGGGCTTTCTGAACTAGTTCCATCGCCTCTTCGGTACGACCGAGAATGGAATAGAGGCAGGCAAGGTGGTAATGGGCGGCTGGATTGCCGAGTCTTCCTGACCTGCTGATTTTCTGCTCCGCATCCATGTAGAGTTGGTTCATGAAATCGGTGTCGAGAGTGTGGTGGGCGAGGTGGATGAGGCAAAGGCCCCAGTCAAGCCAAATCGGATCGTTTTCTTCTTCCTGCCGGATCGCGAGACGGAAGAAGTGGATGGCCCGTTTGTAGTATTCCGAGTCTCCGGAGAGATGGCCGAGTTGGACATGGCAGAGGGCGATCCGATGGTGGATTTGGGCGAAATCGGGATCGATCAAAAGGACGTGGGAAAAAATTTCAATGGCCCGGATGAAGTGGACCTCTTCTTCGGTGAAATCTCCAAGCCATTCCAAAGCGAGGGCGTAGTTGTAAAGCCATTCAGGACGGTGGAGGATCGCCTCTTTGTAATTTTGCAGGAGCGATTCAAAGTGGTAGACGGCCTGCTCCAAAGAGGTGAGATCGTCGTGAATCTCGCTGAAATGAAAAAGGGCGTTTGCCGCATCGAAAAGGAGGGCGGGAGACGCGGGCTTTAAATCCATCGCCCGGGCTAAAAACCGATTGGCCCTTTCGATGAGATCTTCGTCATCGGTCAGATCGGCGTACTGCATATGAGCAAGTCCCAAGGCATGCCAAAGTTCGGCGTCGGTCCGGTCAAGAGAGAGGCCGTACTGGAGTTTTTCAATGGCCATTTCATAGTATTCGCTGTCTTCATAATAGCGTCCGAAAGAGATCAAACAAATGCCGTAGGCGTGCCAGATATCGGGATCGTCAGGGAAAAGATCTGCCGCTTTCAAAATTTTTTGTTCAGCTTCGATGAGGAGATCTAGGCGCGAGGTGGATGCGCCGAGGAGCGAGAGCGATTCGACCCACTGGCTTGCAATCCAAGGATTTTCTGCGTCCAAAGTGCTGGCCCGAGCGCATTTTTCGATGCTGGAGCGGAGGAGTTTCGGGTCGTTGTTCAGCCGTCCCGCTTCCCCGAGAAGCTGGCTCCATCCAAGCCATACGTCGGGATCGCGAGGGGACATTTTGGCGGCCGCAGCATAGGCATCGGATGCTTTCGCCACATACCGCTCATCCATCGTATTCAAATAAAGTTGAGAGTATCCTTCAGCTAGCGACATCCAACCGTCGAAATATTGGGAAGAAGCAGCGACTGCCCTTTGTAAATAATCGATCGATTGGAGGTAGAGACGGGAATCGTTGATCAAGAGCCCCATTTCTAAATAAGCTTTTCCGCAGTCGTTTAAAAATTCGGGAGAGGGTTTGTCTTGATGGCTTTGCGAAGTTTGAAAGGCCTCGATCGCGAGGCGGACATCGAGCGCCTCTCCTGAATTTTGGGCGATTTCCGACCAGGCGATCCCGTAATCCCAATAGAGTTCAGCAAGGGATTCGCGCGGTTGGTTGGCTGAGAACTCGAGGGCTTTTGTATATTTTTCTTTAGCTTCTTGGAGGTAATGGTATTCTTCATGGAAACGGCCGAGCTGCAAAAGGACATTGCCCCAAGCGACCCAGGCATCGAAGAAATCGGGCTTCATTTGAACGGCAATTTTAAAATATTTGCTCGCCAAAAGAAGGGCTTTTTCTTTTCCTTCTTCGGAGCCATATTCAAAAAAGGCCAAACCTTGCCGATACCAAATGATCGGGTTGCCCTCGTCGAGATTCGATGCGGCCTCAAAAAGGGACAAGGCGTTCAAGTTTCCTTGCAAAAGGGCCATCTCCCCCTTCAGAAGATAATCAAAGGCTAAATCTTTTTTTTGATTTTCGGGCAGAAGATCGGCTTCGATCGCTTCTCTAGGGACTGACGAGGAGATTTTCCTAGGGAAGAAGCGGGAAAACAGACGTCTTAAAGGATGTGTTTGCAAGGTCATCTTAGCCCGTATTAGTTTGCGCGAAAGGAGCGGATTATAAATAAGCCCATTTTTTTTGGACAGATGTCTTCTGATCTAATTGATTGTTAGAATTTTGAACAAATAAAAATCGATTATTTTGAAAGTTTTTGACCGACTAATTCAAAAATTTTCTTCCTGTCGATTTTGAGGCTTGTTCGAGGAAGAGAGTCAAAATGAAACAAGGCGATAGGGATCTTATATTTCGGCAAACTTGCGCTTAATTGCTTTCGCATCTCTTCGAGATCGAATTTGCGATCATTGACTTGGACCGCGGCGGCAGGCCTGTATCCGAATTCTGGATCTGGGAGAGGAATGACAGCAGCTTCTTCGATTTGAGGGAGGGCGAGCAATTTATTTTCGATCTCTTCCGGTTGAATGTTTTCTCCGCCTGAAATGAACTGCCAATCTTTTCTACCTAAAACAGCCAATCCCTCCTTTTCACAAAAATGGCCAATGTCTCCCGTCTTAAACCAGCCGTCGGCGTCGAGAGGAGAGCGCAGTTGATGTTCTTCCCAATAACCTTGAAATAGACACGAGCCCCGCACAAGAATCTCTCCATCGGATGCAATCCGCAATTGCCTCCCTTCAAGAGGAGAGCCCAAATACAGCCGCTCATCTTTCCAAATTCCTTGGGGACGGGCGCAGACGACCGAGCCCATCTCAGTGAGTCCATAAGTGGGATAGATGGGGAGCTGATCGGAAAAACGGGGGAGCGGCGCGCCGCCGAGAAGCAGGCAGCGAAGCCGCTTTGAAACGGGCCACGCTCGGTAAAGCTGCGTCGGTACATAGGACAGATGCGTTGCTTCTGGAATGTCCCAAAGGATCGCAGCTCGAGCTAAAATACAGCGGAGGACGATCCCAATCCCTCCCACATGGAAAAGAGGCAGGGAAAGGAGCCACCGGTCGTTGGGGCGGAGGTCAAGGGCTGAAAAGGCGGATTTCGCATTGGCGAGCAGATTCTCTCGAGAGAGGACGGCGATTTTCGGAGTTCCTGTGGAACCGGAAGTAAAGAGAAGAAGCGAAGCAGGCAAGGTCGATGGGGTTTGCAGAACCAAAGGTGTTTTGAAAAAAAACTCCGTTACGTAAAGCGAAGGAGCGAGGCGTTTAAGGCAAGTCTCTATTTCAGAAAGGGGAAGGCGGAGATGAAGAGGGCAGAGCGAGGCCCCGAGCCTCCAAACGGCAAAAAGGAGCGCGACGATCCGCCAATCGGAAGAGTGGCGGAGGGCAACTCTATCTCCCGATCTTACTCCCATGCGTTGCAATTGCTCTGTATAAAAGCCCGCATGCCGATGGAGTTCAGAGAATGTCAAACTCAAATCTTTCGTCAAGATGGCTAAACCGCCAGGCGCGTCTTTAGCCGCTTCTGTTAAGGGACAGTTGCAATCAGACATAAACTTGACACATCAATAGGTGGGTAGGAAGGAGTAGGAATCCAGCGCAAAAAGCCGGATTCGATTTGCAGCGGAGAGAGGAGAAGATCCCGCTTAAAAAAGCGGTAAGTATCGAGTCCAGGGGGATGGAAGGGATATTTTTTAGCCAATCGAGCGATGTGAAGGAGGGCTAAACCTGTTTCATAAGAGGAGCTGAAAACGAGATCGACCGGGAGGTTTTCTGGTATTTTCCCTAAAATCGTTGGTTTAATTACAGCCTTTTTAAGCGTGGGAATCGTTTGGATTGGAAAGGACGAGACCGATTCGTCAACTCCAATAGGGAATCCAGTGATTTTGGAGAATTCAACAAGATCCTCAAAATTTTGGACCGGCTCTTCGAGATACTCGAAATCGGAGGGTTTAAAATGGCTGGCAAAGGAAAGGGCTTGGGTCAAAGTCCAAGAGCGATTGCAATCGATCCGTAGGCTCGAGCGGCCCAGAAAGGGCTTGATCAACTCAACGGCTTGAAAGGGGAGAAGTTTTCCCACTTTCAGCTTAATGGCAGGAAATTGGGCGGCAGCCTTCGCCGAAGGGTTTAACCCTGCGATGGGACATTCGAACGGCTCTCTTGAAAAAGGAACCGATGCGCAAGAGATGCCGAAACGGACAGAGGGGTAAAAAGGAGTTGCTGTTTCTAAATGGGGCAGCCAATGGAGAATTTCGGAGCGCGCCTCTTCAAAAGTTTCCCGGCTCCATCCAGGAAGAGGCGCAATTTCTCCCCATCCTTCATTCCATTGAAGGATGAGTCCCCGCCGAAGAGGCATTTCAGGAATCTCAAAAGGCAGCTCATATTGATAGAGGTTTGCTACCACATCATCCCGAAACAAAAAAGCGCGGTATAAAGAAGCAAAAGGGCTGCGCTTAAAGGCAAAAGAGAGGCGAGTTTCAGCGGATCTTTATGTTTTAAAACCCCCTGGATTTTTGGTGCAAACGCAAAAAAAGGAAGCGAGGCGGCCAAGATCAAAAGAGGCGCACTAAAATAAAAAACGAGAGCAAAGGGAATTAAAGAAGCGCCAAATAGAGAGAGCCCATATTCCCAGCAGCCGAATCGATGGCCGAAACGAACCGCTAGCGTGTTTTTCCCTGCCGCCCGGTCGCTGATCTCGTCGCGCAAGTTGTTTGCGATCAAAATGGCCGATGAGAGGAGCGCAGGGGCGAGACTTGCAACAAGCACCGCTCCATTGGAAGAGCCGGTTTGTAAAAAATAGGTTCCCCAAACGGCCACAGGCCCGAAAAAAATAAAGACGAAAACTTCTCCGAGCCCCAGATAACCGAGCGGTTTCGGTCCTCCCGTGTATAAAATTCCAAAAGCGATGCAGAGCGCTGCAACGCCGAAACTCCAAAAACCAGCGCGGATCATGAGGGGGACTGCCACAAAAAAAGCCAGAAAGAAAACGGCCGCGGTCGCTCTCTTCATTGCCGCCGGCGAGATCCATCCCTCTTGCGTCGCTCTTTTCGGACCCTGGCGGAGCGGCGTGTCCGCGCCATTGAGATAATCGAAATAGTCGTTTGCGAAATTCGTCCCAATTTGGATGAATAGGGAAAAAAGAAGGGTCAGGCAAAATACAGACCCATCCAGCGCGCCGAATTGAGCAGCCAAAGCCGTCCCGATCAACACGGGGGATAGGCTTGCGATCCAAGTTTTGGGCCGTGCCGCTAAAAAAAATGATTTAGGGACGCTTGGGGAAGCGGGCGTAATCGGGCTTTCTCTTTTGATTGAATGCATTGCGTCCTTCCTGTCCTTCTTCGGTCATATAAAATAACAGTGTAGCGTTGCCAGCGAGCTCTTGCAATCCCGCCTGCCCATCGCAATCGGCATTCAATCCCGCTTTCAAACAGCGGAGGGCCAAAGGAGAATGGGCGAGCATTTCGCGGCACCATTGCACGGTCGTCTCTTCGAGCTTTTCATACGGGACCACACAATTCACAAGGCCCATTTCAAGCGCCTGCGCCGCATTGTATTGACGGCAAAGGAACCAGATTTCACGCGCTTTTTTTTGTCCCACGATCCGAGCTAAATAACTCGCCCCGAAACCGCCATCGAAAGAGCCCACTTTGGGCCCGGTTTGGCCAAAAATGGCATTGTCCGCGGCGATGCTTAAATCGCAAAGGACGTGAAGCACATGGCCGCCCCCGATTGCATAGCCCGCGATCATAGCGACAATCGGTTTAGGGCAGGTGCGCATTTGCCGCTGAAAATCAAGCACATTCAACCGGTGGATGCCGTGCAGATCTGAATAGCCCGCATCTCCTCGGATTTTTTGATCGCCCCCCGAGCAAAAAGCATCTTTTCCTTCGCCTGTCAAAATCACAACGCCGATTTCCGGATCATTGCGCGCGTCGTTCAGCGCATCGATCATCTCGTCAACTGTCAGAGGACGGAACGCATTGCGCACTTCGGGCCGGTTGATCGTGATCTTCGCGATGCCTTGATATTTGTGGTATTTAATATCGGTGTAGACCTTCGTTGGAATCCAGGGAATCATAGAGGAGCCATCCTTTTTTTTATCGCAACAGCCACCGCTCGAGGGTTTTCTAAATGGGCCATGTGCCCAGCTCCCGCGATAAGATTTGCATAGGGGTATAATTTACGGAATTTTTCATCCCTCTCGCCTACCAAAATAAGCGCATCCTTCGTGTCATATCTTGGCTGTTTGCCCAGACTGAAACAAAGCAGCGCTTTTGCAAGGGATTCGGGGTTTTGGCGTCTTCTCATCGACATCGCAGACAAATCGGGTTTAAAAGGATGAAAGAGGGGTTGATCGTACCAACGGGAAAGGAACTCGTCAATCGGAAGTTCCAAAAGAAGTTGGGCCCATTCTGCATCGCTTGCTAAACGCTTCTGTTTTTCATCTTCCGAGAGAAGTCCTGGATGCGCTGAAATCAAAATCAACGAAGAAACTCTTTCAGGATGTTTGGCCGCATATTCCATCGCAAGCCGCCCTCCCATCGAATATCCGACGAGAACAAACCGCTCAAAATCCACATCCAATTCAAACGATTCACGAAAAGGCGCCTGGCCATGGCCCGGAAGGTCTACGGCAATGCAAGTAAAATCAGTGAGAAAAGAACAGACTCCTGTCCAATCCTGGCCTGTCCCTAAAAAACCGTGAAGGAAGACGATGGGCACAGTAGAAGGGATCAAATCATCTCATCCACGTGTTTGAAGTCGGTCTCAGGAACAGACATGTTTTGAAGATTCTCGCTTGGGTTGGTTGATTTTTTTTCTTTGAGGCTTAGACCGTGGTTTGAGCAAAAAACTTGAGCAAGCTGAAATTTTTTATTATCTAATTTTTTACTAATGGTAAAAGCTGTTTCCCAAATCAAAGTCGCGCGCTCACAAAGTCCCTTAAACTCCTTGAGACGTGTTAAATTCTTAGAATGCTGGAACAAACCTTTGTAACACAAAATTGTTATTTGAAAAGAATCTAGAAGAGCCGTTTGCGCGGAGATCGTAGTGTTGAATCGGATAGACATTTTCTTCCTTTAAATTGAAAAATCTTCCGAGAAGGCTAATCTTAAATTCGATTTCAATTCAATTAAATAGAGGTATACCGCTCGTGATTCAAGAATCGGTTCTGACTGCTTCGGACAGCCACTCAATTTGAGATCCACCTGCATCGCTCAACCTTTCAAATTGAGCTGCTTCAGTGCCGTTAGAGGGCGTCTCCTTGTTATCCCGATTCTTGAATCACTTCCGGTATAAGAACCTATCCAAATAAAATTTTTCGTCGAGTTTTTGGATTATTTTGGCCGATTTTGAATAGAAAATCGGCTCAAAAGAACCTAAAAATCGACTGAAACTTTTTATTTGATGGGTTCGAGGGTGCGAATCGGGCATTGCCATCGGAAAAATTCCAAATGGATCTTTATGAAAACATTAAATATATATGTTAATTTTTAATTTAAATTCGTTGGTGATTGTTTTGTTAAAAATCTTCTAATCAGATAAACTCTTCGGAAAAAACCTGGAGAAACGTCTATGTCAGCAATACCCCCACAAGCCCCCCCATTAGTAACCCCAATGACTGAAGCCGATTGGGATGCAGCTATTCAAGCCGTAAATGAAGATATGGGCAGGGGAAATGTAGCGAACAACAGAATTGATAACTCTATTAGAACTGTTGTCAATGATTTTTTAAATAGAGGTAGAGTGATCACGGCTCGAGAATTGACGAACAGAGTCTTTCGATCTCCAGGACCTGCTGCGACCCCGAGTCCAATGGTAGTAGATGAGAAAAAAGACGAAAAAAAGATGGATGTCGACTAAATCGAATCCAACTCTCTCTGAAACGCCGCAAGAACCTCTTCGATGCTGGGCCGGTTTTTCGGGTCGGCATCGATCATCTTAGATAAACCCATCGAAAAAAACTGGAGAAACAATATGGTATCAGGAACATCATCCTCATCAAGTTCTAGTATTGCTGCAGCAACTATCCCAATGGATGAACAGTTATGGAAATTAGCTGTCCAGACTGTGAATAATGCTATAGAAAACACACCTCAGGATCAAAGGGACTCTGGAGGAATCTACATTAATAACGCTCTTCATCGGGTTGCAGCAATTTTTAGAGAAAGAGGCATGACAGATTTCACGAATTCTGAATTGTGTCATCGGTTTGAGGCATCTATTCGCCCAGATGAATCTAAGGAATCAAAGGATTTGTCTGCGGCCCTCCCCCCTTCGAAAAAAAAGTCTTCTGCAAATTAACTCAACTCTTTCTGAAATGCCGCGAGGACTTCTTCGATACTGGCCCGGTTTTTCGGGTCGGCATCGATCATTCGATTCACAATAGATTGGGTTTCTTTTGCAAGAGTCGATAGCCCTCGGCCGCGGAAGAGGTGGCTTCGAAGGGTGACTCCAAAGGAGTAGATGTCCATTTTTGGAGAGCTGGGGACGGCAACGCCCTCTTCCAATTCCGGCGCTTTAAATCCTTCTGTTCCTGAAGAGGAGATTTGAGTATCGATGAGACAGGTCTGGTCGTAGTCGGCAAGGACGGCTCTTCGGTTTCCCTTTTCGTCGAAGTAGGTCAATAGGTTATCTGGTTTTAAATCCAGGTGGCATAAATTTTGGCTATGGATTTTCATGAGGGAAGTAGCGGTGTCTGCCGCGATTTGAATTTTGGCTTTTTTTATTAATGTTTTTTCTTCGATCAGATCGGTCAATTTAGCTCCATAGAGCTTTTGAAGCAGAGTTGTGCGAGTTTCTCCGTTTTCATCCGTATAAGCGTCGATTGCATAGGTTTTTACCAACCCAGAGTCATCTTCTTTAAATTTCCTGATGAATTGGATTTCGGCTCGTGTTTCCTCGTTGTCAATGAGGAATTCCGAGCTTGCATATACTTGGAGGGTCTGGGCGTCTACTGCGCGCATCACTTTTTTAAAGGTGCCTTGGCCAAGGACTTTATCGAGGATGAAAATCGAACCGTCAGCGCGGAATTTAAGGTCTCGAGCGAGTCCCGTTTCTGTTTGAGATACGTACTGATTTTCTTCTTTAGAATTTTTCCTTTTAAACTCATGGGAGGACTTCTGAAGAGTTGCGGCCAGTTGGGAAAGCTCTTGGATGTTTTGAAGTTCATGCGAATTGGCCCTTTCTAAATCGATTCCTAAGTTTTTCGAGAGAAGGGTTGCAATGCGGTCTTTTTGGAGGGTTTTTTGGAGGGCTCCCGCATCGATTTTTGTTACGGATCTCGCTTTAGCTAATCTTCTCTTTGCAGAGGTGCCTGCGCATTTTAAAGAAGGGACAGAAGGCGTTCTTCTCGCTCTTGTTTTAAGAACTTTCGAGCTTTCTTTACTCTCGAACGGCTCTTCGATGACGGGCTTTGTTTCCCGTTTTCTTTTTCCCGCTACTTTTGTTGAAGGAGGAGAAATTTCTAATTCAGGCTGGGGGAGGACAATTTCTGGCTGAGGTTCTTTGTTTTGAAGTTGCTCGACAGGGAGCTTGATTTCCACCCTCTGGTTTCTATTCCCATAATGCGATCCGCTTGTAATAAGACCGGCTGCGAGCGATGCAAGGGGATTGAAGATTGCAGTGCCGAAAGAGACGAGGCGATTCGTATAAGAAGGTCTTTCTTGATTTGAAACGATCTGTGACATAAGAAACCTATTTTTATTATTAATTCTAATTATTATATAAAATTGTTTGTTATTAATTAATTAAAATAATGATTTTTGAAAATAATAGTTTGTTTGACGATCGGTGATGATTTCAATGAGGGTGGAATGGGGAGAGTGAAGGAGGGCTTTAAGGTCTTGTTCTGAAGGGTTTTCGAGACGGGTATAGGGAATTCCAAACTGTTTTGCAGCATCCGCGAAATGAAGATCGTGAACGGCGGCAAAAAGAGTTTTAAAATGGGGGGATTGGGAGATGGGAAGGTGGGAGAAAATCCCCCCTCCAAAATTATTTGAAACAATGAGGTGGGTGGGGTGGGGACTCTTTTTTAGGAGAGGGAGGGAATTGAGGTCATGGAGCGCGGCTTGATCGCCAATAAAGGCGAGGAGGGGAGAATCGAGGCCAGCAGCAAGGCCTGCGGCGGTGGCAATGTTGCCGTCGATCCCGGAAAGGCCTCGGTTGCCAAAAATCGCCTGCGTTTTAGGCGCTAGAAAAAAATGGTCGGCGTCGCGAATGGGCATTCCGCTTCCAAAGAAGAGGGCAAAAGAGGCGGGGATTGTTTTTGAAAGGAGGCGCATCGCGTGGGCTTCGGTGAACGGGAAGTCCGTTTCAAAACGGCCTTTGAGATGGGAATCGATTTCTACGTCGGATTTTTTCCAGGCGTGGAACCAATCGGGAGAAGAGGAAGCTTCAAAACGGGTGCAAAATTCGCTGCAATCGGCTTGGATCCGTCCGCTCAAGATCCGGGCTGGGTCTTGGAGAAAAGGATAAGGGCTGATGTGGATGGTTTCGGTTCGGATTTCTTTGAGCCACTCTCCGAGTTTTTTGGAAGCAAACCGCTCTCCGAAATGGAGAATTTGTTCAGGGATTAGCGGAGTACCTTTTTTTAAGATCCAATCGAAGTGAATGATTTGTTCGGGAGTTGGAAATCGGCGAGCATTAGAGAGGATGTCTGCAAAAATAGGCCATTGGAGTTTTTTACCCAATTCTAAAATGGGATGCAGATCGGTGGGATGGGGAAGCTTTCCAATCAGGATGAGGCCCTTGGAATGGGGGCTTTTTTGAGGGGATGGGACCGCTTTCGGAAATTCAAATGGGAGAGGACTGCCAAATTGGGTAAAGGGCTTTCTCTCTTTTGAGATTGTAAAGGGTTCTCGGAATTGACAGTTGAGTTGCACGGGCCCAGGTGGGTTTTGTCTGGTACAGAAGACGGCTTGAGCTGCGATGGAGCGGAAATAGGTTTCATTGAGTTGGCAAGGAAGATCGGCTTGCCATCGGACGAAAGAGGGGAAGAGTTTGACTTGATCGGTTGTCTGGTTCGCTCCGCAGTCGCGAAGCTCGGGGGGTCTATCGGAGGTGAGGAGAAGGAGCGGGGTGCAAGAGTGGTGCGCTTCCATAACGCTTGGGAGAAGATTGCCCACCGCTGTTCCAGAGGTGGCGATGAGAGCGGCGGGCATAAGGCTTGCTTTCCCGATTCCGAGCGCAAAAAAACCGAGCCCCCTTTCGTCATAATGGACGTGGATTTTAGCTCCCGGATGTTCCGCAGCCGCGAGAACGAGGGGTGTGCTGCGGGAGCCTGGCGCAATGCAAAAATGACGCATGCCTTGCTGAATGAGCTGATCGATGATCCATTCAGCCTCACTCATTGAAAAATTCCTTCATAGAGTTTGATTTTCTGATTGAGCTCGTCCCATTCGTCTTCCGCATTGGATCCCTCGACAATGCCTGTGCCGGAAAAAAGGGTGGCTGTCTTCCCTTGAAGAAAGCAGGAGCGGATGCCGACGATCCATTCAGAGGCAGATGGCGTCGACCAGCCGATGGCGCCTCCGTAGAGACCGCGGTCAAAGGGTTCTAATTCCTGAATGAGGGAAAGAGCTTTACCTTGGGGACTGCCTGCGAGGGCGGGCGTTGGATGGAGAAGCGATGCGATTTCCGTGTCGGAAATCGCTTTTTTTAAAGAGGCAGAGCATCTGCTATAGAGGTGCTGCACATTTTGGGTCCGATGAATGGAAAGGGGCGTGAATGAGGGGTCGGTTTCGCAAAGAGGAGAGAGCGCGGCGCGCAAATGGTCTTGGACAGGTTTAATTTCGCGCCGGTCTTTCTCGCTGTTTAATAATTCGCTTTCTAAAAAGGCATCTTCTTTAGATGTTTTGCCCCGCTTTCGGGTCCCTGCCATCGCTTCGCTGAAAATGGTTCTTCCTGAGCGTGAAAACAATCTTTCAGGACTGGCTCCAAGAAAAGAGCCTCGGTGAGTTTCTATGCAAAAGATAAAAGCCCCTTCCGCTTTTTGTTTCAGGGCGGCGGCGATCGCAAAAGGATTTGGAGCTTCGTGTAATTCCAATGTACAGGTTCGGGCGAGAACCACTTTTTGGAGATCTTTTGTTTGGATCTTTGAAAGGGCCTTTTCAACCCTTTCATTCCAACCTGTTTGGTCGGGGGAAAAAGTGCGGCGCAAGACAGGAATTGGAGAAGTGGGAGGCGGGAGGGAATCGATTTGAAGGGCGGACGTTAAAGAGGGAAATCCGTTCGAAAAAAAGGGGAGCCATGCAAAAACCGCGTCCGATGGCGGGCGCTTCCCATCCCGCCCTTCCCAATAAACGCGGCAGCTCATTTATCGCCTACATAAAGCGTCACGCCTCCAAAGGCCATCGGACGTTGATGCGTTTTTTTAAACGAGGCCTGTTCCATTAAATCGAGAAATTCTTTTCCCGAGGGGAACGTTTCAATGGTTTGGTTCAGGTAGCGGTAAGCGGCGGGTTGGCTGGATAGGAGTCCTCCGATGCGAGGCAGAAGATTGCGCAAATAGAATAGATAAAGGCCGCGGATGGGGCGGGGAGGAAGCGAAAATTCAAGGATCAGGCATCTTCCGCCGGGTTTTAAGACGCGGTGGATTTCTTTAAGAGAGACAAGGGGATCTGTGACATTCCGAATCCCAAAAGAAAAAGTCGCCGCATCGAAAGACCGTTCTTGAAAGGGGATTTTTTCTGCGTCGGCGCGAATCCATTCGATCTGAGCGGAGTAAGGCTTTTTCTTGATTTTCTTTTCCGCTAAGAGAAGCATTTCGGAAGAAAGGTCGATCCCTGAGGCCTTTTGAATCGAGGCGCCGCTTTCAAACAAAGAAATGAGCTGATCGCCGGTTCCCGTGGCGAGGTCGAGAAGTTTGAGGTTTTGGTTTTTGGGAAGGTGCTTAACGACCTCTTTGCGCCATCCTTGGTCCATCCCAAAGGAAAGGACCCTGTTGATCCGGTCGTAAGTGGGAGAAATCAGGTCGAACATTTTCCAAACATCGTGCCGGGAAGGGTTTGCCATGGGAGCCTCAATTAAAAAGGAGCCAGCTTAGCACGCCGGGCCGTTGTTGTCTGTCGGGCATTCGCTGCCAAAAGGCCTGCGGTGCAAAAAAAGAGGAGTTTTCCCTGTTGCGATAGGATGGGATAGAAATCGCATGCCCCGATAAACAAAAAGGCGATAAAGATGGCAATCAAACTCGCATTGATTGGGTCTAAAGGAGATCGAAGGGCCGCAAAGAGGAGCGTGCCAATCCAGAGCAGAAAAGCGGTCAATGCGATCAACCCGGATTCGGACGCAATCAAAAGGTAAATGTTGTGGGTTACGGTGAGATAAATATTGGAGGTGTCGTTTTTAGGCAAATAAGAGGGATAGCGGAGGCCGAATTGGTGGAAGCCAACGCCGAAAAGAGGATTTTTTTCGATCATTGAAAAAGCGACGTTTTGGTAGTGAATCCTCACCCGGTCCGAATTTTGCGCCACGGGATTGTAATTGACGATTCCTCCTCGATGATTCAATTGATCGTACAAAAGCGTTCCGCAAAGAACTGTCGAAAAACAGATCGTCCCCGCTAAAAACCGGACTGCGCGATCGGATGCGAGTTGTTTGATGCCTCTTTCCCAGAGCAGCAGACTGAACCAGAAAAAAGTTCCCAAAGCGAGGGCAAAAATCGCCGACCGAGAATAAGTAACGGCGAGAGCAAAGAATTGAAAGGGAAGGGTCAGTCCTAAATAGAGGCGCCCCTTTTTTTCCATTTGCATCATCAGGGCGTAAGAGGCCAGAATAGATACAGATAAAAACCCTCCCAATACGTTCGGATGGAGCAGAGTTCCCGAAGAGCGGAGAAGCAGGGTCGTAGGAGCGATCCGATTAAAAATCCGATCGAAAATCCAACGGCTCCCATTCCAAATGCCGAATCCAGGTCTTGTTTTTTGTTCGCAGAGCATCCGAAGGCCCAGCCAATCTTGAGTGAAGTATTGGGCGATGGCGACCGCTGTTTGAAAAAGCGCCGCCAAGACAATTGCGCTAAGCACAATTCGAATCAATCGCGGTTTATCCTCTTCTTCAATCGCAGCATTTAGAAAAGAGAAGAGAAGAATGGGTGTCAAAAGCTGCCAAAGACGGATGTAGATCACGGGATAATCGGCGAAGGACGATGCAAGGATTGAAATGAGCGAGCACCCGAACAAGGTCCATAAATAGACCGAGCCTCTTTGCAAGAGGAGACGGGAAAGGGGAGTACGAAACCAAAAAATCGCCGCGATCAAGAGCAGCAAGGCCGCGATATCGGAAGGGTAGAAATAGATTTTCTTATCGAAAGAAGAGGGGATTTCAATCCCTTGGGGGATCAACGAGAGGGAAAAAAAACGAAAGAGTTTGTCATATTTGTATTCGATCGGGATTGCGAACGCTAGAAGAGCGAGCAATCCCGCAGTGAAGATAAATTTTTTTGACCGCATGGCAATGACTTTAAGCAGTCGTCTTTAATTCTTCAAGACGTTGTTTGAGGATCAGCCGATCTTGCCCCATGACATCGAGTAGACTGAATCCGCTTGAATCTTTAGCACGCGGATTAGCTCCTTTTATGAATAAGTTGGATAAGGTCTTCTCATATATGAACTCTTCATCTTTTGTCCATGTGATTTCTTTATCGTTTACATAGGCGGCGATTAAAGGCGTTGTGCATCGATTTGGGGGGAAGGTGCAAAATTCTTTGTTTGGATCTGCTTTTAGGCTCAGGAGCTGCTGAGTCAAAGGAAGGTTTTTTGTTAAGATCGCTGCGGCAAGCGGCGTGGTTCCATCTGTGTTGGGTAAGTTTAAATCAGTTCCTTTTTCGAGGAAGAGCGCAATTTCATCTTCTCTCTTGGAATAGATAGCTTTGATAAAATCATCTTGCGCAGACAAAGGTGCGATTTCGCCATTTCCCATTGAAACGAGAGCGTTTAAGCCGGGTCTCAAAATAGCTTCAATCGCTGCGGCGATGGCAACTGTTGCGATCGTTGCGACAAAAGCCTTTTTAATAAAAGAGGGACAAGGGGACTCACAGTTGATGCGCATGAAAAACTCCGTTTTTAGAAGGCGGAGAATTTTGGCTAGCTAAAAATAAAAATCAAGAAAATTTTGCGTACCGAAAGGTTTCGATTCCGTTCGTTCTCATTAAAAGACTGTTAACGGATTAAGTTTCTGTCGATTTTTAGGTTCTTTTGAGCCGATTTTCGATTCAAAATATTGGGGGTAATATCGCTTTTGTATATACTGCTTCCGGTTGAAACCCCTTGTTTTTACGGCGTCGGACAGCCACTGAATTCGAGCCCGCCTGCATCGCTAAACTTTTTAAGTTTAGCTGCTTCGGCGCCGCTAGCCCTGACTCAAATTCAGGGCGCCTCCTTGTAAAACCTAAGGGCTTTCAACCGAAAGCAGTATATAACCCCCAATTTTTGAAGTCGAAAAGCGGCCAAAATAATCCAAAAACTCGACGAAATCTGAATCCGTTAACAGTCTCTAAGTAGTTGTTTTTATTTTTTTCCAGCGATTGGGAGATTAAGCTTCTCTGCTATCCAGAATTGGACATCTGCTAGCCAGGATTCGAATAGACTTACTCCGTTTGAATCTTTAGTAAACGGACCCGCTTTGTGTGCGAGCAATTCTTGCATAATCGCTAAATCTCTTTCCCATGTCTCTGGTTTCCTGTTCTGGTAGGCGATGATTAAAGGCGTTGTGCATAGGTTTGGTTTGATGCAAAACTCTTTCTTTGGATCTACTGTCAAATTAAGCAAAAAACGAACCAAGGGAAGATTTTTCGTTAAGACCGCCGCAGCAAGCGGAGTGTATCCTTTTGTGTCGGATGTGCTGCCGTAGGCGTTTAAATCAGTTGTTCTTGGGAAGAGGAACGCAATTCTATCTAGTCTTCCGGAAAAAATAGCTCCGACCAAATCCTCTTGTGTAGACGAGGAGCCAGTTTTCCAATTTCCCGCTGAAAAGAAAGCGTTTAAATCAGGTCTAAAAATAGCTTGAATCGCCGCGGCGATGGCAACGGTTGCGATCGTTGCGACAAAAGCCTTTTTAATAAAAGAGGGACTAGGGGACATGCAGTTGATGCGTATGAAAACTCCGTAAATAAAAAAACAAGAAAATTTGGCGTACCGAAAGGTTTCGGTACGCCCTTTAAGATTAGAAGATTAGGAATTTCGCGAGTGGCGCTTCCGTTCGTTCTCATTGAGATAGAGTTTTCGGAGACGGATGAAGTTAGGAGTCACTTCAACAAGCTCATCGTCGGCGATGTAATCAATCGCTTGTTCCAAGGTGAATCTGCGCGGCGGGGTAAGGATGATGTTCTCATCGCTGCCTGCGGCGCGGACGTTCGTGAGCTGCTTTGCTTTCGTGGCGTTGACGATGAGGTCATTGTCTCGGGAGTGTTCGCCGACGACCATTCCTTCGTAAACTTCATCGCCTGGTTTGACGAAAAGAGAACCCCGCTCTTGGAGAGTGAAAAGGCCATAGCCGTTCGCTTTGCCGCTGTTGCTTGAAATCAGCACACCGCGCGTGCGGCCTGCCATTTCTCCCTTCCAGGGAGCGAATGTTTCAAAAATGGAAGTGAGGATTCCGAGGCCTGATGTACGTGTTAAGAAGTCGTTCCGATATCCCATCAGTCCGCGGGTAGGCACGAGGAATTGCATCGTCGTGAGTCCGTGTTCCGAGGTCTCAAGGGAGCGCATTTCCCCTTTTCTTCGAGAAAGGTCTTCAATAATCGTTCCTGAATAGGTCTCAGGAGCTTCAACATGGACCCGTTCCATAGGTTCCATCAGGACGCCATCGATCTCTTTCGTGATGACTTTCGGTTTTGAAATGGCCATCTCGTACCCTTCGCGCCGCATGGCCTCTATGAGGACGGCGAGGTGGAGCTCGCCTCTTCCGCAGACCCGGATCGCATCGTCGCGGTCAGGAACTTCTTCGATTTTTAGAGAGATGTTCGCCCGTTTTTCCTTCATCAACCTCTCGCGGAGTTTGTTCATCGTGACATGCTTTCCGTCTTTGCCGACGAAAGGACTATTGTTCACAAGGAATTCGACCGATACGGTAGGTTCCGCGAGGGTGATTGGCGGCAACTGGACGACTTGGCTCGGCGCGCAAAGCGTGTCGCCGATGTCGATTTCTGGAATCCCAGACAAGGTCGCAATGTCGCCCGCGCCTGCGTCTTCCACTTCGATTTTTTTAAGTCCGAGGTGACCTTCGATCTTGACGATTTTATGCGTCGAATGGTTTCCATTTCGATCGACCCGGGTCACGGTGTCCCCTTTTTTAATTTTCCCTTCGAGGATTCTACCGCAGGCTTGGCGGCCTACGTAATCGTCGTAAGAGAGGGTGGCGGCTTGCATGAGGAAGGGCAGTTCGAGACTGCCTGGAGGCGCTGGAGCCGCTTCGAGGATCAAATCGAAGAGGGGGGTAAGGTCTTTTCTTTCGTCGTTGAGTTTGGCGATAGCAAAGCCGTTGAAGCCCGATGCATAGATGTATTTAAAATCGAGCTGCTCGTCGTTTGCCCCGAGTTCCAGGAATAGGTCGAACGTTTGGTTCAAGGCCCTGTCTGGAGCGGCGTGAGGGCGGTCGATCTTGTTCAAGACAACAATTGGCCTCAGTCCCATTTTCAAAGCCACCGAGAGGACGAACCGCGTTTGCGGCATTGGGCCTTCCTGGGCGTCGACGAGGAGGAGGACGGAATTGACCATTCCGAGGACCCGTTCAACCTCTCCCGAGAAGTCGGCGTGCCCTGGAGTGTCGATGATGTTGATTTTGAAGTCTTTGTAGTAGACGCAAGTGTTTTTAGCGAAGATGGTGATCCCCCGCTCTTTTTCTTGGTCGTAGCTATCCATCACCCGTTCGGGGACTTTCTCGTGTTCGCGGAAAATGTTGGATTGCTTCAGAAGGTTATCGAGGAGAGTTGTCTTCCCGTGGTCAATGTGGGCGATGATGGCGATGTTTCTTAGTTTTTTTGGATCGTACACAGCGTTCTTTTCTTTAAAATTTGAAGGATCAGTTTATTTGAGCCAGCTTAAAGGATAAACAATTTAATTTCTACAGGGATTTGCTTGCCTTAAAGCTCAAAAATGACTTATGATCGGACCCAAATTGATGCGGCTGATCGACAGGGACGACCATGTAAAAGTTTGAATTTGAGGAAAAAATGAAACCCCATTCCACTGAAGAGACAGAAGAAAAGGTTTTTCCTCAATCCCTCAATCTTTCAGAGTCCCTTTCCGAATCCAAGACTGAATCCAAGACCAGCCGGATTGATGATCTATTAAAAGAAAAATTGGAAAGGGCTGTCCATAAACAGACCTCCAAGGTTCGTCTGCACGACATCGCGAAGATCGCCTGCGAACACTCTCCCATCGACCTTGCCTACGCCGCTTCCCACCTCCCCCCAAATGTCCGTCCTGTCCTCTATGAAAATCTCCCCGATAGGGATGCGAAAGTCAAATTCCTCGTCAATACCGATAGCGAGACCCGGATCACCCTTTTCCGCCATTTCGATGACAAGGAATTAAAGAAAATATTTGACCGAATGCCTCCGGACGAGGCTGTCTGGCTGATCGAAGATATCCCTGAGCGGCGTTTTCGCCGCCTGATGGAGTTGATCGACTCGAAAAAAGCGAACCGGATTCGCGAGCTCAAAAAACACGACCGGAAAAGCGCCGGACGTTTGATGACCTCTGAATTTTTCGCGTTCACCATGGATTTAACCATCGGCGAGGCGGCCGTTTACATCAGGGACAATCCCCGGATCGATTTCGCAAAGGGGATTTTTATTTTAAACCACTCCGGGGAGCTTCAAGGGTATGTTCCCGCGAGGAATATGATGATCAACCCTGCAAGCACCCCGCTCCGCCAGGTGATGAGGCCAGTCCTCCATAAGGTAACGGCGGACGCTACCCGCGAGCACGTGATCGACATCGTTGAGCGGTATAAAATTTTCTCTCTTCCCGTGGTCGATATCGACAACTATTTGATCGGCGTCATCGCCCATGAGGATGTCGTCGAAGCAATGGAAGATCTGGCCGATGAGACGATTGCGAGGATGGCGGGAACGAATGAAAAATTCACTTCCCAAGATTCGATCCTCCATAGGTTTGTCACTCGAGCCCCTTGGTTATTTGTAACTCTCTTGGCCGGTTTCTTAAATGTGGGAGTCATGTCCTCTTTCCAGAAACACGAAGGAGGGGTTTTGACGTTTGCCCTTTTCTTTGTCCCGCTGATCACGGGAATGTCTGGAAATATTGGCCTTCAATGCAGTACGGTTCTGATTCGGATTATGGCCATGGGCGGCATTTCTCCAGGAAATCGGAAAGAGACGATCCTAAAGGAGCTTTGCAGCGGTCTTTTTACAGGGGCGATCTTTGGGGTTGGGTGCGGAATTTTGATTTATCTTCTCGATTTAGTGACGGGGGGAGTTCTCGGTTCGACGACGCCTGTAGCCGTCGCTGCGATCGTTAGCATTGGGCTGATCGGGGGATGCTTTGCAGGAACTCTTCTCGGAGTGTTTTCTCCTCTTTTCTTTGTGCGGATTGGAGTCGATCCGGCAATTTCAGCAGGTCCCATCGTCAATGCTTTCAACGATTTCTTATCCATGACGATCTATTTCGTCATCGCGCTTGGCGTAAGCAATTTATTCTTTTAACTCCTTCGCTGTTTATGAACCTATCTCAATAAAGATTTTCGAGAGGTTTGAGATGATTTTTCTGCAGATTTTTGAAGCGAGGGAGAGGGCAAACTTAATAAAGTAGACCTGGAACTGAACAAAAAAATCTGCCAAAAAGCGCTCAAAAATTCCGAAATAGATTTATTGAGATAGGTTCATGAGACTTTTATAGCCAATGATGCAGCTTTCGATCCCTTGGACTGCGAAGGCTGCGCCAATAATTCCTCGGCTGATCGCATCCGTTCCTTCGATCGCTCCGATTTGTTTCATCAGGGAAAAAGAAGTTCCTAATAAAGAAAGGGTCCCGCAGCCGATTTGGGCGATCGTTGCCAAGGGGGTTTTACAAAGGAATTTGCGGCCCTTGCCTCTCGATAAATGGTGGCACAGGGAACAGACTCTTCCAGCAAGACTGGTGCAAGATTTCCAGGCGTTTGAGCCGGGATGTTCAAAAAGCAAGCAAGGGAGATCGAAAAAAGAGAGGGTTCGGTTTTTGAGCTGCAACCGGAGCTCTTTCTGCTCGGCTCTCAGTTTGAGGATCCTTTTTTGAATCGTCTCTTTCGCCTGCGGATTGAATTCCGCCTTCGTTTTGAGGATTTTGACAAGCAGGGCGGTCCGGTTGATTTTTTTTTGGATGTCGGTTTTTTGTTTCGATTTCCAAGCGGCAGTCCCAGCAATTTTCAACGCCGCAACGTAGGGTTGGAGCGGCTGCGATGCCTTCCAGAGAGAAGACGGAAGAGAAAATAGGGGATCGAAAGCCGAGGACACAGGAGTTGCGTTTGAAAGCGCCGATGCGGTGGCGGCGACGTCAGTAAAAGAGAGGGCTCGAAAATTCTGAATTGCATTCGACATGGTTTTTTTCCCAAAACGGGGGAGGAGTTTAACCTAAAAAAGCGAGACTGTCTATTCCGGTTTTTGAATCAGATTTTTATTTGATTTTTTGCTGAGTCTTGACTATAGTCCAATCCGGAGCGTTTTCTATGCCGCCTACAAAATTACGCACACCGAGAAATTATCAAGGGACTGAAAATCCCGGCAAAAAAATCCAAGATTTACTTCCCGATTTTGTAAGTCAAATGGGCAGGAAAATAGAAGATCCGCGGACAGAGGTCTTTCAAGCCTGGTTCGAACTAATCGGGGAAAAAATGGCCCCCTTAACCCAGCCCTTGACTCTTGCAGAAGGGGTCTTGACCGTGAAGGTAAAAAGCTCTACTCTTTATAGTTTGCTTTGCCAACATGAAAAGCCGCGCCTTTTGAAGCGGATGCAAGAAAAATTTTCAATCCGGGACCTGGTTTTCCGGATTGGTTAAAAGAGAAGAAGGCATGACGACGATGACGAATGAGAAAGAGTACGATGCGAGTTCCATCACCGTGTTGGAGGGTCTCCAGGCGGTTCGAGAGCGTCCCGGGATGTACATCGGGGATACGCACACAAACGGGCTCCATCAACTGGTCTACGAGGTCGTCGACAATAGCATTGACGAGGCGCTCGCCGGCCACTGCAGCCAGATCATCATTACCCTTCATTCAGACGGGAGCGTCACAGTCGAGGACGACGGCCGCGGGATCCCGATCGAAAGGCACGAAAAAGAGTCGGTAAAGCAGGGCCGCGAAGTGACCGCTTTAGAAGTGGTCATGACGATTCTGCACGCGGGCGGGAAGTTCGACAAAGGCACTTATAAAGTATCTGGAGGACTCCACGGCGTCGGAGTTTCTTGCGTAAACGCCCTTTCAAAAACATTGGTGGCGACCGTTTATAAAAACGGCCATGTTTATGAGATGACCTTCCATCGCGGCAAACCTGAGGGGCTGCTCAAAAAATTGGGGACGACGACGAAGCGAGGAACGAAGATCGCTTTCTGGCCTGACGAAACGATTTTTTCGGTGACCCATTTCGATTACGATTTATTGCTGAAACGATTCCGCGAGCTGGCTTTCTTAAACCGGGGAGTGACGATCCTTTTCCAAGATGAACGGGATCCAAATAAAGAAGCTGTCCGGTTCAATTATCAGGGAGGAATTTCCTCTTTTGTCTCTTATTTAAATGAAGGGAAAATTCCTCTCTTCCCTCATCCGATCTATCTCCACGCTGTGAAAGAGGGGCATGACGGCCCTGTTGAATTCGAAGTGGCGATGCAATGGAACGACACCTATACAGAGACCCTCTATACGTACGTCAATAACATCGCGACGCGCCAGGGAGGAACGCACCTCACTGGATTTTCTACAGCGCTGACCCGCGTGCTGAATAACTACATCAAAGGACACGCATCGCTGAAGGGAGATAAAATCTCTGTCGGCGGCGATGACATGCGCGAAGGGCTTGCGGCGGTCATTTCTGTAAAAGTGCCGAACCCCCAATTCGAAGGGCAGACCAAGCAAAAACTCGGAAACAATGAAGTTGCAAGCATCGCACAGACGATTGTCGGAGAAGGGTTGACGACCTTTCTCGATGAGCATCCCGCGATTGCAAAACTGATCGTCGAAAAAGCAATCATCGCAGCGCAAGCGCGAGAGGCGGCGAAGAAAGCGCGCGAATTGACGCTGCGCAAAACCGCTCTCGATAGCGCGCGGCTTCCAGGAAAATTAGCCGACTGCCAAGAAAGCGATCCGGCCCTTTGCGAAATTTATATCGTTGAGGGAGATTCTGCCGGCGGCTCAGCGAAGATGGGGCGCGATCGGAGATTCCAGGCGATCCTTCCCATCCGCGGTAAAATCCTCAACGTTGAGAAGGCAAGAATCCAGAAAGTGCTCCAAAACACAGAAGTGGGAGCGATGGTGGCGGCCCTCGGATGCGGGATTGGGGTGGAAAATTTCAACCTGGCGAAGCTTCGGTACCACAAAGTAATCATCATGACCGACGCCGACGTGGACGGGTCCCACATCCGCACTTTGCTGATGACCTTTTTCTACCGCCATATGCCGGCCCTCATCGAGAACAATTTTATCTACATCGCCCGTCCCCCTCTCTTTAAAGTGTCGCGTAAAAAAACGAGCCAGTACATCCATTCGGAACGGGAGATGGACGAATATCTTCTCCGGTTGGGCTTGAGCGATATTCTGGTCCGCCGCGCAGGGACGGAAGAATCCTACGATAAAGAACAGACGGAAAAACTGGTCGAGCTTGTCCTTGAAGTGGAAAATTTCAGCGGTTCGATCGAGCGGAAAGGGATCCCCTTTAGGGAATTCACCGCCCTGAAAAAAGACGGCCGGTTCCCTCAGTATCAAGTGGCGATCAACGAGAAATATTTGTTCGCTTATTCCGATAACGAACTGATCGAAATCAAGAAAGAAAATGAAGAGATCCAAAGGCAGACCCACGAAGATACGCTGGCATCCATTCCTCAAGAAGAGATCACCGAAGAGATGCGTGCTTTTGTTCCCAAGCCGCTTGTGTTTACAGAGCTTTTCGATCCGAACCGATTGGTTGCCCTTAGCGAAAAACTCGCCTCTTTCAAAATCCATCTCGACCAGTACTTGGTCGCAAATGGCGACCTTTTTGAAATCCTCGAAGAGGGGAATAAAAAGACCGTCTTGCACACGCTGCGCGATCTGATCGATGCGGTTCGGGGCAATGGACGCAAAGGGGTAGAAGTTCAGCGTTATAAAGGTCTTGGCGAGATGAACGCCGACCAGCTTTGGGAGACCACGATGAATCCGGCGGCTCGAACGCTCATGAAAGTGACCCTTCCCGATGCGATCGCCGCCGATCGGATGTTTTCCATGCTGATGGGCGAACAGGTAGAACCTCGCCGCGCATTCATCGAGCAGCACGCCCTTTCGGTCAAAAACCTAGATATCTAAGGAAAGCCAATGTCCTATACCAAAGATGAAATGATCGTTCCGCGCAACGTCGAAGAAGAGATGAAAGAGAGCTATCTTCGCTATTCGATGTCGGTGATCGTCTCCCGCGCCCTTCCCGATGTGCGGGACGGCCTCAAGCCCTCCCAGAGGAGGATCTTGTACGCGATGAGGCAGCTCAACCTGACCCCGGGGGCCAAACACCGTAAATGCGCGAAAATTTCCGGCGATACGTCGGGCGATTTCCATCCGCACGGCGAAACGGTCATTTATCCGACTTTGGTCCGCCTCGCCCAAGACTGGGTGATGCGCTATACGCTCATCAATGGACAGGGGAACTTCGGTTCGATTGACGGCGATCCGCCTGCCGCGATGCGTTATACAGAAGCCCGTTTGACCCACGCTGCAATGGCGCTCATGGAAGATCTCGACAAAGAAACAGTCGATATGGTCCCCAACTACGATGAGACGAAAACCGAACCTACGGTCTTTCCCGCAAAGTTCCCGAACTTGCTTTGCAACGGTTCTTCGGGAATCGCGGTCGGGATGGCGACGAACATTCCTCCGCACAATCTGATCGAATTGATCAATGCGACAATTTTGGTTCTCGATAACCGAAGTGTTTCGATCGATGAGATCATGAAAGTGATGCCTGGCCCTGATTTTCCAACAGGCGGGATCATCTGCGGCTATCGAGGCATCAAGGAAGCCTACCACACAGGGCGCGGCAAAGTGATCCTTCGCGCCTGTATGCGCGTTGAAGATTTACCGAATGGACGGCAGCAAATCGTCGTCGACGAGGTCCCTTACAACGTCAACAAATCGGTCCTGATCACCCGGATCGCCGACCTGATCAATGAAAAAATAATCAACGGCCTTTCCGATATCCGCGATGAATCGGATAAAGACGGCCTTCGGATTGTGCTTGAGTTGAAACGGGGTGAAATTCCCGATGTTTCGATCAACCAGCTCTATAAAAATAGCGACCTTCAAGTGACGTTTGGCTGCAATATGCTTGCCCTCGACCACGGCCTGCCGCGGACGATGAACATCAAGCACTTCATGTCGGCTTGGATCGATCACCGGATCGAAGTGATCCGCCGCAGGACCCGGTTCGAATTGAACCGCGCCGAGGCCCGCGCCCACATCCTTGAAGGGTATCTGAAAGCTCTCGATCATTTGGATGAAGTGGTCCGCGTGATCCGAGCCTCGACGAATCGCGATGTCGCCCGGTCCGAGTTGATGATGCGGTTTGGCCTCACTGAAAAACAAGCAAACGCCGTCCTCGATTTAAGGCTCTACCAATTAACGGGCTTGGAAGCGGAAAAACTCCAGGCGGAATACAACGAATTGCTTGAGAAAATCGCCTACCTGAAAGCTGTTTTGGCCTCCGAAAGCATGGTCAGGGACATCATTCGGGAAGAGCTCGAAGAGGTTAAAAAGACCCATAAGTCTGAGAGGAAAACGAAAATCGTCGCGGCGGAAGGGGAATTCCAAATGGAAGACCTGATTGCCGACGAACAGGTCGTGATTGCGATCTCGAACGACGATTACATCAAGCGGATGCCCATCGATACTTTCCGCGAGCAGCGCCGCGGCGGTGCCGGAGTGATCGGCATGGAGATGAAAAAGGAAGCGGATACGCTGAAAAACATCTATGTCGCATCGACCCACGATTACCTCATGATTTTTACGACCCATGGACGATGCTATTGGACAAAAGTCTGGCAAATTCCGGAAGGGGGTCGCCGCACGAAAGGCCGTCCGATCATCAATCTTCTTGAAGATTTGAGAGAAAATGAAAAAGTCGCAGCGATCCTACGCGTGCGCAATTTCGAAGAAGAAGCCCACATTCTCCTCGCCACGCTCAAAGGCGTTGTCAAGAAAACGGAACTTTCCGCTTTCAACAACCCGCGCCGGAAAGGAGTCTTCGCTTTGAATATAGACGAAGGGGATGAATTGATTGCGGCCCGGATTTCGCGTCCCTCCCAGCAAATCATGCTCTTTACCCGCAACGCGATGGCTGTCCGATTTGATGAGTCGCTGGTCCGTCCGGTAGGACGAGTGGCCCGCGGAGTGCGTGGCGTCACGCTTAAAAATGAAAACGACAAAGTTGTCGGCTGCGAAGTGGTCACTCCGGACCAAACGATCCTCGTCGTCTGCGAAAACGGTTACGGGAAGCGGTCAAATGTAGAAGATTTCCGCCAAACGAACCGAGGCGGAGTCGGCGTCAAGTCGATCATCACTTCCGAGCGCAATGGAATGGTCATCGCCGCGCTCAGCGTCACCGACACCGATAGCGTCCTCCTCATGTCGTCGGCTGGACAAGCAGTCCGGATCCCGATGCGCGAGGTCCGTGTCATGGGCCGTTCGACGCAAGGGGTCCGCCTCGTGAACGTGAAAGAAGAGGGCGACATCATCGTCGGCGCCCAAAAAATCGAAGCGGTCGTTGAAGAATGAGGCATCGGAAGAGGGGACTTTTTGTCACTTTCGAGGGGGGAGAAGGGGCTGGGAAAACGACGCTGATCGAAGAGATGGCGCGCCAGATAGCCTCTGAAGGGGAGGCTGTCCTTAAAACCCGAGAACCTGGTGGAACGAAATTCGGCGAGCATGTGCGAACGCTCTTGCTCCAACATTCGCATGACGCGATTCCGCTTTCTCCCCAAGCTGAGCTCTGTCTCTTTCTCGCCTCCCGCTCCCAGCATATCGTCGAAGTGATCCGACCTGCCTTAGACGCGGGGAAAGTCGTCTTTTGCGACCGTTTCAATGACTCTTCCATCGCCTACCAGGGAGCTGCTCGCGGTTTAGGAGTCGAACAAGTCGCCTCCTTCTGCAGCTTTATTTCGCAGGGCTTAGAGCCAGATCTGACCCTCTATCTCGATATCGATCCTGAATTGGGCTTGAGCCGCGCTAAGCAAGAGAGACAACAAGACAGGATCGAATCAGAAGCGATTGCGTTCCATGCAAAAATCCGGGAAGCGTATCTTGCCATCCATAAAAAGCAGCCGCACCGTTTCCATCTGCTCGATGCTTCAAAACCGCCAAAAGCTGTTTTTGAAGAGGCGATGAAACGGATCCACCCTCTCCTTTCGATTTCCCATGTTTAGCCACATTTTCGGAAATGAACCGATCAAAGCCTATCTCCAAAAAGCGCTTACAGAAAACAGTCTGCCCCAGACCCTTCTTTTTTCAGGTCTCGAAGGGATTGGGAAAAGCCTCTTTGCAAAAGCTCTCGCTGCTCACCTGCTAAAGGCAGATCCCCAAAGGATCGCCAAAGAAAACCACCCTGACCTCCACATGATTCGACCCGAAGGAAAAAGCGGCGTTCATGCGATCGATGCCCTTCGGGAAATGATCGGAAAAGGGCAATCCTCTCCCTTTGAAGCCCCCGCCCATCTCTTTATCATTGAAGACGCGCACCGGATGCAGCCGGCAGCTGCCAACGCCCTTTTAAAAACGCTTGAAGAACCCGGTTTAGACACTGCGTTTATCCTCCTCGCAAGCTCTCCCCGCGAAATGCTTCCTACGGTCCTCTCCCGCTGCGCCCATCTCCATTTCCAGCCTCTCTCTGAACCCCACGTCGCCTCCCTTCTGCAATCGAAAGGTTGCGACCCCCGTTTTGCCAAATTCAGCTCTGGGTCTATCGGACAGGCGCTCGAACTTGCCTCTTCGCCTGACACGGAAGAGCAAAGGAAAATCCTCTTTCAAATCTTGCGGCAAAGGCCAAGCTATCCCGAACTTTCTAAACAGCTTCAAATTCTCGATGAATTTTTAGAAAAAGAGGAAGACCCCGTTCGATTGAACCGCCGCATCGAGCATCTTTTTTCCCTAATCCTCATGTGGACCCGCGACCAGCATTTGCAGAAAATCGGAGCGGATCCAGCCCTCCTCTTTTTCCCTGAAGAACCGCTCCTTTCCGCGTCCTCGTCCGCTCCCTCGCTCAAACAGCTCGAAATCCAGATTGACGAGGCCCGTTCGGCCTATCAAAAAAACATCAAACTTTCCGTCTGCCTCTCGAAACTGTTCCTTTTCTAAAAACATCTTATTCTTCATAATCTGCCCATAAAAATGGGGTTTTATGTCAGTTAAAAGCGTAGATTTTAATTTAAATAATCAGGTTTTTGCTGAGGATGATGAAAAGCAAGTCAGCCAAGAAAAAAGAAAAACGATCGCAGATCTTTGTTTGGATACTATTAATAATTCTTGTATTAATGAAGAATTAGTTTTGAAATGTAACAAAAAAATGAAATCAATTAACATTGATAAAATAAGACCTGAAGATATTCTTTTTCTTAGGGAAGTGGCGCTTCGGGCTGCGCCTGAAATAAATGTATCAAATGTAAATGCCTTGTTTTCTTTAATTAAAGAAAATGAGCAACTTATTAAAGATCAGCATCAATTAAAAAGTATTTTGAATAAATTAATCACTCTCGAATCTCGAAAAAAGATCGAGGTCAATTCAAATCCATACGCCTATTCAGACGATTAGGGAAGTTTGCCTGACCAACCAAGTTTTGTGCGGAGCGTGGAAAAATATTCATGGCGGTCAAGATTGACGAGCTTGAAGGTTTTTTCCGACCGCCTGACTTGGAGGGTTTCTCCACTGCTTAATTCAATCGCTTCAAGTCCATCGGCCCTTGCGTCGATCGAGTTGTAATCGCTCAAGTACTGGATTTCAATTTTATGATTCGAAGTGAGGACGATCGGGCGGTTTGAGATGGTATGCGGGCAAATGGGCGTGATCACAAGCGCTTCCAGATCCGGGCTTAGGATCGGCCCTCCAGCCGCGAGCGAATAGGCGGTTGAACCGTTGGGCGTCGCGATGATGATTCCATCTGCAGTGAATGTATTGACATACACGCCATCTACTTGGATCGCCAATTCAATCAAACTATAATTGGAAGCTCGATGGATGACGATGTCGTTTACCGCGTGCAGCCGGGAATTTTTCGAATTCGAGGCCTCTAAGACCAGCCTGTGTTCGATGGTATAAGCCCCATTTAACAGATCGGTTAAGCTAGGGTTGATGTCGGATGCGGGAACGTCGGCCATGAAACCAAGATGGCCCAGATTGATCCCCAAAATCCCGGCATCGAGATGGCTGTAGCGATGGCAAAGGCGTAAGATCGTCCCATCGCCCCCCATAGAGATCAGGAATTTAATTTTGTGGGGATCGACCTTGGAAAGCAGCTTCGCGCCGATCGCTTCCGCTTTCTCGTCTTCCGCGACAACCGTCACGCCTTGAGCTTCCAAAAATTGGCGGATATGGATCGCCAATTCAAAAGATTGTTTTTTCTGTTCGTTCGGGAAAAGGGCGATCATCATAACAAATACCAGTCCAAATCTATTTTTGCAGATTTCTCCTCTCTTAACAAGAGGTTGAAAATAAGACAGGAACTGGTAGAATAGCCCACTTATGATTAAAAATCTCATTAAAGACCGAAGTTCCAGTGTTTTATTTCTTCTGATGTTCGGAATTGTAGGTCTTCTGAATGTCAACTACGCCGTCTTGCGAAGCGCCCGCAACGCTTTGGCAGTGGCTGACTTAGGCGGAGGCGCCAGTTCCATCCCTTGGTTTGAGCTTTGCGGCACAATGCCCGGCGCCGTATTAATGACTTTAGGGCTTACTTGGCTTTTGAACCGTTTTTCGATCCGGCGGGTGTTCTTTACAGCCCTCATCATTTTCGTCGCCTTTTTCCTCTGCTTTTCCTTCTTAGTCTATCCATACCTTCCTCAGTGCAGAGAAATTTTAAGCGCTACGACCTGGATTCCGCCCCTCTTCGCCACTCTTTTGCCTCAATTTGTTTCGATGCTTTTCTTCGTCATGGCGGAACTTTGGAAAATCGCCCTTCTCACGGTCTTGTTCTGGGGATTTATCAACCAATATGTATCGATGGAAAGCGCCAAGCGTTTCTACGCCCCTCTCATGCTGGGAGGCAGCGTAGGCACAATCCTAGCCAGCCCCCTGATTTCTCTCTGTACATCGGATTTCCTATCCCACCAATCCTGGGGCAGCTCCCTCAATTTAATGATGGGACTCGTGGCTGTTTTGAGTCTTTTGACTGGATGGCTTTTCTCCAGCGTCTGCAAAATTTTTGCCCATTCCCATCCGGTATCTGCGGCCGAGGAAAAAACGAAAGAAAACTCCCTTTCCGTGTGGGAGAGCCTTCGGATCTGCTTCAGTTCCAAATACCTTCTTTTGCTCGCCTGGCTCACGATTGCCGATTACATCGCCTATGCTTTGGGAGAGGTCATTTTTCTCGATGTTTTGAAACAACAGTTCCCAGATCCCCGCGATTATTGCGACTTCATGGGAAAACTTTCTTTCTGGAACGGCCTTCTCACCGCTGTCAGCGCCCTCTTCATCACCCCTTATCTCCTTCGCCGCTGCCGCTGGGTTGTAGCCTCTTTAGTCACCCCGATCTGCATCCTCGCTACAGAGGGTCTTTTTTTCTTCGCCCTCTGGCATCCTTCCCTCTCTACCCAAATCGAATTGCTCGTCATTCTCGGCTCCCTCTTCTTCTGTCTCGTCCGCGCAGCCAAATACACCCTTTTCGACACATCAAAAGAAATCTCTTTCCTTCTCCTGCCTCCGCTTGAAAAAATGCAAGGCAAGCTCGTCATCGATGGCATGTGCGCCCGCCTGGGCCGCGGAAGCGGTTCTTTTGTAAGCCTTGCCCTGATCCAAATGTGCGGCGGCGTCCTCGCCACCGTGCCTATCGCAGGAGCGATCGCGATCGCTATAGCGACAAGCTGCGTCTTTGCCACCTCCCGCCTCGGCGCCCTTGTCGAAAAAAGAGTCGAGAAACGAACCGCCGAATCAGCTACCTGAGTCAATAAGTCTGCTGAGCAATCTTAGGATGGAAGGCGGTTGAGTTCGGTGTATGTCATGCCAAAGACCTTAGCGTGTGTGTGAATTTAACACAGAGAACGCGGAGGCACAGAGGCACAGAGAAAAAAAGAAAGAATAAGAATAAATGGATCGGGAGTTCCCGATCGGCGTTTTGCCTCGGCGTAAGCCGGGGTTTTTCGATTTTAGAAAGAAAGCCTTTGTGAGGAATCCTAAAACGCAGGGAATTTCCTCATAAATATTCAGAAGAAGCGCTCCAAGATACCAAAGCATGGAAAGCTATTAAGCTATAGCTCCTGTTTGTGCTAAACTTCTTAGCTTTTGATAGCCATTAATCGGTTTTTGGGAAGGGCTTTTAACGCCTGAATACTGAAGTGTAATAAAATGACGATCGACTTCAGAAATTTGTAGGCAATCATCTAAATCATAGACATTATCATTGTGAAGCATTTCGAATTTGCCCTGACAAAGCTGTTTTGCTTTTTCTACTGCCTCTATTTTTGAATCGGCTACTACACATGTCATGAAGTGACCTTCTCCGAAAACACCTTCTTGATAATACCCTAAATTAACAAAATAAAGATGCTGATTGCTTTTTTTTTGTGGCTTGGTTTGCTGCAATCCGATGTCAAACCCATCTACATTCTCTATCGCGAACCATGAATCTACATGCAAAGATTTAGCGGTTCCCCACCATGCATGTTTAACTTTTTCTGTAGCTTCCCTATCCGTTTTAGCCACTAAAAAAAGAACATCATGTATTTCGATATTGCTCTTTTCCATGTTTCCTCCAACACAGAAAATCAGTAGCTTAGGCCTTTCAAATTCAAAATTTTGTAAAAAAAACATAAAATTCTATTAAACCTAGTTTGATGAAATTTTCGGATTGCTCGCAAATTTCATTTTTATATAGGGTTTAGAAGATATTTTGATAGATCTACCCTTTATGTGGCAAGATTAATGTTTATATTTTATAGAGAGACAATCACATACAGGTTTCTATCCGCGACCTCCGATGATACCCAGTTTCCTATTGCTCCTGTTTTCTTCCCTAAAAAATTTTACTCAGATGGTCTTTTCATTTTTTTCTTTTTTTGGGAATTTTAGCGCCCGATCGCCGTGCGGTATTTAAAGCGATCGCAACTGCTTGTTTTTGAGGCTTGCCCGCATGCATTTCTGTGCGGATATTTTTAGAGATCGTTTTTTTAGAAGTTCCCTTTTTCAAAGGCATAAATTCTCCTTGTTGCTCTTCAAAAATTTTAAGCTCATTGTACTTTCTGCTTCGGGTTTTACCCGTTAATTATTTCTCCACCGTTTGGATGGATTACTTGACCCGACATAAAGGAAGAATCGGAACTGGCCAAAAAAACAAAGGCAGGGGAGATTTCTTCCGGTTGCGCGGCTCTTTTCATAGGGCAATGCTTTCCAAATTTTCGAATTTCTTTGGCAGAAAAAGTGGATACGATCAAAGGGGTCCAAACGGGCCCAGGAGCCACTGCATTGACCCGGATGCCTTCTTCGACTAAGTTTAAGGCTAAAGATCGGGTAAAAGCGACGATGGCTCCTTTGGTAGATGCATAGTCGAGTAAATGATCGCTTCCCCGATAGGCCGTAACGGATGTAGTGTTTATAATCGTAGAACCTTTTTTCAAATGGGGAAGAACCGCTTTACTCATAAAAAAGTAAGAAAAAATGTTGGTTCGAAATGTTTTTACCAGCTGTTTCTCTGAGATATCTAAAATTGATTTTTGAGGGTGCTGCTCCGCTGCATTATTCACTAAAATATCCACAGTTCCAAAATGGCGTACGATCTGCTGCACTGCCTTTTTCGCCTCTGTCTCTATTCCTATATTGCAAGAAAGGGCCAGGCAATTTCTTCCTTCAAGCTGCACTTGTCTCACTGTTTCTTCGGCGTCTTTATGCTCATTGAGATAGACGATGGCGACATGGGCGCCTTCTTTGGCAAATGCTACGGCAATCGCTCGTCCGATGCCGCTGTCTCCGCCCGTGATAATCGCAATCTTATTTTTTAATCTAAAGGGAAGGGAAGATGAGGGGCTTTGATACTTAGGCCGCGGGGCCATTTTGTATTCTTTTCCAGGTTGTTTTTTTGCTTAGAGCTCTCCTTTTTCATCGCTTCCTCATGTAAGGTTATGATTTGTCGGACCCTGGATGACTTGTCCGTTGGTATCAAATCGGGAACCGTGTGCCGGACATTCCCAACAATGCTCGCTTTCATTCCAGCGGACCAAAGCGCCTAAATGGGGGCATATGGCGGAAACTTTATGGACTTTCCCTTCGCTATCTCTGTAATAAGCCATCTTTTTTAAACCTTCGCACACAATCGCACCGCAATTGCGTTTGATGTCCTTTTCCGATTTCACATCTCCGGCTTTAACCCAATCCGTATATTGCCAAAATGTATTTCCATTTTCTTGGATGAAATCTCCTGCGGCCTTAAAAGTAACGCGGTGCGGATCATAGATTTTTTCCCAGGGATTAGAACGTCCCATAATTAAATCGCAGATTAAAAGGGCTCCCAGCGTTCCATGCGTCAAACCGTTGCCGGAATCGCCGGTGATTAAATACCTCTCTTCGTCCTTTTTCAATCTTCCAATAAAGGCAAGGCTGTCTACTGGCTCAATGACTTGTCCCGACCAATGATATTTAACCTCTTTGAGCATAGGAAACCTCTGCTGCGTCCAGGCTTCCAGCTTTTTATAAATAGAACCTATATCGCATTCCTCCCCAGTTCTATGGTCCTCCCCTCCCACCATTAAGAGATCTTTGTGCTCATTGAGAGGGCAAAGGCGGATGTAATGGTAGGGATCGAGAGTGTCGTAATAGATCGCTTTTACAACCGACCCATGAGGAATTTCTCCTGCGATCACATAAGTCCGGTAAGGAGCTTGTTTTAGATGAGGAAGCAACCGGCTTCCTGTAACGGTATTTGCCGCGTAAATCACATGTTTTGCAGAAACTGAGTATTTTTGATCGGTAGAAATATGATATCCCGCTTTTTGCGCAGTGACTTGTTCAGCATGCGTTTTACAATAGATTTTTCCTCCTTGCGCCTTGATGAGCTCGCACAGCTTTTCTAAATAGGGAAGAGGGGAAAACTGCGCCTGATGGGGAAAACAAAGACTTAACCCTGTGTCGAAACTATGGATAGGAGATCGGTCGACAAGCGAGACATCTTTCAGTCCAGCGTTGTGGGCCGCTTTTAATTCTTTCTCCAAAACATCAGTTGATTCATTCGGCGGCACGAATAGATAAGCTTTGACGTGTTCAAAGTCGCATTCAATTTGGTGCTTTTTAACCAGGGATTCGATGAAATCGATGGCAGTTCGATGACTCTCTGCGATCAGTTTCGTATTTTTTTTACCAAAGTAATTTTCGAGATGGTAATAGCGATCATCCAAGGTATTGGTTAAATGACCGGTTGTCCGAACTGTCTGTCCTCCGCCAATCGGGCCATCGTCGAGAAGGATCACGCTTTTATTTTCTTTGCTGAGCAGATACGCTGCAGTAAGACCCGAGATCCCAGCTCCAATGATGCAAACGTCAGCTTCCTGGCTGTGGCTTAAGGGAGAGTATGTTTTCAATTCTCTTTCCGCTTGCCAAAAAGACCTGGTCTCACGCCCGCTCATAGATACCTGCTCGTTCTTTCCTAAAAAACTATATAATCACGAAAACAGACTTTTGCAAGACCAAAGACATTACAAAAAGGAAATTTCCTTGTCTGAACAATGCCTGAACAATTTTTTATTGATTTGAAAAATTGTTTCGCGCAATTTAGTCGCCTTAACGGAGAAAGATTTGTATGCTTTTCCCTTTCTTATTAGCTTCTCTGCTTACTGTTTCAGATCCTCGTGCCGATTTATTAGACCTTTTAGGAGGCGAATGGGTTTCCCAAGGAGTTTATGTCGCTGCGAAATTAGATGTGGCCCATCATCTTAAAGAAAGTCCTAAAACAAGCTGTGAACTTGCGGAGCTGCTTCATGTTGATGAACAAGCTTTGTACCGAGTATTGAGCATGCTGGCTAGCCATGATGTATTTGAAGAACGGGAAGGAAAAGTTTTTGTAAATACTCCGATGAGCGAACGGCTTGCCCATGACCATCCAGATACCCTTGGATCTTTAGTTGTTTTTTACGGTGAAGAAATTCGGAATGCCTTCGGGTCGCTGCTTAGTTCTGTAGCAACAGGAAAACCGGCTTTTAATCTAGTTTATCAGGAACCCGTATTTGAATATTTTAAACATCATCCCGAAAGGGCAGCGCTTTTTCAATCTGCAATGGCGGAGAAGTCCAAAGCGGTAATTCAGTCTATCATTGCCCAGATTCCCTTTAAAGGGACCCTTTGCGATGTGGGGGGAGGAAAAGGACATTTACTCTATGCTATTTTGCAAAGCAATCCAACCTTGCAAGGGATTCATTTCGATCTGCCTGAAGTGATAGCTTCACTGCCTAATCCACCCCCAAAGGTGAAATTTGAGAAAGGCTCTTTTTTTGATACTGTCCCAAAGGCTGATGTCTATCTTATGAAGTCTATTCTTCATGATTGGTCCGATGAGAAATCCGTAGCAATCCTCCGTTCTTGTCATTCGGCTATGCCTGACTACGCAACTCTGTATGTAATCGAACCTGTACTCATGCAATCACAAGCACACGACTATGCCAAATTAACGGATGTCCTCATGCTGGCTGTTACTGGAGGAAGAGAGCGTTCTCTTGCTGAGTATCGAAACCTATTTGAGAAAAGTGGGTTTATTCTCTCTCATATTTTCTCTACTCCAACTGAATTCCGAATTTTGGAGATAAAAAAGAAATAGATAAAGGTTTGTGGACACCCTCTTAATCCGGCCTTTTGTGATCTACTGTCATTTCATCGATAATCCGCCAAGACCGAACAGCCTCGAAATTCATGTTCTCTTGATCGTTTGCTAGGTAAATCAAAGCCTTCCACAAGGTCCAGGCTTGTCCGCGGACCCAGGTATCCTCGTCCAGAGAAAGCATCTTTCGAAATAACGCTCGGTTTTCTCCGTGGAACAGAGTCCAGGCGATCGATAGGTCGCAGGCGGGATCGCCGATCCCTAATTGGCCGAAATCGATGACTGCATTGAGCCGCTCTTGCAAGGTGATTAGATTGCCAGCGCTGATGTCGCCGTGAATCCATACGGGTGCTTTGACCCATGTAGTTTTCAGAGCCGATTCCCAAATCTCAATCGCAGCCCTGACATCGATCCTATTTTTCAGAACTTCGATCGCTTGCCGCGTCTCTGCATCGTAGGTCGCCAAAGTCCCGCCGCGGTAGAAATTGTGGGGACCTGGAAGGGGACCGCCAGCCGGATCGATTTTATGCAGCGCCTGGAGAAATTGAGCTAGACGAGTGGCGAAATCGTTCAAGTCGATCCGATCAGCTACTGCTGCGGCTGTTTCGCCGTTGATCCAGCGATAAATAGACCAATTCCATGGATAACCCTCTCCGGGCAAGCCCATAACCAAAGGCTCTGGAATGCGAAGCGGAAGCAAAGGGGCAAGCTTGGGAAGCCAATGCCGTTCTTTCTCCACCTGTCCGGCGTAACAAGCTGCGCTCGGCATACGTATAAGCATCTCTTCGCCCAGCCGAAAGGTCCGATTGTCCCAACCACCAGGGATGACAGGCTTGATCTGTAGATCTTTCCATTGCGGGAATTGAGCGGCAACTAACCGATGAACTACAGCAAGATCAATGTCCGGCAATCTATTTCTCATGCGCTTGGATTGAAGGGATGGTGGATTTCAAATTTAAGCTTTTCAGCTGTTTTTCCAGATGTTCTTGAAGGTAGCTACTCTCGAATTATTTTCCATAGATCGTCTTTGCCATCGCAAGAACATCGTCTCGGAAGTAACAGCTCAAATCATTCGGTGTTTTCAGATCTACAGGATAGCCAATAATATCACTGAGTTCTGACTCCATTCCGATTATACCCAAGAGGTGAGGGGTGTGTGTTTTTTCGAATTTCACAAGGACATCAACATCGCTTTTTTCTGTAAAATGAGAGGTCAGGACAGATCCAAAAAGAGCCAAGTATGCAATGTGGTGTTTTTTGCAAAAGCGCTCAATCTTATCTTTTTGTAGCTTGATTTGCAGTTTGCTCATTTGATGCCTTTTCTTTAGTTTATCTGATTTCTGGCTATTTGAAAAGAAACCGAGGAATCTAAGAAAAAATGCCAGGAATTTAAGAACGTGTGAGAAGGTTTCTAATGCAGCGAATTATACCGAAACAACCTGAAGAATCGTTTTTTTGACTGCGTCAGCTTTGCTGCAAATTTCTGGTCTTCACTCGCGCCTTGCCCATGGCCCCACCCCAAAGACGATGCGTCTTTGGGGACCCCGGGGAGGCCGCTCGCTCCAGACGCAAAATTTGCGCAGCCCGCTCCGCACTGCGAAGGCCCCCGGACCTTCTCGTGTTTCCGCAGTATCAAAAGTATCAAATTCCCGATTCTTCAGGTTGTTTCGGTATAGCTGGGGATTTTTTAGAAAGGGAGTTCTTCGGGGGCGGCTGGGGTTGGGCGGCTGAAGGGTTCCGATTTGGGCTTTTGGGTTTCGTCGAGGGCGAGCTCGCCGGTGCGGGTTTTAATCAGCTTTTCAATTTTTTGCTCGGCGGCGTTGAGGCGGCTTCCGCAGTGGCGCATGAGTTTTTCAGCTTCTTCAAAGAGTTTCAAAGAGTCTTCGAGGGATGTCTTCCCTGAGTTCATCGCTTCGAGGATTTGCTCGAGGCGCTCGAATGCTTTTTCGAAAGAAAGGGTCTCTTGGGTCATACATCGCTCGCTGGGTTAAAGAGGACTTTTGCCGCCACTTTTCCATCGTGCAGGAGGGCGGTAAAAGTTTGATTGGGAAGCAATTCTTTAGCTGAAAGGATAACTGAACTTTCTTTTTCAGAAAAGAGAATGGAGTACCCTTTTTTGAGGAGGTTTTGAGGGTTGATGGATCGAAGGTGGCTTTTCAGTCGTTCGAGCCGTTCGATTTTGGGTTTTAAAAGTTGTCGGAATGCGAGCTCGAAGCGGGGAGGGTAGCTGGCTAGCTTTTCAGAGAATTGGGCGATGCGGGAGGAGGGTTGGAGAAGCTCGAGCTGCTGCTTTGTGGCGGTGAGTTGAAGGCGGCGCTGCTGGAGGTGAGTGCGGACCGATTCTTCGAGGTCGGAACGGTAGGTATCGAGCTGTTGGATCGGTTGGGTAAGGAGGTTGTGAGGGGAGCTGAGGAGCGGGTGCCGTTTAAGGGCGAGAAGACGCTGTCTTGATTGATTGATTTGCTGAAAGAGCCTCTGGCGGCAGTGGGCTTCGGTAGAGGCGAGGAATTTAAGGAGGTTTGCTTTTTCTGCGATTGCGATTTCGGCTGCCGCTGAAGGGGTGGGGGCTCTCACGTCGGCTACGAAGTCGGCGAGAGTTGTGTCGGTTTCATGGCCGACGGCGGAGATGATGGGGATTTTTGATTCAAAAATAGCTTTGGCGACGATTTCTTCATTGAAGGCCCAAAGATCCTCGATGCTTCCTCCGCCTCGTCCGACGATGAGGACGTCGGCTAAATTGTAACGGTTGAAATCGGTGATTGCCTGGGCGATTTCTTGGGCTGCCCCTTCGCTTTGCACTTTCACCGGATTGAGAATGACGTGGAAGCCAGAGAAACGCCGGGTCAGGATGTGAAGGATGTCTTGGATCACGGCTCCCGTCGGGCTGGTGACGACTCCGATGCGGCGGGGCAGTTTAGGAAGGGGCTTTTTGTACTGAGGGTCGAACCAGCCTCTTGCTTGGAGAAGCTCTTTCAATTGATGGAGCTTTAAGAGCAGCTCGCCGACGCCGAGGAACTGGAGTTCCCTGACGATGATTTGATATTGACCTCTTGGAGCGTAGAGGCTCAGTTCTCCTTTCGCGATAACCTGGTCGCCCTCTTTGGGCAAACGAGGGAGGGAGGCGGCGCTTCCCTTAAAGAGGACGGCGGATACCTGCGAGCCGGCGTCTTTCAAGCTGAAATAGAGGTGCCCCGATGATTGGAGCTTGAAATTGCTGATCTCTCCGCGTACGGAAATTCCCTTAAAATTCGGCTCTAGCACCGATTTGATGGCAAAGGTCAGTTCGGAAACGGTCAATATTTTCATGAGTGTCATTTTAGAGAAGTGAGAATTGAAAAGCAAAAACGGGAGTTTTTCTCGCGTGGAGCTTCTCGTTTTTTCTTTTTAAAAAAAGTATTGCCACCTTATCATACCCGCCATTCATGCATTACGGAGTAGAAATATGTCTGCAATTCAAGGTTGCCAAGATAAAGGAACGCCTTATGAATACAAAGGCAAAAGTCCAAATAATCTTGAGTCGCTAGTAGAGCATTTTGTTGACGCGTTCAAATCCAACGAGAAGCATTCAAATTTTGTGGAAAAATGTCATCAAGTTGCCAAGAAATTGATATACGGGTCAGCTTCGTCCTCTTATGTGTCAGAGGCGGCTGGTGAAATTTGTAAACTTGCTGAAAAAGGGGGAAAAAACAATGAGGAGGTTGAAACTCTCAAAGGAGTGGCGGAGCTTTGCAATGAAGTCCAAAAAACTCAATCTTGGGCAAGAAAAGTTACAGAGGGTAGGCCTAAAAATGATAGAGAAGAAGAGAGCGATCCTAGAATTCAAGCGATTCTAAAAAACATCAGTGAAGAAAGCGATAAAAAAAAGAGAGTAAAAAATCGTTTTGAATTGTTAAGAAAGGCAGCGGAAGCTGCTGACGTTGAAGCTGATTCTTGAACCATTCCTCTTGCAATCGGATGGGGGATCTATTATCCTTATCCTAGAAATTTAGAGTTTTACATGGCGAGAGAAGTGTTTGTCGTAGGAAACTGGAAGATGTACAAGACCGCCCGCGAGGCGACCGATTACATCGAGGACTTGATTCCTTTGGTCGAAGGGACCCGGACAAATCTTTTTCTCGCCGTTCCGTTTACTTCAATCGCATCGGCTGCCCAGTTCGCTAAAGAGACGAACGTGGTGATTGGCGCCCAGAATATGAATGATGCCCGCGAAGGGGCTTTTACTGGGGAAATCGCCGGATTGATGCTGAAAGAGGCGGGGGCTGCTTTCGTGATTTTAGGCCATTCGGAAAGACGCCATGTCTTCGGTGAAACGAATGCCTTGGTCCATCGAAAAGTATTGCGCGCGCTCCAAGATGATTTACAGCCGATCCTCTGCGTAGGGGAAACCTTGAAAGAGCGGGGAGCTGGGAAAACAGAGGCCGTTCTCAAGGAACAGATTTTTTCCGGCCTCGACGGCGTTCCCAAGGAAGATGCTCACAAGGTGATTCTCGCTTATGAACCTGTTTGGGCGATTGGGACAGGGAAGACAGCTACTGCAAAACTCATTGAAGAGGCTCACGGGTTGATCCGCGAATGTTTAGCGGAATTATTCGGAAAGAAAAAGGCCGAGGAGATGGCGATTTTGTACGGAGGCTCTGTCAAGCCGGAAAATGCGGAAGAGATCGGCTCGCTAAAAAACGTCGACGGAGTCCTTGTCGGCGGCGCATCGCTTGACCCAAACCAATTCGCTGAAATTGTTCGCAATCTATCGAGTCAAAAAAAAGCGCCTGTCAAAAAAATTACAGCGACCGTTACAAAACGAAAGTCCATTAAAAGTCGAACCCCTAAAGTTGAGAAAAAAGAATGACAATTCTGTTTTACCTATTCCTCTTTTTATTTTTATTCGCATCCGTCCTTCTCTGTTTTGTCATTCTGATTCAAGAAGCAAAAAGTTTGGGGCTCGGAGCTTCTTTTGGCGGCGATAGCGGCGATTCCCTTTTCGGGACTTCGACCGCGGAAGTTTTAAAGCGATTTACCGCCTATCTTGTCGGTATCTTTTTGGTTGCTTGCCTGATCCTTTCTTTTTGGAGTTCTTCTTTAGGCCGTAGACAGTCCGCATCGATGAATCCAGTCCAAATCGAAAGCAGCGCTCCTTAATCTATGAAACTTCAAACGCGTTACTACGGACATCCAGATCTTCGCGTTAAGGCGAAGCCGGTCGTAGAATTGAATGAAGAAGTTCTGAAAACGATTCATGACATGCTCGAGACGATGCTCTCTTACGACAATTGCATCGGATTTGCAGGTCCGCAGCTCGGAGTTCTCCTTCGGATCTTTGTAATTCGTGAAGAAAAGATGACTCCCCAGGGCGGATATATCTTAGGTCCTCCCGAGGTCATTATCAATCCTGTCCTATCCAAGCCCTCAAAAGAGCTGGTTTCAATGGAAGAGGGGTGTATGTCGCTTCCTGGAATCCACGTGGAAGTGACGCGCCCGCAGAGCGTCCATGTCCGCTATCAGAATATGAAGGGAGAGTTTATCGAAGAAGATCTTGCCGATTTCCGCGCCAGGATGTTCATGCACGAAAACGATCATCTCAATGGCGTTTTAACAATCGATCGAATGCCTGCGAAAGACCGGCCTAAGATCGAACCAATACTTCGCGCTATGAAACAAAAATATAACTAAACCCAGCCTTTTGGGTTGCCTTTATTGTCTAAGACGAGGATGCGGTTTTTGAAACTGGTTTGAGCCAGATGGAGAGGACTGATAAATGTGATCGTTACAATCCCTTTGGGCGCGGGAATGCGGGGATTTCTTGAAGATGCAGAAGGAGGGGCTGGTTCTGCATTTGAAGAAAGATCAGGGACTGGGGCGTCTGTATCGTTTTTCATTTTTTCTATCTAAGTTATTAATAATCAAGATTTATTATACCAAAGTTAAAGTTTCTAAATCAAGGGAATTTCATAACTATTTCTTGATCAAGGAAATCCCTGCGGAAACACGGTCGTCTTTATCGGTATGGGAATAAGAAAGACGCACTTTCCAAGTCGAGTTGATCCAAGTAAAAAGGTCGACTTTGACTTCATTATAAGGGTCTTCGGTGAAGCGGTAAAATCCGTGGTGGGATTGGATTTGGCACTCCCAAAAAGGGGACAGACGGATGAAGAGGTTGGCGAGGAAGGTGATTCTCCGGTCGGAAAGGGGGGAGAGGAGCAGCTCCGTTTCAGAGCGGGTCACATCCAGGATGAAGTTTTCATGATCGGCTTTGCGCCAATCGTATTTAGAGCGGTAGCGAGCCTCTAAGGTCAAGGCGATGTTTTCATTGATTGTCCATTTGCAGCGGGCTTTTGCGAAATCCAGGATTTGGTGACGGAAGTTCCAGCAATTGTGAGAGGAGATAAAGACCGAAGGGAGGTTCCATCCTAGGCGGAGATAGATCCTCGGAACTACTTGCGGGATGGTCGCATCGGAAAAGAACGCGTTCGCATAGAGATCTCCGGTAAAAAAAGGGGCTGCTGAGAGTTTGTCTTTTGTAAAGAGGAGGTTGCGAAAGCCGATTTCGATTTGTTGGATTTTCTGATAGCCATCTTGGATTGTAAAAATATAGTGGTCGTCAGGGGCTACTGTCGGCCGGGTGAGGGCTTTGTATTCAAGATAGGGTTCGGCGATGTGTTTATAAGTTTTGAAAGACCGGGTTCCTTGAAGGTTCGCTTTTGCTCCATAGCTGAGGAGTCCTAATTTCTTCCCTTCATGCGTCTGGCTTGTCCCATAGAGGAGCGCTAAGCCCCCGATGTGAGGCGTAAAAGTGACGGGTCCCAAGTGGAACGCCCGATAAAGATTTTCAGAAAGCTCGCAACGGAATGTTTGAAATCCAGGCAGGGATTGGGCGAGCTTATCTGAATAGTCGAAATCGAGATATGAAGCTCGGAGGTAGCTCATCGTAATGATCCCTGAAGAGCCGATTTCAAGGGGACGTGTTGTTGCAAAAACAGTAGGCAAATCTTGTTTAATCGATTCAAAGGTATTGGCGCGCGGGCGGATTTTGAAGGAGGCGATATAGGGAGGTTCTTGATGGTAGACGTAAAAAATGGTTTTTTTAGCTGTACTCACCTCAAAATCTTCGCTTTGGAAATCGCTGGGCATCCGCACATCGCTGTATTTATCCCAAGTGAGTGTGGTCTGCGTCTGGCCGCTCTCTGAGACGGCGTGGTAAGCTCCCTGCAATCGGTAGCGCCTCATTTTATCGGGAGCTGTTTCCAATCGGTCGCTTCCTAAGAAGCTGCGGGTGACAAACGTGATCCGCTTCGGTTCTGGAAAATATTCGGTTTCAAAAGCACCGCTCCAACCCGTTCGCCAACGGTATTCAAGGCGTCCGTAGAAAGCAAATTCCTGCCAAGAGTAGAGTTGATAGCGGGCTCCCACGCGAGGCCCTTGTCCTTTGTCCCAATTCACGTAATAGCGGAAAACAGAATCGTCGAATTTCCTCAAATTGATTTTGAAGGAGGGGAGCCAAAGAGTGGGTATTTTAAAAAGGCGCAAACGGAGTTTTTCTGCCTGAAGCATGTCCTGCTTCATCACATTCACCCGATCTGCATGGAGATCCCAGGAACTATCCCGGTTTTCACAGGTGGTGATGAAGGCATTATCCACCGTATAGCTGCCATCTGAGTTTAAATGAATTTCATCCCCTCCGACATAGCACATCGAAGAAAAGGTTTTTCCATCATAAATGGTCCCGCTTGAGGTGATCAGGTCATAGATGAGCTCGCTTCCTATATAGACTCTTCCCTTATATTGGATCATCAACTGCCCTTCGGCCTCAATCAAATGAACCGCTTTTCCATTCTCGTTTTTTCGAATGTATTGGATAGTTTGGGCCTGGATGCGTAAGTTTTTATTTTTGACCACTCCTCCTTGGCTGGTATAAAGGATCCCATTTTTATAAACGGGATTGCGCAAATCGACAACCACTTCGTCTGCCTGTGTTTTTTCGCAAATATCTGAGGCAGAAAGGCTCGCTGAGGCAAAAAGAAAAAAGATAAGCCGTCGATACATAATGGGATGGAATCATAAAGCTTATAAGAATTTATCTGAACCCATGAAGCGGGAGCAGTGATTTTTAACTTGATTTTTAAATAAATTTTGTTTAATATATATTAATTAAAAAGAGGATTTTTTTAAAATGTCATTAAAAGTTAGTCAGTATTTAAAAAGTATAGAAAGCTCTTTTGCAATCCCATTAAAAGAGAATGATTTATTGAAGGTCGATGATCGATTGAATCACCCTGTCAGCCCGAAAACATTATTTAAAGAACAGCTTCGCGTTGACTTTTCCCTTCGAAAAAGGGAAGCTTATCAGTCCATCCGTGGAAATCGCTCGATCCGTCAGATCAAAACTGTAAAACCTTTGAAAACTTCTTGTGTTTCTACGACCACCCCAGAAACCAGTCCGGAGGCTTTTGCAAGTCTGATGGAAGTGCGGAGAATTTTCAAAGCGATTCGGAATGGCAGCGACACAAAATCCGAGTCCGATTTTTCCTCTTCTAGAAATTCCTCCCCAGAAATTGCATCCGATAGCGATAGCGAATAATTATTCCGTCGCCTTCATCAGCAACCCCATGAGCGCATAGCGGTTCTGGGGATTGCCCATCTGAATGGCCTCTAATAGAAAAGCAATGCTTTTTTCGTCGCGCCGATTGGCAATCGAGAGAAATGTTTCGATCAAAAGACGCGAAGTTTCTTCCGGACTCAATGTATAATCCGATTGCTCGAGACGGTATTTCCAAGGAAGAAGCGGACGGAGCCGGATCAGGTCGGCCTCTTTCTGCTGCATGACCCAATGGTTGACGTATTCTTCATAAGGCCCCTCTTGTTTCAGGCGGTACAGAGCGAGATGGCAATAATCGCGAATGAGAGGGGAGGAGATTTTTTCGGCCCCTTCTTTGAGCAAAGCGATGGCGCCGTCTGTTTGAAGGTTTTCAAGAAGAGAGATCAGCGTGGGGACGAGATCGTTTTGCTGGCGGGTAAAAATGAGTCGTCCCAGTTGCAAAAATTGAGGCTCTGGAAGATGGATTGTTTCGCGCAAAAAATGTTCGCGCATGGCAAAAGAGTAACTTAGGTCGACCGTTTGATCCTTTGAGCGGAGCTCCGCCGAAGGAACCGCTTTTAAGGCGCTCAAAGTCCGCCCCAAAGAAGAAAAAGGATGGAAGGCGAGATCTCGGCCATCGAGGATGAGGATTTCCGAAAGGGCTGCAAGACATCTTGGATCCCGTCTTTCAAGAAGGGCCGCCGCCGCGTTCATGCGGACTTGAAGGTCGTTCGATACGACAAGCTCAGCGAGGACGTTTTCCATTTCAGAAATCGCACCCAAGCTCGCGATGGCAAAGAGATTGTGCTGCCTTGCCATTTCTTCCACTTGAGAAATGAAGGTGCGGTCGCCGAGCCGGAAAAGGGCCATGATGGCTGCGAGACGGACGGTGTCTGTAGAAGAACGGAGTAATTTTCTCAGTTTAGGCAAGGAGCTGCTATCTTTCAGAGCTCCGATTGCGAAGGCAGTCGCCTCCAATTCGGCCACGTGGGTATGGGTCAACCGTTTTCTAAGGAGGGGAAGAAAATCGTCCCGGCCTAACCGGGCCACGTTGAGGATCGATTCAACCCGCACTCCGGGGTCTGGATCTTCGATCAGCCGTTTGAGGGCCGCTGTCCCCTCGCTCGTGCCTAAAAGAGCGAAAAGAGAAGGAAAGAACGGTTTGAACATCGGAGGCAAGCGAAACATCAATCCCTCGATTTGACCTACTGCATGAGGGTGTTTGCGCTGCGCTAAATAAAATGCAGCCTCCATCCGGATCCCTAAAAAATCGGAACTCATGGCGCTGTTGAGCAGATCGTTGGTCTTGTCATCATCGAATTTTGCGATGAAGTGGAGCGCAAGAAGTTGGACCTGCGGGTCGGGGTTGGAAAGTCCTTTTTCAATAATTTCTAAAGCTCCCGTCGAGCCGGAAAGCCCAGCCCCGAAAAGGGTCATTAAAAATGTTTGGGGGTTTTCGCTCTGAATCCCTTTTTGCAAAAGGATGAGGCCCATCTGCTGTAAAACTTCGAAATCATGTCTTCCCGTCAGGTCGGAAAATTCCCGGTATTTTTCGATCGATTCTTCGATTTGGTTTTGCTGCATTAAATAAAGGGAGTGGAGCTTCACTTCCTCAACCTCGTGCGGCGCGCCGCAAAGCGGTCCAACAGCTAGCAGTCCTAAACAGATTTTAAATAATCCCATAGATCGATCCCTACCTTGAGCAACAGATGGCGCACCGTATGGAGAGGAAGCCCCATAATGTTGTAATAGCATCCTTCGATTCTTTTGACAATCACGCTTCCTGCTTTCTGGATCGCATATCCACCCGCCTTATCTAAAGGAGAGAAGAAACTGTGATAGGTACGGATCTGAGGTTCAGTTAGTTCGTGGAATAAAACCCGGCTCTCTTCAGGTTCAACAAAGACCTCTTTCCCCTTAGCCACGCAGACGCCGGTAAATACTTGATGCTCTTTCCCCGAAAGCTCCCTCAACATCGCGTGAGCCTCCTCCATTGTTTCCGGCTTCATAAAGAGCTTCTTGGACCGGTAGACAATCGTATCCGCTGTTAAAATGACGTCCTGAGGAAAACGGTCTGCCAAACAAAGCGCTTTCCTTCGGGCCACCTCCGCAGCAAAGGCTCCAGGATTTCCCTGAAAAACGACTTGGGTCTCATCAAAATCGGGGCTCACCTGTTGGAATGGGATCGAAAAGAAATTTAAAATTTCCCGGCGGCGGGGGGATTGCGAACCGAGAATCAGGTTCATATTTGTCTCCTCTATAGAATTTTACGCAGTTTGCCAAAAGGGCTTTAGAAAACCCATCAAAAAAATGTCTTTCTGCGATTCCAATTGGCCCCCTCTGCTACAATTGCAGGGAAAAGGAAATTTTATGGCAAGTCCGGTAAATAATCAGAAAAGCGTTTCTCTTTTCCCTTTAGCAAATCCCTCTAAACCTTCGCCGCCGGCAGGCATCTCCGACGCGCCGACAGTTTTAGAATCGAGCGCGGTAAAAGAAAAAAAAGAAGAAAAGATGGAGCCGGGCGTTTTTGAGACCCTGGTTGTAGGACTTATCCATTTCATTATTCTCATTTTCACTCCGCTTTGGAATGGTCTTTTCGGAGAGAACAAAGAAGATTTGTCTAAATAAAATTTATTTAAAAAGGGTGGAATTTATGGTATCTAAAACAGATTGGAGTAGTCATTTATTAAATTTATATGAGGGAAGGCCAGGTGAATTAAAGGAATTTAATCCTAATGCGCGGTTTATTTCTCTCAATTCAAATGATGCAGAAGGTTATTTAAGCGCAATCATGGGCCTTTTTTCGACTTATAAAATCGACCAATCTCTCATTGACGCCGCCACCAAACTATTTAATCAAGCAGAGAATAAGTCAATCTGGAATGGTTTGAGCATGTCTTTGGAGAGTTCTGAAAGCACAACTGAATTGAGAAAATTAGCGAAATCTGCGATCAAGACCGCGGAAGACCTACTAGAAAGTGCCAAAAAATAAAAGTCGCGCTGCTCTTGTAAAAGAGCAGCGGCTCAGTTTCTTATTCAGTCTCTTTCGATTTCTTTTTATTCTTTTTACCGCTAGAGATGGGGGCGCTTCGCGAGGTAAGATCGACCCAGATAGGGGAGCTCCAAGCGATGTGCCCGTCTTGTTGAACGACCCGGAGATAATAATAGGCGAAAGGGGGTCGGTCCGCTTTAGGTTCGAGGGCGACTTGGCTTAAAGTGTCCATGTCGTCAATTTCAAACTCGATGCGGTCGTCTTTCACGGGAATGGATCGGAAGGGTTTTCCGTTTCTCATCAGCACAGCTTCAGAGAGAGGTTGAGTGCCGATCGCATATCCTGTGATGTGGCGGTTGAATTCAAGTCCAGGGCGGTTTTTTGTGTCGAGTTCAGTCCCCATTCCGAATCCTGCGATATGGAGGCCGACAATCATCCTTTCTCCTGTCGTTGCATAACAGGAACGGGCCTGCAAAGCTTCAAAAAGAGAAGCTCTGCTGTGTTCTTTCGAAAGGATAGCCGTTAAACCAGGAGAGTATTGGGTTTGGTCGGTGTCGTAAAGACCGCTGTAAGGGCCTCGGTCGTCGTGTCCGCCAGCGGAAAAGCCAAATCGGCAGCCATGATTGAGCGCTTTGACAAGCGATCCTTCGGAGGATTCAGCGATCCCGTTCTTGCCTCCTTGGATCGGACGCAAGTTCCCTTCTTTCGAAGTGCATTCGGAGGAACCCCACGAATTATAGATTTCAGCAACCCGCTCGAATTCGGGATTGAAGTCCGAAAAATCGGAACAGGTCTTATTGCCCATGGAAAAAGAGGGCATCGCTATGATTTCTTTGGGGTTGTTTGTCTTGTAGATTTTTTTCAGCGAATTGTTCTTTGTATCTTTGCGGCGCAAAATGGGCTTGCTGTCTTTCGAGTAAAGGAATTGGCGCAATCCCTCTTCCTTCGGCTCTCCCAGCCACTGGAACCCTAGCATTGCTACAAATCGGTCGTCTTCATTGAATTCGGCGACTTGTTGAACAATCCCTTTCCAAATATCGTTCGGCGTTTCCTCTTCGCTGTCGAAACAGGAAGTGGCAAAAAACTGGAGTGCCTTGTCGTCGCGCATATGGCGTAAAAACGATTCAATGTTTTCCGCGGAGTCGATCCGCTCCGATTCCCCATGCAGCATTCCCCAATGGAGGCTTAAGGCTCCTTCAGGAAGGCATTTGATGGGTGGAGAATAATACTGTTCTTTTGTTTTCAGGTTGCGTAGTTGGATTTTATAAATGCCTGGCTCGTTAAAATAGAGATTTGGCAAGGCGATAAAACCAGTTTCCGGGACGAAGAGCTTCCAGCTTAAATTCTCTCTCAAATGCTCATAGCTCAAATCGATCAAGGTCCCTTCGGGAGCGTTTGATGTGAGGTTGCCGAAAATATCTTCGAAACGGACGATGACGTCGAATCGCTTATTCCGATTGACAAGCGAAGGGGCGACGATCCGGAGCGTTTTGAGTTGATTGCCTCTTACATCCAGGTAGAAAACTTCGTTTTCTTTGTAATCGCCTTTGCCTTTAGGATCGATAAAAAGGTTGAAGGGACGTCTTCTTTGGACCGCTTTTTGGCAAGCATTCCCTTTTTTCGCGCCCTCTTGTTCAGGGCTCCCCATATGAATCGAGAGGGTTTCTCCAGGTTTCATTTCGATGGGGAGGGTGAATTCAAAAGATGGGGTTAAAAGCTGAGGCTGTTCGACTTGCACTGCATTTAAAATTTTTCCTCCGGGGATTTCCGCCCAGATTAAATTTGATTTTTCTTTTAAATTGGTTTGAGGAATCTGCCAATCAATGGAACGCCCCTTGCTTTGTAAGTCGAAGCGGAGCTTGGTTCCCTTGGGAAGCTGCGTCGCAGTTGTATAAATGAATTTCCAAGTGTGGGTGTCCCCAGCTAGAGCGGCATTCGGTTCGCAGTAGCAGATCGATCGGCGCATCAAATACTCCTTCAAGAAAAACCCTTATTTTGCCCAAAAGGGCATTCTTAAGCAAGGTTTTAGAAGAGGAAAAAAAGCCGCTCTCAAGGAACCTCTCAACCAATTTTCGAACTCACTTGGGTGTAAACGAAGGTTGAAGGGAAATTTTATTTGTGTTAAAAAATTGCCCCTCAATAAAAAAAAGGTACAAAATGACGGCTATTCTTCAGAATCAGTTGAATCTTGGATATCTTCAAGCAGCTGCCCGAGGCCAACTAGAGAAGCTGGAAGAATATTTAAAAAAGGGCGCTGACCCAGAGGCCGTTGATGCTAAAGGAACAGTCTATTTTGAAAGATTGGCAGTGTATTTTATCGAGGACCGAAGAACCTATCCCACTAAAAAGTTTCAGTCGATTTTTCGGTTCTTTTGAGCCGATTTTCAATTCAAAAGTGGAGGGCAATATCGCAAGGTATATAGCCCTCCACTTTTGAATTGAAAATCGGCCAAAATAATCCAAAAAATTCGACGAAAAATTTTAGTGGGATAGGTTCAAGTTTGGAGATCGAAGTAAACTAGAGAGAGTTTGCGAGAGCGAAAACGAAGGCCCGCAGGTAAAAGACACCCGCAATTGTGAAAGTTAATTTTGATAAATGGTATTAGCTCTCTTCGGGTTCTTGCGGACGGGGGATGATTTTGATTTTTTTGATGGAGCGGTCATTGGAAGAGAGGACCTCAAGTTCGAAATCATCGTGCGACAGGCGCCAGCCTTTGGTGGGAATCGTCCCTGCGCAATGAAATACGTACCCTCCGATGGTTTCGTATTCGGGATTCTCAGGGATCCGGATGCCAATCTGGTTTTCGATGTCGAGAATGCTCATCTTTGCATCGACTACCCATCCGCCGTTCGGGATTTCCCAAAATTGTTGATCTTCCCCAATGTCGTATTCGTCTTCGATTTCCCCAACAAGCTCTTCAAGGATGTCCTCGATCGTAACGATCCCTTCGGTTCCGCCATATTCATCGACAACGATCGCCATGTGAATTTGCTTGTTGCGGAATTCTTGTAAAAGCAGAGTGATTTTCTTATTTTCAGGAGAGTAGAGGACGGGTTTGGCGATGGTTTCAAGCGGGGCGTTCAGGTTTTGGTCTTGTCCGGGAGCTGCGAAGCATTTGAGGAGGTCTTTGTAGAGGACGACCCCGAGGATCTGATCGAGAGTTTCTTTGTAAACGGGGATCCGGCTATAACCTTCTGTCGCAAAAAGCTGGGCCGCTTCGCGGATGGGAGTGTCGGCTGCAAGGCTGAAGATGTCGACGCGGGGAACCATGATCTCTTTAGCAACCCGCTCTTTAAAATTTACGAAAGAACTGATGAGTTTTTGGTCGCTTGAATCCAGGTGGTATTGCAGCTCTGATTCGTGGATCATTTCCCGGAGTTTCTTTTTGTCTGTGAGGAGCTCTCCCGATTCTTCTTCCAGGCGCACCTTTTGCAGCAGGCCTCGGGTCAGGTAGAGGAAAAGGCCGACGAGAGGAAAGACAAGGAGAAGGAAGAAAGAGGCGAAAGGGGCTGCGAATCGGAGAAGCGGACGGCTCCAAAGGCTGGCGCAAAGCCGGAAGAGAAAGTCGAGGATCAGGGAGAGGGCGATAATGGATCCTCCCACTGCGATCAGGGAGCGTCCGTCTTCGGAGGAGGGAATCCGGTCGAGCAAAGGATGGAGGTCAGGGAGCGCTGAGACCATGAAAAAGAAGGCGGCGACTGCATAAGCTAGCTCATAGATGTGTTTGCTGACGGAAATGCAGAAGTAGAGATTTTCCCATTCATTTTTTTGGTAAAGACGCTTCAGGAGAGGGCGGAAGAAAAAAAAGGAGGTGTGGGAGGTGCGGAATAGTTCTTTCGATTTGAATTTACCCAAGCGTAAAAGCGCTGTGCTGCAGGTTGTTAAAACAAGCGAAGCAAAGAGAAAAATCAAGAATAAAAGAGGGCTTTCTAACAGAAAATTCATCGTTTTTTTGTGATCAATAATCCAAGGTCTTTCAAATGACGCATACAACTTTTCTCTTTTTTCCGCATTGTTCTTCTCTGAGAACTTTCTAAATCGTCGTATCCAAGTAAATGGAGAAGGCCGTGGATTGTATAAAGCGTTGTCTCTTCATAGGGGTCGAGACCCTTTTTTCCAGCATATTGGAGGGCTGTCTTCGGGCAGACGAAAATTTCCCCTAAATGTTCTTGGGACTGTTCTGGATCGATCGGAAAGGAGATGCAATCGGTCGGGGTTGGGTCCTGAAAGAATTGGTCGTGGAGCTGACAAATCTTTTTTTCGGTTACATAATAGATCGAAACTTCTTCGCAGGAAATACCGAGGTAGGTCAACAGAGAACTCACCGCAAGACGTACCGAATCTTTCGAGATGGAGAGGTCTTTTTGCTTAGAATCGACGTGGATTTTCATGGAGCGGGAGCCGATTGTTCGCCGGCCCCTCATATCTACTTTTAAGCGGATGGCGTCTTTGGAAGGCCAGTCACTTTTTTGTTTTGGCCGTCGACCCATTTTCCGAGTTTGCGCAGAACGTCTACGCGCTCAAATCTTTTGAGTACGTTCCGTTTCTTCGCGCCTTTGCTGCTTTTTCCGTAACTTGTATGTCTTGTCATAACTCTAGTTATCCAATTTTAGGTATAAACCGGTTTTTTGGGGTTGAATCTGCGGAAACGGCGTTTTCATGGGCTTTGAAGCCGTTTTCTAAATTGTCTTTCTTAGGTCCCGTCTTGGGTGAGGGGGGGCGGGGTCTGCGTGGCGAAACATGCCGCTTTCTTCCCTGTTTACTGATCCGTGTCATAGTATTGCTCCGATAGCATGATAAAAGAGGAAATTATAGAGATTCCGCGACTATCGGGCAAGCGAGAATCGCGGGTTTTCTATCAATTTTTTAGTCTAGATAGCCATTTTGGATGATATGCGCTGTTAGAGCGGTCGAACCGGCCAGGGCGGCTACTGTTCCCCAAAGGCAGGTGGAAGAGGCTTTTCTGCCTGCCTGGCATAATGCGAGAAGCGCGATGCTAGAAAGGGCTACTGTAGTGATGGGAGCGACATAAGGATGAAGGCTTGGAATGTGTTCTTTTGCTAGGGAATCTAATGTGCCCAATCCAGATCTAAGAGCAGATTCAACTAAGGGGATGTGGGGATCTACATACGTTTCCAATCCATATTGGAGAGTGGACTGGGCCCAATGGACTGTTGATGAAAGATTAAAATTTAAATTCATAAATACCTGCTATTTATCTCGCTTCGATGAGAAAACCCGCCTGTTTATACGCATCGAAACGAAGGGTGGAAAGATTTTTTTTACTTGGGGCGGTCAAATCTTCGAACTCGTAAATGATCCGGAAGGGACCCTCGATCAATAAAGGGGTGGAGCACAGGTTAAAGGCAATTTTTGCTCCATTCACATTTTTTTTACCTTTTGTAATCGCAACCAGATCTTCGACCGGTTCGTCGGATGCGATGTGAGGCAGAAAGCTCGTTTGAGGAAATTTCCAAAGCAGTTCGTCTACAAATTGCTGAGAGCGGGGATCATCGGTCAGGATTAAAAACGGCTCTTTTTTTTCAAAATGGGCTTGCGCTGTTTCAGCAATCCTCTGGAGTTTAAGCGATGCTTCCCGAACCTGAAAAAAAACGACTCGAGTGAGGACTGGATCAGAAGATTTCGTCTGTGTCATTTTTCTGGCCTGCTTCCTTTTTAGGAACGATCATTCCGCAAGAGACCAAGAATTTAACTACTTCTTCGTTACTCATGTCAACATCATAAACATCTTTTTCAGGCATCAGGAATAAAAATCCGGAAATGGGATGCGGAGCGGTAGGACAAAAAACGGAGACGAGGGGTGTCTTTATCTTTTCTTGGCACTCTTTCGCCACTTCTCCCGCTTCAAAACCGAAACAAAAATTAGGCCGTCCGGGAAAAGGGACCATGACGGGCCGTTTGAACGCTTTTTTTCCATCCGTGGAAAAGAGCGCTGCAAAGACATCGCGGCTTACTTTATAAACGGTATTGATGAGAGGAATGCGGAAAAGGATCCGATTCGCCCAACCGATCAGGTTTTTAATTAAAAACCAACGGGTCACAATTCCTAATAAAAGGATGAAAATGCAAAGAAATAAGAGGGAGAATAGGCGGGAGAGAAAAATTGTAAAACCCACAGGCAGGGAAAAGTGGAGTTTTTTCTGGAGGAAACTCACGAAAGGCCCTACCAAATGGAGAAAAGGTCCGGTAAAGAGATCGAACAGGAAAAAAATGATGATCAAGGTCAATGCTGCCGGCAGAAGGACAATAAGGCCGGTGATGAGATATTTTTTCATTGCACAATCTCTTCTATAGGAGCAATCACACCGCAGGAAACGATGTATTTAATCGCATCCTGAGTTGTCATTTTAAGATGAATCAACTCTGATTCAGGGCAAATCACGAGGAATCCGGTTGTTGGGTTTGGGGTTGTCGGGACGAATACAGAAATCATCTCTTCCCCTTGGCTTTCGCTGCAAGTGCGTGGCGCGTGGCGTGCAATCAAACCGACGCAATAAGCGCCTTTGTAAGGGAATGGAATGAGGACAACCTGTTTAAAAGATTCTGCATTCGAGGAGAAGAGGGCGAGAACGATCTCTTTCGAAGTCTTATAGACCGTATTGACCAGCGGTATTTTCCGAAGAATGCGGTCGCTGAGACGGATGAGCTGCTTAAAAAAGAATTTTCGGGCGATGAATCCCAAACTAAAAATCGTTAAAAATAAGCCGATTAAGATCGTAAGCTGGCTAATCATCCGAGTGGCCGTTTCAGATAAAAGAGGGCCGGAAAATATTTTGTGCATCAGGGAATTGACGATGCCGATGAAAGGATTCGTGAGCAGTCGGATGACGAAATTGACGACCCAGATCGTTACCGCAAGCGGAAGCAGCGTCACAAGGCCGGTTAAGAAATATTTCTTCATAACCGTATGATGGCTCGCGAATATTTATTTCGCAAGCGGCGAGTCTTGTCGAGGACAGCTTCCTATTTTTTCGGTTTGATTTCGGGAGGGGAGACGATGGCCCATTCGGATTGCTGGAGAATGTAGTCAATCTTATCGAGCCGGACGTAAATCGTTTCGCCAGCGCTAAACGTTTTACCGGTCCGTTTGCCGCGGAAGGCCATGCGGGTCGGATTGAATTCAAAATAATCGTTCCCAAGCTTAGATATGTGGACAGTGCCTTCCAGGTCAAATGCGGGAACTTCAAAGAAGAGGGCAAAGGGTTTGACGCGGGTGACGATCGCAGGATAAATCTGTGTTGGGTCTTCTGCAAAATGGGTGCTGGCCAAACGGAGTTTTTTCAAGAGGACGACTGAACTTTCAGCGCGGAAAGAGATCCTCTCTTTCTCCGAACAGGCCGTGGCAATTTCGCCCACATCTGTCGATTCAGGGTGTTGATCGAACAAAAGGCGTTGGATCACAAGGTCGGTGTAGCGGCGGATGGGGCTTGTAAAGTGGCAGTAGTGCTCGAGGGCAAGTCCATAATGGCCGATATTGTCGGGAGAGTAGCAAGCCAGGCGCATGCTTCGGATGAAGCTTACGGAAAGTTGAGGAAGCAAGGGGGATGTCTTTGCATCTTGGAATAATTTTTGGATGTCTTTGTGGGTCGGTTCAGCGGGCAAAGTAAAGCCGAGCGAGCGGGCAAAAGCGTAAAAGTCTTTGAACGATTCGGCGGTCGGTTGCTCGTGGACGCGGTAAATGAGCGATTTGCCTTGTTTGGCCAGGTCGATCGCAACGAGTTCATTTGCCTTGAGCATGAACTCTTCGATCATCTGGTGGGTGATGTCGTACTCGACTCTCTCGATTTTAACCGGCTCCCCTTTGTCGTTGACGATCACCACATCGTCGGGCATAGCGAAATCGATGCTGCCTCTTTCCATCCGTTTTTGCTTAAAAAGATTGCACAGTTCGACCATCAAATTCAGCAGGGGAGCGTGGGGGCTTTTTTTCTTGCCTTGAAGAACTTGATACGCTTCTTTGTAGGTGAACCGCTTTTGACTCTTGATACAGGAGCGGTGGATTTGGTAGTCGACCAAATTGCCTTTCGCATCGAATTCGGCAAGGACTGATTGGGTGAGCCTTTTGACTTTTGGTTTTAAACTGCAAAGTTCGTTCGAAAGTTCCTCGGGCAGCATCGGGACGCATTGTCCTGGAAAATAGGTCGAATTGCACCGGAGCAGCGCTTCTTTGTCCAAATGCATTCCAGGGCGGACATAATGGGCGACATCGGCAATGTGGACGCCCAAAAGGTAATGGCCTTGTTCGACCCGGGACAATGAAATCGCATCATCGTAGTCGCGCGCCGTGTCGGGATCGATCGTCACAGATTCCCAATCGGTCAGGTCGGTCCTTCCCTTCATGTCTTTTGCAGTGACTTTTGTGCCGTATTGGCCTGCTTCTTCGAGGGCCTCTCTTGAAAAACCGTCCGGCAGTTCGAATTCTTCCACGGCCGCTTGAACATCGATCGAAGGGTCGGAAATATGTCCGATCAGCCGAGAAACCTCTCCCTCGACGAGATCGTCGCTATTGCGCCATTCGGTCACCTTGCAGATGATCCGGTCGCCCTCTTTCAGAGGAGTTTTTTTAGCTTTCACGATGACAGGCTTATCTAATCCAAGAAGAGGGGCATAGGCGATAAAGTGGTTTCCTGATTTTCTTAAAACAGTGCCCGCGAGGTGGGTGCGGCTCCGTTTTAAAATCGCGATTACGATCCCTTCCGGACCTTTTGCTGAGACGACAGGATTGACCTCGACCTCGACCGTGTCGCCGTCCACCGCGTCTCCTAGAGAATGCTTCGGGATAAAAACATCGGGCCCTTCCTGCTGCCGGACGAATCCGAACCCTTTTGGATGGACGCTGATCGGACCTGTCGCAAGCTTTGCATTCGATGGGAGTGAATACCGGTCGTTTTGACAGCTCAACTCATTGTTTTTTGAAAGCTCGGTAAGAATTTCTTTGAATAAAGGATGGTGCACTTCGGGGATCGCCAGCATCTCGATGAGTTCGGAGGCGGTGGCCGGAGTGTAACGCTTTCCTTGAACGTATTGGAGTACGGTTTTTGTGAGATTGCGTGCAATTTTGCTGGGTTTACCCGATTGGACCGATGGGATCGGCTGCGGTTCTGCTTTTTTACTCTTAAGAGGGGGCCCTCTCCGTTTCTTAAAGGTCATAGACTCATGATAGGAAGTGGGGGGATAACCCACAAGCCGAAAATGGCGCTGGGTTGATTTCTTTGGTTGATTGCACTCTCTTTCAAAGAAAAAAGCCCCTGTTGCAGAGGCTTTTTCAAGAGAAAAAGATTACTTAATGTGTTTGTTCAATTGGCCAGCGAGTTTCAGCATATCGATGGGTCTTGATCCAATGACCTCGGACAATTTTTTGTCTGGATTGATCATTCGGCGGTTTTTTGTGTCTTGGCATTTATGCGCTTTGATATAAACCCACATTTTTTTGACGATCTGAGGGCGGGTTGATTTTTTTGTGCCGATGATTTCCTCGAGTTCAGGAGATACGGTGTACATCGTTTGGCTCAAACCAGATTTTCTTTTCCCCGTTGTTTTTTTTCTTTTCACTGTCTTTTTGGCTGTCGTCTTTTTTCTTTTGACCATGGAACGTTCCCCTTTTCATTTGTTTTTGGAAACCGCTTAAGCGCGATTTCCTTTACTTCTATTTATTTGATGTAAGTGCTTTCGAAAATTCGTGCAAGAATATTTTTCAATTTTTCAAAAAAAATTCCATAGGGATCGCTTTGGGCATTCTTAAAAGATTGTGCAGCCTCGTTCTTTGAGCTGTTTATGAAGGGCGTGCACGCTGGTATAAATTTCGCCGGGCAAGCCTGCGGTTTTGGCTCCCTTGATAAACTCGGGGATGTCGTCGATATAAAAGCATTCTTCTGGTTTGCAACCGGAAACTGCAAGGGCCTTTTCGTAAATCAGTGCATCGGGTTTGCAGGCGCCCACTTCATAAGAGAGGATGAAATGATCGAATTTCTGGCAGATCGGATAATCTTTTAGGATTCGCTGAAAATGGCACTCTGAGGTGTTCGATAGCAGGATAAGGCGGACTCCTTGGCTTTTTAGCTGGTCGACCATGGGCCATAGCTCTTGATTCGGGGTAAAAATATCGGAAAGGGCGTGCATGAATTCGGAAAAAGAAAATTTTCGCGGAGAAATCGCCTGGAAATGGGAAACCAATTCTTCGCTGCCTATTTGGCCTGTCTCATAAACTTCCCTGAGGCGGCGGTCGAAAAAAAGACGTTCGATTTCTGACGTTTCAAGTCCTGTGCAGGCCGATACCTGCGCTACCATTTTGGGGTAGCTGAAAAAGATCAACACATTGCCGAGATCGAAATACATCGTCCGGATCATTCTTTTCCTTGGCTAAGGATCCAAAAACTGATGTCGGGGTAGAGCTTGACCACTTCTTGCGCCCAGTTTTCTGCCTCTTTTCGCGAGGGAAAGAGCATTGCGCAAGAGGCGAGCGCCTCTGCGAGCGCGCTAGAGGGGGCGATCACGGTTGCAAACGCGATCGAATGGGCAGCGGGCTCGAAGGAATGATCTGCACGGGAGGCAATTGCTTTGTTTGAAAGATGGATGGGGGAAAGGGGCTGTCCCTGCGCTCTCAAATGGGGGTTGATTTGGACAGGCCAAGACCCGATAACCGGATGTTGTCCCGACGCCCTCATTTTTCCATCCCATTCAACAAAGAGGTCGGTTGTTCCCAGTTTTTGAAGCCTTTCAACCAGCCAGTCGATACAGATTCCTTTGAGAATTTCTTCATCTAAATCCGTTAACGGTCCCTTAAAGAGAGAATCAACCTCTGCAAAGGTTTTTTCAATGGCGGCCTTTGCCTTCGCGATTCTCTTTGGGTCGAGGGATTTGCCGATAAAAATATGATAAGGAGCTCCTCTTTGGGTTCCCTGAAATTGAGTGCAAGGATCTTTTGGTATGGGCAATAGGGTCTCGCTCTGGCAGGACGCCAAAAGGACCAAAGCGAAAAAAAGCGGGTTACGCATGCCGTTTTAAATAACTCCAAAGCGTGTTTTGAAGCAGCATTGCGATCGTCATGGGACCGACGCCTCCAGGAACGGGGGAAATGCAGCCGGCGATTTCGGAGACAGACGGAAATTCTACATCCCCTACGATTTTCCCATCGGGAAGCCGATTGATCCCGACATCGATGACCGTAGCTCCTGGCTTTACCATCTCCTTTTTTATGAAAAGGGGCCGTCCAATAGCTGCGATTAAGATGTCGGCGGAGCGGGTGATTGACTCAAGCCTTTCAGACTTGCTGTGGGCGATTGTAACGGTCGCATTGCAGTGCTTTTTTTTTTGCATCAAGAGCGCGGCAAGGGGTTTGCCGACAATGTTGCTTCGGCCCAAGATCACGACGTGCTTGCCTTCGATGGGAATTTTCGCTTTTTCGAGAAGGATCTGAATTCCATGGGGAGTGCAAGGAAAAAAACCATCTTCATCGCCAAGAAGCATTTTCCCTACATTCAGAGGATGGAACCCGTCGATATCTTTTTTGGGGTCGATCGCAAAGGTGACTGCTTTTTCATCGATATGGGGAGGGAGGGGGAGTTGGACAAGGATCCCGTCGATTTTCGGGTCGAGATTCAGCTCTTCGATTTTGCGAAGCAAGTCCGATTGGGCGATCGTTGCCGGAAGCTCGAATGTAATCGATGCGATCCCTGTCTCGCCGCATGCTTTTTTCTTGGAGCGGACATAAGATCTGCTAGCTGGGTGATCGCCGACAAGAATCAGGCCAAGCCCTGGCTTACGCCCTTCGATTTTTGAAACTTGCAGAGCAATGGCCTCGAGGATTTCTCCAGCGATTTTTTTCCCATCGATTAAATGCATTTAGACCGTCCGGCTTAAAATGGCTGAAACGGCCTCATGGACGAGTCCATTGGAGGCGAGGATCGGTCCCCGCGAGCGAATTTCAAACGGTTTTTGGTTCCACTGGGTCACTTTCCCTCCCGCCTCTTCCACCAAAAGTTTTCCTGCAGCGCAATCCCAAGGACCGAGTTCCACTTCGAAAAAGCCATCCATCCGTCCTGCAGCCGTATAGGATAAATCGATTGCGGCAGATCCCAAGCGGCGGATGGGGATCCCGCATTTTAAAATATCGACAAAGTGGTCGATGCAGTCGAACGGGTTTTCCGCTAAATTATAAGGGAAACCGGTTGCCAAGATGGCTTGATTGAGAACGGGGGTTTTTGACACTTGGATTCTTTGCCCGTTTAAAAAAGCGCCTCTTCCTTTTTCAGCGACGAAAAGCTCGTGGGTAATGGGCTGAAAGACGACCCCGCAAAATACTTCTCCTTTTTTTTCAGCAGCGATGCTGACGGAAAAGACGGGGATTTGGTGGGCAAAATTGACCGTTCCATCCAAAGGGTCGACCACCCATAGCCATTCGGGCTCTTCCATTCCCGTTGCACCGCTCTCTTCTGCGAGAAAGCGGGACCTGGGTACGTTCTGCCGGATGAATTCAAGGATCGCTTTTTCCGAACGATGGTCGTATTCAGTCACCAAATTGTGAGTCCCTTCTTTCGAAGAGATGGCGAATTGAGTGCCGAAGCCATGCCGAAGGATTTCACCGGCAAGCAAAGCAGCCTCAATGGCGATTAGGGTGATGTTTGAGAGAGATTCTTTTTTTTCAGCCAATGGAATATCCAAATTCTGCGCAGCCAATGGAACAGGGCCAAGGGAGCCGCAAACCAGACAAAAGCATAGAGGGCATCAACCACCGGCATTGCGACCAAGTCGGCAAGGACCCATCTTCCTTCAAAAGGGACTCTTCTGTCAAAAAGAAAAAGAAGGATCCATTGCAGAATGGTGGATGCGGCTGAAATGAACCCGGTAAAAAGGCTTAAGTGCAAAGGCTGGTCATAAGAAAAAGGGGAGCGGACCTTAAAAAGGAGGGTGGCGCAAAGGGTGTAATTAAGAGCGTGAAGTCCCATAGGATCATCGGAAATCAAATCGACGGCAGCTCCTGCCAGGGCGCTGAGCCAAAGCGCTTGGCTCAAGGGGACTTTGAGTACAAGCAGTGCGATCCAAGGGGCGTAGGCAAGGATCGCAAGCCGCGGCAGAAGGATCCCTTGCAATAACAAGGCAATCGTTCCGAGAAGAAAAGAAAAAATTAACATTTTTGTTCTTCTAATTTTTGAAAAGCTGTTTTGACAAGCGGCGCATTGTCAAAAAGGAGCTGATGCCACTTCCAGGCAGACTCGATGATCGTATGCAAATCGGAGACGCGAGGACTCCATCCGAGAAGTTCGCTTGCGAGCGCATTCGATGCGGTAAGGGTCCCCGGCTCCCCTGCGCGTCGATTTTCGATTCGGATAGGGAGGGGGATGCCGCAAAATTTCTGGACCGCATTGATGATTTCAAGAACTGAATAGCCTGTTCCAGTCCCTAAATTCAGGGCGAGGGTTTTCTTAAATTTAAGGAGCCATTGCAGGGCCGCTACGTGAGCGTCGCTTAAGTCTTGGACATGGATGTAGTCGCGGACGGCACTTCCGTCTTTCGTTTCAAAATCGGTCCCGTAAACAACAATCTCTTTTTTGATGCCGAGCGCCGTTTGAATGATGGTTGGGATCAAATGGGTCTCTGGAGTGTGGTTTTCTCCAATCTCGCTTGCCAAATCCGCGCCAGAGGCGTTGAAATAACGGAGCATAACGGAGCTCATTCCATGGGCCCTTTCGAAATCGGCGATGATTTGTTCGATCATTAATTTGGAACGGCCATAAGGGCTGATCGGGGATTGAGGATGGGTTTCCGCAATAGGGGTTGAAAGAGGGACCCCATAGGTGGCGCAGGTGCTTGAAAAGATCAAGTGTTCCACTCGGTGGTCCCGCATCGCCTCGAGCAGCGCAATTGAACTGCCTGTGTTGTTCCGGTAGTATTTTCCCGGATTTCCCATGGATTCCGTGACAATCGCATCGGCTGCGAAATGGATGACCGCCTTAGGGCGATAATCTGTGAACGCTTCATGCAATTTAGATTTATCGTTGAGATCGCCTTGGATAAAAGGCCCCCATTTGACAGCGTATGCGTGGCCGGTCGAAAGATTGTCGTAAACAATCGGAAAAAAACCCGCTTTCGAGAGAGCCTTGCAAGTATGGCTGCCGATGTATCCAGCTCCGCCCGTTACTAGAATGGGGATTTTTTGCTCTAACATTAAAAAGCTCCTCTTGAAGAAAAAACAGCGGGAATTGTTTTTAAAATGACTTTGCAATCGCTCCAAAACGTTCGGTTTTCCGCATAGCTCTCTTCGATTTTGACCCGGTCCTCAAAAGAAATATGGCTCCGTCCTGAAATTTGCCAAAGGCCGGTAATGCCAGGGCGGACCGATAAAATTTTAGCTGTCCGGGTTCCGTATAAAAGCCTGATTTCCTCCAGAAATTGTTCCGGATGTCCGAGGAGAGTTGGCGGTCTTGGGCCGACGACGCTCAAATCGCCTTTTAAAACATTCCAAAATTGAGGGATTTCGTCGAGCGAGGTGCGGCGCAGGAATCTGCCTATGGGAGTGATCCGAGGGTCTAGTTTTACCTTTTGGAACGCGTTCCATTCCGTCCGAAAAGAGGGATCGTTTTTCAACAGTTCATGCAGACGCAGCTCGGCGTCCTGATACATCGTCCGATATTTTAAGCAGACGATGATTTTTCCCCCTCTTCCAAGCCTGCGGCTTTTAAAAAAGACAGGGCCTGGAGAGGTCGCTTTAACGATCAATGCAAGGATGAAATAAAGCGGGGAAAAGACGAGCATAAAGAGAAGGCTAAAGACCGCATCGAAAACCCTTTTCAAAGCGTCGTGCTGAGCGATGATAGGCTCTTCAAATTTTTTAAGGGTCTCCGCATGGGCCTTCAGTTTGCGCAATCGATCTGCGCTCTCCGAGGGCAATGAAATGGGCTGCATTGTACACTTCAATTCTTCGCTCCGATCATAAAACCTCCAAGAATTTATTTGGAGTCCTTTTGCAGGTCTTGGTGCAGTTGGCCTTGTTGCAGCTGGTCTGGCGCTCCGATCGAGATGTAGTCGAACCCACGGTTTTTCATATCGAGGGATTTATATTGGTTGCGTCCATCGAAAAAGGCGATCCCTTTCATTTTTTCTTTAATCGGTTTGAAATCGACAAGTCTGAATTGTTTCCATTCGGTCAGAAGTGCGACTGCGTCAGCCCCTTGAGCGGCGTCGAATTCATCCGAGCACCAGGCGATATTTGCAGCATGTTTTTCGAGGATTTTCTTGGCATTTGGCATAGCAATGGGATCAAACAATCTGACCCGGGCCCCTTCTTTTAGTAGATCTTCGATGAAAGTGATGGAGGGGGCCTCTCTCATATCGTCCGTGTCGGGTTTGAATGAAAGACCCCATACAGCGACTGTTTTTCCTTTGATCCCGCCGCGGGTGGAAAAGTAGGAGAGCATTTTTTGGCCGAGCAGTTTTTTCTGGCGGTTATTCACACCGTCCGCTGCCTCGAGAATTTGAGGGAAGGCTCCAACTTGACGCGCCACGGAAATCAGGGCTCGGATGTCTTTGGGAAAGCAAGAGCCGCCGTAGCCCACTCCAGGATAGAGGAAGCTGTACCCGATCCGCGTATCGGAACCGATTCCTTTCCGAACCTCGTTGATGTTCGCCCCTACCCGTTTGCAAATGTCTGCGATCTCGTTCATGAAAGAAATCCGGGTAGCCAGCATTGCGTTCGCTGCGTATTTTGTCATTTCCGCGGAAAGGGTATCCATCATTAAGATGCGGTCGTGGCTTAAGGTGAATGCGGAATAAATTTCTTTTAAAACTTCAGCCGGTTTTGGGGCGTCCGAACCAATGATGATCCGATCTGGTTTTAGACAGTCCTGAACAGCCGCGCCCTCTTTTAAAAATTCAGGGTTCGAGACGACATCGAAAGGAATCGAAGCCCCCCGCTTTTTTTGCTCTTCGCGGATTACCTGCGCCACACGGTACGCAGTCCCTACCGGCACGGTCGATTTATTCACAATGATCCGGTAACCGGTCATTTCCGCGGCGATTTGACGCGCAGCTGTTTCTACATAACTGATATCGCAGGAACCGTCGTCTTTCGAAGGGGTTGGAACGGCAATGAAGCAGACGGTGGCAGAGGCGACGCCTTTTGTATAATCGGTCGTGAAGCGCAACCGCTTTTGCTGGATGTTGCGTTTGACTAATTCTTCCAGTCCCGGTTCATAGATCGGGATGATGCCCTCTTGCAGCTTTTCAATTTTTTTCGCATCGATATCGAGGCAAACAACCGAGTGGCCCATTTCGGCAAAACAAGCGCCCGTCACCAATCCCACATACCCAGTCCCTACCATCAAAATCTGCATGATCCACCTCTTTTACAAAAGGAGATATTCCTAACAGAATTAACTTTTCTTCACCATGTAAATTTAAAAAGTGTTTTCGTTGCGTCATTCAAGGATCCCTTGAAAAGTTCTCTCCCAATTTAAAAAATTTATTTACATATAAAAATTTATTTATTAAATTCGTTCCCCTTTAGAAGGGGGAAGGTATGAAGGTGGAAGCTTTTGTCCATTGCTATTATTGCGATCAATGCAAGCAATTCGAGGGTGCGATTGAACATGTGGTTCCAAAAGGATTGGAAAAATCACGCAAAAAGTACGTTGATAAGAGCCTATGGGACCTCAAATCGATTTGGGATCCATCTGAACCCACAAGGATTGATGGAGACCGTATAGGATATTCCATCGAATATAACCATCATCGAATTGCTTCTGTCTGGGATGGAACAGCGAAAATTCAAGGAGATCATAACAAGAATATATGGATTAAGGCGGTTGTCTTAGAATGTCTTTCCACCGGAGAGGTCCGTAAAACGAAGTTAGAAAATATGTATGCAAAAGATCATCAACACAATCAGCAAAAGAAATTAGAAAAGTCTGATCCAGCTTATTGGGAAAATTTAGGTTTGACGATCATGGACTCGTTAAATATACCTAAAAGCCAACAACATCAACATAGTTATCTTAGCCATAAGAGCGACGACGAGAAAAAATCGATTAAAGATTAAAGACATTGACAGCCTCGGTCTTATTTTTTTCATCTGCGCGGAGAAAGACACGGGAATTTTCGGGGCGCAGACTAGATGCTTTGATTCTCTCGCTCTCCGCGCCGATCTCCCTCGCTGCGTTTCGCGGCGTCTCCGCTGATGGAAAAAAATAGGCTTGGGGCATCCCGAGCGTTTCTCTGTATCCGTTAACACCCTCTTAGACGCGATTCGCTTAAATTGTATTGCCGGTCGCAGAGGGCGGCAAGTTGAGGATCGTGGGTGACCAGGATGAGGCTTTTTTTCTCTTGTTTGACAAGAGTAAGGAGAAGCTCGCCGATGTTTTGCGCATTGGCCCTATCGAGATTTCCTGAGGGCTCGTCGGCAAGGATGAGATCGGGGTTGTTGCAGAGTGCGCGGGCGATGGCGCCTCGCTGACGCTCTCCGCCGGAGAGGAGTTTTGCGGGGAAATCGGCGCGGTGCTCGAGGCCCACTTTTTTAAGGAGGTTCAGTCCGTAGGCGCGGTCTTGCGGCTGGCGGGCGATGGCGGAGGGCATGAGGACATTTTCGAGGAGAGTGAAATCTTCGAGGAGATTATATGCCTGAAAAACAAATCCAATGTAGCGGTTGCGCAGCTCTGCGGCGGTCGACGGAGTGAAAAGGCGGCCTTTGATTTCAAGAGTCCCCGAGTCTGGCGCTTCGAGTGATCCAAGAATATGAAGGAGGGTGGTCTTCCCCTCTCCCGACCTGCCGCAAATGGCAATTGATTCGCCTGCGGCAATATCGAGAGAAATATCGGAGAGCAATTCGATTTTTTCCGGAGACCGGAATGTTTTGAAGAGATTCTTCGCAGAGAGAAGCGTCATTCGGACCTCAGAGCTGAAGAGGGACGGATCCGGCTTGCTTTGAGGGCGGGGATGAGTCCCGCTGCTAAAGAGAGCAGGGGGGTCGCAATGAGAACGAAGAGGAGCGCTTCATAGCTAAGTTGGTTGGGAAGGTTTTGACCGAAAAAAAGAGGATTGAAAGCCTTCCTTCCTTGAAGCGCGCTCAAGAGGGTCACCAAACTATCGAGGTGGCGTAAGGTGATTACGGCGAGAGTCCCTCCGATAAGGCAGCTCGCGGTTCCCATCGCCGCTCCGCAAAACCCGAAAATCCTTGCAATGCTGCTAAAACTGGCTCCCATCGACTGCAAGATGGCAATCTCCTTTTTCTTGTCATTTACCAAAAGGACCAAAAGGGAAATGACGTTGCAGCAAGCGACGACAAGCAAGATTGCGGCAATCAGAAGGAAGAGGGTCCGGTCGCTTTGAAATTGGAGCATCAGGTCTTTGGAAAATTCAAATTCCTTATAGGTCGAAACTTTCCAATAAGAGGCGATTCCCGCCTTCTCGAATCGAGCTTCGATTTGTTTTTGAATTTCTTCTGCATCGTTGAGTCCGCTGCCCCACACGAAAATTCCATTTGAAGGGGTTCCGTCTGGGGAAAAGGTCTCGGTTGCGGCGTGGATTGTCTGAGTGACCTCGGGGGAGACAAGAAGGCACTTATTGCCGACTGAGAGGATCCCTGGGTCGTAAAATCCTACGACTCGGATGGGAATCCTTTGTTCTTGAGAAGAGACGGCGGCTGGAGCGACATAGTTTAATGTGCCCAAATCCCCGAGAAGGACGCCGCTTTCCCGATAATTTTTAGGCAAGACCACAGCCTGCTCCGCATCTTTCGCTCGCAAGCAACATTTTCCGTTGATAAAATGAACCCAGGGAAGAGGCCGCTTGGGATCTTCTTTAAAATCGACTCTAGCGCTCCCTTTCACAATCTTCAAATTTTTAAAAGGGACAGAGCCTGAAATCGGGACTCCTTGAATCAAGACATCGGAAAGTTCAATCTCGCCCTTTTCTCTTGCTTTGTCTCTTGCTTTGAGCGACAAGGGCCGGTCCAATTTTAAAGAAGCTTTTTCAACAGGGAACGGAAAGGAAAAACGCAGTTGCTTCCCATCCCAAACAACCGTGCCCTTCTGGAATTCGGCGGAAAAATCGCGCAGTTCTAGCGGAAGGATTGCCTTTGTATCGCCCGGTCGCATGAAAACTTCAAAGGGTCTGTTGATGGGAAGGAGGCGGGAGGGGAGGGAAAAAGGGGCGTCCGTTGCGATCTCTTCAATGCTGATGAATTCCAAAAGAGAAGGGTCGGCGGCGAGAAGGCGGTTTAAATCGGCCGGGGTCGGTTCGGCGATCAAACTCCGGAGATTTGGGTTTTCATCGGTTAGGGAAAGGAGGAACGACATCTGGGAAAGGGAGGAGGTCTCCATTTCTCTTTGGAGCGAAAGGCGAAGCAGGGCGCCTCCGATTTGGTAGTCTTGGAACGCGAGGGCGGGGATCTCTTTTTTCAGCAGAGACAATTCATTAAACGCGATTTTCACAGGATCGCGAAGCTCGCTGCTTGATTCGAGCCGATCGGCTGCGGGCCAATAAAAAGGAACCTCGGCATCGGTGTCTGCCGAGTAGGGGTCGGCAAAGGGCGCTGCCGCTTTTTCTCCGATCGATTTTACTGTGTAATTGGAAGCTGCCGCAAGTTGATCGATTTGATAGTAGTAGGAGGCGTAATAGGCCTCGGAAGGGACAAGGCGGATCGGCGCGTGGAGGGAGGTGAGTTTTTTAAGCCAATTTTTTTCGATCCCGGTGGTCACTGAGAGGAAAACCACCACAAGCCATACGACAAGAGAAATGACGAAAATGGACATGAGAGAAATCAAAGCCGTCGATAACGACTTTTTTCTCGGGATCAAGTATTTGCAAGCGACACGGATCTCAAACAAGCCAGATTCTTATTATTTGGCTTCTTTAAAGATCACGTGGCGGCGAAGCGTAGAATCGTATTTTTTCAACTCGATTCTCTCAGTCGTATTCCGCTTGTTTTTTCTCGTCCAATAACACTCGTCCGATTCAGTGCTTTTGAGTTTAATGTTTTCTCGTGCGCCTTTTTTAGCCATAGGATACCTCGTATTTTGAGCTTGTCATTTTAATCTAGAAATGGGGTTTTAAGCAATTGGAATGCGGGTTTGAACTTCTAAAGAGAGCGAGTCGCCCAAAAATCCCGATGCAAGGAATTTATGATATCCCAGTCCTGCGATCATGGCTGCATTATCAACACTTAAGTTGAGCGGCGGCCAGAAGAGGGGGAGGGGGCTGAACTTTTCAAAAAAAAGGGCGCGGAGCCGTTGGTTGTTGCACACGCCGCCGCCTAAGAAAATGGACTTAAAAGGGAATATTTGGCGGGAGAGGGAGGCTTTATTGACAATGTCTTGCAAAGCAGTTTCTTGAAAGGAGGCTGCCAAATCAGCTTTTTCGGTTTCCGTAAGTTGTGCTTCATTGCGCCCATTTTGTCCTTTGATTGAATAAAGGACATTCGTTTTGAGGCCGCTAAAAGAAAAATCGAGGGGGTTTTTCTTGACTTTGCCTGCGCTTAATGGATAGGCGCGAGGGTTGCCTTTCAAAGCGAGTTTTTCGATGTGGGGTCCTCCGGGATAAGGAAGGGATAGCATCGATGCGACTTTATCGAATGCCTCTCCAATGGCATCGTCGACAGTCGTTCCCATCAGCTCATAGCAGCCGATGTCGAAAATTTTCAATAAAAGGGTATGTCCTCCAGACAAGACAATTCCTAGAGCAGGGAACAGGCCCTCAGTCTCTGCCGCACCCATCATTGAAGCGTAAAGATGGGCTTCGATATGATTGACGCCGATCAAGGGTTTATCCCAGGCAATAGCGAGGCCTTTCGCCGCATTCATTCCGATCAAGAGCGCGCCGACAAGACCCGGCCCTTTGGCTACTGCGATCAAGTCGATTTTTTCGGGGGAAATCCCGGCGTCTGCAATGGCTTGGTCTAGGACAGGCAGGATTGCATCGATGTGACGCCTGCAAGCGAGTTCGGGAAATACGCCTCCGTACTGTTCGTGGAGATCCGCGGAGGATGCGACGACATTAGAGAGGATTCGTTTGCCGTTTTCAACAATCGAGACCCCTGTCTCATCGCAAGTGCTTTCAATTCCTAATACAATCATAAAAAAAAGAGTAAATAAAAAGGCTCCGCTTTAAAGAGGAGCCTTTTTTTGATTCATGAAAAAATTCGCTTACGCGGCTTTTTTAAAGAGCCACTGAATCGCTCTTCTTGGATCGAAAGCGCGGTAAGTAGGCGCTTCGGGTTTTTTTAAAATCCGGTCTGCAATTTCTTGCGGAAGTTCGATCTCTAAAGAGCCATCGTTCGCATCTCTCAGGGATACGTCGTCAGATTCTTCGCCTTTTGGAGAAACTGGTGTAGAAGGTTCTTCTTCCAAAGAAGCGTTCAGTTCTTCAATAGAGGGCAAGTCAGTTGCAGCCGCTTGCGGAATTGTTACCGTTTCAGCCACAGTCTCTTTGACAATTTCTGCAGAGGTTGCGGGAGCAGAAGGAACTAAATCTGCAAAAGGAATCCCATCTAGGTCATCCGTCGGCGAGGGAGGCACTTCTACAATGCTTGTAAGGATCGGCTGAACATCTTTCTCTTCGATTTCAAGAGGAGCGAGATCAGGTTTTACAGCGGTTCGAGTGGCTGAATCGGATGAAACTGGATGCAAAACTTCAACAGGTTTGGTTTTAAGGGTTGATGAATTCAACCAATCATTTGTCGTGTTCGCAAGGAAAATAAATCCATTGGCAATCAGTTTCGCGGCATTTTTCAATGATTCGAGGCTAGCTGCGATCACGATGCCAATGACTTTAACGACTTTTTGGGCCGTTGAGATAAATACATTGTCTGGATCTGTTTCTTGCTGGAGAATGCGCTGAGTTATTTTAAAATCGCAATTATAATAAGAAAAGCGAACTGATTGGTCTTGATTTGATGGATTTGTTCGGTCTGTCATAAATAACCTAAACCTTTCTTTAGTTTGTATTTTTCAGCGCTAATTTTAATGAAGAAGCGGGATTAAGATAAATGAAAAATTTTTTTTTGATTTAGAGACTGTCCACAAACCAGATGTCGTTGATTTTCGGGTTCTTTTGAGCCGATTTTCGATTCAAAATAATCCCGAAAAGCAACGACACATGGTTTGTGGACAGTCTCTTAAAGAAGAAACTTGGCTGAATCTTCATCGAGAATCCAAAGGGCCTTTCGTTCCGGGTTGCCGATACGGCTTGCGGGATAGGGGGATTCAATGGCAGCCTCGAGAACTTTAGGCACGATGGCCTGTTTGGATTTGCCCAAAGCGTAAAGGGCCGCATTTTCGCTTTTATCAATGCAAAGGAAGGTCAGGGTCATTCGCCAAGTATTCTTTTGAGGAATGTAATTTGCCGCCACGAGCCGATCGGAGGCTTTCAAGCTTTCCGTTTGGGGAAAAAGAGAGGCGGTATGGCCATCCTCGCCCAATCCTAGCATGACGAGATCGAAGAGGGATTTTCCAAGGACGCGATGAAGGGTCTCTTCGTAGTCCAACGCATGTTTTTCGATCTGGGATTCGGCGTGCATCCGAAAAATTTGACCCGGGGGGATCGGCAATTTTTGAAATCCAGATTCCATCGCCATTCGGTAATTGCTGTCTGGATGTGCAGGAGGAACAGCTCTTTCGTCGCTCCAAAAAAGCCAAACCTTCGACCAATCGATCGCATCTGGATCTAGCAGCTCTGTTTTTTGGGAGAGGAGCTGAAAAATAGCTTTTGGAGTCGACCCTCCTGATAAAGCGACAGCAAAGCGTCCTTTTCTTTGGATCGCTCTTTTTGCCGTATGGAGCCAATGGAGGGCCGCGAAGCGGATGGTTTCAGCCTCATTTCCTGGAACGACCCAGTCTCTTCGGCTGTCCCATGATTGAATGTTCCCCATCAACATAGATTATCTCGATCGATCTCATTGAGTTCTTTTAACATGTCGAGATAATGCTGGCTAGTCCCTTTCGTGATGATTTCTTTCACAAGCGACTGCCCTGTGGCTGTCTGCCCTAAGACGAATTGATAGGGGAGCTCGCACTGTTTGTTTGAGGAGATTTGAATGTTCACCGTGTGGTATTGCTCCTTGATCCGCACACAAGTAAAATGGAGACCTGTATCGGAGGTAAGGTCGATAGAAATCACAGTGCCAGGACCTAGCTTTTCCCATTCTGTTTTTTCAATCAAAGCGCTTTTCCCCTTTTCAAATTCGAAAGAGAGGTTCCGATGAGTTTTTTTGAGTTTCCATTTCAACCGGTTGGCAACCCAGGCAAGCAGATACATGCTTTGGATTTTTAGGTGGCAAAAAAATTCCGTTTCCAGCGCGTTATAGACGAATTTGAAATGCGAAATTTTTCCGAGCTCAGACCTTCTTTCCGCAGAACCGAAGGTGGATGCGAGAAGATCCCGCCACCCTTCTGTTCGAGCCCAATTGAGATCGGCGATGTCTTTCCCACTTTCAGAACGGAGGGCGAGCACTTTTTTCGAAAAGGAAAGAAGACTGTCGGCCGATTCTGAATCGAAAATGATCCTGCCTGCAAGGGCTGAAAGAGAGGCAAAGAGGGGATGGGGATTGCTTGGATCTTCTGTCCAGAGAAGAGAAATGGGCAAATCTGGGATTAAATGGGGAAGGAGGACGAACGGAACTCGGCTTAAATCAGGTCCGGAGACGCCGATATCGATATAATCGCAAGCGATGCCGCCCTCTCCTCCGCCCGGCACAACGACCGAAACCGCCGTCTTTAGATAGGGATTGGGATTTTCAGGATCGGAGGAGATGAAAAGGACGCGGCAGGGAAATTTATCGATGACTTTTTGGACGATGTTCCTGATGTAATCGGTCCGTGCGGAGAGCTTGTTGAACACAATCAGGTTAAAGAGACAGGCCCTCATCTTATTTTCTTTGGCCAGCTCCTCCCAGATCCGGATGAGTTCCGGCTCAATTTTCGCCGGATCGACAATCTGCTGGGTGGTCATAGAATTCTCCAGGAACGCCCATCTTGGGCGATCATCTCATCGGCTTTTTTGGGTCCCCAGCTTCCGGAAGGGTAATTGGGAAATTCTTTGGGCGGATGGGCGGCCCAATAATCCAAGAGGGGAGTGAGGATTTTCCAAGATTGGAAGACCTCGTCATCCCGCGCGAAGAGCGTGCTATCGCCCAGGATGCATTCCCAAATCAACCGTTCATAGGCCTCTGGCGGCGTCTGTCCAAAATAAGAGCCGTACCGGAAATCCATTTTCACAGGTTGAATTGGACTGCTCGGCCCAGGCACTTTGCAATTGATTTTTAAAGCGATTCCTTCATTTGGCTGGATTCTCATGGCGAGGACGTTCGGGTCGTTTTTCTTTCCTTGCTGTTGGAAAAGGACCCCCGGTGCATCTTTGAATGTGATCGCAATTTCAGTCGCCCGTTTCGGAAGCCGTTTGCCTCCCCGCAGATAAAAAGGAACCCCGGCCCAACGCCAATTGTCGATGAAAAACCGGATTGCAACATAAGTTTCGATATTCGATTTAGGATTGACGTCTTTTTCTTCCCTGTAACCGGATACTTTTTCTCCATTGATGAATCCAGTTCCATACTGGCCCCGGACTGTTGAATGTTCAAAGTCGTGAGGAGAAAGGGGGCGGATCGATTGGAGCACTTTTACTTTTTCATCGCGGATCGCTCCCGCGCTTAAAGAAACGGGAGGTTCCATGGCAACCAAAGAGAGAAGCTGCATCATGTGGTTCTGGACAATATCGCGCAGCAACCCTTCCTCTTCAAAAAAATGGCCTCGGGTCCCAATTCCAATGTCTTCCGCAACGGTGATTTGGACATGGTCGATGTGTTTATAGTTCCACATCGATTCAAAAATCGAGTTCGCGAAACGGAAAACCAACACGTTCTGAACCGTCTCTTTACCCAAGTAATGGTCAATCCTGTAGGTCTGCGATTCATCGAGGTTTTTTGAGATGTCTTTTTGCAGCTCTGCCGCGGACGCCGAATCGTGCCCGAAGGGTTTTTCGATGATGACCCGGGACCATTTATCGGTCGTAGTGTGGGCGTCGTAGATCAGTCCGTGCTGGCGCAATTTTTCAATGATCAGAGGGAAATATTTTGGCTGTACTGAAAGATAAAATACTCGGTTGCCTCTCGTTGCAAACCGGCTGTCGAGTTGAGCGAGAAAAGCCGCCAACGCCTGATATCCCTCATCGCTATCGAATTCAGAGCGGTGATAAAAAATGTGTTCTTGAAAATTTCCCCAAAATTTCTCCTCAACAGGTTTTACACGGGAAAAAGTATTGATGTCCTCTTTGAGCTCTTCGCGGAATTGTTCATGGGTTTTTTCCCTGCGGGCGAATCCGACGCAGGCGAAATTGGGAGGAAGAAGTCCTTCACGGCCTAAATTGTAGATTGCAGGGACGAGACGCCGTCCTGTTAAATCGCCGGTTGCGCCGAAAATCACCAAAACGCAAGGGTCGATGTTCCGGGAAGAGCGGCCTGCTTCTTCGAAGGGGTGGGCCTCTTGTTCATTCTGCATATTCAAACATCCTTTCGATACAAATGCGAGCCTTGTTTAAAATAGAGGGCTCGATTTCAATGATTTGTGACGGGGTTGGATTGCGGAGCGCGCGGGCAATCGCGTCCAGGCTATTCGATCTCATGTATTTGCAAAGCGAGCATCCCCCAACGAAACGCGCTTGCGGCGCCTCGACAGAAAGGCGAGAGGCAACTCCGCATTCGGTCAATAATAAAAAAGGCCTATTTTCCTTTTGCCGCTCAAGAGCGTTTTGGTGCATTTGGGAGGTCGATCCGACAAAATCGGCTTTTGCGACGACCTCCGGCTTGCATTCCGGATGGACGAAAACCAGCGCGTCAGGATACTGTTTTTTAAGCAAATCGAGCGCTTCCGGTTCAAATTCTTCATGAACGTAACAAGTGCCAGGATAGGCGATGATTTCCTTGTTGATTCCCTTTTCTAAAAGATGCCGTTTTGCGTTTTCCGCCATCAGACGGTCCGGTAGAAAATAGATTCTATTAGAGGGCAGCCTTTCGAAAATCCGGTAGATGTTGGAAGAGGTAACGCAGAGATCGCAGGCGGCTTTGACAGCGGCCGTTGTGTTGATGTAACAGACAAAAGTATGATCTGGATAAAGGCCTCGCAGCCGGTAGACCTCTTCTGCGTCGATGCTGTCAGCAAGAGTGCAGCCCCCGTTTGGGTTTGGATCGAGGACCTCTTTTTCCGGATTGAGGATTTTTGCCGTCTCCGCCATAAACCGGACGGAAGGAAACAGAATCGTCTTTTCTTTCGCAGAGCGGGCTTTTTTGGCCAGCCCATAAGAGTCGCCTACATGGTCAGCCACTCCGTAAATAATATCCGGATGAACGTAAGTATGGGCGAGGATCAACGCGTCTCGCTTTGCTTTGAGTTCCTGAATTTCATTGATCAAGGGAGTTAGGTGAAGGCAGCGGTCGTAAGAATAACGGCAAAGGGGATGATCGACGGAAATCCGCTTCAATTTTTCAAATAGCCCATCTGCTGTAATCGGAGAGGTGCAAACCGTCATATAACCTATTTTAAGAGGCTATCGAGATAACTTTGCAAAAGCAGGGTAGCCGTCATGACGTCGATTCTCTCACTTCTTTGTTTTCGATTCAAAGAAATCTCTCTCATCATCGAGTCCGCATGTTTGCTAGAGAGGCGCTCGTCCCAATACAAAACAGGGACGTTCACGGCCGTTTGAAGCTCCTGTCCAAATTTTTCTACAAGGATTGCCATATCTCCTTTTTTGCCATTCATTAAAAGAGGCAGTCCGATCAGGATCAACTCAACTTCTTTCAAAGGCAAAGCGCCGGCAATGTTGGCAATCGCCTTTTTCCCTCCTTCTACAAGACCCACAGGCAGAGCGATTTTTCTCCCCGAGTCGGAAAGGGAAAGGCCGATTCGTTTTAAGCCGTAGTCAATCGCCGCGATTCTTCCCATTTGCCTCCCTTTATAAGCATCATTGAAGCGATAAAGTCGCGAAAAAGAGGGTGAGGGGCAAGAGGTTTTGATTTAAATTCAGGATGGAATTGCACCCCAAGCATCCAGGGATGGGAAGGGATTTCCGAAATTTCGCAAAGGTCGCCTTTTTCCAACCGACCTGAAAAAAGCATCCCCTTTTCTTCGAAAGCTGTTTTGTATTGGTTGTTGAATTCGTAACGGTGCCGATGGCGCTCCCAGATGATTTTCTTGCCGTAAGCGCGATAAGCCAAACTTTCCGAGTTCAATTCGCAAGGGTAAGCTCCAAGCCGCATCGTGCCTCCCAAATTGACGATTTTTCTCTGCTCGGAGAGCATAGAAATCACAGGGTCGGGCGTATTGGGGTCCACTTCCGTAGAATGGGCTTGAGACAAACCCAAAACATCGCGCGCAAATTCAACGATCATGACTTGCATGCCGAGACATAAACCGAAATAGGGAATTTTTTTGGTTCGGCAGTAGCGGGCGGTTAGGATTTTCCCTTCCCAGCCTCTTTCTCCGAAGCCTCCAGGGACAAGGTAGCCGTCGCAGCCTTGGATCGCTTTTTCGACCGATCCATTTTCTACGATCCGGTCCGATTCAAAACGTCGGATCTCCAAGTCCACTCCGGCGGCGATCGCGCCGTGATGGAGCGCTTCAAAAACCGATTTATAAGCGTCTTGATGGTCCATGTATTTTCCGACGATCCCAACGACCACTTTACCCTTCGGGTGGATCACAGTCTGCACCATTTTTTCCCAAGGGGAAAGATCGGCCCCCGTAGACTTCAGGCCGAGCGCTTTGCAGATCATGACATCCAACCCTTGGTTATGGAGTTCGATGGGAACTTCATAAATGCTGTGGGCGACATCTTTTTCATCGATCACGGCCTCTTGAGGGACATTGCAAAAGAGGGAAATTTTTGCTTTGATCTCTTCGGAAAGGGGGTTTTCGCAGCGGCAGAGAATCATATCGGGAACGATCCCGATTTCCCGGAGGGCCTGTACGGAATGCTGGGTTGGTTTCGTCTTCACTTCTCCAGCAGCCTTCAAATAGGGCACATAGGTCAAGTGAATGTTGATGCAATCTTTCGGCCTTTCATAGCGGAATTGCCGGATCGCCTCCAGAAAGGGGAGCGATTCGATATCTCCAATGGTTCCGCCGATCTCGACGATCACCACTTCCGTTTCGTTCTTCTGTTCGCCTTCTTGGTTGGCGCAAGCCAAGATCCGGGTTTTGATCTCATCGGTCACATGAGGGATCACTTGGACTGTTTTTCCTAAATAATCGCCTTTTCTCTCCCGCTTGATGACCGTGTCGTAAATTTGGCCGGAGGTCGCATTTGATGCCTTTGAAAGAGGGGAGTTGGTGAACCGATAGTAGTGGCCTAAGTCGAGGTCCGTCTCAGCCCCGTCGTCCGTTACATAAACTTCCCCATGCTGGAAAGGATTCATTGTCCCTGGGTCTACATTGAGGTAAGGGTCGAGTTTAAGCAAAGCGATCTTGATCCCGCGGCACTCCAAGAGCTGGCCGATCGATGCGGCGGTAATTCCTTTACCCAAAGAGGAGACAACCCCCCCTGTGATGAAAATGTACTTTTTAATCATATTAAAACCGTTGCAAAAAGCTCTTGTAACATCCTTAGAGTTTAATTTTCAAGGAGTTTGTTGTTAAATATCTACAAAAAAAAGGTTGAATTAAAAAACAAATTTGGTTAAAATCAAAGCCTTTAAAACCAAAAAAGGTGAAAAAATGGTTTCTTCAGTATGTCCACAGTGTAAAAATGTATTCAAAGAGGATGACAAGATGGTACAGATGGGTAGGTCTGTTCCAAAGTCAGAAAAATTCGAGTCTAAACTCTGGCACAAGACATGTGTTGATAGTTTTTATAAGGATCTTAATGCAGGGAAAAAACCGACTTTCGAGGCTAAGCCTTTAGATGATAAAAAGAAAACTGAAATGTCGGATTTGGAAGAAGAGGCTTCTGCGGTTTCTCAAGCCGTTGGACATGATGTAGGTGAATTGAGTGATGAAGATGACTTAGTAAAACTTGCCACTCAAGCTTTTGAGGAACTTAACGCGCTTGATGAAGGAGATGCGACTCAGCCCTCCGATTCGGAAAAAAAATAATCGCGGCAGAGGGTCTTTTGTAGACACCCTCTTCAGAGACCTTCTGTCTGAGTTAAATCCAAAAACTCGACAAGTTTTCAAATCTATTTTAGAATACGGCCCACCTCCTCATTAAGAGTTGTAAATGGGCGATCTTAGCATCCTTCAAATCAAACGGTCTCAATATAAGCCCGTAGTGCCCGATTGTCTGAAAGACCTTGGACAGGTAATTTTAAAACCTATTTCAGCAGGACCTTTTTCTGATGAAATCAAAAGACGGTTTCCTAAAACGTACGGGCAATCAGCCTACCGATTGGAACAAGGATATGGAGGCAAAAAGGGGCCTTTAAAAATCGGCGTTGTGTTTTCGGGAGGGCAGGCGGCTGGAGGTCATAATGTCATCGCGGCTCTCTACGACGCATCTCAAGGTTTTGGTCCCCAATCGCAGATCCTCGGTTTTTTAGATGGGCCGGACGGAATCGTCAAAAACCGCTGGATCGAAATTTCAGAAAAAAAAATCGCTCCTTTCCGCAATCAAGGGGGGTTTGATTTGATCGGTTCCGGGCGGACGAAAATAGAGACCGAAGAACAGCTCCAATCCTCTCTGAAGACAGTGCGGGAGCATCGCTTAGACGGCCTTGTCATTATCGGAGGCGATGATTCGAACACCAACGCGGCGATTTTGGCTGAATATTTCTTGATGCATGGATGCAATACAAAAGTAATTGGCGTCCCGAAAACAATCGACGGCGATTTACAAAGCGAAGAAATTGAAATTTCCTTTGGATTCGACACAGCTTGCAAAACGTATTCGGAATCGATTGGAAATATTGCCCGAGACGCTTTGTCTGCAAAAAAATATTACCATTTTATCAAGTTGATGGGCCGTTCTGCATCCCATATTGCCCTTGAATGCGCTCTCGCAACCCATCCCAACCTCGCAATCATAGGCGAAGAAGAAAAGGGACTTTCTTTGATTGTCGAGGAAATCGTAGATCTGGTCCAACGTCGATCTGCGGCTGGAAAAAATTACGGCGTCCTTTTGATTCCCGAAGGTCTTATCGAGTTTATTCCCGAGATCAAAACGCTCATTTCCGAATTAAACCATCTTTTTGGGAAAGGGAATTTTAAAGGGACGCCTGAAGAGATTTCCTCTCTTTTAAGTCCTCAGATGAGTCCGGGGAGTCGTTCGCTTTTCGAGACGTTTCCTGAAAAAATCCAAAAGCAACTCTTGCTTGACCGCGACCCGCATGGGAATGTCCAGGTCTCTCAAATTGGGACTGAGCAGCTCTTAATTGACTTAGTCAAAAAGGAATTGAAAAAAAGGGGAGGGCTTAAGGAGAAATTCAGTGCCCAAGAACATTTCCTAGGATATGAAGGGCGGGCCGGCCTGCCTTCTAATTTCGATGCGAATTATTGCTACGCATTAGGCTGTATCGCGGCCGTTGCCATCCGCGATGGATTGACGGGGATGATCTGCGCTGTACAGCATTTAAATAAACCTCCTCGGGAATGGCGTTTAATGGCTGTGCCCCTTTTACAGCTCATGCATTTGGAAACACGTCTTGGAAAAGAAAAACCTGTGATTAAAAAAACTCTCGTTGATTTGCAAGGAGGGCCTTTTCTCCACTTCGCTAAATTGAGGAGATCCTGGGAAATAGAGGATCATTATCGCTATCCGGGACCCATCCAATTTTTCGGGGATCCTGAAATTTCCGATTCGGTACCTTTGATTCTCAATTTTTAAACTCTCTTGGGTATAGCTTTGATATGGCAATTTCAGCAATTCCTAGCGCTCTAAGGCAAATATTCTCTTGCAATTTCACCCCCGCCCAGCATTTTTCAGAAAAACACAAAATTCTCCTTCAAGTCATTGGACAAGTAGCTGTTCGCGTACTCCACATTTTAGTCCTTGTCTGCATCGCAGCAGTTGCATATCCTCTCGATTTTTTTCTGCTTCCGGCAATGGCTGTTGGCATAGCTGCGTTTACCGGCTTTTTTTTCATTACACTCTATGAAAAAGCCCGGCCTCAAAAAATCTCTCTCGTTTTCCCCGGGCCCAACCCATTAGGGTCTTTAAAGTTGGAAAATAGAGGCTGCGGTCTGCCAGGAATTTACGGTTCGGGAAAAAACAGCTCTCTGAATGCGTTGATCCAATTTATCGATTCAGATCCGGATCTGGCAAAAAGGTTGAAACAAAAACCAATGGAAGGAAAAGATTTCGAATCCTTCCAGGAATTCCTATCTCCCCTCCGCCCTCCCTTGCAAATGGTCCAAAGATTTAAAAAGCACCTCATGGAAAAAGGGGATTCAAATACGAAAATTTCCTCAGCTTTTCTCAAATTTGCTAAAAATTATCGAGCCTCTTCCGATGAAATTTCCGAGTTGAGGAATTTTGGGAAGGCTTATTACCGGCAGATTTCTACACTGCGTCCCTTTAGCCGTTTTCTGACTGTTTATGAAAGAGCCATCGCTCAAAATAGCTCGATCGTCGATTCAAATTCCCAAACGCTCCGTTATTCATTGAGTTTAGCCAATCCTTCGGTCCCTGCATCAGATCAAGTTCCGCTCGATCCCGTCGATCTGCTGAATCTTCTTCTCAATGCACTGCCCCTATCCCATAAAATCGAAATCCAGAAAAGCCAAAAATCTGGCAAATCTATAGAAACAACTCGTTTGATTTCACTCGATATCAATGAATCGCGCCCCCGTCTTGAAGTGATGTTTAAGAATCACTTGGCTGGGTCTGCTGGAAGAGAGAGGGCGAAAATCTGCTTTTCCCGGGCTCCTTCAGCGCTCCGGATCCAGATCAACCGTTTTGAAAACAGCTCCTATCGTTTTTTTGGTCGTTTTTTTGGGTTTGAAAATAGGAAGACAAAACGGGCGGCTGCCGTCCAGATCCCCTCGCAGATGAAGCTTACTTTGGAAGATGGAAGCGTGAAGGAATACCGCCTTGCAAGTTTAATCCTTCATGAGGGGGATTCTTTGGAAGAGGGCCGATTTTTAGCAGGCCGTATTTTCAAAGGACAAAAATACTTGATCGACAACCAAATTGTCACTCCGGTTGATTCAAATATTTGGGAGGAGAAGATCCTTCCAAAGGCCTATCTTTTAAATTATCTCCCCCTCTCTTAAGAGGAGGCAGGACATCCAAATCGATTTTTTTCCAATTTCCTCTTTGGAACCGGACCCAATAGACCAGAAAAAATAAAGCGCCATAAACCATTGTCAGTCCCCATGCGAATTCAATAGACATCGCATTCAGCACGACGACGAAATAGACCGGGGCCAAAAGAAAAATCCACACGGAAAGAGATCCGACGACAAGAAGGAAAAAGGTGTCTCCCGCCGCAGAGAGAAGTCCTGAAAAGAGCCATCGGAAGCCATCGAAGAGGATGTAGATAAAAACAAAAATCATGCATGTCTTGATTGATTCATGCCAGGACGGATCTAAAACTGCGGAAGCATGAGATAAATCGGGTTCCGCAAAGAAAAGGAATCGCACTGTGTCGATCGGGTCGACAAGCAAAATGAGCGAGGTGGCAAGGGAGAAGCAAATCAGAAGGAGGAACCCAGATTTCAAGATTTTCGTGATCTCATTTTGCCGCTTGGCGCCAATCAAATTGCCAGCCACCGCCGCAGCGCCGCGGCTTAAGCCATCGCAAAAAAACGATAAGAGAATTGCAAAGCTTTGGCATATGCTCGATACGGTGATGTGTTTTTCCCCAAGTCCTGACATCATCCAGAAAAAGACGGTCCAACCTAAAACCTCTAAAGTGTAAAAAATCCCTTGAGGAAATCCAACGCGGCAGCACTTTAACATTTCATTTCGGTTCAACTGCCATTTCCCCGTCCCAAATTGAACCCGGTTTTCTTTGCGCAGGAAAAGATAGAGCAAAAATACCGACTCGAAAAAATAGCCAAAACAAGTGGCGATCGCAGCTCCTTGGATTCCCATTTCGGGGATCCAGCCTGGGACTCCAAAGATTAAGGCCCAATCTAAAACGATATTGGTCAAATTGACGATGACCGCCATCCAAATCATCATTTTGGTTTTGCCTCTTCCAATAAAGAAGCCCGAAATCGCGGTCACCAACGCATAGCTAGGACCAAAAAACATCAGCCAACGAAAATAGACAATTTCCATTTCCGCATAAGGATCGTTTCCAAAAATCAAGGGCGCTCCCCAAATCGCAAGGGGGATGAAAAATAAAAAAGAAAAGAGGGAAAACCAGATCATTTGCCAGACCGGAGTTCCAAGTCGCGCAAATCTTTTCGCTCCGTTATATTGGGCTACGAAAATTTCCGCCATCGCGGTAATCATTCCAACGCCTGCCGTTAAAGCCCAAGCGAGAGTGCCTGCGTTGACAGACGCATTCAAGGCGCCAATCGAATAATGGGCCAAGAAAATCCGGTCAGTAAAAATCATAAAGAGGGAAGCGAGCGTGGAAATCATCAAAGGAAGAGAAATCGTCCACAGCTCCCGGATGCTTCCTTCGGGATAACGAGTTAAACCATTCATTTAAATAACTTGGGGGTTGAGAGAGTATACTCTCTGAAGTTGAATATAACATAAAGCATCTTAAAAATCTTTCTTTCAATCACAGTTAATTTAAGGTTCTGGTTTTCAGCATTTTTATTATTATTCTTGTTAGTTATTGTAAAATGTTTATCTTCCTGTTAGATAGTGATCCTTAATTTTTTGGTTTCCGTATGAGAAAAAACCGTTTTGAGAATCCGCACATCAAGGACTTGCGTCGCAACCTTTGGCATTTATTTCTTTGGAAAATCGGCTGTTATGATGAAAAAAACCAGCGCTCTCCGATGCCCGCCGATTTTTTTTACCCCGCTTTGAATAAACCCTTCGACCGAAAGCTCCCCTCCGCCCGTTGGATCGGTCATTCCACCTTCTTAATTGAGATCGAAGGGCTTTCTATCCTGACCGACCCTGTATGGGACCTTTATTGTTCTCCTATTCCGTTTAGGAGTTTGAAGCGGCGCAGCAACCCACCCCTTTCTCTGGTCGACCTGCCTCCTATCGATCTCGTTTTGCAAAGCCATAATCACTATGACCATCTCGATGCAAAAACCGTTGCGGCCCTCCACCAGTTTCATCCAGGAGTCCAATGGGTTGTCCCGGCCGGCCTCTCACCTTGGTTTAGACGCCGAGGCATCGATTCTGTCCTTGAATTGAAATGGTGGGAGTCGAAAGAGACGAAAAATTGCAAAGTCACTGCGGTCCCGACCCAGCATTTTTCTGGAAGAAGCTTTTGGGATATGAATAAGACCCACTGGAACGGCTATGTTTTAGAGTGCAAAGGCAAGCGGTTGTATTTTACCGGGGATACAGGATACAATTCGGTAGATTTCAAAGAGATTGGAAGGAAATTCGGTTCCATGGATTTAAGCTTGATCCCCATTGGGACCTATGTTCCAGAAAAATTCATGCAACCCGTTCATATCAGCCCTAAAGAGGCGGTTCAGATCCATAAGGATGTCGGTTCTCATTTAAGCCTCGGGATGCATTGGAATACATTTCGTCTTTCAGACGAACCTTTAGAAAGGCCCCCGTTCGATCTGTACCTTGCGATGCAGGAAAACCTTTTGCCTCTCGATACGTTTCTTCCTATCGCAATTGGCGACCATGTCAATTGGTGAGATCAAAATCAGAATCTGGCGAGATCAAATCAGATCCATTCGCCGCTACTATAAAAATCCCCGGTTCGCTCTGCTGGACCTTTCGTTTGGTTTTTTATCTTTCTTTTCAAACCCCTATCGGACCTGCCGTAAATTTCTAGAAAAAAGAGGGGAGCCGGATGTTTATGTATACGGAGAAACTCCTTTAACTACCTATGAACAGCTTTCTTTAGCGTGCGAAATCCAACCGAAGGATCATTGGCTTGAACTTGGATCGGGAAGGGGAAAGGGTTGTTTTTGGATGGCCGAGTTTATCGGTTGTCAAACCACCGGGATCGAATGGGTCCCTCAATTCGTGAGATGGGCCCGTTTTTTTAAGTTCCTCTTTAGGCAGCGCAATCTTTCGTTTGAAATCAAAGACATGCGCGAGGTCGACTTTGCTCCAGGCACAGTTGTGTATCTCTACGGCACCTGTTTATCCGAGGAATTCATTCAGCAGCTTTCTGAGAAGATGAGAGAGCTGCCCCAAGGGGCGAAAGTCATTAGCATTAGCGAGCCTCTCAATTGCGAGTGGCTCGCTTTGGCTAAAACTTTTGAGGTCCGCTATCCTTGGGGAGATACGGAAGCCTTCCTTCACATCAAACTTTAGCTGTGCGAGGCGTTCTGCGAGGAGTCCATTGCTTGTCTGGGTGGAGGAAGAGGATTACGGTAATCACCGAAATGCCTGTCAATCCTGCGAGCAGAAGGAACGCGCCTTGGAAATTGCCAGTTAGGTCAATCAGCCAGCCTGTAAGAGCGGGACCGATGATGCCAGCTAAAGAGAGGCAGCTCGATGTCACTCCTTGGGCTGAACCGGACCGTTCTTTCGCCACATCGATATTGATGCTAAAGAAAGCGGGCTGAGGCATGAGTCCAAACCCGAGGCCAAGACTTAAGAGAACGATAGAGAGACCTAAAGAGTCCGTGTAACCCAAAAATAAAAAGCAGATCGCGGCGAGAAGCTGGCTGCTCCAAATGAGGTGGGCGCGGGCAAGACGGCCGCTGCCTGTTTTCTTAAAGAGATTGTCTGAGATGATTCCCCCCAATTTTAAAAAGAGGGCGCCGACGAGCCAAGGAATGGTCAAATACCAGCCAACGCTTTTTAGATTCAGGCCATGTTGGGAAAGGAAATATCCCGGCAGCCAAAGAGTGGCGAAAAAGAGCATGTAGCCGAATGCGAAATAGGCAATGTTATTGGCGATGAGGGCCGGGTGAGTGAGCAGGAACCTCCAATCGATCGGCGCTTTGGAGTGGGTGCGGCTCTCAGCGATGCTTTTTGCAATCAGAGTTTTCTCTTGTTCGCTGACAAATCGGCTGTCTTTTGGCTGGTCGCGGAAGAGGAAATACCAAACGACGGCCCAGATAATGCCGATCGCGCTAATTGCAATAAACATTGTCCTCCAACCGAAATCGGCGACGAGGTAGGAGGTGATCGGCGATCCTATGACGGAAGAAAGGGGGATGGCGACAAGCCCTAGAGAAAGGGCCCTGGCCCGTTCAGAGGGGGGGAGCCAATTGCTGATCGAGCGGGACATCGCAGGAAAGTGGGGTCCTTCGGCAACGCCTAAGAGGAATCGAAGGCCGATGAAGCTCCAGAAGCCAACCGCAAATCCGAGGAGCCCTACGCAAAGAGACCAGCCGACCGCCGCTAAAGGCCAGACGATCCGAGTTCCCCAAGTGTCTACAAGCCAACCGCCAAAGGCGGTCAAAAGGACGTACCCAAGTCCGAAAGCGGAAAGGATCATTCCAAATTGGGTGTCTGTAAAGTGAAATTCTTGCTTTAATGGTTCGATGACAAAGGAAATGGCAGAGCGGTCGATGAAATTGATCAAGGTAATAAAAAAGATGAGACTTGCAATCACCCATCGATAATGCGAGGTTCCTTTAGTTTTCATGGCCGTCCTTTTTTTATCTGAGTATGGTAGGATAGCCGATAAAGGATTACTAATAAATCAAGATTCTTTGAGCCTGCGGAAAGTAAAGATTTAATTATGACGAAAGAGCTTAATCTCGGCCGTTTGGGCCCTTATTTTAGCGATCGGATCGCCTTTGGCCCCGCTCCTGCGGAGCCTTTTAAGAAAGAGGCGATCGAACGGTTAGGGCGCCAAAGGTTCGAAAGGATTTGCCAGCGTTACAGCCTCAACCTCGATCAAGGATCTTTGAGCTCCCGCGACATTGCGAAAGTGATTGTCGGCTCCCGCGATGTCCGCATGGCCGATATTTGCGAAACCCAGCCCTCCTTCGACCCACTTTCCTCCGTAGATTTAGCAAAGGCCTACCATCATTTACGGAGCGCATTCGATTCTTCGGATTATAAAGTCCCTGAAATCAAGGGGAGGATCTCGGGCGGCGCGACGGAGTGGTTCGCCCGTCTCTTCTTCGACCCTTTTGTTGCAGATCGGGAACGGCTCTCCCTTTGTAAAGGGCACCCAAAAGATTTGTTTTCCGTTTTCATCCATAATATGGCCGCCCGCGTAGTCAAGCGGGAAATGGAAGTAGGAACCCTTATCCCTGCGCCGGACGATCCGCAGGGCTCTCCCCGTTTCTATTATTTGTCCGGCAAACTTGCGACAGGGCGAGGGATGGTAAGTTATCTTTTTCATCCAGCGACCCGAGACACAGATCTACCGCCTCTCCGTTTTTTCCGCGGTTCCGCTTTCCGTCCGGGAGAACTCGACGCCCTCTCTACTTTGATCACCGATTTAGAAGAAGATCTCGGCCGAACAGCCTATGAATCGGGCATTCCTTACGAACCATTGATCCAGAAATTTTTTCCCCCCATCTCCACAGAAGTGGGGCATAGCCTCGGGGCTACGATCGTCCAATACAGGCTCGCCAATTCAGACCACATCCGAAAAGCCTATCTTTTCAATGGCCCCGGACTTCCTTCCCAGGAAACCTCTAAGTTCAACCAACGGATGGAAACCGCCGACCACAAAGTGGAGCTTGTTATTAGACAATGCAATCCAGATAAAGCAAACGCCCTGGGACAACTTCACTTAGGCTTTCAAGCTCCGAAAAATGTCGATATCGATTTTATGAAATACCACGTTCAAGAATCGGAAACTCATCCCCACGTCGCTGTTTGGGGCTGCCAGCCCCACTCAAAATATGGGATTGAAGGGATGGACCAAAAGTCGCTCGACCTCGAGTTCAACCATGAAAAAAATACGCTTGAAAAAATCCGTTATTGGGCCGGTTGGGTCTTTTCGCTGATTTTTAAATTTTTCCGTGATGCCTTTCGCTCTTTTTTCCCCTCAACCCATTCCCACGGCCTTTACATCGGATGGGTAGAAAATAACCAATGGCATACGCTGCACATCCGCTAGAAACTGGCTTTGCTTCGAATCAAATCCGCTGGTATAGTTTTCTACAAAAAAACGATCTCCCTTACCGCGGCCCTTTATGAAACCGAAATATGATCCTCGCGCCATCGAGAAAAAGTGGCAAAAAATTTGGAAAGAAAAAAAAATCTATAAATCGGAAATCGATCCGAAAAAGCCCAAGTATTACATCCTCGATATGTTTCCCTACCCTTCGGGGGCGGGTCTTCATGTCGGCCATGTGACCGGCTATACAGGAACTGATATTCTCGCCCGATACAAGCGGCAGAAAGGATTCAACGTCCTTCACCCCATGGGTTGGGATAGCTTTGGCCTTCCGGCAGAACAATTTGCGATCCGGACAGGGACGCATCCGGCAGTCACAACAAAAACCAATATCGATACCTACCGCCGCCAGCTCGAGTCCTTAGGGTTTAGCTACGATTGGGATCGGGAAATCGCGACGAGCGACCCCTCTTATTACAAGTGGACCCAATGGATTTTTACTAAATTATTTGAAAAAGGGCTCGCCTACGAGGCCGAGATCAACGTCAACTATTGTCCGGCTTTGGGCACTGTCCTGGCTAACGAAGAGGTTGAGAATGGCCGCGCGAAAGAGGGAGGGTATCCGGTCGAAAGGCGTCCCTTGAAACAATGGGTCCTCCGGATCACCGCTTATGCCGACCGCCTTTTAGCCGATTTAGATTTATTGGATTGGCCGGACCACTTAAAAAAGCTCCAGTCGAACTGGATCGGACGGAGCGAAGGGGCGATGATCTCTTTTGTCGAAGAGAAGACGAAAGAGCCGATCGTTTGCTTTACCACTACGCCAGAGACCCTTTGCGGCGTCACGTTTTTGGTCCTCGCTCCCGAACATCCCCTGGTCGGATCGATCACGAATCTTGAGCAAAGGGACAGAGTACATGCCTATCAGCGCGAAACGCTTTCGAAAAACGACTTGGAAAGAACCGATTTAGCCAAAGAGAAAACAGGCGTTTGGACCGGCGCTTATGCATTGAATCCAGCGACCCATGAAAAGATTCCCATCTGGATTGCCGACTATGTTCTCGTGGGCTACGGCACCGGAGCGGTGATGGGGGTGCCAGCCCATGACGAACGCGATTTTGCGTTCGTCCAGCATCACAAGATTCCGGTCAAATGCGTCATCGATCCAGACCTCTCTTTACTATCTGATGGGGAATCGGCAGACCGAGAGGAAATCTTAAACGGACGGGCCTGCTGGTTGAAAGACGGGAAGTTCATCCATAGTAACGCCGGCGATCTCAAACTAAATGGCTTAAAAATGCTTCAGGCGCGGGAAGAGACGATTCTTTGGCTGGAGCGCACCTCGAATGGCAAACGGACCGTCAATTACAAGCTTCGCGATTGGCTCTTTTCCCGTCAAAGATACTGGGGAGAGCCGATTCCCATCCTCCATTTTGAAGACGGTTCCATGCGTGCTTTAGGACTGGACGAGCTGCCGTTAGTTCCTCCTTCCCTCGATGATTACAAGCCTGCTGGAACAGGTCAAAGTCCTTTAGCCAAGGTCAAGCAATGGGTTGAAATCGTCGATCCTAAAACAGGAAAAAAAGCATTGAGGGAAACGAACACCATGCCTCAGTGGGCAGGGTCCTGTTGGTATTACCTCCGTTTTTGCGACCCTAAAAACACCCACGAGGCGTGGGATCGCCAAGCGGAACAATATTGGATGCCGGTAGACATGTATGTCGGCGGCGTCGAGCATGCCGTATTGCATCTTCTCTATTCCCGTTTCTGGCACAAAGTTTTGTTTGATTGCGGCCTTGTTTCGACTCCAGAGCCTTTTATGACGCTCCGGAACCAAGGTCTTGTGATTGCGCAATCCTTTAAATCGCCGAATGGGGGATACCTTCCTCCTGACGACGTTTCGGAAAAAGAGGGGCATTTCATCGCAAAAAAAACAGGCGAAGAAGTCATCGTCCAACTAGACAAAATGTCCAAGTCGAAACTCAATGGAGTTTCTCCCGACGAGATCATCGAAGAGTTCGGCGCCGATGCGCTCCGCCTCTATGAAATGTTCATGGGGCCTTTTGAAAAGGAGAAATTCTGGAACACGGACGCTGTGACGGGATGCCGCCGCTTTTTGAACCGTTTTTACGACATGGTCTTTTCGGAAAAAGTGACAGACGACCTGAACGATGAGGCCCTGAAACTTTCTCACCGTCTGGTTGAATTCGTAACAAAAGACATCGAGGCGATGCAATTCAATACCGCGATTGCGCGGATGATGGAATTTTTAAACGCCTTTATCCCGCTTCCCGCCTATCCCAAGACCTGTTTAAAAGCCGCCGTTCAGATGCTTTATCCATTTGCCCCCCACATCGCTGAAGAGCTATGGAAAGAGCTTGGCGAGACGCGCGAAATTTCGACTGCATCCATCCCTCGAATCGATCCTCAATACCTCATCGATGACACGGCCGTCTACATTGTCCAAGTCAACGGCAAACTGCGCGGACGGTTCGAGCTGCCGAAAGACAAAACAGAGGAAGAGCTCATGGTCTTAGTCCGCCAAAAACCAGAAATGGAAAAACATTTGGCAGGGGAGATCGTTAAGACAATATTTGTACCCAACAAACTTCTCAATATTGTCATGAAGTGATCGATTTTTTTATTTTGCTTTACTTTCTCGCGTTGGGTCCGAAACTTGGGCTTGATTGGATCCTACGCGGGAAAAAGCATCCCGGAGTCCTGCAAAGACTTGGATTTTCGCTTCCCTCCACTCAGGGCAAGCAAGTTTTTTGGGTCCACGCTGTTTCAGTGGGGGAGGTCAAATCAGTCCAGCCTCTTTTCATCGAACTTCGCAAACTCTACCCAGACTCATTTTTCCTGGTAACAACGACATCAGCTACCGGGCAAGAGGAAGCGAAACGCTCTCTCTTAAACGCCGACGCCTTTGCTTATTTTCCGATCGATTTAAGCTGGATCGTCAAAAAATGGGTTAAAAAACTCCAACCCCGGCTCTTCATCCTTGTCGAAGGAGATTTTTGGCCTCAATTGATCGCCGCTGTTAAAAAACAAGGCGGCCGCATCGCCCTTGTCAGCGGCAAAGTGTCGGAGCGCTCCGCCCGGAGATTCCTTCGCTTCCCGTTTTTCTCGAAACGGATTTTTCCGCTCATCGATCTCTACTGCCTTCAAAACGAAGAATACTATCGACGGTTCATCCCCCTTGCGCCAGACCCTTCTCGGCTTTTTATTACGGGGAATTTAAAGCTCGATATCAAACCCCAGCCAATCAACATCTCCTTTTGGAAAAAAAAACTCTCTCTACCCGATGTTCCGATCCTTACCATCAGTTGCACTCACGCCCCGGAAGAAGAATGGATCCTCGACGCGCTCGATCAACCAGACCGCTTCTTTTTTCTCGTCCCGCGCCATCCCGAACGGTTCGAACAAGTCGCTCAGCTTTTAACCCAAGCGAACCTCTCTTTTTCCCGCTGGAGCCAATTGGATCAAAGGAAAACGAGCGATCGAGTGATTTTAGTCGATGCAATGGGACAGCTTCCCATTTGCTATTCCCTCAGCCGACTTGCCATCCTCGGAGGCAGTTTCATCGACCGAGTCGGCGGCCATAACGTCATTGAACCCTGCCTCTATGGAACCCCCGTTTTTTTCGGACCCCATATGTTTAAACAATCTGAATTTGCCTCCCGCGCTATCCAATCGAATTGCGGCCAGCAAATCCCCATCGACCAACTATCCGCCGCTGTCGACCGGTTCTTTAAAGACCCAGTCCAAGAAGGGGAGATGCGCAAAGCCGCCTCAAGCCTCCAGCTCGATTGCGGCAACTCCACAGCTGAAACCCTACAGCAGTTAAAAACAATTTTACCCCCCCTCTAAAACAGGAAAAAACCGATTTTTTTTCTCCGCTTTGCTCTATGAAAAACTCTTCTCATTGGAAAATGATTTGGGGATAAATCGCTTGTCGTGTTAGACTTCTGCTTTCTTATTTATCGCGGGGTGGAGCAGTGGTTAGCTCGTTGGGCTCATAACCCAAAGGCCGTAGGTTCGAGTCCTACCCCCGCTAATTCCCATCTACTTTTTTTGGCGGTATAGCTCAGCTGGTTAGAGCAACGGAATCATAATCCGTGTGTCCTTGGTTCGAATCCGAGTACCGTCACATTCAGTTTCAATAACTTACATCACAACTTTACCATAAAAACGCCTCAATTTTGTTCGAATGGTGTTTTTAGTGATAGGAATCCACCGCTTTCCACAGTAGTCCTAAACATGTAATGCTCGTTAGAAAACGATGTAGTTTGAAAAACAGTTTTTCAGCCGTTTCTTTATTGCGTGATCCTACCTGCATTGCGACGATTTGTCGCGTCCTAGAATGCATAACAAGGTAGAGAAACCCAGCCATTATGCCTATGCGCAAAAATTTTTTAAATCTTCAGCATTACATGTTTAGGACTACCGAGCTACGATGGCAACCCGATCGTTAGCTTGGAGGCGGAAGCTGGTATATTTTTTCATTCTTTCCTTTCGTTTTCTTGATGAGGCAAAATCAAGGCTAGCTTTCTCATGCATCGTCTCATGTGAGGATCGACTCGGTGGTAGGGAATCTCCTGCGGTAAAAACCATCTCACTTGAGTGAACTCTTCGGAATCAAACTGAATGAACTCAGAAGCACGTCCTTCTAGCAGATACCAAAGAGAGACATCGGTGTGGCCTGCAGTCTGCCCAACGGTTTTAGTCACTGTGATGAAAAACGGATCGGGAGACAAAAAATGGGCCTGAATGCCGAGCTCTTCTTGGATTTCGCGCTCCACTGTCTTTTTGGGGTGCTCGTTCAGCTCAACGTGCCCTCCAGGGGGTAACCAGAGCCCCGCTTTTTTGTGATCTACAAGCAGTATTTGACTCGTGGCTTTATCGACTAAAACGAAATAGGACACTAGATGAGGATCTGGGGTTGCAGGCTTCTCAATGCGGAAAAGGGGGGCACCGGATTCAATCCAGATTTTGGCAAACTGAACATGCCCTTTCTCTTCTTCATCGAGCGGTGAAATAGAGCTTACAAGCTTTTGAATTTCAGTTCGCATTTTTGCCCTCAGCGGTTTTCTTGCGACCACGGTCGGGAAAATAGACGCTTCATCATGGATGAACTCGATTGACTCGAATCCTGCGCTTTCTAACTGACTTTTTACCGTTTTACTGGAGCGGAAAATTTGCCATTTGCAGTTGAGGATGTCAGCAAAAATGATCTTTTGTAGAAGGGCGTCAGCTGTGCTTACTTTTGCCAGATTCCATTCAGATACTTGGCCTGGAATAGGTGGAGGTGTTAAGTAGCTGGTGATGAGGTAGCCACCGGGTTTAATGGCTTTGAAAAATTCGCGATAGAGATCTATAACGCGCTCATCGTTGGGTTCATAAATGGACAGACCATTGCTGGTCAGAACATCAAAGCGATCGTTGATGCTTAGAGCCCAAGCATCTCGTTGTAAAAACGTGCAGTTTTCGGAGATATTATGCTCGTTAGCAAAGCGCTGTCCTTGCGCTATTGCCTCAGCGTCGATATCGATTCCCACTAAAGCAAAGCGAAATATTCTTGAGAAATCGAGTTCGATTAAATCGGCCATCAAGCCGCAAGGGACCGAGGCAAAAACAGCACCTTCCGAGACTCTTTTTTGAAGCTCTTTCTTAAAGATCTGGAATCTTTGCTGTGTGGCCAAGCAGGTAGGCGCTTTATTGAATAAGAATTCTTCAATGACATTTTTTATTAGTGGCTTAATGGGTAGCGTTGGATAGCTCACTACGCGGTAAGTCCAGTACCCATTTAATCCACCTCTTTCGATCAAAAATCTTCCTAGGTCACATTCAGTAAGTAGATCTAGCCATTTGAGTTGTTTGTCTACGGAGATATGAGGGAGGTCTTGCCGCTGTGTGATTTTATCGCGAATTTTATGAACGCTTGCTTCAAATGAGACGTCTTGCTCGTGATGAGACAGATTGCGTTCCTTTAGAGAATCTGGATCAGATGTTGACATAGCCTCTGCCATACAGGTTAAACAAATAAGCAAAAGAGAAGTCGATTTCAGCTTTTGGGGTAGAGAAAGAAGAAGTTGCATTGTACCCATTCCTACTCAAGGAAGTTATTGTTCAAAATCTCGATGAATAGCTCAAGGGAAAGCTTGGCGCACCGGCGGCACGCAGCTGGTCGTGTGTTGTCTGTTCAATGGTCATAGGTATTTCCTATGAGGTTCCAAAAAAAGACTTGAGTTTGATGAGCATAGGGGAAATTAGCATTTGCTATCGGGTATTGATACAAAATGCCGGACTGGAAGAAGTCTTGGTTGGAAAAAAAGAGTACGGAAGGGTGGTTCTTAACGGGGTAGATGAATACATCAGCGATCAAACCTTTGGGCTTGATTTCTTTGCTTTTTGCAATCAATTTGGATCCTATCCCCATTCTTGAATAGCCCGGTTTTACAGCAATTTGCTCGATGTAGCCGACTGCTTGATCGTCAAGCCAGGCATTCATTGCTACCCGATCTATGGAGGTGTCAAATCGACCTACATTTTTGTCCTGATATAATTCTTTAAATTCTGAGGTATCGGTGAGGAGAATGTATCCGACTAATCTTTTGTCAATGTAAGCGCATACAACCAGGCCGTCTTTTTCATCTAAGAGATGGAGAACGAATCCGGGAGTCATCGGGACGATTAGAAAGCCCGTTTTCATAAATTTTTCGGGAATCGGATTTTGAGAGGACACAATCAGTGATTTTTGGAGTGATAGTAGCTCGTGAACCACCTCATTTTTCGAGGGGCTGTTTTTATCAATTATAGTGACAGCGACATTGGCATCTTGCTCAATTTGTTCGCTAATTGGCTGAGGAGTGGTTGCGTATGAAATACTGAAGCAGCTGATGAGGAGTGTCAAAAAGGTGTCAAAAAGTCTTTTCATAAATCTCTCCTCGGGTTAGAACCGGAATGATCCCAAAAAAAGACGATCTTGGGAAGGATGATTCTGTGTACGGATCTCAACCTGTTGGAATGGGCTGTTTGAGAATCACCGAGGGAATCATGCCCGGCCTTACTCCTTGGATTGGGGGATTGTCCCCTCAGTATCGGAAAACTCGGATAATGCTGAAATAGGTGAGAGCCTGCCTTTTAAAAACAAAAAGCCTTGGGTACGCAACAATCTATATCCTTGCCTTTGATCAAAAATTGGCAAAAAAATACCGGCGGATTTTGAATTGCAAAACTCTCGGCACGGATTCGATCAACCAACATCCGGTCACAGTGATGAGTTTTCAAGTGGAAGAAATTCCTTTCAAAACTTCAGGGAACGGGTCAATCGAAACCTAGGCACAATCCTGGCACACGGACCTTTAAAAGATCCATAACATCACATTATTTCCCATTTGCGAAAAAGCTGTATCTCCCTATACTCCAATGCTGTGAACAGATGCTGGGGGGGATGGGACTTAAGGGAAATCTCCGGAATCATAATCCGTGTGTCCTTGGTTCGAATCCGAGTACCGTCACATTCAGTTTCACATGACCTTTAGTCAGATGAGGTAGGATTCGAAATGAGCACTGTTTCAATTAATAACCTTAAGGCTGAAAGCAAGTTATATGAAGCAGATCTCTATCCTATATCTTCCGAACAAACAGTAAATAAGGTGTTGGAGTTTAAAGGTATTAATCAGGGAACTTGGTTTTTTGTTGAATACCTACCTTCATCTTCAGATAATAAAATAATTTCAGAAAAATTACATTGTAATCTCAATTTACCCTACCTTATGCCCTGCCTCGAGGCTACCGGTCTTGCGCCCGATCTTCAAACGTATTTTGATGAAGAAAACAAAAATAAAGTTTTTAACGCACAATCACTCAGTTTCTTAGGAACCAGAAATGAATATGAGCAAAGCGTGACAACCTCTCTGTCGGAAAATAGAATCATACCAGAGTTAGTTCGTACTATTTTGGGTTATATATCGCTTATTTTCAATACTCCAATCCAATCAGACACACCTAAAGGAAATCCTCTAAAAAGGAAAATTAATTCCTCAGAAGAAGAAATATAAATAAAAAACAAACCGGCTTAAATTATGAGCTGGAAAACGATTCTATTGATCCTCACATCGATCTCTTGAAAAAAATAACACTGCAAGTTGTATGAATATGACTGATTCTCCAATCAAAGCCATTCTCTTCGACTGCGATGGGACTTTGATCGATAGCGAACCTTCGCATTATTTGGCATACAAACAAATCCTTTCGGAAATGGGTTCTGATTTTCCGATTGAAGAGTATCTCCAGTTCGTGGGCAAGTCTGATTTAGTTACGGGCGCATTTTTAGGGAGGAAGCTGGGAATCGACGCCGAATCGCTCATCCAGAAAAAGAGGGCCCGCTATCTTCAATTTTGTCACGCGGGGCTCCCTTTGATTGAACCGACCGTCCAATTTTTAAAAAGCCTGGCCCTTGAAAAAGAGCGGTTCGGGATCAAGCTGGGCGTTTGTTCCGCAGCGAATAAGACTGAGGTGCTTTTTCATATTCGACATCTCGGCATTGAAAGCTGTCTCGATGTGATCCTTTCGGGAGAAAACGACTTGGGGGAATATTCTGATCCGGAAGGGGTCAATAAGCCGAAACCTTACATCTATCTTCATGCGGCAAAGTTGCTTCAAATCGCCCCCTCGGAGTGCGTTGTGATTGAAGACAGCTTTACAGGGGTCGCGTCTGGCAAATCGGCCGGATCGATTACAGTCGCCATCCCTAATGAGTCCTCGAAAAACCAAGATTTCTCGGGGGCTCATCTCAAATTAAATAGTTTTTCTGGGATCACCGTCCGTCAATTCTTTCTTAAGTTATTGACAATCAATTAGTTCTTATTTAAAATATATTTTATAATTAATATCTTCTGTTTTAATAAACTTATTTTTTTGTTATAATTATTTAATAAAATTAAATAGGTTTTTTATGTCTTCATATTTAACAATTCCGCCGGAACTTCAAGCTTTAGCCCTCAGCTTTCTTCCCTTTCCTGAGGCAGTGTTACCCGTTTCTCATTCAATGAAAGAGGGTGTTCAAATCGCTCTACACCAATGGACTCGTCCCTCTTCGAATCCTTCGGAGCTCAATGCAATCAGAGAGTCCTTTGCTCGTCGATTTGGAGTTCTAAATATTGAAGATTATCGAGCCATAGACCGGCGAGTGAAAAGCATTCGGATAGTGGCTGCACATGTCACACGGGAAAATGCTTCTTTGTTGTTTCCTCAGGAGTGGGCTGCTGCTGGATCCAATCTGAATCAATTTTCCAAGTCCAAACAGTTTGATCAAATGGTTGGGATGATCCAGGATCGAAAAGACGAAAATTTAATTTTATTTTTTAAAGATGTCTGTGCTCAATCGAAGGAAGCCAAACTTTTTCTAGATCACCTTTCCCAGCAGTCCTTATCTAGCTCCGAAATGGCCGACAAAATTCAGCAATGGCTGACAGATAATAGCAAGTTATTGGACAAGATTGAGAAAATCAATATGGAAATGTTTTCACAAAATGAATGCGAAATTAAAAATATAATTCCTGTTGAAGTTTTAAAATTGAGAAATTTAAATGAAAATATTATTTACGAAATTTTAATATCAGCATTTATGAACAGAAGAAATGATCTTACTCTTTCTGTTTTGTTGCATAATCGATTCAATAAAATCTCGGATTATCATTTAAACTTTGTTTTAAATGCAGGCGTGAATTACGGCCATCCTTTGGGTGTTAAGGCTCTCCTCGGCTGCTTGAAATTCGAAATAGACTGTTTTTTTAAGCAAGCAGTCGTTCGGGGTAATTTAGACATGGTCAATGCCTTTATCGGCAGTTCACGGTTCGATAGCGTTTCTCCAGAAAAGCTGGGCGAGACTCTCTTGAAATCGGCAAAATTGGGACATTTTCCAATCATTCAAGCTCTTCTTGGATGCTCGAGATTTAGAGAGATTCCTTTAGAATATTTGAATGATACTTTTTTAGATGCGACAAGTCGAGGCCATCACCTCATCGTCAAGGCCCTCATTGGATGTAAAAGATTCAAAGAGATCTCTGCAAAAATACTAGGGTCTGCTCTTTTAACGGGACTTAAAGAGAGCAATGCGAGCCATCTTGAAATCGTCAATGCTCTTCTCAGTTGTCGAAGGCGCGGTGAAATATTGGCAGCGGCTGAGACGATTGTACAAAGCTGAAGGTCAAACTTCATATCCCTTCCCGATTCTTTTCAGTAAATGATCTCCCACTCTTAATGCGTTCGCAATGGCGGTGAGCGAAGGATTCACCGCTCCGATGCTGGGGAAGAAGCTCGTGTCGACGACGTAGAGGTTGTCGAGTTCATGCGCTTTGCAATGGATGTCGAGGACAGATGTTTTCGGGTCGTGGCCAAAACGGCAGGTTCCTGCTTGATGGGCGCATCCAGCAATGGGGATGACGGTGCGGAGATAGGGTGTGCGGGGCAAAAAAAGGTGTTTTCCAATCGAGCCGAGCATCGTTTTAAAACTTTCAAAGAGCTTTTGCTGCGCGGTCTGGTTGTTGGGCGTGTAGGAGAGTTGGATTCTTCCCTTTGGATCGAGGGTGATCCGGTTGTTCGGATCGGGAAGATCTTCGGTAGAGAGCCAAAAGTCGACTGAATGGCGAGCAATCTGATTGAGAAAGGGAGTGGGGACGAGGGCTGTTTCTATCGGTTTTTCTCCCCGGAACATAGGGCCCAGTGATTTGCCGAGCATTTGGATATTGCCCATCGGGTAGTTAAAGTCTTCGGATCCCAAATAAAAATCGTTGATTGCTAATGTTTTTTGAAAAAAAGTTGGATTGGGTTCGTGGGACAGGGCGAGGACCGCTTGGCTATTGTGGTACATATAATTGCGGCCCACTTGATCGGAGCCGTTCGCGAGGCCATTCGGGTGTTGGGCGCTGGCCGATTCGAGGAGGAGTTTAGCGGAATTCGCTGCGCCGCAAGACACGACGATGAGATCGCCTTGAAACGTTGTCGGAACCCCATCGACCTCTGCAAGCACTTCCGTGACTGAATGACCTTTTGGGTCTGTCTTTAACTTAACGACTTTTGCATGGGTGACCAACCGGATGTTAGGGGATTGCAAAGCAGCCCTTACGCCGATCATTTCCGCATCGGCCTTCGCTTGGACCAGGCAGGGAAATCCGTCGCATGTCTGACAGCGGACGCAGCGGCTGTGAGGCCTATCTTTTTCATTGAGCATCACAGCGCAAGGGGCGAAAAAAGGATGGTAGCCTGCTTTTTCTAAATCGTCGGAGAGTTTTTGGATGCGGGGTTCGTGGGAAACGGCCGGGTAGAGGTAGGGTTTGCTCCGGTGCGGTTCGGTCGGGTCTTTTCCTGCTTGGCCATGGACGTGGTAGAGCTCTTCGGCTTGGGTGTAGTACGGTTCCATTTCTTCATAGGAGAGAGGCCAAGCGGGTGAAATGCCTCCGCAATGTTTGAGTTCGCCGAAGTCTTCTTTCCTTAAGCGATAAAGCGCGGCCCCGTAGAGTTTTGTTGCGCCGCCTACAAAATAGTGGACTTGAGGCTGGAACGATTTTCCCTCTTTATCGATCCATTCATCAGGAGAAATGTAACGGCCTTTGATAAAGACCTCTCGAGGATCCCAATTTGCGGCTTCCCGTTGGAGCCAGCCGCCGCGCTCTAAAAGGAGGATTTTTTTTCCTGAAGGGGCCAAATGCCGGGCGAGGGTTCCTCCGCCAGCGCCGCTGCCGATGATGATGATGTCGTATTTTTCCGATTCTCTCACAGCTCTTCTCCAAATTCTTGGATGAGCTTGGCGGCAAGCCCTGTCCACCCTGTTTGATTGCTCGCCCCTAACCCAGATCCATTGTCCCCATGAAAATACTCGTGAAAGAGAAGGTAATCTTTCCAGTGAGGGTCCGTTTGAAATTTTTTGATGGCCCCGTAAACAGGCCGATGCCCTTTTGGGTCTTTAAGAAAGATGTTGAGCAAACGCCTCGATAGGTCTTGGGCTACCTCTTTTAAGGAGAAATAACGGTCCGATCCTTTGGGGCATTCGATTTTGAAGTCGTCTCCCAAATAAGAGTGGTATCTTCTCAAGGCTTCAATGGCGAGGTAATTGATGGGAAACCAAATAGGGCCTCGCCAATTTGAATTGCCGCCATACAATTCAATTGTCGATTCGGCAGGTTCATAATTCAAGCTGTATTCTTCCCCATTCAAACGCATAGAAAAGGGATTTGTGGAGAGCTTTTTGGACACGGAGCGGATCCCGAAAGGGCTCAGCAATTCTGATTCATCCAGCACTTTTTCTAAAATTCGGCGCAATTTATCCGGATTTGCGAAGGCAAAAAGAATTTTCCCTTCGGCGTTTTTCTCTTCATAGACAATGTTTTTGACGAATTCAGGACGGCGGTTGATAAACCATTCAAACCGCTTTCGATAATAAGAAAACGGATGGCTTAGAGAGTTTGCATAAACGGCAAAGAGGGGAGTGACGCCGATGAGCGAGATGGGGTTCAATTCGATCCGGCTTCCGTCCTTCAAAGATAAAATCCCATGATAAAAGCCCTCTTTTTCATCCCAAAGGCCCTCTTCGCCTCCTAAATTGTTCATCGCATCGGCGATGAAAATAAAATGCTCAAAAAATTTGGTCGCCATGTCTTCGTAAACGGGGTCGTCGATCGCTAATTCAAGGGCCATTTGGAGAAGATTTAAACAATACATTCCCATCCAGCTCGTCCCATCAACCTGGAAAAGGACGCCCCCTTCAGGCACTCCTTTGCTCCGGTCGAACGCGCTGATGTTGTCCAGGCCTAAGAAGCCCCCTTCGAAAATATTGCGGTCGCCCCTATCTTTTTTGTTAACCCACCAGGTGAAGTTTAAAACCAGTTTCTGGAACATTTTTTCGAGAAAATTTCGATCTTTTCTCCCGTAAATTTTCTGTTCGGTCAGATAGATCTCATAGGCGGCCCAAGCATGGACAGGAGGGTTGACGTCGCCGAAGTCCCATTCATAAGCGGGAATTTGTCCCGAAGGGTGCATGTACCATTCTTTTGTCAGCAAAAGGAGTTGCTTTTTTGCAAAATCGGGGTCGATGAGAGCTAAGGTGACCGTATGAAAAGCCAAATCCCAAGCGGCAAACCAGGGATATTCCCATTTATCCGGCATGGAAAAAATATCGGCGGCATCCAACATTTTCCATTTCGAATTGCGTCCCCCTTTTCTGTCTTCGGGGGAAGGAGGCTGGTCGGGATCTCCATTGAGCCATCGGTTTACATTGTAACGATAATACTGCTTATTCCAAAGCATGCCGGCAAAAGCTTGCCTCTGCACATTGCGAAGATCATCGGATAGTTTGAAGGGAGCGATCCTTTGATAAAACGCATCGGCCTCTTTTTTCCGCTTTTCAAAAAGGGCATCGAAAGAAGAATCAAAAGAGCTTGTTTCAGCACGGCGGCTTAAGCGGAGTCTGACAATTTCCGTTTTCCCGGGAGCAATGAGAAGTTCGTGGTGGGATGCGCACTTTGTTCCTGTATGAGTTGGGTTGACCGCATTCCGGTTCTTTCGGATGACGCATTCGCCGATTCCATCCTTGCTGTAGGGAGAATCATTCGGCGAGGAAAAAAGAAGGCTTTTGTTGGTTTCATTTTCCGTAAAAAGCCACTCTTTTAATCCTTCGGCGGCGAGGAAATAGGAACCCAAAACAGGATGGTTCGCTTCAACGCACGAGGAGGATTTTAAGGAAAGAACGGGTTTAGCAGAGTCAGACCAACTCCACGTATTGCGGAACCAAAGGGTGGGCAAGAGATGAACCGGTGCGGGGTCCGGCCCTCGGTTGGCGACACTGATTTGAATGAGCAGTTCTTCGGGAGAGGCTTTCGCATATTCGACAAACACATCAAAATAGCGGTTTTCATCAAAAATGCCCGTATCGAGAAGCTCATACTCCGGTTCTAACTTCGTCCGTTCTTGATTCACTTTGACAAGGTCGTCGTAAGGATAGGCATTTTGAGGGTATTTATAGAGATACTTCATGTAGGCATGGCTAGGAAGATTGTCTAAATAGAAGTAGTATTCTTTGACGTCCTCGCCGTGGTTTCCTTCGTCGCCCGTCAACCCGAAAAGACGCTCTTTCAAGATCGGGTCTTTTCCATTCCAAAGTGCGATAGCGAAACAAAGTTGCTGATGATCGTCTGAGACTCCAGCAATCCCATCCTCTCCCCAGCGATAGGCGCGGGAGCGGGCTTGGGCATGGGTGAAATAGTTCCAAGGATCTTCGTTTTCGCTGTAATCTTCCCGGACAGTTCCCCATTGCCTTTCGCTTAAATAAGGACCCCATGTCCGCCAGCTCGCAACCCCTTCTTTTGCAAGGCGCGCTTCTTCTAATCTTTTTTCCTCTTCCGAATGCATTTTATGAGCCTCTCCGTAATGTAGGATGAAAAAGGTGAGAAGAGATTTTGAGATGATTTTTGCGATTTTCGACGAGGGAATATTCGTGGATATTTCTAAGGAGAAAAGTGCGAAAAGCGTTCAAAAGATCCTCAGATTTTTCTTCATACATTGCGGATAGGCTCATAGGCCCGGGCTTTGATTCATGATTCCTCCATCGACGAAGAGAGTGGTCGCCGTCATGTAGGAAGCTCCCGGCCCTGCTAGAAAAGCGACGACCGAGGCGATTTCCTTGGGATCAGCCATCCGGCCAAGAGGGATTGCCGCATCGAGTTTCTTCAGGAGATTCGGATCTTTCATTGTAGAGAGGTTGATCGGGGTAGCGACAGCCCCTGGGCCTACGTTGACCATCAGAATGTTGTTTTTCGCCAATTCAATACCAGCGGTCCGCGTCAGCATTCGGATCGCTCCCTTGGAAAGGCAATAGGCGATGTTGCCCGGCATAGGCCAATCTTCGTGGACGGAACTGATGTTGATGATCCGTCCGCCGCTTGCCTGCTGGATCATCTGTTTGGCGGCCAATTGCGATCCAAAAAAGGCGCTTTTTAAATTGATCTTGAGTACTTTTTCATACTGCTCCTCTGTCGTATCGAGAAGAGAAGTGCGCGTTTCGACGCCTGCGTTATTGACCCAGATGTCCAATCTTCCAAATTGTTTGACCGCGGCGTCGACAAGTTTTTGCAAGTCGGCGATTTGACTCACGTCTGCTTTGACCCCGACGGCCCTTTCGCCCAGCGCGTGGATTTTTTTCTCTAACGCATCGGTCGATTCAGGATGGCTGATGTAATCGATGACGATGTTCGCCCCTTGAAAGGCAAGCTCAAGGACGATCGCAGCTCCGATCCCGCTATTGCCGCCTGTCACAACAGCGGTCTTCCCTTTTAAGTTCATTGGCTCTCCCAGGTCTATATACCGAAACAACTTGAAGAATTCGACTGCGTCAGCTTTGCAGCAAATTTTTGGTCTTCACTCGAGCCTTGCCTATCGGCAATGGTCTCTCGCTCCAGACGCAAAAATTTGCGCAGTCTGCTCCGCACTGCGAAGGTCCCCCGGACCTTCTCATGTTTCCGCAGTACTAAATCCCGATTCTTCAAGTTGTTTCGGTATACACTCTCCTAAATGTGTATACAAGTATCAAAGAATTTCTTCAAATGCAGTGTGTTAGAACAGGAAAAGAAAAAGGATAGTGAATAAATACCCGGGGAAGTAACGGCGCCAGCTTCGCGTTTCGAAAATTCCCCGGATTTTCTTTTTGATTAACAGTCTCTTAGGATTGGCAGATCGAGAAAACGAATTCTCCTTCCCGAACTACCGTGCGAATTTAATATGGTTGTTCGGGAAAGAATATCAGCTTAAAGGCTTGTTTTTAACAAACAGATAGCGTTTTGATAATGTTTTAAGATGGCCTCAGATTGCTCGGGAGAAATCAGCGGGATACAACGGCCTTTGACATTTTCCATGCTGTTTTGCCTTTTTTCTAAGGATGTGTATCGATCAAGTAGTGTGACTCTTGCTGATAAAGACAGAGTGCTTTTTAGTGATTCCACTTTTGTTTCAAATGACTCACTGCTGTTAATAATTTGATCGAATTTTGACTGAATTAATTTTAAAGAAATATTACCAGCGATCAAAGAACCTTTTAAATTATTTGAATTAACTTTATTGTTAAAGTAATTTTGTGAACTAACTTTCATTTTCGACCTCTTTTAACTCACCGAAAACTATAACATAAAGAAATGAAAAAGAAAAATAAATACATTATTTTAAATAATAAATCAATTTGAGAGAGTGTCTTCAATACTCTCCTAGATGTGTATACAAGCATCAAAGAATTTCTTCAAATGCAGTGTGTTAGAACAGGGAAAGAAAAAGGATAGGGAATAAATACCCGGGGAAGTGACGGCGCCAGCTCCGCGTTTCGAAAATTCCCCGGATTTTCTCTTTGATTAACAGACTTAATTTCTGTTGATGCGATTAGGATCAATCGACTTATTCTCTCTAGTACGTTCTATAGCGAGTAAAGTGCCTCCGACAGGAATTGCACAATATGCATGGAACTTTGCAGCATCTAACCCGCTTTTCACTTCGTTTTTTAGCTGCGACACTCTTTCTTGAGAAGCTCCTTCAGTTTTGAAATTTTCCCAAACAAGCTGAGCTTTATGCTTTGCGGAGTAACCCAAATTGTAAGGAATCATAAAGAGTCCAACTACTTGGGCTGGACCGCAGCTATAGAAGACAGGAAGCAGAGGACTTGGATGACTCATAATTAATCTCCTTAAAAAATTCGTGATGAGGGAGGAGCATAATAACGAGAGTCTTTTTTTTGAAGATATTTTCGAAGAAACGACGGGTTGCTTAGGAGAGGGCAGTTTTATATCCATAATTTTTTTAAACAGAAGGAAAGAAGTATTAAAAAAAGACTGATATGTGATAAAAGGTTTGCCCTAGCTACGGCTGACGTGTAAGAAGACACCTTGTTTTGCTCTCTGAAGGATGTCGTGCAAAAACGCATTTTGTAAAAATCTTAAATTTGGAGAAATATGGTTAGTACAGTCAATTTTTCTAGACCCTTTAAAATTTCTTTTTGTGACGCTTGTCCTGCTTTCGCGTCAAGTATGAGTGGAAGTCCCGATGTTAACATCAGACGAGAACTCAGAAATGAAGATGGAGAAGTTTATTATACTTCTAACATTACAACTAAAGCTGATATTCCTTCCATAGATCAAGAAGATATATTGAAAGCAATACGTCAAGAAGGGGTTAGCGGAGGAACGTGCTCAGTAAAAGTTGATTTAAAAACAAAAGAAGTCATTCTTCTTAGTTCTAGCCCATGGGAAACTCATAAATGTGCTAAAAATGAGACTTTTGCTGATTGGTTTGATAAAGCTTTAGAAAAAGCAAAATCTGGTAAAAAAAGCTCGGCCGATTCTGGTAAAACAGAAGCAAAACCCGATGCAGAAGAGAAGAAAAAATCTTCTCACAAGTCTAAGCAAAGCTTAGGCGATGTTACGTTCTCAATAGTCGATCGTCACGCTCAAGTTGCTTGGACAGATGAAACTGGTCAAGCGCAAACTAAAACTGCGGATTTGTCAAAACCGACTGAAGGAAGGCAAAAATTTGGTTCCGGCTTTTATTCCGTAAAAAAGAGCTAATCTTCCGCAATCAGTGGAGATCTCAGGAGTGATTGTGGAAAAATCCTCTCCATAGTCAAATCGGAACAGCGCGCCTCGCGCTGTTCCCTGCCTCATCCTATCCTTAACTCTTAGATTTTTATTCCCCAAGTCTTGGTTTCCTATCCTGTACTTGACCCTTTAATCAGCTTTTCTTAAGAAGGGAAGATGGCGGGAAAATGGGTTTGGCGTGATCCGTTTGAGAATCTCGATTTCTATCTTCGTGGACGGAACTGATTCTACATTTTTTGAGTTAGAAGGATACGTTCAAAACTCTCAGTCTGGAAAATCTAATAATTTTTAGATGCTTGATGTTTGAGGATATTGATGTAGAGGTCGTAAAAATGGTCATTGGGGGTGTGACCCATTCCTTCTACTAGGACGTACTCTGATCCTTCAATTGCTCTATGTAAGCATACTCCATGATCAGGAGGAACAATAGGGTCTTCGGATCCTTGTAGGATAATAGTGGGAACTTTGATTTTATAAGGAGTTGTTAAAATCCATTCTTCCGATTGCTTACTTCCTAATACGGCCATATGGTTGGCCATCCCTTGAGGATAGCGGAGCCGAGAGAGAAACTCCGTATGGATTTTTCGATTTGTCTTTTCATTCAGAGGTATTTTTTGACCATTGAGCATATTCCAACCCTCTAAACGGTTCGCTAACTTTTCTTCATTCGTCTGGGGAGACAGCTTAAGAAATTCTTTCATCCAAGCTAAGTATTCCGGTTTGGGGGGAGAAGGGGCAGTATTGTCTACAGGTAATCCAGCAAAAGAAAGATTCATTGGGCGAATATCGCAAGCTACACCCATCAATGTAATTGTATGGACTCTTTCTTGGAAATACGCTCCCAAGAGTTCGGCTAGGTATCCACCGAGAGAGATGCCGAATACATGTGCTTGGGTGATATTTTGAGAATCGAGTACCTGAATAGCATCTTTCGCCATGTCCATTAAATCATAGGGGCTTTTTACGAAATCAAAAGAAGAAGAGAGTCCAGCATCTCGGTGATCGTAGCGGATTACATAAAAACCTTCGTTCGCGAGTTTTTCGCAAAATGTTTGATCCCAGCAAATCGCTTGAGCACAGGCGCCCATTATAAGTAGGACGGCAGGATTTTCTTTTTTTCCAAAGGTTTCATACCAGATGTCGATGCCGTTCGCTGTCGCCATTTGCCCATGATTTGCGAAGAGAGAAAAACTAGATAATAAAAAGGCAAAAATATTTTTAAACATGAGATAGGTTAACCCTTCAATCGATTAAAGTTTGGGCTGTTTCTTGGAGTGTAGTCGATTGTCCCGCTTTATATTCCAAAGAGATCTGGTATTCCGCATTGATCCTATGGTTGGGATCTTGGGTAGGAGTAAGATCCCGGGTAAATCCACAGTCATAATAGGTTTTGAGGGCGCCTTCATTGGTTGGACGCGTATAAAGAAAGATCCGCTCTGTTTTCGGAAGAATTTTAAAGATGGAACTCATCAGTAATCGTTCCATACCTCGTATTGTCGCTTCAGGCGTAACCGCTATGTTAATGAGTTTGATGTTGCCGAATGGAAGCGCTGGAGTGATTGCAAACGTAGCAAAGCCAAGTAATTGCCCATTTTCCAGCTCTTTGATGACTATAGGAAAATAGACGTCGTCCAAGAGGGGTGCGATGATTGCAGGGCCGAAACTCGATAAGTCCATTAAATAAAACTGTTTAATTGTCGACCGTACTGTCGTTTCTACCCCTTCCCAGTCAACGGCATCGACTCCTTTCTCAAGAAGTGGAGCGCAAGCTTTTAGAAATAGTTCTTGCGATGCAGCATTCGGGTGAGTTTTGAGAAACTGAACTTCCACAGGAGCCAATACTTGACAAGCAAGATCGCAGACATTTTTTTTAAATTCAGCCAGATCCGGTGATTGGATATCCGTTTTTCTCCATTCGAGAGAAATGGGTTTTCCGCACTCATCTTTTACAATTATTCTAGTAGGTTTACTCCCATTCGCGCTTTTTCTTGCATAGGTTAGCCATTCAGATGGGGTTCGTTGACAATCTTTTTCTTCAAACATTTCTTCGCTCTTGTTTGGGATTGCTTGAATCGGCGTAGCAGGGGTTGCGGACAACGATGTAATTACGAGTAGCAATAATTTAGTGTTCATTGAAGTTTCATTAAGTTGAGCTGCTAGCATAGCAGGTTTTTCTATAAAAAGGAAAAGGGGCTACATCGTTTTTTATTCCCCAAGTCTTGGTTCCCTATCCTGTGCTTGACCCTTTAATCGGCTTTTCTTAAGAAGAGAAGATGGTGGGAAAAGGTTTTGGCGTGATCCGTTTGAGAATCTCGATCGGTCTTTTGGCAACTCTTGCAGCGGGCTGCACGATTTCCATGTCTAGGGAAGAACAGGTCGAAAACATCCTTTCCGCGCCGTCTTTGGAAACCAGTCTATCCTCTGCAGAAAACGACGATGTTTTTACCTTCGAGGACTGGCCGGAACGCAATTGGTGGGAGAGGTATGGGTCGGTGGAGCTGAATGGGCTCATCGAGCAGGCGCTCCAAAACAATCCGACGGTTCAATCGGTCCGCTCCCGCCTTGAATTTGCAAAGGAAAATGCGATCGTCGTAAGGTCGAACTTGTATCCGATCATCTATTTCAATGCGAGCGACCAGTGGCAGTATTTGAGCGAAAACGGCCTTTATCGAGCCTTGAACCCAAACATTCCTCTGAGCAATCAACTGATCGATTTTAGTCTTTCTTTCTCTTATGAATTTGATTTTTGGGGAAAGTACCGCAACCTTTATCGGGCCGCTTTAGGGCGGGCTAAAGCAGCCGAGGCGGAGACGGCCCAAGCGGAATTGATTGCCGCAACAGCCCTTGCCCAAGCTTATTTCGCCTTAAAAACGAACCTGGTCCGCAAGAGGCTGTATGAAGAGCTTTTTGAGGTGAGGAAGAATTACGCAGAACTCGAAAGAAAGCTTGAGGCCCACTCGCTTGACTCCGCGTTGGAGCCGCTGCTTTCTGAAGAGCGGGCCTATGAGGCGAAAGAATGGGTTTTAAGCGTAGAAGAGGAGATCGCGGTCAATGTCCACTTGGTCAATATTTTAGCAGGCAAGGGGCCCGACGAGCCTTTAGATCTTGAAGAATCGCTTCCTGCATTGCCAGAAAAATTGGCCCTTCCTAGAGAGGTTTCCTTGGGGCTGCTTTCGCGGCGTCCCGATTTTATGGCCCAGATTTGGCGGGTCGATGCTCTTGCCAGGGATGTCGGGGCTGCCCGAGCTGAATTTTGGCCTGATGTCAATGTGGTGGGACTTTTGGGGTTTCAGAGCGGTTCCTGGTCTAAGCTTTTCGAATGGGTGAGCCGCACGGTGGGAGCTGCTCCCGGATTGAGCCTTCCTGTTTTTACAGCAGGTGCGATTGGCGCGAATGCGAGCGCGAAACTCGCTCTTTACAATGAGGCGGTCTACCAATACAACGAATTGATTTTATCTGGATTTCAGGAGGTCGCGGATTTACTGGCGATCGGTAGGTCCGTCTACAAACAAAAAGAGCAGCAGGACAAAGTCGTCCGGAATGCATCGATTCGCTACGAACTTACTCAATTGCGGGGGAAAAACGGACTTGACGATGCTTTGACCGTTTATCGCTTTTTAGAAGAGAAAATTCAAAAGCAGCTTGACGATGTCCAGCTTTTATATAGCGAATATCTCGTCAGCGTCCGTCTCATTAAAGCCCTGGGCGGGGGATATTTATTTAGAGGGCCGGATGGTTGCTGAACAAACGGCTCATAGAAAGAGAAAAAGGAAGCTTCTTCTCCTTTATTTTACCGTAGGTTTTGGGATCCTTCTGCTCGCGTTCTTTATTTGCTGGATCTTCTTTTTGCGGTTTATCGAGTACACAGACGATGCTTATGTGCAAGGCAACCAGGTTGCCATCACGCCTCTTCATCCGGGATTCGTTACGGCGATCCATACGGACGATACATTCCTTGTCACGAAGGGGCAGCTCTTGGTGGAACTGGATAAAACCGATTCAAAAATCGCTCTTGATTTAGCGAAAGACCGTCTTGCCCAAACCGTCCGCGATGTCTGTGAATTATTCCATCAGGTTTTTGTTTATAGCGCAGAAATCGATATGAAAACAGCCGAATTGATCCGCGATGCCCAGGATTATTTGCATCGGCTCGGCGTTTTTAGGCAAAAAGGGGTTTCTTTAGAAAACTACGAACATGCGATTGCGCAGCTTCGAGCACAATTCTCTTCTCTGCAGCTCTCTGGCGCCCTTTATAACAAAGCTTTATCGGCTGTGCAGATGACGACGATTTATAACCATCCCAAGGTAGTCGCTGCCTCGGAGGCGGTCCGCGACGCCTGGGTGAATCTCTACCGCTGCGATCTTTACTCTCCCGTTGAGGGCCTCGTCGCCCAAAGGACGATCCAAGTCGGCATGTGGGCTCCTGCGGGACAGCCTCTTTTGACTGTCATCCCTCTCGATCAAATTTGGGTGAACGCAAACTACAAAGAGACTCAGGTAAAACGGATGCGGATTGGTCAAAAAATCAAGATCACCGCCGATTTATGGGGCGATAGTTTGGAGTTCCATGGAACAATCGTCGGTCTGCCAGGCGGAGCGGGAAACGCTTTTTCTCTTCTCCCTCCGCAAAATTTATCGGGAAACTGGATCAAAATCGTCCAACGCCTCCCTGTCCGGGTGGCGCTAGACCCGAAAGAAATTAAAGAACATCCTCTCCGGATCGGATTGACGTGCAAGGCCACTGTAGATACACGCGGCCCAGGAGGGAAACAGGTCCCTGATTCCTCTTTGGGATCTCCTCTCTACCAAACCTCGATTTTTGAAAGAGAAGAGAAGGGGGACAGGGAATGGATCGACCGGATCGTCGCCATGAATCTCGATCCTTCTCTCTCTGAGTATGCGCAAAAACCGTTACAGCTCGCTGTCCGGACAATCAGCCTGCCTCTTCTGGTCCAAGAGGCTCTTCGAGAAGAGGAATTTTTACAAAAACAGATTGAAAAGGGACAAAAAGGAATGGAGTCGTTCGATGAGACCTCGATGCGGCAAGAATTCAAATCTCCCTTCTACGACTTCCTTTACGGCGAGTACCTTCGGTGAAGCAACCTTCCCTCTTTTTTTTCATCGCGGTCTTCACGACTCTCTTTTTAGGCATCTTCTATTTCACCGTCACTCTTTCAGCGGGCCTTTATATCGCATCAGAGCTCGGAGGAAGCCAGCATATATCGGTCTACCCAATGGTTTTCTACGGGTTGGGCAACTGTTTTTCAATCCCTCTTTCGAAGTATCTCTTCGAGCGCTACGGTCCCTCAAAACTGCTTGTCGGGTCTTTGCTCGTCTACACTTTTTTTTCTTTCATTTGCGGACTGGCCCCTACTTTTTTCCTTTTTAATCTCTATCGATTCGGGCTTGGGATCGGCGCTGGCCCTTTCTATCTACTTTCGAACCGGTTGCTTTTCCGATTTACCCCCAAAGAAAAAATCGGCCTGTACCAAACCGTTGCCATGCTTATCTACGCGATTACACCCGTTTTGGGCGCAAGCTTCGGGGCTTGGCTTGCCTATGAGAGCCATTGGAAATGGATTTTTCATGTCAATGAGCCTCTCTCTCTTTTTCTTGCCGCCTACTTTTGGTATGCGCTTCGTAAATTGCCCCCTTTTCCGATTCAAAAAGAGAAAGTTTTCGATGGAGTGGGGTTTTGCGCATTTTGTCTGAGCATCCTGCCTTTGGTCACTGCATTGACTCTGGCCCAAGAGATCGATTGGTTCCGGTCTTCTCTTTTCTGCGCGCTTTTGATTGTGGGCATCCCTTCGCTTATTTTCTTTATTCTCTGGGAAATCTATCATCCCCACCCCATCCTTGAGCTCAGGTTATTCCGAAACCCCACCCTCTCTTTTTCCCTCATCAATCTCGGGGTCCTTTTTTCTTGTTATTTTGGGATGATCATCCTCATCGCGCTTTGGTTGAATATTTATGTGAACTACACGCCTCTTTGGATTGCTTTGATCCTTGGCACGATGGCGATCGCGGGACTGATTGGCTTCATTCTCAATCTTTTCTGGATGGATAAACTCGATTGCCGGGTTCCTTTGGGCCTGGCCATCCTCTTTTTTCTCCTCTCGTGCGTTTATTCCACTTATTTTGATGTGGAGATCAATTTCTTCCGCATCGCTTTGGCCCGGTTTCTCGCCGGATTCGGTCTTGTCCTGTTTCTTGTTCCTCTTTTCCGTCTCTGCTTCCACTCCTGCAACGAGGAGGAAGCTCCCGCCGCCTTCACCCTTTTTCAAACGGTTCGCGCCCTTTGCAGCAGCCTGGGAGCTGGCCTTTACGTCATCCTTTGGCAAAGAAGGCAAATTTTTTTCCATGAAAGGCTGGGGGAGAGCATCACCCCGTCAGCCCCGCTGACAAAAAGCTATTTCCAAAAAGCGACTCAAATTTTCCACCTCACAGAAGGGCAGTCTACAAGTGAATTGGAAGTGCTTTTAGATAAACAAGCGACCTCTCTCGGATTAAACGACGCGTTTGCTTTTATGGCCCTTGTCTTGAGTCTGCTCTTTCTTTTTCTCATCGCTAGTTTTTTCATCAAGAAAATGCAAGCGGGAATCCGCGCCACAACCAGCCCTCCCGTAGAAGCAGGGGAGTCAGAACCGATTTTTAAGGGCTATTCTCAATAAAAAACTTTACATTATACATTTTTTTTTAAAACAGGTATCCTCTCTGGCCGAAACCATGAGTTTGAACAGGAGTTTTAAAATGAAAGTGAATACAGAATGCGTGAGCGAATGTAAGCAAGAGGCTCAAAGATACTCTTATGCCGTAGGGACCGTTGCAGGAGTTGTTGCGGGCGCCGTTTCGTTATATTTATTTGCAAATCTCAACCCTTTGTATTTGGGAGATGCGACAGCTTTAGCCTCCGGATATATTGCGGGGCACTGCGACCTATGGCAACTTCCTCCCTCTACAACGCAATTGGCGTCCGGCGCTTTGATTGGCGGACTTGCTGGTTTTGCCCGTGTCGCGATGGATCGGTTCCAGGGAATTCAAAAAGAGATGAAACAAAAAATGTTCTTCGATTCGATTACCGGCGTGATTTGCGCGCCTGTCCTGCCTGCGATAAAATGCCTTTTATCGCCGCCTTTCTTACCTTTTCCTTTATTGAAAGAAGCTAGACTTCAACATCTCTTTTCATGTTCAGGGATTGGAGGCGCTTCAATGGGCGTCCTGACTCCCGTCGCAACCCTTGCAGCAGTGGCTTCAAGATTGGCCAATGAGTATTATTTTTCTGGCGCTTGAAACAAGCTTAAAGGTCGAGGGAATAGGCGACAATCGGCTCGGTGCGTCCTGGCAGCGCAATCGGGCCGATGAGTTTGACCGGATAGGTGTGTTCCATTCCCTGCAAGGTCGATTCGCTAATGAGAATTTCAGTTTGATAATTTTTTGTCGCATGTTCCAAACGGGAAGCTACGTTTACCGTGTCCCCAATCGCGGTGTATTCCATCCGTTTTTCTGAACCGATGTTTCCTACAATCGCAAAACCGGTATGAATTCCAATTCCCATCCTGAGATTAGGCCGTCCCTGTTTTGCCCAACCTTCGTTCAATTTTTTCAGAGCCTCTTGCATGGCAACAGCAGTTTGCAAGGCGTGTTTCTCTTGAGTCGGATCCTCTAAAGGCGCCCCGAATTCCACCATCAACCCATCGCCGATGAATTTATCGAGAGTCCCATTGTGCTCGAAAATCACATGGAGCATCTCTTCGAGGTATTCATTGAGCAATGAAACGACATCTTCAGGAGGGAGCTTTTCCGCCAAATGCGTGAATTCCCTGATATCGGAAAATAAAACAGTGATCTTCCTCCGTTCTCCCTTTAAGGCCGGCGCTATATCTGAGGCGAGAATTTTTTCAAGGACGTGCTTTGAAACATAGCGAACGAAATTGAGCTTCACCCGTTCATGTTCCTCAAGCCCTTTGGCCATGTGGTTGATTGCATCGGCCAAATTGGAAAATTCGTCATGGGTCGGCAGGTTGATCCTCGTTTTCAAATCCCCATGCTCGATTTGATGGACCCCTTCCGTGATCTGCTCGAATGAGCGGGTCATGGCCCGGGTCACAAACGTCGCCGCCAAAAAGGCGATTGCCAAGGTAATCCCCAACGTGATTGCAGCCAGCATCTGCAAACGCCGCAACTCATGGATCACAGAATCGGAAGAAAGATCGATTCCCAGGGTCGCCACATAACGCCCTTGAGAATCATAAATCGGGGAGAGCCCCGTTAAAAACCGCCCCCATCGATCGGTCACAAGCTCAGGGCTTGCCCAATCGTTATGCAAATTGGCCAGAAACCCATATTGGATCCCTTCGGGGTAGTTTTCCCCGGTAAAAGCATACCGGTCCAAGTCTGCATCGGTCGCCTCGATCCCAATTTGAAGCTGAGCTGGATTTTGCGGATTGGCCCTCAAAGTATAAATGTACTTAACGTAAATATCGTTCCGCCGGTTGGCATTCCGAATGGCCAGGAATTCCTTCGCAATCTTTTGAAATTCAGGGGTGTCCATATCTTCTGGACTTTGAATTTTCGCAATCGCATCGCCATCCAAGCTATTGGCGGCGGTCGTCGCGGCGGTCAACACTTTGCTCCTCAATTCCGAGAATAAAATCTGGCGGGCCTCGGCATAAAACCAAGCGATCGCCAAAAAGGTGGAGCAAAAGGTCATCCCGATGAAAAAGAGGTAGAGCTTCGTCCGGTACTTCATAAACCGCAAATTACTATAGAAGCTAAAGACTGTCTAGAGGGTTTTTATGAATATTTGGATGTGATTTTAATATCTATGAGTTTAGACTTTTTCGAAAAAAATGGTGTTTAAATGAAAGTTGAAGCCTTAAGCAAAGAAATTTCTACCCTGCCTACGAAGGAAAAAGAGACGGTTTTTCAATCTTTTTCTCTACTGTTCCAAAAAATGCTCCTCTCATTTGTGGATTATATCAAAAAGAACCAGAAACCCGACTCTTCCACTGTATCTATGCCTGTCAGTGAAGCTCGACAAAGGTTTAAAGAAATTAAACTAAAAGTATCAGATTTGAAAGAAGATGAATCTAAAAGTAATCTCAATGAATTGCCCCACCGAATGATGGATGTTTTTTTTACCCAAGGTCCTTTAACACCGCAAGATAAATCAGAGGATGAGTCTGAAATTAAATTTCTTTCGCTCTCAAAGGAATATAAAATAGTGAAGGAGGTAATTTATGAGTGGGTGGTAATTAATGCACGTCATGCCTACCATAAGTTTGCCAATCAGTGTTTTGGAGCCGATGTCGTCAAGCAGATCAACCAGATCGAACAATTAAACAAAACCTTCTTAAAGAGTGCAGATAGCGACGATTTCCTAATGGTCAAGGCCTTTATTAACTATGAAAGATTCAAAGATTTCTCTGCAAAAACGCTAGGAACTGCCCTCTTAACAGCGTTAAGGAACAAGAATCGTCAAATCATCAATGCTCTTCTCGGCTGTCAAAGACGCGATGAAATGTTGGAAGCCGCTTTTACAATCGCGGAAAGCCGAGCATCAAACAAGGAAGGCCCAATCGCTCTGATTGGAGAAAACCGTCTTAAAAATTGAACTCTTTCAATTTGAGATATTTGTAGAAAGCAGTGTTTCCATTATAGACAGAGATGGCGAAGCCCTCTTTTCCATCTATCCATCCCGCTTTTAGAAAATAACTTCTGAAAAATGAGAAAAGCCCATGGCCGATCGCTTTTCCGAAAGAGGACTTCTTTTTCCCCGCATGTTGTTTGGCAAAAAGCGTTGAGTAGTGCTGCATCTTTGCTAAAAAATCGGCGGTCGAGCGGTAGGGAGTATGGAGAAGGGGAGACTTGAGAAAGACAACTTTTGACCCTGTTGTCTGGACGGACTCATGCACATCGGCATCGCCAAACTGCGTTTTCTTTCGGTTGTAGAGACGGACAACTCTTTCATTGCCCCATCCGCACCCACGGATCCGCTTTCCATTATAAAAGTTATGGCGCGGAATCGAATAGACGCAACCAGCATCTAGTTTTAAAGACCTCAGTTCATTGATGAGAGGGGGGGAGAGGATCTCATCGCTGTCGATCGCCAAAATCCAATCGCTGGAAGCGAAGCCGGCCGCCTCATTCCGAAGCCGCCCAAATCCAACGAAAGGCATCTGCTCGATCCTCACATTCCCGTACTTCTTAGCAATATCGAACGTCGAATCAACCGATCCATTATCTAAGAGGACGACCTCGGGAAAGAGCGAGAGGGAAGAGAGCGTAGCAGCGAGAGTCGCTTCCGAGTTTTTAGTGAGCATGCAGATAGAGAACATGCCTTAAGTTTACGAGGCGGTGACGTTAATCCGCAAGCTAGGAAGATCAGGCGGTTGAGCTTAGGGTCTGAGAAGTATAGGTAGTGGATGTATGTGAGAATTGCACGGAGGACACAGAGGCACAGAGACACAGAGAAAAAAAAGGAGATCATGCCGCGAGGCGCGGGAAATAGATAACGATCCTACCCAGGCAATTCGCTGCGCATCGCGGCGACCTCCTTTTTCTTCTTCTTCTCTGTGTCTCTGTGCCTCTGTGTCCTCCGTGCAATTTTCACACACATCTACTACATACCCTTCTCAGCTCTCAGGCTCAACCGCCCCACCTCCCTAACTCGTCCGCTCCACTCCACTCCACCTCTGCCCAAACGAAATTAGGAGAAATGAATCGCCAAAACGATTAAACTCGTCCTTTATTTCGAGGAACTTTTATGCGACATGCCCTGACCTATGATGATGTGGCCCTTGTGCCGCAGTTTAACAACATTCCGTCTCGTACCGAACCTTCTTTAGAGACTTGGTTGACGAAGAAGCTGAAGATGAGCATTCCGATTCTCGCGGCAAACATGGATACGGTCATCGGGGAGGATCTCGCAGAGGTATTGATAGGACAAGGTTCGATTCCCATTTTCCATAGATTTTCTCCGATGGAAGATCAGATGAAATGGGTTAAGAAATTTCCAGAAAAAATATTTATTTCCTGCGGAATTCAGAAGTTGGATGAGACGCGCAGGCTTCTCGATGCCGGAGCTCTCGGAGCGTGCATCGATGTGGCTCATGGCCATTCAGACCGGATGTTCCGCCATATTGAGGAATTGAAAAAAAACCACCCCGATAAAGAGATCATCGCAGGAAATGTCTGCACGGCGATGGCCTACCATGACTTAGTGAATGCAGGTGCGGATGCGGTTAAAGTTGGCGTGGGCCCGGGGGCTGCTTGCACGACCCGGATGGTGACCGGTTTCGGAATTCCTCAATTCACAGCGGTCCAAGATTGCGCGCGGATTGCGGAAAAACTGCGGGTTCCTTTGATCGCGGACGGGGGCATTCGGACGAGCCGGGATGTAGTTTTGGCTTTAGCGGCAGGAGCCAGCACAGTCATGATTGGAAAGCTTTTTGCGCTGACTGCCGAGTCAGCGGCCCCAAAACGGAAAACAGAGAAGCACTCTTCTGGATTGGAAGCGAAATTCCGGGGACAAGCATCGGCTGATTTTCAAAATGAATTTTACGGGGGACTCAAGGCGAAGACCGTAGCGGAAGGGATTGACTTTTGGGGGCCAGTGACCGGTTCTGCGGAAGAGCTGATCTCTCTTTTATTAGGCGGGATCCGGAGCGGGATGACCTATGGAGGGGCTCGTAACCTTAAAGAGTTGCAGCGCAAGGCCGAATTCGTCCAGGTCTCTTTCTCTTATATCCAGGAAAGCAAGCCCCGGCCCGATTAATGAGGTACGATTGATGGGAATGAAGATTTCGGAGATAATGGGGAATAGAGGCTCCATGGTTAAAGATTTCCTTTATAGCGATAAAAAGATCTATGATTCTGTCCACGGATTCATCCCTTTTGATGAATTCGAAAAAGAATTGATCGATTCGCTCCCTTTTCAGCGCCTCCACTACATCCACCAGTTGGGAATCGCCTATTTAGTTTATCCGGGGGCGACCCACACGCGGTTTGAACATTCTTTAGGGGTGATGGCCCTCGCTACGCTCATGTTCGAAAAGATCTGCAAATCGGTTCGGCCTGACGTCTTTCATTTTGTCCCAAGAAAAGGGTCCACCGATTATTTATATTGGCGCCGCGTTTTGCGAATGGCGGCCTTGTGCCATGATTTAGGCCATCTCCCTTTTTCTCATGTCGCTGAAAAAGAGCTTCTTGGATCGCTTGGCCACGAGCATTGGACGCTTAAAATCATCGAAAGTCCTTATTTGAAGCCCGTTTGGGATAAGCTCCGAAAAGCCCCTTCCTATTTGCAAGATGTGATCGACCGGGACATCGTGGAAGATATCAAGAAAATCTCCGTCGGCGAAGAAAAATGGAAAGAGATCACCGGAAAACCTTTTTCTCCCTGGGAACGGATTGTCTCCGAAGTGATCACAGGCGATTTTTTCGGAGCAGATCGGATCGATTACCTTTTACGCGATGCGAAAAGCACAGGCGTCGCCTACGGCCTTTTCGACTATCACCAACTCATCGAGATGCTCCGGATTTTGCCAAGCGTCGACAGAGGCGGGGACGAGCTGCAGCTTGGTATTGATGAAAATGGTCTTGAATCGTGCGAGGCGCTCCTTCTTGCACGCCATTTCATGCACCGGAGAATCTATCAATATTCATCGGTCAAGGCCTATAACTTTCATTTGCGAAGGTACATGAAGGCCAACTATTCAAAGAAAACTCTCGAAAATGTGGATGAATTTTTAAGCATCAGCGATACCGACGTGATTTCAGCCCTCAATAAAGCGGCCAAAGACCCAAAACTTCCCGGGCATGCCGATGCTCAATGCGTGATTTTCCGCCAGCACCGGTTCCGCGCAATTTCTTTGCCCGATTCACTGACTGAAAAGGATTTGAACGCTTTCAAAGCGAAAAACAAACTGAGCGATGCGGAAATTGACTGGGAGTTCCATAAAGCAGAGCCTCCTCTTGATCGCCTCTCCTTCCCTGTATCCAAGCGCCATGTAATCATCCAAAAAGCCCGCGATTGTTCAGACCTTCTCTTAAAGGTCCCTTCAAAAAAATCGAACTGGGTCTACGTCTCTCCTGAAAGAGACCTTGAGCTTGTGAATTTCCTCGAGGGCTGGTCGTCTTGAGTTCTCTCTTAAAATCTGAAATCGCAGGCTTTAGCCGCCCCGAAAAACTCTTTATTTTTTTTGCCATGCTCTGCGGGATGTCGATTGCTGCCGAATACGGGATCACGCGCCCTGCGAGCAATGCCCTTTTTTTGACGGCGTTTTCCTCAAAAGCCTATCCTTATGTCTGGCTGGCCACCGTCCCTTTAAATCTCTTAGTCATTTACTTGTACAATCGGTTTCTCCCGAAAATCGGCCCGCTCCGGATGCTGGGGTATCTCGCAGGAACTACCATCGCCATCAACAGCCTTTGCGGATTTCTCTTACCGATTTGGCCCAAACTCGTGTTTTTTCATTTTGCATGGAAAGACATCTACATCCTGATCATGTTCAAGCAGCTCTGGTCGATGATCCACAGCACCATTGCCGCCTCCCGCGCAAAAATCATCTACGGAGTTATTTTCGGCATGGGAACGGTCGGCTCTGTTTTAAGCAGTTTGATCCCGGGCTTTTTTGCAGTCCGGCTCGGCTCTGAACAGCTCTTCTTTTTCACCCTGCCCTTATATCTCGTGCTGATCCTCAGCTACTCTTTCGCCTTCAAGAGAAGCGGCCTTAAAACAGCCCGCTTCGAGGCTGAACTCACTCCGAATCCAAAGGCTAGCGAAGGGTTCTCCCTTATCAAACGCTCTCCCTTCTTGATCGCCGTTTTGCTTCTCGTTGTTTTCATGCAAATCTCGGTCGCCCTGGTGGAGTACCAATTCAATGCCCATCTTGAGTTAAACATTTTGCAAAAAGATCTCCGGACAGAGTATTGCGGGCGCCTGATCGGCCTCATGAATCTCTTGAGCGCTGTCTTCCAGTTCGTTGGAGGTTTTTTAATGGTCCATCTCTTAGGCATCCGTCGGAGCCATTTCTTCATCCCCGCAATGCTCTGTTTATCCGTTCTCTCTTCCTGGGCAATCCCGGGTTTTGCCGCCATGTCCCTTTGCTATGTTTTTGTAAAATCGGTCGATTTCTCCCTCTTCGGGATCATCCGGGAAATGCTTTACATCCCGCTTCAGCTCGATGAAAAATTCCGGGCCAAGGCGGTGATCGACGTGTTTGCTTACCGCACTTCCAAAGCGCTCGTTTCCCTTTGCATCTTGACCCTCCAAGTTGTCGCTGGAGCACAGATCCTCGCTTGGACAAGCGCCCTTTCCATTGCGATCTTCATCGCTTGGATGGCCATCGTCCTGATCATGTTCAAAAAATACCAGCCCAGAGAATTTGCTTGAGCTGCTCCTTGCTGTTCCTCTTCCTGTTGTTGACTGGAAACGGAAAATGAGAGATGTAGGATTTATGGCAAAAGAAGAGATGGTCCGTCCTCCAATCCGCGGGGCCCAAATCTTAAATCATCCTCTCTGGAACAAAGGCACTGCTTTTACTCAGGCTGAACGGGATGAATTGGGATTAAACGGCCTGCTGCCCAGCCATATTTCCTCGGTCGAAGAGCAGATCGAAAGGTCTTACAAAAATTTCAGCCGACGAAGAACTCCTCTCGGTAAGTACAATTTCTTGATTTCGATGCTCAGCCGCAATGAATTGCTCTTCTACCAATTCGTCACGCGCTACGCCTCTGAAATGCTCCCCTTTATCTACACGCCGACAGTAGGGGAGGCGGCCGTCCAATACAGTTCGATCTATTTCCATCAGCGCGGGCTCTATATTTCCTTTCCCTTGATGGATAAAATGGAAGAGATCCTTCAAAACAGCCCCTTGCAAGATGTCGAGGTCATCGTGGTTACGGATGGCGAACGGATTTTAGGGCTGGGAGACCAGGGGATTGGGGGAATGACCATCTCGGTAGGGAAATTATCGCTCTACACGCTGTTCGCGGGAATCCATCCTTCAAAGACTCTGCCGATTCTTTTGGATGTGGGAACGAACAATCAGGACCTTCTCAAAGACAAACTCTATTTGGGATGGCGCCATGCCCGGATTTCAGGAAAAGAATATGATCAGTTTATCGAACGTTTTGTAAAAGCGGTCAAGAAACGATACCCGAAAGTCCTTCTCCAGTGGGAAGATTTTGGAAGAGACAACGCGAGACGGCTGCTCGATCATTACAGGACGAAAATCCTCTCTTTCAATGACGATATCGAAGGGACGGGCGCTGTCACCCTTTCGGCTCTTTTAGCGGCGGCGAACGCTGCCAAACTAAAACTGAAAGATCAAAAAATCGCGATCCTCGGCGGAGGTTCCGCTGGAACGGGAATTGCCGATATGATTGTGAAAGAGCTCGTTGCTGAAGGGTTAAGTCAAGAGGCGGCAGAGCGCCAGATTTTCCTCATCGACGTAGATGGACTTCTTCATTTCAATAGCCCTCACATTTACGACTCCCAACGGCCCTACATCCAACCCAGGACAATGATTACAGATTGGGAAATTGCGAATTCCGATCACATTTCTCTACTAGATGTGGTGAAGAACGCCCATCCAACGGTTTTGATTGGGGTATCGGCGCAAGGCGGAGCTTTTACCAAAGAGATCATCGAAGAGATGATGAAATACACTTCCCGTCCGATTGTGTTCCCTCTCTCCAACCCCACATCGAAAGCGGAATGCACCCCTCAGGAGTTGATCGAATGGACGGACGGCAAGGCCATCATCGCCACAGGAAGCCCTTTTCAGCCCGTCCAATATAAGGGAAAGACCTATCATATCGGCCAGTGCAATAACGTTTATATTTTCCCTGGCGTAGGCCTCGGCGCGCTCGCCTCTCAAGCAAGCCATTTGACAGATTCGATTTTTCTGGAAGCGGCCAGAACCTTAGCCGCCGCATCGCCTGCTTTGAAAGATCCTACAGCCTCCCTCTTCCCGGCGATCGAACAGGTGAGGGGAGTGAGCCGGAAGGTCGCCCTCGCAGTTGCAAAGAAAGCCCGGGAAGAAAAACTTTCCACGCTCCCTCTTCAAGAAATCGAAGAGCGGATGGAGAACCTCTCCTGGGAACCTCAGTACCCTCTTTATAGGACGTAAATGAACTCTCTTCACCATCTTTTAAGCGCCCCTTTAGACATTGAACTCGTAGACATTGAACCCAAACCCGAATCGGCTCAAATGCATTTGTTCCCTATCAAGAGCGCCCAAGGGGCAATCCAAAAACTTCCTTTTTTTCATGGTTATTATCGCATTGACTCAAGTCAAGAACGCTACAAACGATACTGCGAATGCAGGGATCACGATCCCAGCCGTCACGCCAATTGTCAGGTGACGGTGTTCGAAGAAACAACACCTTACGAAGGGCCTCCAGAAAATAATCCGAAAGCCCTTTCTCAACTTATTGAAGAGATCGAACAAATGATCGATTCTTTAACTCTTTAATCGATGTCCTTGAAGAATCTCCAACGCCTTGTGGTAGTTCGGCTCTTGAGTGATTTCGGGGACGAGTTCGGCGTAAAGGACATGATCCTTTTCATCGAGGACGAGAACCGAGCGGGCGAGGATGCCGGCCAACGGCCCATCTTGAATGAGCACCCCATAGGCTTTGCCGAATTCTTTATCGCGCATCATGGATAAAGTCAGCACATTGTGGACGCCCTCATGTTCGCAGAATCTCTTCTGGGCAAAGGGAAGGTCAGCTGAAACGGTGAGGATCGCGATGTCTGGGTATTTTTTCCCGAATTCATTGAAATGCTTCGTCATCAAACTGCAAACTCCCGTATCGAGACTCGGGACTGTCGCGAGAATTTTCCTTTTGCCGCGAAACTCTTGGAGAGTGTGTTCATTGAGGTCTTTATCTACAAGGCGGAAGTCAGGTGCTTTTGTCTGAAGTGGGGGAAGGTGGCCTACTGTGTGAGCTGGTTTTCCTTTGAAAGTGATTTGCGCCATAAGAAAACTCCTGTTTTAAAGCGATCCCACAATACCCTGTAGCGAGGCTTTTAGAAAAACAAAAACGGAAATGCTGGGGAACTTTCCGGGTGAGAAGCATTTGAAAAAACGGACGGGTTAAAAATTGCGGCCTCAGGCCGATTTGTTTTTGTGTATCCAAAAGGTGGTTTTTACAAAGAAGGGAGAGCTCTTTAGGTTTAATGAAGAGGGGATAGACGTGCATGTTTTTCGGAGTGTTCCGGACGCACCATTCAACCCCCTTGATGATGACGAGATAACTCAAAGGGTTCCGATTAAAGGTGTGATAGAAGAAAAGACCGCCCGGTTTTAAAACGCGGCTGGCTTCAGAAATCAGTTGGTTGGGATGTTCGACGTGTTCCAAAACATCCATGGCGCAAACGGCATCGAAAGAGTGGTCGGAGTAGGGGAGGCGATAGGCGTTTGCCGTCCGGTAGTCGACCTTTCCTGTCCGATCGTATTTCTTAGCCACTTGAAGACTGCTCTCAGAGAGGTCGATGCCGGAAACTGTGTGTCCTTCCAGCGCTAAAGCATTCGCTAAAAGCCCCGCTCCGCAGCCCACGTCGAGGACATGTCCTAAATGGGTAAGCCGTTCTTTCAGTTCCTTGATAATCCAGGGAGTCCGTACCGCATTTTCGGCCCGAAGCAAAGCTACCGGGTGGTCGTATGCGGTGTACCAATGATCTGCCAAGTCTTCGTAAAACGCGTTATTGATGGTCATTTGAGTAGAACACCGGTTTGTCTTTCCATAGGAAATTCCAAAAGACGATTTGGTAAAGGAGAAACAAGGTCATCAATCCGAATTGGACCTTTAAAAAAAGATGGAGCGGTTCTTTTTCATTCAACCAGTCGGAGATCCAAGAGGCTGTCTCCACGCCCTGGATGACAGGCCAGATGAATCCTGCTGCAGCGAGGGTGATCGGATGGAGAATGAAAAGGACAGCATGAAGCCAATTTTCTGAAGCAGGGCAGTGGTGTTTATGGACGAATTCATCCTTTGTCACCAAAAACGAGGAAAAAAGAGCAAGTCCAATATAGAGATAGAGAGCGGAGGCGGAAAAAGGGACAAATAAGACATAGCCCATGCAGACGAGCACGCTTAAAGTATCGAGAGGATGGCCGATCCGCTCCCACCGAGGAAGCCCTCGGCGGATATGGAAGTAGCCTTCATCGACCGCAATTGCCGCGGCTTGGAGCGCAAAGGGGAGAAGGCCTAAGATCCACATCGTTTTTCCATGATCGATCCGGCAATGCTTAAACCCGGTCCAAAAGCCAAACTGATCACTAATTGAGGAGTCGAAGGTTGATTCAGCACCGCTTCCCAAATGTGGGGAAGGGTTGCCGAAGACATATTGCCGCATTCTTTTAATATTTGGAAACTGAACCCAAGCTGCTCTGAAGAGAGATGGAGCAATTCTTGAATGTGAAGAAGGATTTTGGGCCCTCCGGGATGAACTGCGAAAAGCGCTTGATTTTGGATTTCATCGAACTCCAATCCTGCTTTTTCCGATAATCGATCGAGAAAACCCTTCAAATTGCGGGCAATGAGAACGGGGACCTCTTTAGATAGATACATCTGATTTCCCCACGCAGCCACGCTCCAGGTCATCGCCTCTCTTGAATCCGGGACGATCATTTCGTGATGGCCGAGCAGCTTAAAATGAGGACGGTCCGTTTTTTTGAAGAGGGAATATTTGATGAACCCATCGGCGAAAAGGCTTTGAGAGACAAGCTGGTCCAATTGGTGCAAAGACGGATTGTTGTGCAGCGAGCAGATTTCCGTATGCACGATGTCGGCCCGTTTTTTTTCTGAGGAAGAATTTAAAAATCCCACCGCCATCCGAATCGCCGGGAACGCTCCATAGCACCCCATATGATAAGCGTGAGTCACAGTTGTCTGGTGGGTCCAGCCTCGCTTAGAGGCCGTTTTTTGCGCGCCGCTCGGCGAGACATATCCTGTGCAGCTCACGTGGATCAAATCGTCTGGAGGCGGAGATTTCTCGGGATAGTATTCTTCAAAAATCCGGTCCACATGAGTCTCAAAAACTTTTGAGCGGACAGAGAGATCTTTTCCAGAGGCAGATTCATTTAAACGGTAAATCTCCATTTTGTCCCAATCGCGATGGAGATAATCGGCAAGCACATGCCCCCTTTTTTCAATCCGGTCCGGTTTGCATCCCACTTGCCAGAGCCTCTCTTTAAGAGTCTGGCTGAACCTTGCGGCATCGCTCTCTTTCATTCCCTTGGTCAACTCAGATTTCGTGTGCGCATCAACCATCCATTCAAGGGTTTCTGCTTGAGAAGTTTCAAAGGTAGGACGGATCGATTTAAAATCGGCGAGTAGCATAAATTACGTGCATAAACCGATTCGATTTAAGTAGCAAACCAAAAATCGGATTTCCACAAAAATTGCCAATTCGCTATGCCGTAATTTATGAGAAGATTGTTTTGGATTGCTTTCCTTTTAGGCGGCTATTTTTGGATCGTGACTTCCGGCAATGACCAGGCGGTTCTCGAAAAAGGCAAAAAAATCTATGAGACCGTGATCGCTTGGTTCGATGACGCCGATATCGATTATCAGCTCAAAAAGGGCAAATCCCAAAAACGGCATCGTCGTTGGGATTAATCGGAATATACTCAAACTCATTTTGGCATAATACATAAAATTTAAGTACTTAAACTATAAAAGTTGAAATCTATTCGATAAACTTTTACAATCGGAGATGTTTAAAGATTTTTTAGATTATGAAATTAAATCCGACTGAATGGACTCGCGCCCAAGAACTTCTGCTGCGGCTTATAGATGTTCTCAAACCTCTTGAGAGCAAGCAAAATCCTCTTGCAGGAGCTCCAAGGCTGTTTTTTCCCTTCTCTCATTCATCCCTTTTTAATGAAGGGGGGCCCGTTCGTTTCTACGCTCATCTTTTAACCGATTTAACGGATGCGAAAAAAGAGGTTGAAGATTGGATTGGAAAACTTCCCGTCTATTCAACCAAAACCTTAAATAAGACGGCGCAGGAAAAACAGGAGGAACCTATCTCAGCAACTCCACCGCCCAACCTTTCTCACGCCATCCCTGAAAAGCGCCTCCCCATTTCTTTACTCTCTTTAAATACGAATCGGAAACAACCCGTTTCTCCTGTTGAGACCCATGCGCAAAAACTCATAGAACAGGTGAGGGGCGCTATTTTATCCCTCTCTACTTCTTCTTATCTTTTTGATCCGAAAGCGGAACCGCTTTGCGATGCTCTGAAGCGGCTCAAACCATTGATCGAACAACTCATCGATGCGGTTTCCCAAGAAGGGATTTTGCCAGCGGTAGAGGGGACTCTCGCGCCTTCTCGTTTTAAAACCAAATCCTTCGAAAGGGAAATCCTACTCAAGGAACTGGTTTCTTTTCCGAGGGAAAACTTCAAAAACCGTCCTCTCAGCGCTTCTCCCAGTTCGGAAGATCGACAAACAGAAAGAAAAGAAAAAGTCTTAAATCTCCCGAGAGAATCTTTGCCAAAAATGAAAGGAACCGCTCTTGCTTCCGGCGCTTCCGACTCGGCCTTAAGTCCTTCTAAAGAAAGCGTTCCTAAGACGGTAGAAACCGTCATTCAAAACAAACCAACCGAGCGGACATCTATCCCTTCCGCCCCTTATCTATCTTCAACGCCATTGTCCTTTTCTCCTCGAAAACCGAAGAAAAAGCGCAAAGGCTTTTGGTTCCGAGAAGACGAAACATCCCCCGAACGGGACAATTCTTGACATCCGTCCTTTTTTAAAGTATTCCCCAGTTTATACGAATGGATAGGTTCATGAAACGCCGCTGGATTTTGCCATTGATCGCCTTGTGTTTAGGAGGATGTATTGCAAACGACAGTTTGTACACGATGTCCAGCTCTGAAAACAATGCATACAATCTCTGGAGGATCTCTAAGGGGATGAGCGAGTGCGATGTCATTCGGATTATGCACAAGCCGTTTGATTATGAGACTTTTGCGTTTGATGACGATATTTACGACGTCTGGTTTTATATTACAAGGGTCACTGGCCTGGGCCAGACCCGCATGGTGGCTCAAAATTTAACCCCTTTAACCTTCAAAAATGGCGTTTTAGTCGACGTCGGTTACGTTTACTATAACTTCCTCCTTAAAGAGGAACAGTTGCGCGAAAAAGCCGCTGCGGCTCCCCCTGCAAAACCCGTGGAAGCGCCAGACAAATATGAGGATATTGAGTTAGAAAAAACCCTGGAAACAGCACCCCGAAACGGGTCTGTTCCTACCCAACCAAGTCCTCGGCCCAAAGGAATTCCAAGCTCCCCAACACCGGTAAATCCCGCACCCAAAACACTACCCGCACCCGCTAAACCCTCCATTCCTCCGAAACCAAAAACCCCTCAGCCGTCAAATCCCCAGTCAGATCAAGGAACCGTTCCTCAGAACCAATTGCCAGGAAGAGCCCCCACTCCGCCGCCTCAACCGAACCCACCTAAAAAGAACAATCCCATTTCGATGTGCTCGAGGATTAAAAGCACAGCCTCACGTCCGGAAAATGAAGCGGATTCAGAGGAGAGAAGTCATCCCGATGAAAACAAAGGTTCCGGGCCAAAATGGGATTCAGAAGACGATCGGATGCAGGAAGAAGAATCCGAACAAAATTTTGATTATTGGTAATTGAGAGTTTCCTCTAAAATCCTCTCATGATTTTATTCGAAGTAGGAAAAAGAACCGTTCCTTTTATAGCGGGGATTGGATACCGCAAGTTAGCGAATCATTTTTTTTCGAAAAAAATTTCCTATCTGATCCTACAGCCTGTCTAAAAATTGCCTCCCTCATCTCTCAATTTATGGGAAAGCTTTGCTCCTTCACAAACCACTTAAGCGGAGAAAACTTTTTCTCTGCCGTTGTCATTATTTCTCCTTTGATGGAGGAGATTTTGACAGGGGAGTTGTTCGAAAAATGGGTGGGGAGAAAAATCACCCGGTTGGTTTCCTCCAATCCAATTGACATTCGAATTGGAGGCGCAGTTCTTTCGGCTTTCTGCTTTTTATCGGTTCACGTTTTCAGCGATTTAACGTTTTTAAAGGACTGCTCATCGTTTGAAAAGAGAATGCAAGATGTTTTCGTTTTTGGTCTGGTCACTTCAGCGATCCGGAATCTCTCAGGCAGCTCCCTGAATTCCTATTTATTCCACGCCGGCAATAACTTTTTAGGGGGACTTGCCCTGCATCGATTGAATTATCAATTAAGGTGTACTAGAGCCTATTGAACGTCTGATAATACATCTTATGTTAAATTAGGGGGGATCGATATTTATATTTCTTAGAAATTTCCTCAACCAAAGCGCGGACTCCTAACTTTTCTTCCTTTCTCTCCTTGGGCTCAGAAGCTAAGAGAAAAGTTTTAATCCCATTTTCTATTTTCAGTTCCGGAGCAAAGATGCGAAATTGCGGCTGGTCAGAACAACTAGTGAATTTATCAGAAACCCCTTCCTGGCAGGATTCCAAAATATCGATGTCAGGAGTTGCTTTTTGGAGTAAAGATTCCCTGTAGCAGCAGCAGCGGTGCCCGCGCGGATGGGCTCGATATTGAACTTTTGGACTCATTTCCTTTGGAATGCATAAGACAAAAATATTGCCCATTAAACAATTTCCACCCGTTTTTCTGATTTCTTTTGAATATTCTTCTAAATCGTCCTGAATCATATCGGGATATAAAGATTGAAGAATCTTTTTGCAACTATCTTTGATTAAATCAACAGAATTGCTTGCATTTGAATTTGAAGATAAATAATAAATCGCAGACTCTCTCGTCTCATTATGATATAAAAATCCGTCAGCCGATATTAATTCTTCGCGAAACTCAGAATCGATCGCACCATTTATTTTAAAAAATTGCTCAATTCCTTTCGTAGCTTTCGATGGAGTTCTTAGAAATTTAAATTGGGGGAATTTTTTCTGGGGCTCATTTAATTTTATCGCTTCTTTTATTAAATCGGGACAAACCAGCCATTTGGAACTTTCGGCATGGGTAAAAACATGATGAGTTTTGCCGTAGATCTTTTGGATTCCAACTGCACGAGCCAGCATTACGAGCACTTCAGTTTTATGACCTGCCACAGCAGATTTAATTTTGGATTCAATTTCAGGCGTAAGGATTCCTGCCGCTCTGAGGCGAGAAAGTTCCCTTTCCGGATTTTCCATATCCGCCTTTCGAATCATTTTTATTAATACTTCCTTCGACCCTTCCTTCGACAATCCTCCTTTTACATTTTTAGAAAGATTATCTAAGGCTGTACCTATTCTTGAACCTGTTAAACTGGAACCAAAGAAACGCTTAAACGCCCCCCCTTTTGTCATTTGTCCAACATATTGCCGAACCTTATTCAGTCGATCTAAAAAGGGAACGAGATCTTTCGCTTCAACCTCTGAAAAATCGACCTGTTCCAAATCTAAAAGAAACGTCGATGCTTCTTGAACTTCTTTATTTTGAGTCCTGCTTCCTTTTCGATCTACCGGCAAATTTTTCAATCGATCTTCAAAGATATTAAAATGCCCCATCATTTCATAAGCTGAAACGCTCATAATGACCATCTATTTTTTGCTAAGATTATATATAATTAATATTAAAATTTCAACAAAATAATATCAGGTTTGCAGAGGGCATGTTTTCTTATAAGTGCCTGTAGATAAATGAGATTGGTTTTTTTAAAATTTTTATTTCATTGCTCGAGAAGATCCTTGAAGCGTTTCTTGTAAAGTCAGGTCATGAATATCTTTTAAAGAAAGGTCTGTTTCCTGTTTTAAAAAATCAATAATCTCCCACCTCTTTCTTGGTTTGTTATACAGGCAAGATGCAAGGCAGTGGATTTCTTCTTGCTCCTGTGATTTTCGGGAGAAATCGCCTTCAAGATTTTACCGTCTTCATCCACAGCCTCTGCGCAAGCTCGATCGGTGCGCATTAAACAATCTTGCATGAGTATAAGGTCGCCTTGCGCCGCAGCATATAAAAACTGACTATTAATGGAAGACATTTTCCCTCTCTTCTTTATAAGTATTTGTGGATGAGGGAGATTAATTTTTTTCCGAATAAATGAAGGCTTAAGCCAGACACAATCAACAGAAAAGCCCCAACTTTCCATTCTTGGAGAGGCTCCCCAAGGAGTAGAATCGAAGAACTCATCCCAAATACCGGAACCAAAAGGGCAAAGGGAGCTATGGAAGATAAGGGATGGTGATGGATCAACCAACTCCAGAGGCCGAAACCAATCATCGTCGAAGCGTAGGAAATATAGGCCAAAGCTCCCACAGAGGTCCAAGAAATGTGAGTTAGAGCCATTCCAATAGCCTTAGGTCCTTCAAAAATCAGAGAAGCTGTTAAAATCAAGGGCCAAGCCACAAGGCTTCCCCAAGAGACAAGAGCGACCATATTAACGTTTCCGATCTTCTTTGAGATTGCATTCCCCACTCCCCAAGATGCGGCCCCCATCAAGATCAGGAAAAAACCCCCCAAAGACAATCCTCCGCCGACTTTCGCACCTGCCAAAACAATCCCCGAAAAGGCGATGCAGGCTCCTAAAATCTGAATGAGATGGAGTTTTTCTTTAAAAATTACAACAGCAAAGAAAAGCGTGAAAAATACCTGTGTCTGAAACAATAAAGAAGCAAGTCCTGGCGCAACTCCAAAACTGATCCCTAAAAAGAGAAGCGAAAAAGCGATCGCGAACATGAAAGTGCCATAGAGAGCGATCCATTTAAAAGAAACGTTGGGCCTTTTGAGAAAGAAAACCCAAGGAATGCATGCGAGAAAATAGCGGGCCGCGTTAAAAAACAAAGGCGGCAGGTCGCGGAGCCCAATTTTAATGACAGCAAAGTTCACCCCCCAGATAGCAACGACCAAAAGAGCAAAAAGAATGTGAAGGGGTGTCATGGATGCTTTTCAAAGGAAAAGAGTATCTCAAATCTTTTTGTTAAGGACAAGAGGAGCTTCGTTTACGAAACTGAGCAGGATTCACCTGTGTTGTAAACCACCAGTGCGTGCTTTGAAGTTGATCAGCCAAGAGAGTGGAGAGAGAACTAAACATGGGTCTAAAGATATGAATTTTGCCTCTTTCGGCATGCGGATAAAGACTTAAGCCTTTTAGAGGACTCCCTCTTAACTCATGAATTGATTGAAATTTTTTTATGCAACCTACTAGCTGATCTATGAGCTCTTGATAACCTATCTTTCTTTTCTTTGCGTCGTCGATTAGCTTGTATAAACGCTCCTTAAGTTGAAAGTCTGCTTCCAGCTCTTCATTCAATACAGGCATGAAGACGACATAATCTTCCCGTTTAAAAGGCAAAGGGATTTTCGCCCATTCGCGGGCTTTTTCCAGGCGATTTGCGACCCGTTGAATTAAAGGACTTGCATAAGTAGTGATTTCAGAACTGCTAGGAATGCAGCGATAGACCTGGGCAAAATTGTCTAGCAATTCCCTAACTCTCCTAGAAAAAACACTCATCGGAGTTTTTCCAGCCGTTAAATCAATTGCGATTTGGTCGAGTTTATTTTGGATTTTATAGGCTGGAAGTTCATTGACCATAGAACCTCTTTGAGTCTGGTAAATTGAAAAGAAGGCTGCCGCAAGTTAATGCTCCATCAGCTTTGATCAGTTCCGATAGATTGATGGAAAATAGATCGACTTTCTTTCGATCACAAAGATCTTGCAAGATCTTCTCGCTTTTGGGAAAACCTCTTTGAACGACAAGGTTCGAGCCGATTTTCAAAACATTCGAGGAGACGGAATCTGGGACATAGACGAAGTTGTAGCATTCCCCTATCTCCTGCTCAATTTTTTCCTGGAGACTCCTCCCTCCTGGGCTGTCAGCAATCACTAAAGTTTCCTGATCGAAGCGAGTGAGGAGAGATTTCAAGTGAAGCCCTTCTGTGACCGGGACTCCAATCACGTCAACTTTTCCTTGGAAGATCTCTTTCAGTTGGTTGAGGGCCATTTCATTCGTCCAGCTGGAAAGTCCCGCAAAGAGATGCTTCCCCGTGTAGAGGATGTCCCCTCCGTCCAAAGTTCCGGGAGATTCGATTCTTATCAAATTTTTCATGCCGAGCTTTTCTAAGGCGAGAATAACAGGTTCTTCCTCTCCCCTTCTTTCCAGGGCTCCCATTCGGCTGATGATCACGGTATCTCCGACAATGATTGCCGTATCTTCAATAAAATTGCAGTCGGGATGGTTTTCATCCGCATTGATTCGGATAACGTTCGGAATGAGCATTTTTAATAAATCGATGTAAGTTTCATGCTGCTGTTTTGCCAACTTGAGATCGATAGGAATTGGGGGTGGGTTTAATTTCAAACTCTCCTCAAACGAATCTGCGAGATCCCGGACCAAGGCATAGGTCGTTGTCGGTTCCGATGCAAAAACATTGATCGCGGCAAAAAAACCGGCAAAAAAGCAAAGAATCGATTTTTTCATCTTTTTAATCCTTTGGGATCCGTTGCAGTTGGAGCAGCGCAAAGGCTAAAAAAGGATCCCTGAGCGGTATTTTTCCGTGAGAGGCTGTTTCTAAGTATCCGCGTTGAAACCCGATTTCGAGCTCTTCTCGTGTGTAGGCGATGATTTCGGCAATCGCTTCCGAGTCCTCTCCTAGTTCTTCAAGACCCCTCCCCTCCCCTTTCTCCCCTACCCAACCAGCATAGACCGGGACAACCGATCCAAGAGCTCCTGTATCAGGGGTCAAATGGCCGATGAAGCGGAGTTTTTGGACGGCAAGACCGGTCTCTTCCAGCAATTCCCTACGGGCAGCCTCTGCAGGGCTCTCCCCTTCCAGTCGTCCTCCTCGAGGCAGCTCGAATTCCCAGGAGCGAGTCGCGTGGCGGAAATTGAGGTTAAGGGCGATTCGGCCATCGGGAAGCAGAGGGACAACAACAACTCCCGCAGGTCCTGTCAGAGCGCTTTTCCAAATCAACCGATCGTAGGTCCCCGAGGCTCCTTTGGGGAATAAAACAGGGTCTCGAAGCCAAATCCAATAGGCGTCTTCGGCAACCACTCCCGTGCGGGCCCACTCTCGAGCCATTTCTTCGGGAATCCCTTTTTTCATCCAACGTTGGACTTGAGCCTGTTCGATCGCCTCAATCTGAGCAGGATCGCGGACGATTTCGATTTCTCCCCGCTGATGGCTTCCGGCGGGTTCGTTTTTTAAATAGGTTTCGAGCGAAGAATTTGCGAGAAAGGCCGAAGCCAGAAAGAACAGGGTTAACATAGGCGCCCTTTTATTTTTTTCGGAAAATTTTCTTTGAAAATCAAATATTTAGCAAGAGCCGTTTTTAATATTTGATTCCCTTTTTATAGACCGGAAAGATATCCTTTAAAGGGATTCAAAGAGGACGCTATGCGGATTATCCATTCATTAGGCCATGTCGTTGGAGGAACTTTATTGATCGCTGGAACGACGATTGGCGTTGGAATGCTTGCCCTTCCTGTAGCTACAGGCCCCGCCGGTTTTTTTCCCTCTCTTTTTATTTATCTTATCTGCTGGGCTTTTATGCTTTGCACCGGTCTTCTCCTCGTTGAAGTGAGTCTTTGGATGCCCAAGGACACAAGTTTCATCTCGATGGCAGATAAAATGCTGGGACCTGCGGGACGCGCCGTTTTCTGGATCGTTTATCTTTTCCTATTTGTTACCGTAATGATCGCCCATGCGGCTGGAGGCGGGGCTGTATTAAATGATATTACGGGATGGGATCTCCCCTCTTGGGCTGCCGTTGTCCTCTATTCAGCTATCTTTGCCCCTGTTGTTTATCTGGGAGCTCAGTCTGTCGATCGCCTGAACCTGATCTTGATCAGCGGCGTGGTGATCTGTTATTTAGCATTTATCGGTGTGTCTTATAGCCATGTCGACATCTCCCTCCTCCATTTTTCCAATTGGGGAAAAGCATGGATCGCGCTGCCGATCCTTTTTACAGCCTTTACTTATCAGGTGATCATCCCAACCCTGATGACTTATATGGAAAGGAATGTAAAAAAGATCCGGATCGCGATCATTCTCGGATCTTCTATTCCTTTGACCATTTATCTAATTTGGGAATTTTTAATTCTCGGAATCGTCCCGATCGAAGGTCCTGGCGGGTTGATCGAAGCTGGCGCTCAAGGGCAAAATGCGGTAGGCCCCTTGAAACAGTTCGTCCAAAGCCCTTGGGTATTCCAAATTGGAAAGTACTTTGCCTTTTTTGCCCTGACGACTTCATTTATTCCCCTCGGCCTGTCTTTCTTTGATTTTCTGGCCGATGGATTGAAGTGGAAAAAGAAGGGGATCCGCCGAGTCATCCTTTGTCTTGGCGTATTCGGGATTCCCATGTTGATCGCTTTAATTTATCCTCAGATTTTTCTTGTCGCCCTTGGATATGCAGGAGGCATTAGCTGCGCTCTTCTCTTTGGGCTGATGCCGCCCGTAATGGCGTGGGTCGGGCGTTATATCAAGCGCTACCCAGCAGGAAGCCGCCAATTGGGCGGCGGCAAGCCGCTGTTGATCGCGCTGATGGCCTTCGCCCTGCTGATCCTCGCAGGAGAAATCTTCCAGCAGATTATTTGATCTCGGAATTGAAACTTAAGCCTGAAATCCGGGTTTTTGTCTTCCTTTCGCGATTCACAACAGGTCTCTTAATTATTTTTGGCGCTGCTGCTCTTTCCACTTCTTCAGTTGATTTTTCTTTGGGTGGAAAAATAGATAAATTTCTGAATATATGCGCGCGTAGTTTCAAAAACTCTTCTGAGGGCGCAGGACGTTTTTTTACCGCTTTTTTAGCGGCAGGAATAAGTTCTTTGGATTCAACTTTTTCTGCGGATTGCGGCAAGGTCAAGTCATAAACAGGAAGCGGATTTGATTTTGACGTCTCTTCAACAGCAACAGAAAGTTCCTCTTGAGCCACTACAATCGTTTTTTGAGGAGCTTCTTCAGTTAGAAGAGGTCTTTTCTCTTCTCTGGTCTCTTCTCTGGTTCCTCCCGTTGGCTGATGCAGGGAATCTGTTTCTGGAGGCAATACGGGAAGGTTGCGCTCAGAGTCGATTCGCTGGTAGTTAACAGGCGAAGGAGGCGGGGTTTTCCCTTCATTGCTAATCGATTCATGGAACTCTTCAACTTTTGGTTCTGGGAGAGAAGTTTTTTCAACCTGAGGATTTGAAAATTTCGGACGGAAAAATTTGCCTAAAAGAAGGGAAATTCCAACGGCTGCGGTCGGTATATAAAAAAGAGGGTCGGTTGCTATAGCGAGTGTTTCTTGCGGGTTCAATACAGAAGCTGTTGCAATAACTGCTGTTGCTGTAACGGTTTTCAGGATGTTGACAGTTCTTTGGGAAAATGAAAACAACGGGGGCTTTACTGCTTTTTTAGCGTCATTTAAAATTTTGGTGTATTGAGCGAATTTTTCTTGATCGTCCAAGGAAAGGAGTTTTACATTTTTTTCCTTCAGGGAAGCTTCGCCCGACTTAATAAATTTGTCGGCTAGTTTTAATTTTGAAGAATTTGGATTTTTTTTGATTTCTTGAGTGATTTTCTCAAGAGATTGAAAAAATGAACCTTTTGACAATTGTAAATCTACTGACATATTACCACCAAAATTAATAAGTTTTATCAAAGTATTTTACTACAAAACTTAATAAAAAACAAATAAATAATAATTTTATTAATAAGAATTAGCTTAAGACCGTCTTGAATTAAAATATTTATTAAATAGTCTTGATGTTGCCTGTGCGGCATAGATTGCGAAGGGGGTGCATAAGAGCAGCGGGGCCCCGACTTCAGCGCCTACAAATTGATCAAAACGCGAGACCCCCTCTTCGCAAAGATAAGTAGTAGCCATCGCTAAGGTTTGTAAAGCTAGCCACCAGAGCTGAAAAAAGGGTACGCCCGGGATATCGCTAGCAAGGGGAAGAATCGCTTCAAAGGCTTGCCTTGATTCTTGAGGAGACAGAAGAACTGCTGCGCTCGCCATGCTGACAAGAGTCAGAGTCTGGAACTTATGACGGCTAAAGAAAGAGGGGGAAAGGGCACTTCGGGCCTCTTTCGAAAGGAGGGTCCACTTCTTCTTGGATAACTCAGGCGCTGTTTTAAAATGTTCATTACCCGCTTTAATCAGGGTTGACAAACAGGCCTTGTATTTATCCAAGCTTTCGGGTGGCTCTCCCTGCTTGTCCTTTATATGACAAGTAAGACGATGCACCGTGTTTAAAAAATCATCTTTACTGAAATGTCTTTCTTGAATTGTCATACTTTTTAAAACTATTGAATAGTTATAAAATTATAACAAAAATACGTAATAAAATTAAATGTAAAGAAATTTTATTACGAGACTATTTCTTTAGAAAAAAGTGGTTGATCGCCGCTAAACTAACTCCGATAACGATAGCGCCTCCCGCTGCTAAAGAGAGAGGATTGAGATCCAGTTCGTAGCCCATAGACCGTAATGACTGAAGGTCATTAAAAGATTGAGCGATCGAATGCCATTCTCGAACGGCCGTTTCATTTACTTTATCCCAGGTGATATTAGGAAAAGGAACTCCCTGGCTCTCGGCTAAATGAACCACCTGTTTTTGGACGAATTGATTGAGATAGAGATAAGCGCTGGTTGCAACCATCGCTGTAGGAATCAAAAGCGGTCCTTCAAGAGCTTTTTCTATCCGAGCAAAATTACCGAGTTTTCTTAGAGAGTCAAATGACATAATTTAAGTTCCGCTATCTTTTTTAGAAGGTTGAAAACAGGTGAGATTCAGAACTGAGAGAGATACCCCCGCTGCCAAGGCTACGCCAAGCGCCACGGGAACGACATCGTATCCGAACATTGTCATGGAATTTATTTCATGGAAAGAATGAATCGCCGGAGTGAAAAAATGAACGAGACTTTTTGCAAAAGGCATTGTGGCTACTTCCATCCATTCCGTTCTAGAAATAAGGGCCGATTTTAAATTTTGCGAGGAGAAAGTGTCTCTGGCCACATAACCGATCGTTGCCATTAATCCCAAAATCCCTAGAGGTAAAAGATGGCGGCTGGGGAGCGAGACGGGACCTGCTTTCGCAAGTTTGATTTGCCGGTCGAGGCGATCGAATCCAGCCCTGTCATCGCTTGCAAGAGGGAGAATGACTGTTTCATAAAGAGGAATTACATCTCTAACAAACTCTTGGTATTTTTTTGGATTGTATTTAACTGCATCATACTTTGATTTTAGAGAATCTGAAATTGTATTTATAGATACAGATACTGTCATAAAACTCCAATCTTGCAACGAATTATAATAATTCAAAAGATAAAATAAAAGATTTTAATTTAAAAAAATGATTGATGAGAACGGAACAAAAAAACCCCGGAAAAAGATCCTTCCGGGGCGGCTTAAATTAGGACTAGGGCGCCAGAGCAGGAGCAACTGGATCTGGCTGTGGTTGCGGAGCGGGGGCATTATTGAGCGCAAGATTGACTACGATCCCATTGCCTCCCTGAACGTTCGCCTGAACACCAGGAGGGTTTGCCTGAGGGGCAGCTAAAGCTGCTTGCCTGCGCGCTTTCACGCATCTATAAATCCCATAGGTAAGAAGGCCAGTACCGATTGCAACTCCTGCTGCAAGAGGGACGCGGGCATCTACGAGAGTGATTTGTCCTGCCTCGTTCCATTTGCTGGCGACCCAAGAAATGGCGTCATTGGTTTTTTCCGATACTTGGTTTGCCACAAAAGAGACGGCTTCGTTGCCTTTAGAGACGGCTTCATTGCCTTTTAAGAGGCCGTAATCAAAGCAGCTCTTGCCGAAATCTTTGATTCCCGACATAGCTCTCTGTCCGTTCTCAGATGTCCAAGAAAGTGTATCGCAATAGGTATTCACGAATGGCGATGTTTCAGGGATTGGGGAAGGTGTTGAAGGGGTCTGGAGTATTGTTTGGAATCTTTCTGGAATTGATGATTTTACTGCTTTTACGCAAGTAGGGCCGAATTTATAAAGAGATCCAATCCCTACTGCTAGAGCACCGACCCCTAGATACCTTACCCTTCTCCAAAAAGTTTGATTTCTTTGCTGAAGTTCCCGTTGTCTTTGCTGTGCTTCTAAATTTGCTTGTTCTTGTTTTTTTTGATTCAGGTTATGAGTGGCGTTTTGTAAACCTCCACCTACTGCAGCAAGTCGAGTTTGGATTTGTGCATTGAAATTCTGGATGTGCTGAGCAAGTATGGCGCTTCGTTGTTCTAATGCAGTAAAATCGTGATTTGGATCGTTAATGCCACCAACTTCTGCGCTAAAGGCTGCGATATCTTGCGTTAAGTTTTCAACGGCTGCAAGCACACTTGCTTGCGCGGCTTGCATTGCAAGCAGAGATTCATTTCTTACTACTATTGGATTTACTTGACCGGCCATTTTTATTTCTCCGTATTTTATTTTTTTGATATTATTTTAACTATTTTTTACAAATAATTCAATTGTTAAATATGTTTTATTATCAATTAAATAGTAAGACATTAAATTAAAAAATTGGGTATAGCAACGACCGATCTAAAATCGCAAGCGAGCGTGTAAAGAAAATTTTAGATTGTTCTTTTATAAAGAGCTGCCAAAACGGCTCCAGCAATGATCGAGATCGAACTAAGAGTCAGAAGGCTATACCCATAAAGAAAGGGTTCGTTGGAGTCCTTAAAGAACTCTAGACCAGGGGCGAAGGTCTCTTCCCACTGTCCTGGAGATGCGGAAGGAGATGAAGGAGCTGTGTTTCTCATTAAGGAAAGAAGGGCGAAGAAGCTGAGTGCTCCGGCGGTCCTTTTTAGATTCTTTGAGGTTAAATGAGCAGCAATAGCGGCCATGGATTCAGCCGAGTGCTCACAAAAATCCTCTGTTTTTCGCAACTGTCTTGCTGTTGTTTCCGCAATTGCGTCGAGACAGTTTTTGGGCGCTTTTGAAAGATAATCCTTCATGGTGGCACAACGGCCGACGAGTGAGTTTTCGGGAATAGGAATTGCGAGAAAGTCGCCGTCTGCCTGGGTGTATTTATCGTATACTGCCCTATCCAAAAAAAACTGTTTCTCTGAAAGGTTTTTCAGTTTTTCTACAACGGTTTTTAAACAAACATGTTGGAATTTCAACTGGATCCAGTTACAGCTTTTTACGGAGTTTGGATTTTTAGCTTGTTCGGAGATTTGTTCTGAGTAACTGATGATTTCCTTTTCGAATTCTTGTTTAGCTGATCTAAAGGCAGATTCGACCTGATCTTTTTGGTAATTCGATTCGAAAGGCGTGTTTTTGCCGCGATCGACGCCCAGGCTCAACGCTTCAAATCGATATCCCAAGACGAGAAAAGGAGGCCAGAAGCGAGTTGCCTTTTTTCCCGAGGCGTTTTGAATCTCCTGAGCAAATGAAATGAGCTCATTTGACTTCTCTTTATCGTAAGCGCGCTCTGTCAGCTTTAAGTCGTACATAAAATTCCTCGGGCTTGAGAATCGCCGGATAGAGTATCATGGGTTTTATTTTTCAGGAACCATTCATGGCAAAAGACAAAGATGCAATCTTAAAATTCGCCCGCGCAAAGGGAGACACCCTTGAAAATTTGGAGGCGATCAAAACCAGTCTCGTCCGGTGCATAGAGGAAGGGATGATTGACGAGGATGACGCTTATTACAATGAACTTTTAGGGTTGATCGACGACGCCCACATTATCGATACGTGGGAGGAGTTGGCCGAGATTATCACAAAAGCGAAAACACTCGAGATCGACGTGGCAGCTTGGCTCTCTTTTCATGGACGCACAAGCGTTTCGCTCCCCTGGCCCAAAATGATCAACTCAAGTTACTAAAAAGGCGGCAGATTCGCGCCGCCCATGAAGGGGTTTTTTACGCGGTTTTTCCGCTTTTCTCTGGATTCTGTTCACCGAAGTAGATACGATTCGCTAAATATTGCGCGCCTAATATGGCCGTTAAGACCAAACCCACACAGAGAAGCCCTGTTCCTTTAGTAGGCGGCTCCATGGGTTGATCCAAGTAGTTTTTAGCAGAGTTTATAAAATAGGAAGAGCTTTGGACAGTTTCCACAAGCTTCCCAACTAGTTTTTCTGAGTTTGCAACTCTGCTTCCCTGAAAGCTGGCCAAGATCTGATCTTTGAAATAATAGGATGTCCCAGCAAGAGCTGCTGTCAGGACGGCTACAGGTTTAAAAAAAGATCCGCAGCGACTGCTTTTTGGTTTGGGTTCTGCTTTGGCGGCATCTTCTGAAATCGCATTTGTGTTTGTTCGGCGGCAGGATAGAATTTTGCACATAAAAATCTCCTTAATGGGTTAAAAATTCGCGGCCCAAGATCATTGCATATTCTATTTTTAATTTTAACAAGATTTTTAAAAAAGTTCCTATCTCTCTTTTTGAATCGGAAAGTAATTATTTAAATTTTATAAATATAAATAAAATGATATAATATATTTCTATGTCATATAACATAAAAACTAATTTAGGCGGAACAATTGAACTGTCTTCAGGACAGTTTTTTAATCTCAAATTGAACTGCAACTCCGACATTTCTCGAGAGGCGCGGACCCAATTATTTAATGAAACCGTTTCCTATTTAAGGTCTTTCCTTCAGGAAAATCCGGCCCTTATCCCATCCCGCATTACTCCCGGAGGAATGATCGACCGAGAAGGAAACTTACACATCAACACGGAACGATTTTGGAGCAAAACAAATTCTATCTTAAAAAAAGGGCGCGTTGCCATCGCTTTTCCCGATCCTTTGAAGAGCAACCTTCCAGAGCCGTTGATTCATAAAGAGGGAATCGGGACGGCCCTTTTTGAAAACATCCGAGAACCCCACTATCTCGAAGGGATTGCTTACCCAAGAAAAGAACCTCTTAGGGGAGAATCAAGAGCGAATTTTATACGCCGCTGCACCCAAGAGTCTGCCGAACAAGGGGGCAAAACTTTCGATCCTCAAAAAAAAGCGATTCAAGAGTCAATGGCTGGCGTCGCGTTAAGTCTGGACCGAAGATCGAACTACAGAAGCACTCTCCGCTTCGAAGGAACTCTCGCAGGATTTTTTGGGCAGGGAAGAAATTTCACCTCAACAGAGGTGTTTGCAAGAAATGGCATTGCTCCTGGCGCCGTTTCCGCTAGTTTAAATCGCTATTCCGATCGGGTCAACCTCATGCGAAGCTTGGAAAGCGAAGATGGGTCTGTCGATTCACTCTCGGGCCGCGTACATGACTTGAAGACGGCTAAAGAGATGGCGGGATTTGCTTTTTTAGCTCAAATGAACCTCTATGCCCAAAATCAAAAAAGAAATTTGGCTCAAGGAATTACTGAAAGAGCAGGCGTTTTTGAATTTCACTTCGCGGTTCAGTCTCTACTTCCGATGTTATTCGGAGGAGCTTTGGGAGGCGAAGAGATCAAAATGGTTTATAAAGAAATCGCCGCGTACCAGGAACTTGCAAAGCAAGGGATCCAAGAAATTGCCGATCCCGCAAACCCAGCACAGATTTATAAAGTCCGCTTTCTTCCCCTCCCCGTCGCCGCCGTCCAGTTCAACTCCCTCACGCGGGTCGAATCCCTGCTGCCCCAGGCAATTTCCGGAGAATACGACGCACGGCTTCAAACGAATCAAGCCGACCAGGTTCTCTACAAAATCGCTGAGGAAAAAGGGAAGCTTTCAAATGCTTCTCTTCAATCTCAAATTAACGATACAGTCTATTTCCTGAAGAAAAAGGAAACTTTAAAGCCGTGGCAAGAAATCCTCACACGGGCCTATCTTTGCCATTTGCTTGAAATCCCTTTGATCGTCCATTGCAAAAGCTGCGTCGATCGGACCAATGTGGTCAATGCGATGACAACCGCCATGAAGCAGTGGATGCGCGCAGGCAAAGAGATCCCAAAAATCGATGGGAAAACAGCGATTTTCTCTCTTCCCGAAGTTTCTATTCAAACAGATACAGGCCTTGTCCACCCATTTAAAGAGCTTTTCGCTTTCAATCTTCATAAAGGATTGAAAATTACGGAACTAGCCCGTGGAGAAAAAGGGTATCAATACTTTCGAGGTTTTAGGCAATATCCCGCTTTGGTCGACCTGCTTCCCGCGAGCTACATAAAAGAGGAAAAAAAACCTTCGTTTTTCAAACGATGGATCGTTCCGATTGCGTCGACGTTCCTTCCCCCGCTTTTCCTTCAAATCTTACTATCCCTTGGAGATGCCTCCCGCAAAAATTTAGACTCAGTTTGGGGACCGCAAAAAAAGCTTTGGAAACGGGGTCTCGTCGGAAAAGGGTGTGCGGTTGCTTTCACTTTGCTTGGATTGTTCCCTTGGCAGATCCTTGCGTGGTTGGCCGCATTCGCTTCTTCGTTTAGAACGAAAGACTGGCGGAAAATCGGAGAAACGGCGGCGCTCCCCTTTAAATTCATCAAAAATGGAAGCTATCTCTACCCTGAAAAAACTCTCAATGAAGAAGATCTTTTCGTCGGCCCTCGCAGCTTACTCGCGGCTGAGAGACTGTTAACGGATTCAGTTTCTGTCGATTTTTAGGTTCTTTTGAGCCGATTTTCGATTCAAAATATTGGGGGTAATATCACTTTTGTATATAACCCCCAATTTTTGAAGTCGAAAAGCGGCCAAAATAATCCAAAAACTCGACGAAATCTGAATCCGTTAACAGTCTCTAAATAACCGAAGCGCAAGAAGCACAGCGGTTGCCTGAGCGACATTAAGGGATTCGATTTTCCCTTTCATGGGAATGTAAATCGACCGGTCTGCTTTTTTTCGAAGAAGCGGCTGAATCCCCTCTCCTTCCGATCCGACGATGAGGACTGTTTTAGATGCATAAGTGAATTCAAACGCGCTTTCTGAATGGGGATCGAGAAGGGCGGCGACAATTTCGAATCCCGCCTTTTTAAATTGCTCTACCCCATCGGCTAAATTGGAAATCCGGATGAGGGGGAGGATTTCACTGGCCCCGCAGCTTGTTTTTGCTGCAGCAGGAGTTAAATCAGCCCCTCGGTTTTTTGACCACGCGATCGCATCGGCGCCTAAGCATTCGGCGCTTCGAATGAGAGCCCCGAAATTCTGTGGATCAAAAATTTGGTCGATCATGAGGACAAACGCCTCATCTTCGACTTTTTCGACAAATTCTCTGACATCAAGAAAGGTCCGTCCTTTAATATGGGCCACAAAGGATTGATGCGAATCCGACCCAACCATATGGGTGAGCTCGTCCCCTTTTACATAAACAATAAGAACCCCTTTTTCCTCACACAACTTGAGAAGTTCCGATTTCCTGTTTCCCTGAACGGGAAAAGTAAAGACTTTTAAGATCCTGTCCGGTGCATGCAGGAGAAGTTCCCGAACGGCGTGGACTCCCATGATCAATTGGTCTTTCGGCGGTCCTTTAGGGGTTTTTGGAGAACCTTTTGGCCGAGGATAAGAATGGGGATCGTTCATTAAAACTCTCTTGAAATTTGGATCCATCCCGAAAACGAGGTCCAGCGGAGTTTGAATTTTTCGGGAATTTTTGTTTGAGAAGCGGGGGAAAAGGGAATCACCCCTTGAGTTTGCTGATGGACTTTCACATCGGTCACGTTCGAGAAAAAATAGTGGATCTGGCCGCCGAGCCCTGTGCGCCAAACCTGAGAAACCGCGAAATCGAGTTGCGCCCACCCAGAATGCCCTTTTCCCCCTCCATCTTTCGCTGTCAACGAAGAACTTGTCGAAAGGTCGGAAACTACCGGTGTCCCTATCACGATTTGATTTTGAAAATTGGAATGTTGCCTCAGGCTGAGCAGATGGTAAGAATACCCGGCGTTCAAAACCAATCCATTTCCAGGCTCAACCGTGAAACCGCCCCCAAATAAAAAGCCATACCAAACGAGCCGGTAATCGGCAGGCAACGCAGAGAACATCGTGAACGAAGCTCCGGCTGGAGTTTCGGAAACAAAAGGTTCGGGAGTTCCATTTTTCCGGCTTAAACACTCAAAGTACCCGGCGTAGCCAATGAGCGGTGTAAAAAGAACCTTATAGGTCCTATCGGCGGTCAGGTTGACCGCATAGCCAAAATATCCGGAGCCATCCGCAGTCCATCCATCGGTATTGAATTGAAAACGGGGATCTTCAGAGGGTTCGGAGGCATACCGTTGATAGACATTGCCTCTTCCAAAAGCGCCATAGGCGCCGCGCAGAAAGAAGATGAGATCGCGGTGGATGACCTTTAGGGCAAGGCCGTTTTCCCAATATTGCACATCGCGGTATAGCTCCCGGTAAAGGAGCGCTCCGCTATCGCCTGGCTCTTGAAGATGCCAATGGATCCGGTCGTTCCGATACCCTGAAAAAACCTCCCACCGGAGAGGCTCGTTCACGGTGGCAAAAAGAGCCGTTCCGCAGAGAAAGAAGAACCAAAATTTCAGCATGGGATCTATGTAAACTTGGAGCGAGTGTACCAGCTCCCCTTTTTCTCCGAAACAAGGACCTCTAGTAGAGCGGCAGAGGAGGAGATCTACGGGACCAATAGTCGGCTCCATAATCGTAGCAGAGCTGGGCGCCTTTGGAGATCGGCTCGTTGGCATAGAGGATGACGTGGCTGATGAAATCGATCGTGGCCAGTCCTGCGGTCAGGTTCGGGGTGTTGCTATGGTTGATGAACCGGGAAATCCCTCCTTGATCGCGGGCGTCGATTGTGTAGGGAGTCGAGATTCCGGAGGCGGGCACATATTCAAAGCAGTAACTGTTTTTATTATCGCTTCTTTTCCACCGGCGCAATTTTCCGGAATACTCGGCGATCAACTCCCTCTTTTTAAAATCGCGGTTCGCAAATACGCCCCAACCTAAAGAAGGGTCGATCCATCGAAGAAAAACATCGGGCAAGCTCAATGTTTCGATCTCTTTCCGATAGAAGCTGCCGAACCAGAGTTGTTCTTGGGACAAGAGTCCTTTTTTGTGAGATTTTTTCCCTCGTTTGACGAGGTCTTCGAACAGGGAAGCATCCTCAAATTCCAATTGAGGGACGAAGGCGGTTCCGGTGAGTTTTTCAAAGGATTCGAGGGAGATTTTCTCGAGAACCCCCTCCCTTTCAATGGGGATTTCTCCTCGATAACGAGGCAAAGGGGCGAGCGGTTTTGGCTTGCGAAAGAACATTGCGGACAGCGTCTTAGAGGGTGTTTACAAAATAAGCCAAAATAAAGCTTTGTTGCATAATTCCATAGAGATCACCGAGTACACAGAGAAAAGGGAAGAACCGCGCGTTTCGCGCCTCTCTGTGCTCTGTGATCTCTGTGGTAGATATCGCATTTAAGGTAATGGGTCTTTCGGCTCTTTTTGCGATCTTTTACAGGTCTTCCTCTTGTCTATGGCTTCAGCGTATGCCAAGATGAAAACTCGCACAATCTCATCAAAAATAGCTCAAAATCTCCATTTCCTCCCGGTTTTAGTACAGCTTCTTAAATCATCTTAGGAGCGAAAGGAGCCTCTTTCCAAAAGTAACTTCCATAGTCGAAAGTCAATTGAGTCCCGGGCAAAATTTCCCGAAGGGCGACAAAAATCATCCGAGGCAATCCCTTCCAATAGACGGACTGGACGCCAAGATTGGGCTTGGCGCTATGGTTAATGAAGCGGGTGAAATTTCCTTTTTCTTCCGCATCGACCACGAAATTTCGGCTGCCCATTTCCCATACAGTGTAGCGCAGGCAGTAATACTTGTCCTTCAAATGCTTTTTCTTCCGCTCTTGGACAACCCCCGTGTATTCCCCTGCAAAACCACAGGAAGGGATCCTTTGTTCGGCAAAAACGCCATAGCCGAGTTCGCTATCGATGTATCGGATCGAAACACGGGGATGAATCCCCTTCTGGATCTCTTTATCGAAATAGATCCCCATCCAAATTTTTTCAGGAGGGATCAGGTCTTCGAGTTTCGCTTTTTTTGTCTTCGCAAGGATGTCGTTAAATCCCTTTTCCGTTTCAAAAATAGGGCTGGGCAAAAACTCGAGCCCTTCGAAAAAAAAGCTCCGGTCGGGTCGAGGATCGGGGCCGGGAAACGTCACGAAGGGCTGATTCCCAAAAGGAATTTTCAACGGTGCGGAAGATTCCTGATTCTTCAAAAAAGGAATACCCGACTCAAGTTCTCTTGCCGCGATGGGAAGGGGAAAAGCAAGTTCCAAAGAACACCTCGCAAGGGTTGTTTTCAGGTTTTGAAACGGTTTATCATTTATCAACCCGCTAGTCAAATTCTAAATCCCATTGATTATAGCTTTAAGCGGAGCTAACAAACTTTGATAGATCCATGCGCCGGCGACAGCTCCGACAAGGGGGCCGATGACAGGAATCCAGGCATATCCCCATTCAGAAGCCCCTTTGCCATCCACAGGCAGCCAGGCGTGCATCAAACGAGGCCCTAAGTCGCGGGCCGGATTGATCGCAAATCCTGTGGGTCCGCCAAGAGACAGCCCAATACTGAAAATCAGGATGCCTACCGCATAAGGACCGACCCCGGACCCGATTCCATTATGAACATTGAAAATCCCCAAAATGCCAATCAGGAGGATCGCAGTTCCTACCGCTTCCACGATAAAATTGAAGAGAGGGCGCCGGATTGCTGGATGGGTGCAAAAACACATGAGTTTTACTTTTTGGTCATGGGTTACATGCCAATGAGGGAAATAAACGAGCCAGACGAACAAGGCCCCCAGCATGGCGCCGATCATTTGTCCAGCCAGATAAGAAGGCACTGCGGAAAGCGCGGTTTTTCCAGCGATCCAAAGACCGATGGTAACAGCCGGATTGAGGTGGCCGCCGCTAATCCAACCCACCGCATACACTGCGATGGCTACAGCGAAACCCCATCCTGCGGTGATCACAATCCATCCCCCCTTCTCCCCTTTCGACTGGGAAAGAAGCGCGCAGGCGACAACGCCGTTGCCCAAAAGGATTAAAATCCAGGTTCCAATCAATTCACCTAAAAAAATGCTCATAAACACAACTCCTCTTGACAGTGATTGTCCCGCTTTTTATGAGAGAACTATGAGCCTATCCGCAATGTATGAAGAAAAATCTGAGGATCTTTTGAGCGCTTTTTACGCTTTTCTCCTCAGAAATATTCACGAATATTCCCTCGTCGAAAATCGCAAAAATCATCTCAAAA
>Ga0075362_10000003_pt1 | contig 171099 bp, 167 predicted proteins | sample EndMetdeltDD1762_FD_71397 | JGI IMG/M metagenome (GOLD analysis project Ga0075362, IMG submission 71397) | Populus endosphere microbial communities from Tennessee, USA - Endosphere MetaG P. deltoides DD176-2 | ecosystem: Host-associated > Plants > Roots > Endosphere | place: USA: Tennessee...
GCGAGCGTGCCCACTTGCGAAAACTGCTCAAGCGCCCGGTGAGCCACCGACAACTGCTCGCTTCCCTGTTGCCTGATTGGCCGGAACAGCATCCACGAAAAGGCAGCGATGCCGCCGATCCAGACCGCTGCCGCCAGCATGTGGATGATGTCGCTCAGCCGGTGGATGGTTCCGGACCAACCTTCGGTCGCTCCGGCGTGACCGGTCCAGACCAGCGCGGCGATGGCGATTGAGCTCGATGTCAGCAGGGCAAAGCGCGCTGCAGACGGACGGCGATCGAGCGCAATGGCGGCCAACACGGCGATGGCCATCGCCACCATGCGGACGATCCAGGCCGTGCCAATCGCGCTCTCGCCGATGATTTCGCGCAGGACTTCGCCGTCGAGTGCCCAGAGGCTCGAACCGGTCATCGAGGCCGCCAGCGCAAGCATGCCCAAACCCGACAGCATCAGCCCAACCAATGAAAGGACAACTGCGGGTCTGATCAGGGGTAGAATGCCCGAGGGCCGCTCCTCGGCCCCAAGGGCATAGAGCGAGAATGCGACCATGCCCGCCAGCACCATCAGGTCGGCATAAAGCACGAACCGGATGACCATGACGGTCAGGTTGTCCATACGTCCTAGCGCACGTTGAAGCTGAAATTGCCGCTCATGCGGTGAGTGTCCGTGCCCGCAGCTGTCCAGGACACCTGATAGGTGCCGGCAGTCAGCGGACGCCTGAGCAGCAACGTCATCGACTTGCGGTCCTTGCCCATCTGGGAGGTAAAGCTGGTGATCGCCATCGGCGCATGGCTCGCCATGCCAGGCATCCCGGTCATCGCGATCGTGGCGCGCGCGGTGGCGCCGATGACCGCTTCGTTGAAGCGCAGTTCGATCTTGGTCGGTGCGGCGGCCGTGGCATTGGCTGCGGGGCTCGACGCCACGAGCTGGGTGTGCGCGGCAGCAATCTGCGGGGCAATGAGCCCCAGTGCTGCAACGGCAAGGGCAAAACGGGGGAAGCGCATCGACAATCTCCTTGGGGCTGCGTGTCACCGGGAAATACGCACCTCATGCCGCCACCCCTTGGAATTTTCTAACGAGGATTTTCCTGAGGGATCGCGCATGCGCCTGCGTATAAGGAGCCAAGACATAGGGAGATTGCTCGTGCCCGACATTGATCAGGCGCTTAACCGCCTGGGCGCATTGCCGGTCCCATCCGGGCTGGCCGAGATCGACGATGCCGTATTCGCTGGCCTTGCCCGCAGTCGGCGAGAGGCGGCAGCATCCCCGCGCCTGATGGGCTTCGCCCTGGCCCTTGCGCTGGTCGTGGGTTTTGCGGGTGGCGGCCTCTCCGGCGGCGAGCCTGCCATCGCGCAGCCGATGTCGCCATTTGCGCCCGACAATCCCCTGGCTCCCTCGACCCTGCTGGATGTCCATCCATGAGTTGGGGCAAGCGACTGGTCTTGATCGCGCTTGTCGCCTTTGCAGCGGCGATGGGCGGCACCTATGCGGGCCGCGCGCTTCTTGCGCCTGAAAGGCAGACCGAAACCGAGCTGCATGCCCTGCTGCACAAGGAACTGAGCCTCGATGCAGCGCAGCAAGCAAAGATCGAGGCAATCGAGCAGCGCTTCGCCACGCGGCGGAAGGCGCTCGAACTCGAGATGCGCGCGGCGAACGCCCATCTTGCCGACGCGATGCAGACCGAGCACGGCTACGGCCCCGAAGTGACTGCCGCGATCGATCACACGCACATGGTCATGGGCGAGATGCAGAAGGAAACACTCGAGCATCTCTTTGCCATGCGCGCTGTGCTGAGACCCGATCAGGCGGCAAAATTCGACAGGACCGTTACCAGGGCCCTGACTCCAGAAGCACGGTGAGTTTGCCGCTGTCCGATGGCAGCGACGCGGATCTCGCGGCGCTGGCGCTTGGCGGCAGGCAAGACGCCTATCGCGAATTGCTCGCGCGGCACCGCGAACCCGTGTTTCGTTTGGTGCGCGCGACCACCGGCGATCCGCACGAGGCGCTCGACATCACCCAGGAAACCTTCGTCGCGGCCTTTGCATCCCTCGCGCGCTACGATCGCGAGCGCCCGTTCGCGGTGTGGGTCAGACAGATCGCGCTCAACAAATGCCGCGATTGGGCGCGGCGGCGCAGGGTCCGTTCCTTTTTCACCCGCGCAGCACCCCTGGAAGATGCGTTCGATGTGGCGGGCGATGCGGTTCCCGCCGATGTGCAAGCCGCCGACCGGGCCGAACTGGCGCGTGTGACCGGCGCCATAGCGCGGTTGCCCGCGCGCTTGCGCGAAGCCCTGGTGCTGAGAACGGTCGATGGTCTGAGCCAGGCCGAGGCTGCCGAAGTGCTTGCGGTCAGCGAGAAGACCATCGAGACCAGGCTCTACCGCGCCCGGACCAAATTGAAGGCGCTGGTCGGCGACTAGCTTTTGAGGGGCAAGGTCCGGCGCTGCGTATGAGGCTCTGACAGTCTCCAACTTAACCCGGTAACCCTTATGCCAGAATTCTCCCTCAATCGACGCGCCCTGATCCGTTCTGCTGCCTGGGGGTGCGGGGGAATTGCCTTGTCGGCAGCGCTGCCCGCCTGGGCGCGTAGCGGCACGATGGGAATTGGTTCGGGATCCGAGGTGCTGAGCGGGGAGAGCATCGCGCTCACCATCGGACATTCACCTTTCACCGTCGGCGGCAAAGCAGGTCATGCGGTGACCATAAACGGAACGCTGCCCGGACCGATCATACGTTTGAAGGAAGGCCAGCACGTCCGGCTTGCCGTTACCAATACCCTCCAGGAAGACTCCTCGATCCATTGGCACGGAGTTCTGCTTCCCTTCCAGATGGACGGCGTTCCGGGCGTGAGCTTTCCCGGGATCAAGCCGGGTGAAACCTACACCTACGAGTTCGAGGTCAAGCAATCCGGCACCTATTGGTATCACAGCCATTCCGGGATGCAGGAGGCGATGGGTCAATATGGCGCGATCGTCATCGATCCGGCCGGGCCCGATCCTGTCGCTTACGACCGCGAGCATGTTGTCGTGCTGTCCGACTGGAGTTTCATGCATCCGATGGAGCAGATGCGGAAGCTGAAGGCGATGGGTGGTTACTTCAACATGCAGAAGCAGACGTTGGCTAGCTTGTTGGCCGACAAGGACCAGTCCGCCGCGGAGCGCAGAATGTGGGCCGGGATGCGGATGGATCCGACCGACATTTCCGATGTGTCGGGCTCGATCTACACCTATTTGATCAATGGGCTCGGCAGCCAGGAAAACTGGACCGGTCTGTTCACTCCCGGCGAGCGGGTGCGGCTGCGCATCATCAATGCCTCGTCGATGACCAATTTCAACGTGCGCCTACCCGATTTGCCGATGACGGTGGTGGCGGCGGACGGCCAGAATGTAGTCCCGGTCGAGACCGACGAGTTCCAGATCGCCATTGCCGAAACCTATGATGTGATCGTCACAATGCCGACAACGCCCGACAAGGCTTACGGGCTGATCGCGGAAGCCATCGACCGTTCTGGCCAGTGCCGCGCCACGCTTGCCCCGCGCATGGGGATGGTCGCGGCGATTCCTGCGATCCGCGAGCGCCCGCTCCTGACCATGAAGGACATGGGGATGGGCGATATGGACATGTCTGGTGGTGGGGGACACTCCGGACACGGATCGGCTGCTCCAGCGAAGGATCCGATGCCTGGAATGGATATGTCGGGCGGTGGCGCCATGGCCGGTATGGACATGGGCGGGGGATCGATGAATATGCGCGATCCGTCGGTCGCGCCGCAGGTCAAGATGGGGCCGGGCGTGGCGACACTCGCGCCGATGCCGATGGACCGCACCGGCGAACGTCCGACCGGTCTCGAGACGGTCGAACACCGCGTCCTGACCTATCGCGATCTCAAGTCGCTCACACCCAACACCGACACCCGCAAACCATCGCGCGAGATGGACCTGCACCTGACCGCCAACATGGAACGCTATATGTGGTCGTTCGACGGCGTGAAGTTCAGCGACGGCGTCGACCCCATACCCTTCCGTCATAACGAACGCGTGCGCGTCAATCTCATCAACGACACGATGATGCCGCACCCGATCCACATCCACGGACATTTCTTCGAAGTGGTGACTGGCGATCCCGGTCGTCACCCGGTCAAGCATACGGTCAATGTGCTGCCCGGCGGCAAGGTGTCGTTCGACCTGACTGCAGATGCACTCGGCGACTGGGCGTTCCACTGCCACATGCTGCATCACATGATGGCAGGGATGTTTCGCGTCGTAACGGTGCGCAAAGACGAGGATGCGGCATGAAACTCCTCCTCGCCAGCGCCGCCGCCATTGCAATTGCGTCACCTGCTGCCGCGCAGATGGACATGAACATGCCGGGAATGCAGATGCCCGCCAGGCCTGTGGCCAAGCCAAAGCCTGTCGTCAGCCGCAGGCCGGCCGTGAAGCCTAAACCCGGACCCAGGAAACGAGCTGCCACGCCAAGGCGGGCAAGACCGGCTGCGCCCGCGCCACGGCCCGTTCCCAAGCCGGCGGCAAGCGCAGATACCATGCCGGGCATGGACATGTCTCCGGCAACTCCCGCACTAGCAACAACACCTGCCGCCGAACCCACCATGGCGTCGATGCCCGGCATGGAGATGGCAACACCCAGCTCACCTGGCGAAGCCGACCCCCATGCGGACCATGACATGTCGGGGATGGCCGGAATGCCGGGCATGGAGACGTCAGACAGCGAGGTCGGCGATGCGCCCGCTCCGGCTCCGCCGACAGATCACGCCGCCGATGCATTATTCGGTGCGGACCAGATGGCTGGACCGCGCAAAATGCTGAGGCATGAAAATGGCAGAATGCCCGCCTATAGCGCCTCCTTCAATCTGGCCGAATTCCGCGTGCAGAAGGGCAAGGATGCCTATCGCTGGGATGGCGAAGGCTGGTTTGGAGGCGACATCGATCGTCTTGTCGTCAAGTCAGAGGGCGAGGGCGAATTTCGCGGCGGCATCGAAAGCGCCGAGGTTCAGGCACTCTACTCGCGCGCGATCGATCCGTGGTTCAATCTGCAGGCCGGTGTCCGCCAGGACTTCAGGCCGGGACCGGCGCGCACCTATGCGACGATCGGCATCGAAGGGATCGCTCCCTACTGGTTCGAGGTCGAGGGTGCTCTGTTCCTTTCCGACAAGGGCGATCTGCTCGGACGGCTCGAAGGTTATTACGATCAGCGCATCACCCAGAAGCTAATTCTGCAACCACGGGTCGAACTCAACTTTGCTGCTCAGGACGTGCCGGCCAACGGCGTCGGCTCGGGCCTCTCCGACGCCGAACTTGGGCTCCGATTGCGCTACGAGATCAAGCGCGAGTTTGCGCCATATATTGGCGTGTCTTGGGAACGGAAAGTTGGCGACAGCGCCCGCTTTGCTCGCACTCGGGGCGACCGGGTTCAGGCCACCAGCCTAGTCGTCGGCATAAGGACATGGTTTTGAGCTCCCGCCGCCGCCGCTTGCACCTGTTCGCTAGTCGTGCGCACAAATGGCGGCGCTGTTGATCGGCGCACGAGGCGACTCCAGGCGACCAAGAGTAGCTTGACCGGCCCGTTGGCTCAAAGTCTTTCGATCGCCTTCCTCAGCTTCTCGCGCACCTGTTCGGCGGCCCGAGTAAGCTGAGCATTTTCGATGGCCATCATCGAGGCGACAGGATCAATTGCAGCGATTTCGACATTGCCGCCACCAACGTCCTGAACGACGACATTGCATGGCAGCATTGTGCCAACCTTGTCCTCGATCTGGAGCGCTTCGTGCGCCAAGTGCGGATTGCAGGCGCCGAGGATACGATAATCGCGAAAATCGACACCGAGCTTTTTCTTGAATGTCTCCTTGAGATCGATCTGAGTGATGACGCCGAAGCCTTCCTGTTTCAACGCTTCGGTCGCGCGGCGCACCGCAGTCTCGAAATCCGTCTCCAGCGTCTTGGCGAAATAATAGCTCATCGGATTCTCCTCGCTGGGCAGATTGGAATCTGCTTGCCTTGCCGATCGGACGGCAAACTGATCGCTTTTCAGGGTGTGCTCGACAGGAACTCTGCGACCGCCTGTTTGTCCGCTTCGCCAAGGCTCGCGGCCATGCGATTCATCACCGTGCCCTGGCGCTCGCCAGTGGCGAAGCGGTTCAACTGATCGACGATGTAGGCGGCGTGCTGGCCCTCAAGCCTGGGGACGTTGGCCGCACCCGAGCCCGTCATACCCCTGCCCATCATGCTACCTCCCATCATTCCCATCATGGGCATGCCGCGCCTACCGGCTGAACTGTGGCACATCGCGCAGGAGGGCATGCGGGAATAGAACAGGTTTTCCCCCCAAACCGCTCGACCTTGTTCCTTCACGACATCGGGTTTGCGGACCTGTTGGCTGAAGAAAGTCGCAACATCGGCGATGTCGTCATAGGCGAGCGCAGTAGCATTCGGCGCCATGAGGTCCGATTTGCGGACACCTTCCTTGAATGCGCGGAATTCCCAATAAAGGTAGGGAAGGCTCTGTCCGGCCAGCTTCGGAACATGGGGATCGGGACCGCCATTCCCATCGAGGCCATGACAGGCACTGCATTTTTCCTGAGCGATTTGTCGGCCTCGGACAGGATCGCCGGAGATTGAGTCCGCAGTTTGTGTATTGGCCCAAGCCTGGCGTTCCACCGACGCTTGGGCTGTCCCCTGCCGTGAGTCGCAGCCGCCCAGGACCGCTCCCACTGCCAACAAGAGCCAGAGCGAGCTGGTCCTGGCACAAGCGAACTTGGTCATCAGATGTCTGTCACCGATCGGCCGGATTGCCATTGCGATCATCAGAGCCCCAGAATGCCTAGCCCCCGAGATCGGCTTTCTTCTGCAGATATTCGTCCCGATCGATCTCTCCGCCGGCGTAGCGCCGTTCGAGTACATCGAATCCGGCTGGTTTGTTGCCAGCGTCCAAAGCATTTGGGCGAGGTTTCAAACCCAGACGGAAGAGGGCGACGATTCCAGCAATCGCCAACAGAATCAGCAGGAGGGAGAAGACGCCGTGAAACAGCATCCAGTTCCCCCAGCCCACATTCTGGCAGGCGCCGTTCGCCCACATCATGGCACTTGCTGCCAATAGCCAGTGTGGCGATTGACCACGAACCGCTGCACGAGCGCTTCTTTGTCTACCGTCACGATTTCCGCAGTTATTGTGTCGTCATTGGTCGCCGCGATTCGACCGGGCTTGAGACGCGGATTGCCCATCATCGCAATCGAGCGCTCGACCGAGCCTCTGACATCATCGACCGACAAGTTGAGATTGGCTTGCGGCTGGCCATACCAGCCCATCATGTTGCCACCCATCATCGGCATCATGCCATTGCCCATCATAGGCATCATGCCCTGTCCCATCATTCCGGGACCCATCATTGGCCCCATCATGCTAGGGCCCATCGGGCAAGGGCCGGATGCAGGTGCCGTCTGCGCAATGGCAACGCTCGCCAAAAGCGCCGAGCCCGTGGCAATCGCAAGGCCGATCCGGCCAATCATTCCTGCTCGCGGCATGGTATCTCCTCCTAGACCAGAACGCGCCAGCATTGGCGGTCCATTATTCGTCCGAGTCTTATGGGAACTGGAGGGACATGCATTGATGGTGATCAAATCGGCGCAATCAAATTCGGGCCCCAAATGTGCAGCGAAAGCAGTTTCGCCGTTCCAAATCGCCGCCAGAGCGCCGAAGCTTCGACGGAAAGGCTAATTACGAGGAGCCTGCCGCGGATTCCTGCCGGACGTCGACCTGCTCAGCAGCAGCCCGAATGCTGCGATCGTCGCAAAGCCGGCACCGGCAAGGAAGGTCGAACGCGGACCGGCCAAGTCCCAAAGTAATCCTGCCAGGACACTCGCGGCGAGCATAGCCACACCGCATGCAAGGTTGAACAGGCCGAATGCTGAGCCGCGCAGCTCGCTTGGCGCCCGATCGGCGACCAGCTTTGCCATCAACCCCTGGGTCAAGGCCATGTGCAACCCCCAGAACGCAATCCCGATGAATGCACCGATCAGGCTGGGCCACAGGGCTAGGGCAAAATCGGCGAGGATCAGGAATGCTAGGCCCCACGCCAGTAGTATGTGCGCGGGATATTTGTCCGAGGCGATTCCGGCGGGGTAAGCGCCAAGGGCATATACCACATTCATGACGACGAGCACGGCGGGCGCAAAGGTCAGCGGCAAGCCCTCTCCCGAAGCCTTAAGGATGAGAAAGGCCTCGCTGAACCGGGCAAGCGTGAACACCACGCCGATCGCCACCACAATCCAGAACGGGCGGTCAAGCCGCTTGAGATCGGCAAACACAATGGGCGGTCGCGTGGGGCTCTGCTTTTCATGATCACGAGGCTCTTCGACGCCGAAGATTACGAACAGGACGGCAAGAATTGCCGGGATGACGGCTATCCAGAAGACCCTGCGTATGTCGTTGGAAAAAACCGCCATCAGAACCATGGCCAAAAGCGGCCCAACGAACGCGCCGATTGTGTCGAGCGACTGGCGCAGCCCGAAGGCCCGTCCGCGAATGGCTTTTGGCGTGACATCGGCAACCAGCGCATCGCGCGGGGCTCCGCGCAAGCCCTTGCCGATTCGGTCGGCAAAGCGTGCACCGAGCACCAGTGGCGCGGACCCCGCCAGAGCGAACAGCGGCTTACTCAAGGCGCCCAGTCCATATCCCATCAGGATCAGCGGTTTGCGCCGCCCGATCCGGTCCGAGACGTAACCCGAAAACACCTTACTGATCGAAGCGGTTGCTTCCGCGATGCCATCGATCAGACCGACCATTGCGACGCTCACACCCAGGGTCGTCGTGAGGAACAGCGGCAGCAGAGCGTGGATGATCTCGGACGACAGATCCATGAACAGGCTGACGATGCCGAGCGCCCAGACTGTGCGGGGAATATTGACAGTTCGATTGGAACAGGACTGGTCCTCGGGCGATTCAACATTCATCAGGCGCGCCCCGGACCCAAAAGGATGGTGCCCGCACCGACGAGACAAATTGCTGCGCCGATGGAATCCCACCGATCCGGCCGGATCCCTTCTACAGCCCAAAGCCAAAGCAGTGACGACAAGATGTAAATGCCGCCATAGGCTGCGTAGGTGCGGCCGGCTGCTACCGCATCGCTTAGCGTCAATAGCCAGGCGAACAGCGCCAGCGAAACCACCCCCGGCAAAACCCAAAGCGGCGATCTGTCCAGGCGCAGCCACGCCCAAAAGGCAAAGCATCCGCCGATTTCAGCTGCGGCCGCTGCCAAATAGATTGCAAATGTCTTCATGAATTGCCCCCGATATGCCGAAGGGAATAGTTGCTTCAGGTGCTATTGGCGATGTTTCATTCGCAGCCGCAGCTTCGATCGGTAGGGCAAGCCATACATTTCTGTGGGGGTGTTCGCCTCCACAAGAACCTTGCAAACGCGGTAATCAGAAGCATGGGCGCCAGAAAGCAGATGACCAGATCGAGGGGTACACCCAGCACCCTGGCGACTGTCGCGCCACCGACGGCAAAACCGCCAACCCCCAGCAGCGGAATGGCGCAACACGCCAGGCAGGCCAACCCGAGTCCCGCAGCATATCTCAGTTTCATGGAAAATTCCTTCATGTTTGCAAATGAAGGCCGAGCATATAAAACCTCAAGTAACTTGAGCTGCAAGTGAATATGAAGAGATGGAACTTTGACTGCTGAATCGACGATCGGGGCCGCCGCGCGCAAGGCTGGCTGTTCCGTTCCGACAGTGCGTTATTATGAGCAAATCGGCTTGCTTAATCCAGCAAACCGGACCGCCAGCGGACATAGAACCTACGTCCAACGCGACATTCAGAGTCTCAGGCTGATCCGGCGTTGCCGCGACTTCGGAATGCCGATCAAGGATATTGCCGTGTTGATTGCCGTCGATGCCGGTCCGTCTGACTGTTCCGCCGCCCTGACCCTGATCAATTCCCATCGCACCAGCTTGCGGACCCATATTGCCGAATTGAAATCACTGGAGAGGGAATTGGCACTGATGGCGGAGCGGTGCTCGGATACCTGCCTTGGCGGCACAACGGACTGTTGCACGATCTACAGTGATCTCAGCGTTCCAAGATAGAGCTCAAATTCGAGGTGTTGGGGGCACCAAATGACGCTCAGATAAGACCCGATGGCTGCAGTGCCTGCGACGTCATATCAGGGCATTTCCGTCACCGCGCGGCGCGAGCGTCTCGATGATCTTGCAATCTGCGACCGTCCCGTGACTGCAGGAGCCGATGACACGATCGAGCTCACTACGCAGGGCCGAGAGGTCGGCGATCTTGCGATCGATCTCAGCCAGATGGACGCGCGCGATCCGGTCAATCGCTTCGCAGGGCTGGTTGGCATCGTCGGCTAGGGTGAGCAGTTCGCGCACGGCGTCGAGCGGGAAGCCCAGGTTCCGGCTCTGGCGAATGAATGCCAAGCGCCTCGTATCGGCGTCACGGTAGATGCGCCGTCCCGACGCTGTGCGCTCCGCCTGGGGAAGCAACCCGCTTTCTTCGTAGAAGCGGATCGTATTGACCTTGGTCCCGGTCAAACGGGCGAGGTCGCCGATCGCCAGATGCGCTGCCTCTGCCATATTCCCACTCCATGTTGCGATTGATTCGCAAGAAACTGCTTGCTCCTACAGTAACTGGAGGTTGTATCGGGAGTCCATGACCAATCCCGAATCACAAACTTCCGAGCAAAATCTGGCAATTGCTGCATTGGGCAAACTGCTTGCCGTCCTAGCTTTGCTTGCGCTGGCCCCTGGATTGACCACGCCCGCTCTTGCGGGCGCGAGTGACGACGACGTACAGACGGCGTGGCGGCTGCTCGACTATGTCGCGGTCGACTACCGGGGAGCGGTTGCCGATGGGCAGGTCAAGAGCGCCCAGGAATATGCGGAAATGACCGAGTTTTCGGCGGCGGTCGAAACCAAGATTGCCACGCTTCCAACGTCTACCAATCGAGCCTCACTCGTTGCTGAGGCCAAGGCATTCCGGGCATTGGTTGCCGCCAAGGCCTCGCCCGATGACGTGGCGAAGGCCGCACGGACGCTTGGAACGCATTTGCTGGCGGCATATCCCGTTCCACTTGCACCCACAAAGACGCCTGACCTGGCGCGCGGTTCGACGCTCTACGCCGCCAATTGCGCAGGCTGCCATGGCCTGACCGGCGACGGCCGCGGCCCAGATGCTGCGAAATTGAAGCCAGCGCCTGTCGCCTTCCGCGACGCAGGGCGCGCCCGCGAGCGCAGCCCTTTTGCCTTGTATCAGGTTATCGGACAGGGGCTGGATGGAACCGCGATGCGCAGTTTTTCCGAACTGCCCTCGCAGGATCGCTGGGCACTAGCCTTTTATGCAAGCCGGTTTGCTTTCGACGAAAGCGATAAAGGCGAACAGATCTGGAAGACCGACGCTGGCTTGCGGATCCGGGTTCCCAATCTGGCCGCGCTCGCGGGATTGACCCCGGCGGCGCTTGGGCGGGAGATCGGGCAGGACAAGGCCGATGCGGTCCTGGCCTATTTGCGCGCGCATCCCGAGGCCGTGACCGAGGTGAGGGCAGGATCGCTGAGCGTTGCTCACGACAAGTTGCAGGCGAGCGCTGCGGCTTATGCAGCGGGCGACAGGGAAGGGGCCAAGAAGCTCGCGCTTTCCGCCTATCTTGATGGATTCGAGCCAGTCGAACCCGCGCTGGCGGCGCGCGATGCAACCTTGATGGGCCGGATCGAAGCCGAAATGGGCAATCTGCGCGCGATGATCGGTCGCGGTGAGCCTGTTGCCGCGGTCAAGGATCAGGTCGCGGTGCTCGATACACTGTTCAGCGATGCCGAAGAGGTGCTGTCGCCCGACGCCGCCAGCACGGCATCGACCTTCATCGGAGCGTTCACGATCCTGCTGCGCGAAGGCGTAGAGGCGCTGCTGATCGTGGTCGCGATGATCGCGTTCCTGCGGAAGGCCGATCGCGGCGAAATGGTCCGCCATGTCCATAGCGGATGGGTGGTGGCACTCATCGCGGGCGGAATCACCTGGGCCATCGCCACCTTCTTCATCGGCGTCAGCGGCGCGAGCCGGGAGCTGACTGAAGGGTTCGGCTCATTGTTTGCAGCGGTCGTCCTGCTGTCGGTGGGCATCTGGATGCACGGCAAGTCGCAGGCAGGCGAATGGCAGCGCTATATCAACGAAACGCTGGGCAAGGTTTTGTCGCGCAGCTCGGCATGGTTCCTGTTCGGCCTCGCCTTCATCGTCGTTTACCGCGAGGTGTTCGAGACGATCCTGTTCTATGCCGCACTGACCGCGCAGGGGAGCGGGGCAGTCATTCTCGCTGGCGCAGGCTCTGCCATTGTCTTGCTCGGGGTCATTGCCTGGGTGATGCTGCGGTTCAGCGCCAAGCTCCCGGTCAGCGAGTTCTTCAAATATAGCTCCGCGCTTATTGCTGTTCTCGCGGTCGTGCTGGCGGGCAAGGGCGTCGCCGCTTTGCAGGAGGCCGGGATGATCGACATCGCGCCGCTCGCCCAGATCCCGCGCATTCCGGTGCTGGGCTTGTTCCCGACCTGGGAGTCCGTGGGCGCACAGCTCTTGACCCTGGCAATCGTGGCGGTGGGTGCCTGGTATAATGGCAGGCTCGCCAGCAAGTCGGCTGCGGCATGACGGGAAAACAGCACATGGCCGACCATTGCTGCGCGACATCGTCGGCACCCGAAATAGGCGCTCCGGTTCTGGATGCCGCGGTCCCGGCCGTGCCGATCGGCAGCAACCAGACCCGGCTCCGGATCGCGCAGATGGATTGTCCGACCGAGGAAGCGCTCATCCGCAAGCGGCTCGGCGGAATGGCCGAGGTCCAGGGGCTGGAATTCAACCTGATGCAGCGGGTTCTGACAGTCGTTCACACGACCGAAACACTCCCCGCCATCCAGTCTGCGATCCGCGAACTCGGGATGGAATCCGAAAATGTCGAAGACGCAACCGACAAGGCGCCGAACGACATAGACGCGGCCAAGCCCTGGTGGCCATTGGCGGTCGGCGGTGGTGCGGCGCTGACTGCGGAAATCCTGCATTGGGCGGGATTGCCGGAATGGGCTGCGGCGCTTCTGGCTTTGTCGGCGATCGCTGTCAGCGGGATCGATACCTATCGTCGGGGCTGGATTGCGCTCCGCCACGGCAATCTCAACATTAATGCGCTGATGAGCATTGCGGTGACAGGCGCGTTGCTGCTGCGGCAGTGGCCCGAAGCAGCGATGGTCATGGTTCTGTTTTCCATCGCCGAACTGATCGAGGCAAAATCGCTCGATCGGGCCCGCAATGCCATTCGCAGCCTCGTTCAACTTGCGCCCGAGCATGCCACGGTACGGCAGCCGGACGGGTCATGGACTGATCGGCCCGCCGCCGATGTCGGGATCGGCGATGTTGTCCGCATCAAACCGGGTCAGCGCATCGCGCTCGATGGCACCGTTGCCAGCGGCCAATCGACGGTCAATCAGGCGGCGATAACCGGCGAGAGCATGCCCGTCGACAAGGTGACAGGCGATCCGGTATTCGCGGGCACCCTGAACGAGTCCGGGTCGTTTGAGTATACCGTAACCGCCGACACGGCACACTCGACGCTTTCGCGGATCATCCAGGCCGTGGAATCCGCGCAAGGTGCGCGCGCACCGACCCAGCGCTTCGTCGATCGCTTCGCCAAGATCTATACGCCGGTCGTGTTCCTGCTTGCGCTGGCAATCGCCATCGTTCCGCCGCTGGCGCTTGGCGCAAGCTGGCAGGAGTGGGTCTACAAGGCGCTGGTCCTGCTGGTAATCGCCTGTCCCTGCGCGCTGGTCATTTCCACCCCGGTCACGATCGTCAGCGGTCTGGCGGCGGCGGCGCGCCACGGCATCCTGATCAAGGGCGGCGTCTATCTCGAGGAAGGCCACAAGCTCGCCCTGTTGGCCGTCGACAAGACCGGGACGATCACCCACGGCAAACCGGCACTGACCGACACCGTGCAACTCGAACAGGTGGACGGCATCGACAGCCTCGGCATTGCTACCAGCCTTGCCGCGCGGTCCGACCATCCGGTCTCATTTGCGATTGCCGAAGCCGGGCGCGCGAGCGGCACGGAACTGCTCGACGTGGCCAACTTTGCCGCCCTTGCGGGCCGCGGCGTGAAGGGCACGATTGGTGGTGTGGAGTATCTGCTCGGCAATCACCGCCTGATCCACGAAACCGGCGTTTGTTCGCCCGCGATTGAAGCGCAACTCCGGAACCTGGAAAAGCGGGGCAAGACCGTCGTCCTACTTACCGGCGGCCAGCGAGCGCTCATTCTTTTCGCGGTCGCCGACACAATCAAGGATAGCAGCCGCTTTGCCATTCAGGCGCTACGAGGCCTCGGGATCGAAACGGTCATGCTCACCGGCGATAATTCGCGAACCGCTCGTGCCATTGCCAGGCAGGTCGGGATCGATGAAGCGCTCGGCGATCAGCTTCCCGAGGACAAGCTCCAGGTGATCGAGCGCTACATTGGCGAGGGACGGTTCGTCGGCATGGTCGGTGACGGCATCAACGATGCGCCGGCTCTCGCGCGCGCGGATATCGGTTTTGCGATGGGAGCCGCAGGCTCGGATACCGCCATCGAGACCGCCGACGTCGCCTTGATGGACGACGATCTCAACAAGATCGCCCGCTTCGTCCGTCTGTCGCGCACAACCCGCACGGTGCTGATCCAGAACATCTCATTGGCTCTCGGTATCAAGGCAATCTTTCTGGCTCTCACGCTGGTGGGCTACGGAACCATGTGGATGGCCGTATTCGCCGATATGGGCGCGAGTCTCCTTGTCGTCGCCAACGGCCTGAGGTTGGTCCGTCAATAATGCGCGCTGTTGCGATGCTTATGGCTTGGCCACCTGAGGCGCAAGGAACAGCACCGGCATGACTGCGCCATGTGCCGCCGGTATCGACACGGGCTTCGTGACATTGGGCTACGCCAAGGTCGCCGTACTGGGGGTGGTGCAGGGTATCACCGAACTGCTGCCGATATCCTCCACGGCCCATATGCGTATCGTCCCGGCTTTGTTGGGGTGGCGTGATCCCGGCTCGGCCTTTTCGGCTGCAATGCAGCTCGCTGCGCTCGCCGCCGTCATCAGCTATTTCTGGCAGGATGTGCGCCGCCTCGCGGTCGGATCCGTGTCGGCAATTGCTCGCCGCCAGTTCGCTGATCCCGATCTGCGCATGGCGATCTGGATCGCGCTCGCCACGATTCCGATAATACTGGCGGGGGTTTTTCTGTCGGCCAGCCTCAATACCTGCCACTCGCCACTTCGTGCCTTGCCGGTGATTGGCTGGGCCTGCATCGCGATGGCCGTGCTGATGGCACTCACCGAAATCCTCGCACGCCACCGCCGCAGCGTTGAAAATGCGTCACTTGTCGATGCGCTGCTGGTCGGTCTCGCACAGGTCGGTGCCCTCATTCCGGGCGTCTCGCGTTCGGGATCGACGCTGACTGCGGCGCTCGCCCTCGGATTCAAGCGGGACGAGGCAGCCCGGTTTTCATTCTTGCTGGGTATCCCTGCAATCGCTCTCGCGGGAACAAAGGAATTGTGGGAGCTTCACAAAGCCAATCTCGACATGCATGGCTGGTCCGTACTGGCTGTAGGCTTGCTCGTCGCATCGGTTTCGGCATTTGCCGCGATCTGGACGCTCATGCACGTTCTTGAACGGTTCTCTGCCTGGCCTTTTGTCATTTACCGCGGCACCCTTGGTGTCCTGCTGCTCGTCGCAGTTGCTAATGCTTGGATAGCATGATGGGCTCATTTAAAATTGAGCGGCAGGCGGCAGCTATTGTGCAAAATGCGCGGGGAAGTGAATTGCGGTGCCGCACGGCAAGATCGAATTTGCCGCGACGCAGCATTGCCGCTAGAGCGCGGTCGATGCGGAGTCGCGTAACTTCTCTGATGGTCCTAATCGGGCTTTTGATTGGCATGGTCGTCATGCCGACAATGGTTCATGCCGTCAGCAGTGGTCCCGTTCAAGGCAGCGAAATGCTAGCGCTTGAAGAAGCCGGGGAAACTGACAATTCGCATTCGCAGGGCGCGGAGAAGGACCTGCCAAGTCATGCCTCCAGCCATCATCATTGCGGCATGGCGCTGCATCTCGACGATCCGCACCTAAACCTGACCGAGCTGGCCAAGCGCTCGTTGCTGCATCCCACGGAGGCCGCACCGCTCGTCTCGCGCGGGCAGGCACCACCGCTCGATCCACCCCTAGCCTGAATCGTGCCGCAGCGCAGGGCCTTGTCCCTCGCGCACCGATGACACGCGTTCAGGAGTTTCCACATGAGATTATCTTTGCGTGCCGCCTTGCTGGCGGGTGCGCTCGTTGTCGGCAGCGGGGCGGCATTGGCCGAAACCGTGAGTCTGCCGCAGGCGCTCGCCCAGGGGGCAGAGCAATCGCCGCGCATTTCGCAAGCAAAGGCCAAAGCCGAGGCGGCCGAAGCGCGCGCACGGCAGGCTGGGGCCTTGCCCAATCCGGAAATTTCGCTCCAGGCGGAAAACTTCGGCGGTAGCGGGCCTTATCGCAACGTGCGCAGCGCCGAGACGACGCTGGAAGTGAGCCAGCGGCTCGAACTTGGCGGGAAGCGCGGTGCGCGGGTGGCGGTCGCAGGCGCCGAGCGCGATGCGGCAGTGCTCGAATACAAACGCGCCCGAGCCGATCTCGAACGCGATATCCGTGTTGCATACGCGGAACTCCGTGCTGCCGAGGACCGTGCCACGCTGGCACGTGATAATGTCGCGCAGGCGCGGGAACTGGCGCGCTCGGCCAGGCTGTTGGTCGAGGTCGGACGGGATCCGCCGCTGCGCAAACTGCGCGCCGACGCGGTGCTGGCCGAGGCCGAAGCCGAGCAGGCCCGCACCTTCGGCGAACTGCTGATCGCCCGGCGCGCACTGGCCGACCTGATCGGCAGCGACGATCCCGAACTGACCGCGATCGGTTTTGACGATGATGCGGTGCCGCCGCTGCTGTCTCCCAATACTGCCACGATCGATGTGCAGGTTGCCGCCGCAGAGCGCGATGCATCGCAGGCGCGCATCAGGGTCGCGCAAGCCAGCGCAGTGCCCGATCTGACCGCCACTGCGGGTGTTCGCCGGTTCAGCGACGGACGCGATACCGCCTTTGTCGCAGGCATTTCGCTGCCTATCCCGATCCGCGACCGCAACCGCGGCGGCATCGCTGCCGCCGGTTCGGACAGCCTGGCCGCCGAGGCAGCGCTGACCCAGGCCAGGCTCGATGCGAACCGCTCCCAGCACGATGCCCGGATGCTGCTTGGTGCTGCCGAGGAACGGGTGTCGGTGCTGTCCGGGCCGAACCTAGCCCAGGCCGAAGAAGCGGTGCGGCTCGCCCGGATTGGCTACGCGGCGGGGAAGTTCAGCCTGTTAGACCTGCTCGATGCGCAGGGCGCGCTGAATACCGCTCGCCATGCCCTGATTACCGCGCGGCTCGACCGCGCCCGCGCGCTCGCCGCGCTTGTCCGCGCGACCGCGCAGTGAAGGATATGACCATGATGAACCTGCAGAACATTCCGGAAAATCGCCGTCGCGCCGCGACAATTGCGCTTACCTTGCTGGCAGTCGGCGGCGGCGGAGTGGTGGCTGGGCGAACCATGTTCGCGCCATCCGCTCCGGTTGCGGCCGAAGCTGCTGCCGACGCCGGCGGCAAAGAGGAAGGCCACGTCGAAGGCCTTATTGTCATGGATGCCAAGCGCGCCGAAGCAGCCGGGATCATAACCGAGGTGGCTCAATCAGGCATGCTTGGCGCTGAAATTCTCGCTCAAGGCGTGGTTGCGCCGACACCTAACGGCGAAGCTGTTTTGACTGCGCGCGCCGATGGTGCCGTGGTCCGGCTGAACAAGCGCCTCGGCGATTCGGTGCAGGCCGGCGAAACAATCGCCTGGCTGGAAAGCCGAGATGCAGCCTTGCTTTCTTCGGACCGCAGCACCGCGCAGACCCGCGTGACGCTGGCTCGCTCGAACTATGAGCGCGAGCGGCGGCTTTATGAGGCCAAGGTAACCGCACGGCAGGATTTCGAAGCAGCCCGTGCCGGTCTGGCCGAAGCCGAGGCCGAACTGCGACGCAGCCAATCGGCGGCAAGCGCGTCGAAAGTTTCAGGCGACGGGCGCACCCTCGCCGTTACCAGCCTGATCTCGGGTCGGGTTACCAAGGCCGATGCCCGGTTGGGTTCCTATGTCGCTGCAGGAACCGAACTGTTCCGTGTGTCCGACCCGCGCAAGATCCAGATCAACGCTTCGGTCCTGCCTGCCGATGCCCGCCGCATCAGCGCAGGCGACCATGCAGTGATCGAACTGCTTGGCGGTCAAACGATGAAGGCCACCGTGCGCTCGGCGACCCCGAGCCTCGATCCCGATAGCAAGACCGCGACAATCGTTCTTATCCCCGAGGGTATCGGTCAACTGACCCCCGGTCAGGGTCTGCGCGTGCGCATTGTTCCGGCCGGCGCTGCGCCGACGTCGATCATCAGCCTGCCCGAAGAAGGGGTGCAGACCGTCGAAGGGCGCGAGGTCGTCTTCGTGCGGACCGCCAATGGCTTTCAGGCAACCACGGTCGTCACGGGCCAACGTGGCGGCGGCAGGATCGAGATCGTCGATGGCCTGAAGCCGGGCATGGTCGTCGCGACCAAGGGCGCATTCCTGCTCAAAGCTGAAATCGGCAAGGGCGAGGCGGAGCACTAAGATGATCGAAAAACTTCTCGATGCGGCAATCCGCTTCCGCTGGGGCGTGGTCGTGCTCACGCTCATCGTTTCCGCCTACGGCCTCACCCAGCTCCTAAAGCTGCCGATCGATGCCGTGCCGGACATCACGAACAAACAGGTTCAGATCAACACCGTCGAACCCAATCTGGGGCCGCTCGACATCGAGCGGCTGGTCACTTTCCCCATTGAAACGGCGATGGCTGGGATTCCCGGACTGCAATCGTCGCGCTCGATTTCGCGCAACGGCTTCAGTCAGGTGACGGTCGTTTTCGAGGATCATACCGATCTCTATTTCGCGAGGCAGCAGGTCGCCGAACGGCTCAATCAGGCCAAGGGAGCCTTACCAGCCGACGCCGAACCGCAGATGGGTCCGGTATCGACCGGGCTTGGCGAAGTGCTGATGTATGTAGTCGATTTCGCGAAGCCCGGCACGGCAACCGCTCCGAAGATCGCAGGCAAACCCGGCCCGCAGCCCGATGGCTCATTTATGACGCCTTCGGGCGAAAAACTCACCGACGATGTCGCCAAGCTTGGCTACCTTCGGACGGTGCAGGATTGGGTGATCCGTCCGCAGTTGAAAACCGTCTCTGGCATCGCCGGGATCGACAGCATCGGCGGATATGAAAAGCAGTTCGTCGTGCAGCCCGATGCCTCGAAAATGGCGACTTACGGCATCTCGTTTTCCGAGCTGGCCGAGGCACTGGAAAAGGCCAATATCTCGGTCGGGGCAAACTTTGTCGAACGCGGCGGCGAGGCGTTTCTCGTTCGCGCCGATGGCCGCATTCGCACCGTCGATGAGATCGGTCGCGCAGCGGTCGCCAGCCGGGGCGGCGTGCCGGTCACGGTGCGCGATGTGGCAACCGTCCAGATCGGCGGCGAGTTGCGCACCGGCTCAGCCTCGCAAAATGGCAAAGAGGTTGTAGTCGGCACCGCGCTGATGCTGGCGGGCGGGAATAGCCGGATCGTCGCTTCGGACGTGGCGAAGCGACTGGGCGAGGTCGCCAAATCGCTTCCGCCAGGAATCACGGTCAATGCCGTTCTCGACCGCTCGAAACTGGTCGATGCGACGATCGGCACCGTCGAAAAGAACTTGATCGAAGGGGCGATGTTGGTCGCCGCCGTGCTGTTTTGGCTACTAGGCAATTTCCGCGCCGCGCTGATTGCTACGCTGGTGATCCCGATTTCGTTCCTGGTGATGGGAACGGGGATGAACCTCACCGGCACGTCGGGCAACCTGATGAGCCTTGGCGCACTCGATTTCGGTCTGATTGTCGATGGTTCGATCATCATCATCGAAAATTGCCTGCGACGATTGGCGGAGCGCCAGCACCACGAAGGTCGTCTGCTCACTGCGACCGAACGGCTGCACGAGGTGTTCGAGGCCGCGCGCGAGATGGTCAAGCCAACCCTATACGGACAGGCGATCATCTTCCTTGTCTTTGTGCCTTTGCTAACTTTCACCGGGGTCGAAGGAAAAACCTTCTCGCCGATGGCGATCACTGTGATGCTGGCGCTTGGCGGGGCATTCATTGCCTCGCTGACTTTCGTTCCAGCGATGGTGGCGTTGCTCATTCGCGGCGAGGTCGCCGAAAAGGAAGTGAAAGCGATCGCGTGGACCAAGGAGCGTTACGAACCGATCCTCAAGCGCGTTATCGCGCGGCCCTGGCCGTGGATCGGCGCGGGCGGCGGCACCTTTGCCGCGGCAGTGCTGGTATTTTCGATGCTGGGAAGCGAATTCATCCCGGTGCTGGGCGAAGGCAATCTGGCAATGCAGGCGCTGCGGATTCCCTCGACTTCGTTGGGCACCTCGCAGGCATTGCAATTGAAGGTCGAAAAGGCCGTAGCCACCTTGCCTGAGGTGGTCTCGATTTATTCGAAAACCGGTACTGCCGAAGTGGCAAGCGATCCGATGCCGCCCAATGCTTCGGACACCTTCATTATCCTCAAACCGAAGGATCAATGGCCGGATGGCGTCAAGACCAAGGAAGATGTGATCGAGCGGGTTGAGGGCAAACTCAGGCCGTTGGTTGGAAACGTCTTCGAAATCAGCCAGCCGATCCAACTCCGCTTCAACGAATTGATCGCTGGCGTACGCGGCGACATCGCCATCAAGCTCTATGGCGACAATCTCGACGAAATGGGCCGCGTCGCCCAGCAGGTCGCGGGCGTCCTGAACACTGTTCCGGGCGCGGCCGATGTCAAAGTCGAGCAGACCGCGGGGTTCCCCGTTCTCGATGTCAAGTTCGACCGCGATGCCATCGCACGTTACGGCCTGACCTTGCGCGACGTCAGCGATACCGTTGCTGCCGCCCTTGGCGGGCGCGAAGCGGGCATCGTGTTCGAGGGCGACAGGCGCTACGATATCGTCGTCCGCCTCGACAACGCGACCCGCGACAATCTCGATGCGGTTGGAGCACTTCCGGTGCTGCTGCCGGGCGAAGGCGGTTCGCGGGCTTCGGTTCCCTTGCGCGAACTGGCGCAATTCAGCTTCTCGGAAGGGCTCAATCAGGTCAGCCGCGAGAACGGCAAGCGGCGCGTCGTGGTCCAGGCTAACGTCCGCGGTAATGATCTCGGCTCGTTCGTTGCCGAGGCGCAGAAGAAAGTCGCAGCGCAGGTCAAACTCCCAAGCGGCAGCTTCATCGAATGGGGCGGTCAATTCGAAAACCTCCAAGCCGCCTCCGCGCGGCTTACGGTGGTGATCCCGATCATCTTCGCGGCGATCTTCGGCATCCTGTTCATGGCGCTTGGAGGAGTGCGACAGGCGATTGCGGTCTATTCCGCGATCCCGCTGGCGCTGGCCGGCGGGGTTTTCTCGCTGCTGCTGACCGGACTGCCATTTTCGGTGTCTGCCGCTGTCGGCTTCATCGTCTTGTCCGGCGTGACCGTACTCAACGGTCTAGTGGTGATGTCGAGCATCAACCAGCGGATCGACGCGGGCAAGCCGGTGGACGCCGCCATCGCCGAAGGCACGATGGAGCGCGTACGAGCCGTGCTGATGACCGGTATCGTTCCGGCGATCGGCTTCGTGCCGATGGCGCTGGCACACGGCACCGGCGCCGAAGTGCAGAAGCCGCTGGCGATCGTTGTGATCGGCGGGCTGGTCACTTCGACTTTGCTAACATTGTTTGTGCTTCCTGCTATCAGCCACTTGCTACTGCGCGGGCGGCACAACCAGCATGTGGCGGGCGACTACAGTGACGTGACCGTGCTCGGCGAAAGGGTGTTTGTGGAGAGCGACGATCCAACCGAGGGCGCAATATGAGTGAGGCACACAATCACGGCGATCACGCCGGGCATTCGCACGGCCACGGCCATAGCCATGCGCCCAAAGACTTTGGTTTGGCGTTTGCGATTGGTGTCGTACTCAATATCGGGTTCGTCATAGTCGAGGCGGTCTATGGCTTGCTTAGCAGTTCCATGGCGCTGCTGGCCGACGCCGGGCACAATTTCAGCGACGTACTTGGGTTATTGATCGCCTGGGCTGCGACGATCCTCGCCAAACGCAAGCCCGGCGGCCGTTACAGCTATGGCCTACGTTCATCCTCGATCGTGGCCGCGCTTATAAATGCCCTGTTTTTGGTCGTAGCGATCTCGATCATTGCCTTTGAAGCGGTCCAGCGATTCGCAGAGCCAGCGCCGGTGGCCGGCAAGACCGTGATCATCGTTGCCACCATCGGAATCGTCATCAACACCGCGACCGCGCTGCTGTTCATGCACGGCAGCAAGGGTGACATCAATATCCGCGGAGCTTTCCTGCACATGGCGGCCGATGCAGCAGTGTCGGCGGGCGTCGTGATCGCGGGTTTTGTGATCCTCGCGACCGGGTGGAGCTGGGTCGATCCAGCCGTCAGTCTCGCCATCGTTGCGGTGATCGCGGCGAGCACCTGGGGCCTGCTGCGCGATTCGGTCAACATGAGCCTCCACGCCATTCCGCCTGGCGTCGATCAGGAGGATGTCGCAGAATTTCTCAAGGCCAGGCCCGGGGTTGCCACCATCCACGACCTCCACATCTGGTCGATGAGCACCACCGAGACAGCGCTCACCGTTCATCTCGTCACCCCGGCAGGCTTTCCCGGAGATGCGTTCCATGTCGAACTGGCGCGCGAGCTCAAGAACCGCTTTGCCATCGACCACCCGACCATCCAGATAGAGACCGGCAGGGCGGAGGATTGCGCGCTCGAGCCCGACCACGTGGTGTGAGGGGAGCGACAGCATGATGCCGAACCTGACCTTTGCGCTGATCCCCGTTGCGGCCGTCCTGCTAGGGGCGATCGTCGCCGTCTGGCGGCAACCGGGACCGAAGCTCGTCAGCGCCGTTCAGCATCTTGCGGCGGGCGTCGTCTTCGCTGCCGCCGCCGCGGAAATCCTGCCGCAGGTCAAGCATGGCCAATCGCTCTGGGCGACGTTCATCGGCGGCACGCTAGGGGTCGTCGTCATGCTCTCGGTCAAGGCGCTTGAGGGGCGCTGGAAGGGGCCTGTGGGAATGGTCAGCGCCATAGGCATCGACATGTTCGTCGACGGTCTTGTGCTCGGCCTGGCCTTCCTGGTCGGCGAGAAGGCCGGGGTGCTGCTCACCATCGCTCTGACGCTCGAAGTGCTGTTCCTTGGCCTGACTGTAACGGCAGAACTCGGTGAGACGGTTCGTTCACGCGGGAGGATCGTGGCGGTGTCGGTCGCTCTCGCTCTGCTTCTTCCGCTCGGCACGCTCGTCGCAACGCCCGTCGCATTGCTCCCGTCACAGGTCATCACGGCGTTCCTCGCATTCGGGCTGATTGCCTTGCTCTACCTCGTCACCGAGGAATTGCTGGTCGAAGCCCACGAGAAGCCGGACAGCCCGCTGATTACCGCCATGTTTTTCGTAGGCTTCCTTGCGCTTTTGCTGATCGAAGAGACGATTGGCTGAAAATCCGGACTTCGATCAAGCGCGCCCGAACCTTGGTCGTCCCGCGGATTATCGATTGATCGATATGGCGCTTTGTTGCTCACCAGATCGTGATCATCCCATCCATTGTAACCCCAGAGCCAGCCTTTGAGCGAAGAATCCGCCAGTGTGTAGGGCGGTGATAAAACCAGCCACGGAACGCCGCAGGGTTGCTGAGCGTGGCGGAGTAAAATTTGACCAATATGTCCTGCTACCTAGGGAGCTACCTAGCGGAAAATGCAATCCTTCTGGGCCAACAGACGCATCTGCTAAGTATCAGTTATATATGTGGAAAATGGTGGACGCACTTGGGCTCGAACCAAGGACCCGCTGATTAAGAGTCAGCTGCTCTACCAACTGAGCTATGCGTCCACATCGCGTAATTTGCCGCGAACCCGAATCGTCGGGAGACGTCCCTATAGCGATTGTCTCGCCGGTGAAAAGAGGGAAACCGGCAGGTCCGATCAGCCCAGTCCGCGAGAGCCTGTTCGCCAGCGGGAAATCGCCATGATCGTGCCGATGCAGATCATGTTGGTCATCATCGACGAGCCGCCATGGCTCACGAAAGGGAGGGGAATGCCAACCACCGGGGCCAGGCCCATCACCATCATCAGGTTGATCGCGACATAGAAAAATATCGTTGTGGTCATGCCGACTGCAAGTAGCTGAGAAAACCTGTCCTGGCTCTTCTGGCCCACGCCGATCCCCCAGCGGAAGATCAGACCGAAGACCAGCAGGACGAACAGCCCGCCCAGCATGCCCCATTCCTCCGCCATGGTGGCGAAAACGAAGTCGGTGTGCGCTTCGGGGAGATATTCCAGGTGGCTCTGGCTGCCATTGCCGAAACCCTTGCCGAAAAAGCCGCCTGAGCCGATCGCGATCTTGGATTGGGTAATGTGATAACCGGTGCCCAGTGGATCGCTTTCCGGATCAAGGAAAACCAAAACGCGGTTGCGCTGATAATCGTGCAACAGCGTGAAGAAGGCGATCGGCGCGACCAGGGCTGCAGCGAGACTTGCGCCGATGAACCACCTGAGCGGAAGTCCCGCAAGAAAAACCACCACGACGCCGCCGAACGAAATTGCCAGTGCGGTACCGAGATCGGGCTGAAGTATGACAAGAGCGGCGGGAATGCCGATCAGCGCGCCCGCCGGCAGCAGGCCGCGCCAGCTTGCGGTCATCGAAGGCGGCAACGTGTCATAAAACCGCGCCAGCGTCAGCACGATCACGGGCTTCATCAGCTCGGACGGCTGCAGTGTCATGAAGCCCAGATTGAGCCAACGCTGGCTGCCGCCACCGATCGCGCCCATCAGTTCAACCAGCACCAGCAGCGCCAGAATGCCCAGGTAAGCAGGGTAGGCGGCCCACTTGAACAGATCGCGAGGAATCCGGCTGATGACCAGTGCCATGGCGAGGAACAGCAGGAACCGCAGGCTGTGAGTCAGAGCCCAGGGACGCAGGCTCCCCCCCGCTGCCGAGTAGAGCACTGTTGATCCGAACAGGACGAGCGCGGTCAACGGCAGCAGAACCCGCCATGGCTGCCGCGCGATCGGTTCGGGGATGAACATGCGGCTCAAGGTGCTGTCCCTTGCCTGGGGGCATTGGCCGGGGCTGGCGCACCACCTGCCGCCGCTGCAGGAGCCGGGCTCTGAGAAGAGCGGACCTCTGGCTGCGCGGTCGCACCAGGTTTGGGGGTGGCGGCGAGCTCGCGCTCTGGCGATTTTTCTGCGGGAGTTTCGCTTGGGGCCGCGGGTGGAGGCTTGACGCCCTTGGTCGCAGCAAACGAAGAAAATTTGGCCTCCATGCGCTGCTGAGGCGTTCCCCCCCAACCTTTTTCCAGTTCAAGCAAAGTTGCCCAGGCCTGCGCCGGATCGAACAGGTAGGTCATTACGTCCTTGGCGATTGGCGCAGCGGCGCGGGCGCCGAATGTGCCGTGTTCGACAACCACAGACATGGCGTATTTGGGGACGTCCGTCGGCGCGTAGCAGATGAACAGCGAGTGATCGCGCGACTTCCAGTCCGACACGTGGCCGCGGCTGATCATGGCGCGGACTTGCGCCGTCCCCGTCTTCCCGGCCATCTTGACGCCGCCGATATCGATCTTGCTGCGCGTTCCGGTGCCCGATCCGTTGACGACGTTGAACATGCCGTCATGGGCGACAGCCAATTGCTCGGGCGTGAAGGGCAGGGCGGGTCCGAGCAATGGCCCCGGCCCAAACATCAGTTGAGGCTGCAGGTTTTTGCCCGACGCAAGCCGCGAGGTCATCACGGCAAGCTGCAATGGCGAAACCGAAACATAGCCCTGGCCGATCGAGGCGTTGAGCGAATCCGACGCTGTCCATTCTTGCTTGTAGCGCTTCATTTTCCAGGCAGCATCGGGGATCGTGCCGATGCGCTGGTTGCTGACCGGGAGGTCGAATTTCTGGCCGAGACCCAGCATCTTGGCCACAGGCGCAATGGTGTCGTAGCCGACCCGGTGCGACATCGCCCAGAAATAGGTGTTGCAACTGTGCTCTATCGCCTGCCGCATATCGACTGAACCGTGCACGGCATCACATCGGAAGAAGCGGCTGCCGAGACGATAACCTCCCGGACAGTTGATGCGCTCGTCTGGCGAAACGCCTTTCATCTGCAGCGCAAGCGTCGCCATGGGCTTCATTGTCGAGCCCGGAGGGTAAAGCCCGCGCAGTGCCTTGTTGAGCAGCGGGATGTGATCGTCTTCGTTCAACATCTTCCACTGGAGCCGGCCAATGCCGCCAACAAAGGCATTGGGATCGAATGACGGCATGGAAACGAGCGCAAGGATACCGCCGGTTGCACAATCGACTACTACCACGGCGGCAGATTCCAGGCCGATGCGCCGCGCCGCAAAATCCTGCAATCCGCCATCAATTGTGAGCTTGATTGGCTGGCCGGGCACATCCTCGCGCATTTCGAGTTCGCGCACCATCTTGCCCGAGGCGGTCACCTCAGTCCGCCGCGCGCCGGGGGTGCCGCGCAGCTCTGCCTCGAATTGCTTTTCCAGCCCGTCCTTGCCTACTTTGTAGCCCGGCGTGACCAGCAGTGGATCCTTGTCCTTCTCGTAGTCCGCTGCCGAGGCAGGGCCGACATAGCCAATCAGGTGGCCGACGGCCGGTCCTGTCGGATAGAATCGCGAGAAGCCGCGCTGGGCTATCACGCCGGGCAAGTCGGGCAAGCGGACGCTGACGGCGGCAAACCGGTCCCAGTCAAGCCCGGAGGCGGCTTCGACCGGCTGATAGCCGCTCGCCTTGTCGAGCTTGTCCTGCAAATCCTGCACTTCGATCGCATTCAGGCTCAACAGCGATCCCAGCAGCGAAACCGTGGCTTCGGCATCGACGACGCGCTCGGGCACGATGTCGACGCGAAAGTCGGTCTTGTTGGTGGCAAGCGGCACGTTGTTGCGATCAAGCACCCAGCCGCGCCGCGGCGGGATCAGCGACAGGTTTACGCGGTTGCTCTCGGCCTGAAGTTCGTATTTCTCGTTCTCGAAGACGGCGATCCAGCCCATGCGGGCCGCCAGCAGCAGGCCGACGCCGCCCTGCATGGCGCCGATAAAGAAGCTGCGCCGGTCGAAACTGTTTCTGAGCGTGCCCGAGCTGATGTGGCGAGAATTGCCGCTCACCGGCCGAGATCCATGATCCGGATCAGCCGGAAGCGATCAAGCGCACCGGCCAGGCTGCCAATCACCGGGTACAGCAGCAGCACCATCACCAACTGCGGAGCGATGACCAGCAATGGCGCCGCACCGCCCGTGGCATTGGCGAAAACCAGCATTGCGACGAGACAGCCGCAGACCAAAGCCGCGCCTGTGGCCCATTCAATGAGGTAATTGCGCCAGGGAATGCGCATTTCGATCACATCCAGCGCTATGACCGTGAGTGACCAGAGCAGGATGGCGGAACCGAAAGGCTGACCGCTGAACAGATCATCGAAAGCGCCGAGCGGCAGGCCGGCCCAAACCGGCAGAAGTCCGGGGCGGATCTGCACCCATGCCACCAGCATCATCAGGCCGACGGGCGGCATGACAGGCGCCGCGGCTATGACCAGCGAATTGGCCAGGAGCGATGCGAGCATGATTGATAGCCACGGCGTGGCTCGCGCAAGCAGCGGCGAGGGTGCGCGATTGATCCCGCCCACGCGGGGCGGCGACAGCAGCCGTTGCATCGCGCCGAGCGGGTTCACCTGCGCGCAGCCCTGGCGTTGGTTGCCGCCTGCGCGGCATCGATCTGCGGCACCCATGCCTCGTGCACCGCGACATAGTCGCTGGCGGCCGGGTCAGCCAGGACGTGCGCTATCGCCCCGTCTCGGGTAATCGTTTCAGCTACGGCAATCGGCATGCCGGGAGGGTATAAACCACCGGCTCCAGATGTGACAAAGGCGTCGCCCGGCTTCAGCGGATTGATCCCCAAACTAATCAGGCGGATCTGGACTTTGCCATCGGCTCTGCCCTCGACGAAACCCGGCAGACTGTCGCTGGCGCGGCGCACCGGAACTACACTTTCCGCGTCAGTGATGAGCAGAATCCGGGAAGTGGAGCTAGCGGTCTCCAGCACCCGCCCGACCACGCCCATGGCCGAGCTTACCGGCATGCCAACCTTGATCCCATCATCCGCGCCAACCGAAATTGTTGCAAATCGCCTCGTGCTGGCCGCAGTGGATGCGACAAGCTGGGCGAAAGCGACCGGCTTGCTGTCTCCATCGCGCAATTGCAGAAGAGCTTTGAGTCGGCGATTTTCCTCGGTGCGGGCGTTGAATTCGACCAGCTTTACCTTGGCCGCCTCAACTTCGCGTTTGAGATAAGCGTTTTGCTGTGCGGCATCGAAATAGGCGGCAAGGCCATCAAACAGTCCGTGACCGGCCTTGCGACCTTCGGCTGCCACCTTTCCAGCGGGTTCAGCGATATCACTTCCCACGCCGCGCAAGCTGGAAAAGATGGATGGATTGGCGAAAGCCAGCATCAGGAAGGCTGCGCCCAGCAGCCCGCCCGCGATCCCGGCGATATATCCGATGAAATTGGTATATTGCGCCCTGCGGGAAAAGCCGGAGCGCCGGTTCGGCGGCGGCGCCATGATGTGCCCTTTCGCCTTAGGCGGTCATCAGAACGCCGCGATAGATCGGATCTTCCATGGCGCGGCCAGTGCCCAGCGCCACGCAGGAGAGCGGATCTTCCGCGACACTGACCGGCAGGCCGGTTTCCTCACGGAGATATTCGTCCAGGCCCTTGATCAGGGCGCCGCCGCCCGTGAGGACAATGCCCTGATCGACGATGTCGGCCGCCAGTTCCGGCGCGGTGTTTTCGAGCGCGATGCGCACGCCTTCGACGATCGCGCCGATCGGCTCGGAAAGCGCCTCGGCAATGTTGGCCTGCGTGATCGTGATTTCCTTGGGCACGCCGTTCACCAGATCGCGGCCCTTGATGTGGATCGTCTCGCCAATGCCGTCGGACGGCACCGTGGCGACGCCGTAATCCTTCTTGATGCGCTCGGCCGTGCTTTCACCAATCAGCAGGTTGTGATGGCGCCGGACGTAGGAGACAATTGCCTCGTCCATCTTGTCGCCGCCGACGCGCACGGACGTCGTGTAGGCAAGGCCGCGCAGCGAGAGCACGGCGACTTCGGTGGTGCCGCCGCCGATATCGACGACCATTGAGCCGACCGGCTCCGTTACCGGCATGTCCGCGCCGATAGCGGCGGCCATGGGCTCAAGGATCAGGAAGACTTCAGAAGCGCCTGCATTCGAGGCGGCATCACGGATCGCGCGGCGTTCGACCGAGGTCGAGCCCGAGGGAACGCAGATGACGATTTCGGGATAGCGCAGCATGCTTTTCTTGCCGTGCACTTTCTGGATGAAATATTTGATCATCTGTTCGGCGACTTCGATGTCGGCAATGACGCCATCGCGCAGCGGACGGATCGCCTCGATGTTGTCCGGCGTCTTGCCCATCATCATCTTGGCATCGTCACCGACAGCCTTGACTCTTTTGATGCCGTTGATTGTTTCAATCGCCACCACGGACGGTTCATTCAGCACAATCCCGCGGTCCTGCACATAGACCAGCGTATTCGCCGTGCCGAGGTCAATCGCCATATTTTGCGAACCGAACTTGAAGAATCGCGACCAGAACGAAGACATTGAATAATCCGTAATAAAACCCGTCGTTTGCCGGGCATTTCTGCCTGTCGGCGGGCGAACGGATTGGGTGGAAGGCGGCTCTTAACGCAAGCCTGCGCGAAAGGCCAAAAAATTGTGTCGACAGGGTTGGGGACAGGCACCTTCCGTCTCGAATTGACGCCATTTCATCGCTAGGCAGGGACATGCCCCAAATTCGCCGACTGCCCGAAAGCCTTGTGAACCGGATCGCCGCAGGCGAGGTGGTCGAACGCCCGGCCGCCGCGCTCAAGGAACTGGTCGAAAACGCGATAGATGCCGGCGCGCGCAATATCGCGGTGCGGCTGGCGAGCGGCGGGCTCGACCTGATTGAAGTGACCGACGACGGCTGCGGCATGGCGCCCGACGAAATTGCGCTGGCGCTGGAGCGCCACGCCACATCCAAGCTGCCGGATGAGGCCATCGAACTCGTTACAACGCTGGGCTTTCGCGGCGAGGCACTGCCGTCCATCGCCAGCGTTTCGCGCCTGACGATTGAGAGCCGCCCGCACGGGACCGAGGCTGGCTGGCGGCGGGTCGTGGATCATGGCCAGCTCGGGAGCGATGGACCCGCAGCATTGCCGCTGGGGACGCGCATCCGGGTGGAGCAATTGTTCGGCAAAGTCCCCGCGCGGCGCAAGTTCCTGCGCAGCCCCCGCTCTGAATATGCCGCGGCCCTCGATGTGGTGCGCCGTCTCGCCATGGCGCGGCCCGATCTGGGCTTCACGCTGGAGCACGACGGCAGGCGCTCGCTGGCCGTGCAGGGCGGGGAAAGCCTGACCGAACGCGTGGCGCGGATCGTGGCGCGCGAACTGGCCGAGGATGGCGTGCTGATCGATATCGAGCGCGGACCGGCGCGGCTTACCGGTATTGCGGGCCTGCCGACCTACAACCGCGGCGTTGCCGATCATCAGTACCTGTTCGTCAATGGCCGCCCGGTGAAGGATCGCTTGCTAATCGGGGCGGTGCGGGGGGCCTATGCCGATATGCTGGCGCGCGACCGTCACGCGGTTCTGGCACTGTTTCTCGATCTTCCGCCCGAGGAAGTCGACGTCAACGTCCATCCCGCGAAGACCGAAGTGCGTTTCCGCGACCCGGCTTTCGTTCGCGGCTTGATTGTGGGCGGACTGCGGCATTCGCTGGAGGGGGCAGGCCAGCGCAGTGCCCAAAGTCCGGCAGCAAATGCCATGGATCGCTGGCAGACCGCGCCAGTGGTGCCTGCGCCTGCCCTGCAATCGCTGTTTGCCCGCGACCATTCCGCGCCGCGCCTGCGCGATGGAGGGCAAGTGTGGCGCGGCTATGAGGAAGCCATCCTTACTCCTTCGGCGCGGGCCGAAGCGGCGCATGAGTTGCCGCACGAAGGGCCCTCGTTCCCATTGGGTGCGGCAAGGGGGCAGATCGCGGGAACCTATATTGTCGCGGAGGCAGAGGATGGTCTCGTCATCGTCGACCAGCATGCCGCGCACGAGCGGCTTGTGCTGGAACGTCTGCGCGCGGCAGGGGCGGGCGACAAGGCCGCCGCCTCCCAGGCGCTGCTGCTGCCCGAAGTGGTCGAACTCGACGAGCTGGCATGTGATCGTCTTGAGGACCGTGCCGGCCAGCTTGCGGACTTCGGACTGGCGCTCGAACGCTTCGGCCCTTCGGCCATGCTGGTGCGCTCGGTGCCAGCCGCACTTGCCGGCGGCGACGTGCAGGCGCTGGTGCGCGACGTGGCGGATGACCTTGCCGTCAACGATGATGCCCTGCTGCTCGGCGAGCGGCTTGATCATGTGCTGGCGACCATGGCCTGCCATGGCTCGGTTCGCGCTGGTCGCTCGCTGTCCGTCACTGAAATGAACGCACTGCTGCGCGAAATGGAGCGCACGCCGCGCTCTGGTCAGTGCAACCACGGCCGGCCAACCTGGGTGAAGCTGGCACTGGCGGACGTGGAGAAACTGTTCGGGCGAAAGTGAGCTTGCTCAGTGCCCCAGGGTGAATTTGGCGAACAGCGTATAGCCGACAGGATTGCGCCCATAGTAGGCGTCAAGTGCGGCAGGCTTGGCATAGGCGGCAATGCTACCGCCCAAGGACAGACCAAAGGGTCCGAGCGGAATGCGACGGGCGTATCCGAGCTGGAACTTGCTCACACGGAAAGTCTGGTCGTGCAAGGGATGCTGGTGATCGGGGAACAGCTCATCGTTCTCGACATTCTCGACGCGGCTGAAAATGGTGTTGTGGCGGTCAATGTCCCAGTTGGCCTCAGCGAGCCATGCCGTGAGTGAGTCGCCGGGGACGCGCTTCTTGTTGGAGAAAGCGAGCATGGCGGACAGTCCTTTGCCATTGGCGTAATGCGCGGAAGCCGTGAAGCGGTGCTCATCCTCGCCTGGGTGAAGCGCCTCGGGCTGCTTGATCTCACCATAGCTCGCCTGGATCGCCCAGCGGGGCGAAGGGGTAAGTGTCGCGCGGACTGACCATGAGTCCAGTTTTGGCGTCTCGATGTTCCAGCGGTCCTCATCAGGCTCTGCGCCGCGAAATGCGCTGGCCTCGATCTGCCATTTGGGCGCGGCAATGCCAGCCGTCACGACGCCATATGTGATGTGCGTCGAATCGAACCAGTGGTGGGTGATGGGCGGCTCTGGATTCTGCGAAGCCGATCCGCGGTGCATGAAAGCGCTTGGGCCTAGCGCTGGCTCACCGACAGGACCGCCGTAGATGAACAGGCTGGTGTTGTCGCCGATGTCGAAATCGACACGCGCGGCCAGTTCCATGAACAAGTCGTGCGGATGCTGGCGATCGACCAGCGGCTGGCCGCCCGCTGTCTCTCCCGTAGCAAACAGATTGGGGTAACCTTCCGCCTTCATCGCGGGTTCGAGACTGAACATCGACTTGAACTGGATCCGCCCGAAAGACGTCTGCCGCTCTGCCATCACCATGCCCATCGATGTGGCATAGAACTTGTCATCTCCGCGTGGGCCGGTGGCCTTGGTATATTGCGCCGATACGCTGCCGTGGGCCATCAGCATCCAGTCTCCTGTCGTGATATGCAGGCCGGGCGCCGGAATATCCAAACCGGGAAGACGCGCCGTGCCGGAGCCTTCGGTGGATTGGGATATTGTTTTCGCATGGTTCCCGTGTTCCGCATGGTTCACGTGGCCCGGCTGTGCCGTGACAGGCGCGTCATCCATCGGTTTGGTCGGCTCTGTTGCCACGGGCGGCGCGGGTGCGACTGGCGTAGCGGGCAGGTGGCCAGCGTGATCATGCTGTTGAGCAAGGGCGCTGCCCGGTATGGCCAGCGCCAGGCAAGTGGCGCTGATGAGATTGGCTTTGGTCATAACACTCCTCACAGGCCCATAGGCCGCAACAACATCCACAAGGCCATGGCAATCATGGCCAGATTTTCCGTCAGCGAAACAAAACCGAGCGGAACCCGGCTCGATCCACCAACACATGCACACTTCAATTCACGCTTCTGCACATAAACCGCGTAGAAGACCGATACGGCCCCGATAGTGCCAATCGACAGCGCCAACGGGATGGAAAGCCAAGGCAGTGCGTGGGCGCTCATCAGCACGCCGGCGGTGAATTCGGCGAAGGGATAGATCGTTGCATAAGGCACCCAGCGCCGCGCCAGCAGGTCGTAGTTCAGGAACATGGTGGCAAAGCGGTCCACATCCTGAAGTTTCAGCATGGCGAGCAGGACCATCGCGAAACTGACGAACCACTCGGCGGCGAGCATGGTCAGCGGCGATCCGGCGGCAACCGTGCTCGCCGCCATGGCAAGGGCGGCAGCAGCGGCGAAGACGGCCAGCACCGGCACATAGCTCACCGCATCGGGATCGCGCACCGGCAGACCAAGATGGCGGCGCAAGTCTTCATAGCCGCCTATTCGGTGGCCATCGATCACCACCTGCGGTGTGGTCTTGACGCCTTGCTCGGCTTTGAAGGCTTCCGTCTCCTCGCGTGTGCGCAGAGTGTGGTCGTCGACCGCATAGCCGTGGCGCAGCAACAAGTGGCGGGCCTTGAGACCGGATGGGCAGACGTGATCCGGCAGTACCATCCGGTAGAGTTATGCACGGCGTTTTTGGGTGTTTTGTTCCATAGCGAATCAGCTTATAGCTTCCGTACTATGGTACGGAGTCAAGCATGTCTGCATTGACCATTTCACAACTGGCCCATGCCGGGGGCGTGGGGGTGGAAACCGTCCGCTTCTATCAGCGCAAAGGCCTGCTTCAAAATCCACGTCCGGCATCGCGCATCAGCGTTGCGGGCCGCAGGCACTTCGGCACTGAAGATCTCAGGCGGCTGAAATTCATCCGCAAGGCGCAGCTTGCGGGCTTCACTCTCGCGGAAATCGGCGAGCTTCTCGCGCTCGACAGCACGGGCGAACGACCCAGGGCCAGGGCGATGGCTCGCGAGAGAATTGCCGCGCTCGACCAGCAGATTGCGATTCTGCAAGAGGCGAGGCAATCGCTGAGCAAGCTGGCCCGGGAATGCGCGCGGTCGGACGAAGGGCCGTGCCCGATTATCGAATCGTTCGAGCTGGCCTAGGAGCCGGGATCAGACATTGAACTTGAAGTGGAGGACATCGCCGTCCTGCACGACATATTCCTTGCCTTCTTGCCGCAACTTGCCGGCTTCCTTGGCTGCGTTCTCACCGCCCAGCGACACATAGTCATCATAGGCGATAGTTTCGGCGCGGATGAAGCCGCGCTGCATGTCGGAGTGGATTTCGCCTGCTGCATCGGGGGCCTTTGCGCCCTGATGGACAGTCCAGGCGCGCGCCTCCTTCGGGCCGACGGTGAAGAAGGTGATGAGGTGGAGCAGATCATAGCCCGAGCGGATCACACGGGCGAGACCGGTTTCGTGGAGGCCCATTTCCTCAAGGAACACCATGCGTTCATTGGCTTCCATGCCGACCAGCTCGCTTTCGATCGCGGCCGAGACGATCACGGCATTGGCGCCTTCTGACTTGGCCTTTTCAAATACACGGGCCGAGAATGGATTGCCCTCTGCTGCCGCCTCTTCCTCGACATTGCAGACATAGAGCACGGGCTTGGCGGTGAGCAACTGAGCTTGATTGAACACCCGGCGCTCGTCTTCGCCTTCGGGCATGGCGAGCCGTGCGGGCTTACCTTCACGCAGCAATTCCAGCGCGGGCTGCAGCACGGCGGCGATCAGCTTGTTTTCCTTGTCGCCCTGCGCCGCCTTCTTCTGCGCGGCGGGAACGCGCTTTTCGAGGCTTTCGAGGTCAGACAGCATCAGCTCGGTTTCGACCGTCTCGGCGTCCGACACCGGATCGACCTTGTTGTCGACATGCTGGATGTCGTCGTTCTCGAAACAGCGCAGCACATGGACAATGGCATCGACCTCGCGAATGTTGCCGAGGAACTGGTTGCCCAGGCCTTCGCCCTTGGAGGCGCCGCGCACAAGGCCGGCGATATCCACGAAGCCCAGCTGGGTGGGGATGATCTTGGCTGAGCCGGCAATCGCCGCCAGCTTGTCGAGCCGGGGATCGGGCACACCGACATTGCCGACATTGGGCTCGATCGTGCAGAACGGATAATTCGCCGCCTGCGCCGCCTGCGTTTCAGTCAGCGCGTTGAACAGCGTTGACTTGCCGACATTGGGCAGTCCGACAATTCCGCATTTGAAACCCATCGCAGGCGATCCATTCTTCCTTCGGCTGCCGTGCAGCCGGAAACGATGCGGCGCCCTAGCCGCTGCCGGGCCGGAGGGAAAGAGGCTGGCCGGGATTTGCCATGGCGCGGGCGCTCAGGCACTGGCACATTGCAAATCCGTTCATCGCCGGGAAAGCTTGGGGCGGCGATGAACCGTGCAATTCCATCGACGAAGTGTTGATTCGGTTAATTGGTAGGGGAACGGACGATGACAGATCAACCACGCCGGGAGCGGTCGCCAGGGATGAAGCTTTTGCTCGTCGGCCTGATCGGCTTCGTGCTCTCTGTGCCGCTGATGATGGTCTGGGCATTGGTCTGGGACCGGCAAACGCAATCGAACACTGCCCAGCAGGCAATCAACCAAGGATGGGGCGGGCCGCAGGTCGTGGCGGGGCCAGTGATTGTCGTGCCTTTCCGCACCACCCAGACCCAAAGCGAGCAGGTTGGCGACAAGACAGTCACGCGCAATGTCGAGGTCGAGAAATACCTCTACATTTCGCCAACCGAGAATGCGGTGACGACTAAAGTCGATCCGCAGGAGCGCAAGAAGTCGATCTACCGCAGCGTGCTTTACGAGGCAGCGATTTCAGGCACCGCAAAATTTGAACTTCCGACTGACCTGCCGCGCTTTGGCGTGACGCGCGAGCGGCTGCTGTGGGACCGCGCGGAACTGCGCATGGGCGCGAGCGACGCACGCGGGCTGACCAAGGGCGGATCGCTCAAGGTCAATGGCGAGGCCCTGACCGTGCAGCCGGGCAAAGGGCCCGGCGCGACGGGCGGCGAGGGGTTCTTCGCCTTCCTGCCATGGAACGGCGAGGGCACGCTGAGCGTCGATTATGGCTTCGGCCTGCGCGGCAGCCGTTCGATCAGCCTCGTCCCACGCGGCGGACACACCACCTGGGATGTCTCATCAAAATGGACCAGCCCCAGTTTCGGCGGAGCTTTCCTGCCTGAGAAGCCCAGCATTTCGGCCAGCGGGTTCAAGGCAAATTATACCGTCGACAAACTGGCGCTCGGCCAGGCCCCGGTCTCAACCGACGATTCGGGACCGCCGATGATTGACGACGGAACGGGCAATGGCTCGTCAGTGACTTACCGCGATACCGCAGTTGAAATGGCCCCCAGTGCGGCAAATCCGGCTTCCGGCGGCGCCGTGGAATCGATTTCGGGTTCTTCCCGCGCCGTCACTGTCGGGCTTGTCGAACCCGTAAACCTCTATTCAAAGGTCGACCGCTCGGTGAAATATGGCTTCCTGTTCATTGGCTTCACATTCGTCGCTTTCCTGCTGTTCGATATCGTCGGCGGGGCGCGCGTGGCGGCGGCGGAATATCTGCTGACGGGCGCAGGGCTGATCCTTTTCTTCGTGCTGTTGCTGGCCTTCGCCGAAGTCATCGGCTTCACGCCAGCCTATCTGATGGCTTCTGCCGCAATCGTCGGCTTGCTGTCGGCCTACAGCGCGGCAGTGCTGAAAAGCTGGCGGCGCGGGCAGTTCATCGGCGCAATGCTGACCGGGCTCTACGCACTGCTCTTCGTGCTGCTGAATCTTGAGGCATGGTCGCTGCTGATCGGATCGGTGCTGCTGTTCGTGGCGCTGGCCGGGGTGATGTATGCCACGCGCAACATCGACTGGAGCAGCGTCGGCAAGAACGACGCGCCTGCAAGTTAGAGCATCATGCTCTAAGTCGGCTGCCTCCCCGTTCTGCTCTGGCAGGGCGGGGAGCGGCGAAGGCGCCAAATCACCGAAACAGCATCGCTGCACCCCAGGCCAGGCAGGCCAATCCCGCTATCAGCGAAATTGTGCGGCCATGCGGAAATAACTTCTCTGCGGCTACCATCAGCGTGAGCAATGCGATCCAAGCCAGATTCATGACGCCGCCGACAAACAGCAGCGCCATCAGTAGCGAGCAGCAACCGACACAGATCGTTCCATGATGCAGGCCCATCCTCAATGCGCCGGCATGGCCCGGGCGGTAATTGCGGCTGAGAAACTGCGCGGGGTTACGGCAATGCCGCAGACACACGTCCTTTATCGGGGTCAGCTGGTATAGGCCCGCAGCAATAAGGACTGCGGCTGACAGCCAGCGGTTTTGTGATGACATCCCCATGGCATCGATCAGGCCGGCATGGTCGAGGATTACATGCAGGAATGTCGCCAGCAGGGAAAAGGCACCCCACGCCACCAGATAGCCTGCGAGGAAACTTGCGGTGGCGGGTGGAACCTTGGGATTTCCGTGGGCGGAAGTGCGGGCAAAGAGCAGGATCGTGGGTGCAGCCGAGGGCAGCATCATCGCGATCATCATCGTCCACCACATCGAGAAGGTGAGCGCCACGCGGCCCAGCGGCCAGGCCGGCGCCTCTGCAGTGGTCGGCGGCATGGCCATTTCGGGCATCGACATGTCCGGCATGGCCGGCATTTGCGCAGGTGGCGGCATGAGCGACGCGAAAGGGTCCATGCCCATGCCCGCGCCGCCGATCAGCCAGGCCCAAGCCAGCACAATCAAGATCAAAAGGGCAGCGATAGACCAGAGGCGATGACGGCCCAGCGCTGCTTCAATGCTGGACGGCATCAGCCCCTGACGACCCCATGACTGTCAAGGTGAAGATGGGCGAACTGGCCGTAGCTGGCCGAATGCTCAAGCTGCATCGGCGAAATCGAACGGCTGGTCCCGGATCCGACTTCTGCAACTTCATATTCGAAACCCTCGGGCAACCGGATCTGCGCGCGCACTTCCGATCCGTCGACGAGGCTGCGGATGGGCTGGCCTGACATTTCGACTTTGTCGGCAATGTGCAAACGACCCTTGCGGCCTTCGACATCGACGTCAAACTCGATCGGAAGGAACTGGGGTTCGTGCATTGTCTCGATGGTCGAGGCGAATACGGCGAATACCGTGGCGAATGGATCCGTATCTCCTCCGGTCATGATGGTCAGGAGCGATTGACGTTGGGCCGCGCTAGCCCGCTCATCGACAAATGCGGCGCATTCGCCCTTGCCCTCGTGAATGGCCCCGGGCCAGCTGAACACTGCAGCCACTTTCAGGCCAGTCAGGTCTGTGTCGCCGTGAAACCCCTCATCGATGACCATGCCGAATACGGCCTGGCATCGACCTTTGTCGGGCAATCCGCCGAACTGGCAGTTGCAGCCATAATCGCAATTGCAATTGGCGAGCTCTCGTCCCTTGATCTTCCAGTAGGTCATTTCGCAAACTCCCGAACTGTGCGGGCAAGTCTTGGTCCAGACTTGGCAGTAGGAGCCTAACATACCAAACGGCGTTGCGGGAGTCCCAGTTGGCGCGGCGCGACTTGGCCAAGAGTGAGGCGGTACCTGGCAGTTCCTGGGATTTGTTACTGCATCGGAGCGGGTGGCATAGCGGCTAGGGCCACTCTGCGCACAGTCAGAACTCTGATGGGCTTGGCAAGCATTTGCCCTTTCATCACACCCTCTCCAGCGGTGGCGGAAAGCGGCTGGTCCCAGATCCTGCGCACCACATCCATGCCCGAGGCGACATGGCCGAACGCGGCGAAACCGGCCTGAAGCTCGGGATTGCTTGAGGCGGGATCGGCATCGAGTCCGGGCATGTCCGAGAGCAGGATCGAGAAGTCGCCGCGCGCCGTTCCGGGCGCCCAGCGCGCCATCGAGATCGCCCCGGCCTTGTGCAGCACACCAGTCTGGCTGGTCGGCTCATGCGCGATCGGCGGCAATTCGCGGCGCGGATCGCCGCGGGTCCCGGTCTGGATCAGGCCGTTGGGCTGCTGCCCCCAGTTCAGCCGCATGGCGCGGTAGAAAACAATGCCGTCAAATCGGCGTTCGGTCGCATAGCGCAGGAAATTGCGCGTGGTGATCGGCGCATGCTTTGCATCGAGATCGAGTTCGATCGTGCCCAGCTCAGTGACCATCGCAACCCGCACGACATCCGGCAGCGGTGCGGGCACGACAGGTGCGCGCGCTTTTGGTGCGGCGGCGATCAAGGCGAAGGCCAGCGGCAAGATTGCGAGGGCGAGGCGTCGGTCGATTCGTGCGGTCATTCGCTGCTTATGCAGCAAACCGCCGACGCAAAGCCAGCGAGACGCTCACGGAGCCAAATGGCCGTTCGCGCGTTTAGATTGCAAAATCGTCCGGCGCAGCTTCGTCCCGGTCGCTCGAGAGGAATTTCATGCGTTTCGCCCCTATTGCCCTGGTTTCCCTTTTTGCCTTGTCAGCCTGCAATTTCCAGGTCGGCAATCCTGACGGCAAGGACGGCGGCGATAAAGCCAGTTCTGCAGGGGTCGCCAACTCAAACGCCGCCCGGGGCGCTGCATCTGCTAGCTCCGATCCCTTGATCTCGGCCGATCCTTCGCCCGGTCAAACTCTAGATGCCTCGGCGAGCGATGACGTGCCTCGGCCCGTCATGCAGGCGCAGGTCGTGCTGGACCGGCTTGGCTTCACACCCGGCGTAGTGGACGGCAAGACCGGCTTGTCGACAACGAATGCGGTGCTTGGTTTCCAGGAGGCAAATGCACTGCCGACGACTGGAGAGCTCGACAAGCCGACCACGGATGCCTTGGCGAAATGGTCGAACATTCCTGCAACGCGGCTGGTCACCATCCCAGCCGATTTCGCCGCCGGTCCCTTCACGGAAATCCCGAAAGATCCTTCTGCGCAGGCCAAGTTGCCCGCCATGTCTTATGCTTCGCTCGACGAGAAGCTCGCCGAACGATTCCATACGACCGTTGAGACATTGAAAGCGCTCAATCCGCAGTTGGCGCAATCGCCTGCAGCCGCGACTTCGGCCGCTGTGCAGGCAACTCCGGTCGCCTCGTCCTCCGCCGTCCCATCCGCACCGAAATCGATCTTCGCTGCCGGGCAGCAGATCCGCGTGCCCAATGTCGGGGCGGACCGGATCGATCCGTCCACCGTGGCTGACAAGTCATGGCTCGAGACGCTTCAGCTTCTCGGCGTGGGTACGGCCCAGCCGAAGGCCAGCCGCATCGTCGTCAGCAAATCAAAGGGTACTCTGAAGGCCTATGACAAGGACGACAAGCTGGTCGGCATGTATACAGCCACGATGGGCTCGTCACACGATCCGCTGCCGCTGGGGAGTTGGAAAGTAACCGGCATCGCGACCAATCCCAAGTTTCACTACAATCCCGCGCTTTTCTGGGATGCGCCCACGGGCCGGGAGAAAGAGCTTTTGCCGGCTGGCCCGAACGGTCCCGTTGGCGTTGCATGGATTGACCTCAACAAGCCGCATTACGGCATCCACGGCACACCCAGTCCCGAGACAATTGGCCGTGCGCAAAGCCACGGCTGCGTTCGTCTGACCAACTGGGATGTGGCACGTCTGGCGCAGATGGTGACGGCGGGCACGCGCGTGATCTTCGAGGCTTGAGGTGGGCTGGTTCGGCAGGTTTCTGAGAAACACGGCGCTGGTCGCACTTTCGGGTACGGCTGCGGTGCTGGCGCTTGGTACCTGGTATGCCAACAATCATCCCGCGCCGGACGAGACATCGCAGGCTTCTGCGCGGCGCGACGAGGCCAAAGCACACTTTCAGCGCACCGGTCTGATGCATGGCGCCTTTGCACCGCCATCACCCCAGCCGCAGAGGCTTCCCCCCGCATACTACGACGCCCTGCGGCTTGCCATTCCGGTCACCGGTGTGCGCGCTGACCAGCTCGTCGATACGTTCGCTCAGGCGCGGGCTGCAGGCCTGCGAAGTCATGACGCTATCGACATCCCGGCCGCGCTGGGCACGCCTGTAGTCGCCGCAGCAAATGGGCGCGCCGAGAAGATCTTCGTGTCCCGCGACGGTGGCAATACTGTCTACTTGCGCTCGGACGATGGTCAGCTCGTCTATTATTATGCGCACCTTGACCGCTACGCACCGGGCCTTGCGGAGGGCAATATGCTGCGACAAGGCGATGTGATTGGCGAGGTAGGTTATTCCGGAAATGCCAATCCTGCCGTGCCGCATCTGCATTTTGCCGTGTTCGAAGTTCCTCCCGGCGGCACATGGTACCGCCACGGCGCGGCCATCAATCCTTATCCTCTGCTGGCGCGTCGACCTTAGGCGTGGCTGGCGGCTTTGCAGGGGTCACCACTTGCGGCGGAGCCTCCGGGGCTGACGGATAAGCGCGTGTCGACGCGTCTTCTTTTGCCGAACGGATCAGCGCCCGCCCGCCATAGGCAATCCCCAGCCCGATAAGCAGCGGTATCCCGCCAAAAATCAATGCGGCAGGGACTATAGACATCATTTCCTGGCTGCTGCTGGAGCCGACCAGCGCGGAGCCGGCAGCAAGCAGGGTGCACAGACCGCTGAGTCCGGCAACCAGTATGCCGCAGCCCATCAAAAGCCCGCCGAATACTTTTTTCATGCCTGTCTCCGAAAATCAGCCGGCGTTGCGGATGAGATAGCGGCCCAGAAAGATGAACGTGATCCCGAAGATCAAGGGAATGCCCGCAAATACTGCGACTATGCCGAGATTCTCTGGCGAAAAGTCGTTGCTGGTCACGGGTCCTTCGGTGAAAACCAATCCTACGCAGAGGCCGGTTGCCCCGGTAATCAGGATGCCCACCGCCATCATGACTGCGCCAATGACTTTTTGCATCAGGATTGCCCTGCTGATTTGATCAAATGTCGGCCGAGGAAGATCATGCCAAGGCCAAGCGCGAATGGAATTCCACCGAAGCCCATGATCATCGCCAACAAGTCTTCCATATTGCTGTAGCTGCTTGTTGCCTCCGTCAAGAACAACACCAGACTGCACAGCCCGCTGAGACCGGCAATGAGGATGCCGATACCCAGCAGGATGCCGCCCAGCGTTTTCAAACGCTCCTCCTGCCCAAAGCTAAAGCGCGGTGCTTTGCGACAACGCCCGCCCCTTCCGCGCCTTCGCGGTAGAATGTGTTGTAGGTGTCGAATGGATAGATCTGCCCTTCCGGCGTGACGAAATGGACGCAGGAGCGTTTCACCGTGGCGAGGTCGAAGTTGTAGCGATCAAGGAACTGCAGAATGACCACGCGGAAGCTGTTGGCGTATGACAGTTCCTGCGGGACCATTGCCTGCGGGAGGCAGCAGAGCAGACCGGCGAGCTTTTCCTCGGTGTTGCATTGGGTTGTGGCGAGGCTAAGCAAGTCGAGAATGGACGAGCGCAGCGCCGGGTAGGCTTCGTAACTGATCGTGTTCGGTCCCTGCAGCACAAGCTCGCGCGGCAGCAGCGACGTGATTGGCGTGACTTCCTGCCCGGCGCGCAGGCCATAGCCGATGCATATCTGATCGGGGTTGCAGGGCAGCGGGATCATGTCGTCGATGCCGAAGACCCCGCTCTTCGCCACCTCGCGGCGGATCTGCGTCAGGATCGTGCGATTGATGCGCGGATCGAAATGTTCATTGCGCCCGGCATCCTGGACGGGCTGGAATGTCACGCCCCGCACGCAGGACCAGGTAAGCGCATGGCGGACGATATCGGCGACTTCCGTATCGTTCACACCTTGCTTTACCACAGCGACCAAAGTGGTTGAAAGACCGACTCTTTCCAATTCTTCCAATGCCTGCTGGCGGATGCGGGCCAGCTTGGCACCGCGCAAGTCCTGCAAGGCCTCGTCGCGCAGTGAATCGAACTGGAGATAGACTTCGAGGCGCGGTGCATAGCTTGCGAGGCGCTCGACGAATTCACGGTCCTGCGCGATCCGCACGCCATTCGTGTTGATCATCACGTGGCGGATCGGCCGCGCTTTCACCAGATCGAGCACGTCGAAGAACTGCGGGTGAATGGTGGGCTCGCCGCCCGAAATCTGGACGAGGTCCGGCTCACCTTCGCTGGCGACCAGCGCATCGAACATGGCAGCGATTTCTAATAGCGGCCGATGGCTGCCATGAATGTCCGCCGCATTGGCGAAACAGACCGGGCAGGCGAGGTTGCAGGCCTGGTTGATCTCGACGATGGCAAGGCAGCTATGCTGTTCGTGATCCGGGCAAAGGCCGCAGTCGAAGGGACAGCCAGCCTCGGTCCGGGTCTGGGTCTGCAACGGCCGGTCGCCTGGCTTGAGCCACAGTTTCTGCTGGCGCCAATAGTCGATGTCGTCGCTGATCAGGACTTTCTGTACGCCGTGGGACAGGCATCGCTTGAGATACCAGACCTTCTCATCCTCGATGATGACCTTGGTGGCGACAGGTTCGAGACAGGTCTCGCACAGCGATGTCGTCTGATCGTGGAAAATGTAGGGCGCGGCCTTGCGGGGCGCGGGGTCAATCGCCGAGAGCGGATTCGGTGCCGACTGGCTCAGGATTTCCGCGTCGCCACCAGATAAGTCCATACATCATCAGCCCCAGCATGAGCATGTGGAACAGATTCAGCGGCCCGGCAAGGTGCGGATAGGGCTTGAAGAATTCCCACACGAAACGCTGGGCAGCATAGAAGATTATCAGCGCATGAAAAGCATGGGCTTTGGTCCACTCCAGCCCGGCCTTGCGCGCGCGAATGTAGACCGCAGCAAACAGGCCCATAGCGATGGTTTCATAAAGCTGCACGGGATGGCGGGCGATGCCGTCGCCAAGGTCGAAACCCCAGGGCACGGTTGTCGGCGTGCCGTAAGTGAAATCGGGCAGGCCCGAAAACAGGCAGCCGAGCCGGCCCAGTGCGATGCCCACGGCCAGAGGCAGGACGAACGCCGCCCCGGTCGATTGGCGCACACCGTGCCGCCATTTCCACAGCTCCACGGCCAGTATGCCGCCTGCCAGCGCCCCGGCAACGCTGTGCGACGGCGCCGCGGCGATCGAGCGCAGCGAATTTGCCGAACCCAGCAGCCATGCGCCCGCCAAAGCGCCGAGCGCCAGGGTGACATGGTAGGAAGGCGTGGTAACTCTCGCCAATGCCTGCGCCGCCTCGGGCCAGCGCCGATATTGCCACCGCGCCGCCAGCGCTGCGCCGGTCCAGGCGGCCAGATCGCCGAGATAATGGGCCCACCAGACGGTTGAGATTTGGATCGTCATTTTGAATTCCGCATTATCGGCCATTGCCACGGATGGCATTTGGCCGGAAGATGGCGCGGAAGGTCCGAAAGGCCAGCAGGAATTTGAGGGAAGAGGCGCGCGAATGCGACCAAATTATAATGCCATCATCGCCGCCGTATTCCTTGTGGAAGTGTCGGCGACGTTTGAAACCTCGATGCTCTATGCGGCACTGCCCACATTGATCCGCGAATTTGGCGATCCGATCACGGCCGGCTGGCTGGTGACCATGAACTTGCTGATCGGCACCGTCGCCTGCATCGTGGCCGGGCGTCTGGGCGACATTCATGGCCGCCGCAAGGTGATGCAGATCCTGATTGTGGTTGCCGCGATCGGCTCTGTTATCAGCGCTGTGACTAGCGAGTTCGGCATCGTCCTCTTCGGCCGCGCGCTGCAAGGATTTGCTGCGGCCGCCATTCCGCTTTCCATTGGCATCCTGCGCGAATCGCTGCCCGAAAAGCGATTGCCGGTCGCGGTCGGCCTGATGACGACGGCGCAGGGACTTGGCATTGCCATAGGGCTGGTGCTGGGCGGTCTGATCATCGACAACTTCCCCTGGCACTGGCTGTTTGCCTTCAGCGGCGTGCTGTTGATGGTGACATTTGCCATTGTTCAGCTGATCGTCCCGGCGCGGCCGGGAACGCCCCCCGCTCACCGGATCGACTGGCTCGAGGGCCTGCTGCCTGCCCCGGCGATCGGAGCAGTGCTTCTCGGCCTCAGCCTGTCTAAGACTTACGGCTGGCTCGATCCGCGTTGCTACGCCGTGATCGCCGCAGGGCTGGTGCTTATGGCCCTGTGGGCGCAGCGGAGCCTGCGGGCGCGCGAACCGTTCATCAACCTGCGCCTGCTTGCAAACCGCAATATCGCGGTGGCCAATTTTGCTGCCGTCCTGTTTGGCCTGGGAGGCTCACAGCTCGTCTTTGTCTTCACCACTTATGTTCAGGCTCCAACCTGGACCATGGCCGGGCTCGGCCTCAGCGCAACGCTGGCAGGCCTGGCCAAATTGCCTTCCAATATCCTTTCGTTCTTTGCAGGGCCGATGTCCGGATGGGTGGCAGGCAGGCAGTCCGTCCGCGTGCCGATCATCATAGGCGGGTTTCTGGCTGCATTCGGCTGGTTGCTTGCCATGATGCTGCCGCAGACGTTCTGGCAAGTTGCCGCTCTGCTCTGCGTGATTTCGTTCGGCGTGACGATGCTCAACGCCACAATACCGATGGTGATCGTCGAATCGGCCACGCCGGACCGCACCAGCGAGGCCATCGGCGCAATGACTGTCATCCGCAGCATGTTCAGCGCCGTGGGCGTTCAACTTATCGCGCTGGTTCTCGCAAGCGACACGGTTACCGGGCCAATGGGCGGCGCGCAGTTCCCGTCACCGGCAAGCTTCCGCCTGACCATGGCCGCAATCGCGGCGCTCTCGCTGGCGGCTGGCCTGTCCGGCTTGCTGCTGCGCGTGAAGCGGCGCGACCCGGCAGCAGAAGCGCAAGCCGCCTAACGCACTCGCGGGCCGCCAAAGGGCAGCGGCGGGGGAGGGCGGCGATGGCCGCGAGGCAGCTGTGCCTGATAGGCACGGCCGCAATGCTCGACGCAATAAGGGAACCCGGGGTTCACTTTCTCGCCGCAGAAATGAAAGTCCGCCTCGCCGGGGTGGCCCATCGGCCAGCGGCAGATGCGATCGTTGAGATCGAGCAGGCTGGTCTTGTCGGCCATTTCCGGGCTGGGCTTGGCTGGCACCAGACGGCGCGGCGGCGCGGGCGGAATCGGCGCCTGCTGATCGCCAGGGCCCTGACGCAGGAAGCCGCCGGGGCCGACCGAGACAATGCGCTGCTGCGGCTTGTTGGGGGTCGCACCGGGCAGCGGGATCGATGGCGTGGCACCGCTTGCTGCTGCACCAGCGGGCGCGGCGGCGGGGTTCGGCGGTGCGGGCTGGGCGGCGACGGGACGCGGCGGCGCGGGCGGCGCAGCGCGCGGTGCTTCAGGCGCGGGCTTGGCAGCGCGCGGGGCGGGCTCGGGCTTTTCATTCGCCTTGACCGGTGAAGGGCGAGCCTTGAGGCCCAGGCGGTGCGCCTTGCCGATCACGGCATTGCGGCTGACCCCGCCAAGCTCATCGGCGATCTGGCTGGCGGTCGCGCCGCCTTCCCACAACTTGGTCAGTCTTTCGATCCGTTCGTCGGTCCAGCTCATGCCAATTCCATCTTGTGTTGCCAAATCAGGCCAATGTTACAGGCCAGTGGTATTAGTCAGTGTTAGAGGTGCACTTGTCACGCGCCAGCGCACCCGATAGTCGCCACACCATGGCCGATCAACCCCGCATCCCCGCGACCTTTCCCGAAAGGGCGCAACGAAGCTTTCCGGTCCAGGGAGAGCCGCTGATCCATTCCGTCAACTGGATCGGGCTTGGAACCCTCTATATGAAGGAGGTGCGGCGTTTCTTCAAGGTCCAGGTCCAGACGATCTGGGCGCCCGCCGCCACAACCCTGTTGCAGCTCGTGATTTTCACGCTGGCGCTTGGCGGGGCAGGGCGCATGGTCCTGGGCGTTCCTTTCGCCACGTTCGTCGCACCGGGCCTGATTGTCATGGGCATGATGCAGAATGCCTTCCAGAATGGCAGTTTCTCGTTCCTGTCGGGCAAGATGCAGGGCACTATTGTCGACTTCCTGATGCCGCCGCTGTCAGAGGCGGAACTGATGCTGGCAATGATTGGCGCGGCGCTGACCCGTGCGGTGCTGGTCGGCGTGGCCCTTGCGGTATTCATGCTGTTCTGGCCCGAGATCGATCTGACCATGGCCCACCCTTGGGCAGTCATCTGGTTCGGCCTGATGGGCTCGGTATTCCTTGCCGTGGTGGGTATGCTATCGTCGATCTGGGCGGAAAAGTTCGATCACAACGCGGCCATCACGAATTTCTTCGTGACGCCTATGACAATGCTGTCAGGCACTTTCTATGCCGTTGACAGGCTTTCGCCCGCCTTCCGCGCCGTCAGCCACGCCAATCCGTTTTTCTATGTAATCTCGGGATTCCGCTACGGCTTCATTGGAGCGAGCGACATTTCTGGCGGCAGCGCGGCCGTGCTGCAGGGCGCAATAGGGCTGGGGATATTCAATCTGGCGCTGATCTTGCTGACGTATTTGGTGCTGAAGAGCGGCTGGCGGCTGAAGAGCTGAGAGCCGACGGGTAGCAAGAGTCCAGAATATCAATGCTTCAGAGCGCGGCGCAGTGGATAACGATCACCGTTGAATTCCTCGAACAGCTGATCGAGCGACGGGTGGTCGACCGGCCCGCCGTCGGCATCGCCCATCAGGTTTTGCTGGCTGACGTAAGCAACATAGCTACCTTCGCCGTTCTCGGCGAGGAGGTGATAGAACGGCTGTTCACGCATCGGGCGCACTTCCGCCGGAATGGATTCGTACCATTCCTCGCTGTTGGCAAACACCGGATCGATATCGAAAATCACACCGCGGAAATCGTAGACGCGGTGGCGGACGACGTCGCCGATCGCAAAGCGAGCCTTGGTGCGCAGAGGGGCGTCAACCAGCCGTCCGGCCTGTGGAGAGTAAAAGGTCGCGCGGTCCATGAAGCACATATAGGTTTTGTGCGACTGCGAAACAAGGCAGGGAATCGAGCGATCCACGGCAAAGCGCCGATGGGGCGCGAATGGGGCTTGGCAATCGCCGGAGCATCGGCTAACCGCCGCGCCTTGCCGACCCGGCCGGGCCTTCATCAGGCCCCCGATGCACTTCGCGGAGAGGTGGCAGAGTGGTCGAATGCGCCGCACTCGAAATGCGGTTTACGGGTAACCGTAACGTGGGTTCGAATCCCACCCTCTCCGCCACCTAGGCACTCCATTCCACCGCTAAAGAGAGATACCGGGCCGAAAGCCCGGTGTTTCTGCGGCTCCCAGCAGACTTTCGGTACTGCAGAGATCATCGGGACGTGCACCTTGCGCCTCAATCGCATGGCCGCGTTCCCGCGGAGAATTTTGCCGGGCCAGAGAGCGGATTCGGTATGGCCGGAGAATTTTCTTCTCCGTCACCCGCATCGGATCTCCTTTGGTACGTGCCAGATCAGGTTGTGGTGCGGGCACGCCGAACATGGTCAGGTTGTGGCTAATGTTGTGGCTGGCGCAACCGGTAAGTATCTGAAAAAAGGCCGAGTATCGAATTAGATACCCTGTTGGAAGTTGACACACTCCGCCAAAAAAAGGGAGGTTGCGCGCAACTGCCGCGCTTGCCGAATATTGCAGAGCCCCCCGTGCGTGGGAGTGGGTGAGCACGCGGTGGAGGTTTGAGGCTCAAGTGGGAAGCTGCGGCTTGGCTCGCCATCCGGCGTCAAATGCTGGGCGAAGTTCCTGAGCCAGGATCAGGCTGTGGAAAAAATCCAGCAATCCGATTCTTCATCGAGCGGACGAAGAAGCCGGTTTTGTGCAGTAACCGTGGCATATGCCACCGAAAGACACGAACGCGACTAGCAGGAGATGTCGAGTTTACCTTAGCGGTAAAGAGTTCCTGATCTTCGCCCGACTTGATCCGAGGCTTACGCGATAACATATGCTGACCTCTCCTTTAGTCCAGCGGATTAATGTGCTTTTGCTATTTCTTGGATCGGAAGACCATGCGGCCTGAATACTCGTTTGCCCAGCTTGAAAGGTGGGATCACCTGGATCGCGCCGATACCGTGTATTTGTCGGTGGCCTTGGTAATCCTGACCGTGGTGGACGGGCGGCTGCAGGTCTTGATGATGGAAAACCCACGCGGACCGTTCGAGGGGCACTTCGTGCTGCCTCAGCGCATGCTGCGCCTGGATCAGACGCTCGATGAAGCTGCGTGGGAGCTATTCGAAGAGTCTGCCTGGCAGTCCTTCGCGAAGATCACGCAGCACTGGACTTACAGCGCGGTGAAGCGCGATCCGCGCGGCCGGGTGCTTACCACCAGCTATGTGGGAGCAGCGCCGCTCGAGCAGATGCAGTGGACCACTAGAGCGAATGATTGCAGCCTGTTCGACATCGAAATCGAGGGTGGTTCGGTGCGGCTATCGCTGGACGGTCTCGGGATTGAGCCGGGCTTCGATCACGACGACGTGGTCGCCGGCACCGTTGCGTATCTGCGCCAATCGATTGATTACTCACTTACGCCTTTCAGCTTTCTGCCGGAGCAGTTCACGCTACACGAGCTTCAACAGGTCCACGAGGCAATCCTCGGAGCTTCAGTGAACCGGCCGTGGTTTCGCAGGAAGATGCTGAAGCGGGTATTCGAGGGTGGACGCCAATTAGTGGCAACCGGTCACTACCGCCAAGGCGTGCCCGGAAAGCCCGCAGAACTCTATTCCCTGAGCTATGTCCCCGAGGCTATCCGTACCCGGCAGGTGCCGTCGCGAGCTATCTTCGGTGCCTGACCGTAGGTACTGAGCGATCCTGCTTGGCATGCATCTGACAAGCATGCATGAGAAAAACGCCGATTTCAGCCGATCCGGCGGTAAATATATTCGACCCCTCCGCTGGCCGCCTTCGTTTCGCTGCGCAGCAAGAAGCCCTGCTGCCATAGCTCCCTGAACTTATTGCTGACATTCTGCGAGGAGATTCCAGTTTGCCGGGCATATTCGCCTACGCGGACCTGGGGTCGGGCGAGGGCGTACTCGAGGACCTCACGCAAACTGCGCGGTGGGGTCGGGCCGATGATGGACACCGCGCCGCCGCCGTGCACCGTGATCGGCTCTTTTGCTTTCTCGGCGGCTGCAGCCACATTTTCGAACGTGTCGGGATCAGTGACGTCCGCGAGGAACATGGCCCGCTTGCCGCGGTAACGGGCGAACAGTGCAACAACTGCTTCCGCGGCAAAGCCGGCATCGATCCCGGTGACACCCTGCAGGGATAGCCTGACTGTTCTGTCTGCCGCCCTGCTGTCTATGTATGCTGCCAGCATGGGGCGGATGATTGTGCCTGCTGCGCGGCCAAGAGTTCCTCGTCCGATGAGAAAGGGCTGCATACCCACTGTCAGATTCTGGTTCATAGATCATAATTTACTAGATTGTCGGCCAACGAACAACGTTTGGTTGACAACGCAGTTGTGGGCGACATTCGCGCCAAATCCGGCTTGGTCACAACCTCCACCGCAACCTGATTGGGTGGGCAGTACGAGTGAAAAGGGCAAAAATTCTCCCATCATTATATAAAATGAAGCAGAAATTCTCATTTGAATCAATGAGTACAACTCGGGCAATTGTGGTGAGTTGACACTCTGCGGATTCTGGGTCGGATATCCTCTATGGACCTGATTGATGTCCCCGCGAGCCCACGACTGAACTTTGGCATTAGCCGACAAGCAGCCGTTTCTCCTGTTCCTTCCAATCGAGTGATATGGTCTCCGCCTTAAGGAGTGCGGTGGTGTCAATCTCGGCGCGAAGCCGTCCAGAGAGTATTCCCTCGACTACCTGCGGCGATAGAAAAGCAACCCGGACAACCTTGATGATATAGGAAGTCGTCACGCCCTCGATCTGCGCTAGTCCTGTAGGATCGAGCTGTCCTTCGCTTAGGGCCTTCCACCAGACCTGAGCCCGTGCCAGCAGCCGCAGCATCGGTGTGGATACACCTTCGCTTCCTGTGGCAAAAGCCCCGCTGGTCTCGACTAAGCGGATTGCCCGACCAGTCCTGGTTAGCCTTACTGGGCACACATGGGTGATCTGGGGCTTTGTCTTGCTTAGGCGAGACAGGCCCAGCCCGGCAGCGATTGCCTCGCTGCTGATGACAAGGTTCAGGCTGGTGTCTAAAATATCGATCCGCGTCAGCAAACGCGCCATTTCTAATGTTGACGCCCGCAGGAAGGCTGCCTTTCCTTTAGCGGGCTTGAGGTCGGCAGATTGCAGTGAAAGCTGGGCCAATTCAGCTAGGTGCAGCGGATCCTCGAGCAGTGTTGCAAGCGCCTGCATGACAACCTCCTCGATCTCTATAGCCGGCAAGCGCAAGCCTACGGTGCTGGTGCGCAGATGAAGTGCCTTACTGACGTAGTAGCGGTAGGGCAGCTTGCCCTTCCTTGTGGTGTGAGTTGCGACCAGTGGTTCGCCTGCAGCATCGAAGATCTTGCCCGCAAGCAGACTGGCGGCGGCGGCACGCCCACGCCGGCGGCTGCCCTTAATATGGCCCGACAGGTGCCGCTGGACAGCTTCCCACTGCTGGCGCTTGATCAGCGGCGGATGGAGGCCGGGATTGACATTCCCCTTATGCGGGATATCGCCGACGTAGATCGGGTTCCTGAGGATGGCGTAGAGCTGTCCGCGCGAGAACCAAGAACCCCCGAACTGGCGCCCGGTTCCGGCCTTACGCAGGGGCACGCGGGTCCCTTCGTTCACAAATGCGTCGGCCAGCAGCCGCACATTGCCGAACTCGAGGTAACGCGTGTAGATGTCGCGGACGATCTGCGCATGCGGTTCGACCACCGCGAGGGTCCGGCCATCGGGCTTGTAGCCCAAGGGCGGCATGCCACCCATCCACATGCCCTTGGCCTTGGAAGCAGCCAGCTTGTCTCGGATCCGCTCGGCAGTGACCTCACGCTCGAACTGGGCAAAGCTCAGAAGCATGTTGAGGGTCAGACGGCCCATCGAAGTAGTCGTGTTGAACGACTGGGTGATCGAGACGAAGCTCGTTTCCGCCTTGTCGAACGCTTCGACCAGCTTGGCGAAGTCGAGCAGCGAGCGGGTGAGCCGGTCGACCTTGTAGACGACGACGATGTCAATCTTGCGGGTGGCAATGTCGGCAAGCAGCCGTTGTAGCGCCGGCCGGTCGAGTGTGCCGCCCGAGATACCACCGTCGTCATACTCGTCCGGCAGTAGGGTCCAGCCTTCGCTCGCCTGACTCGTCACGTAGGAGGCGCAGGCCTCACGCTGGGCATGGAGCGAATTGAAGTCCTGTTCGAGGCCCTCCTCGCTCGACTTGCGGGTGTAGATAGCACAGCGAACCGGGCTCATGCCGCCTTCTTCGCCTTCCTGAGGCCGAAGAAGGCCGGCCCCGACCAGCGGGTGCCGGTGATCGCGCGGGCGACCTCGCTCAAGGAGCGCCATTGTCTGCCGTTCCAGGCGACGGTTCCATCTTCCATCACGGTGACTGTGTGCAACGTACCCTTCCATTCCCGCACCAGCCTGGTCGTCCTGGGCTGAGGGACCAGGATCGCGGACATCTGTGCCAGACGTTCCGATGTGCGGCGGGACAGCCCGCCATACACAGAGGCTTGCAGTTCATATGCAAGTGCCATGCGCAGCAGCGCATGCTTGACCCTTGGCGGGGGGCGGCCGGTTGCTTCGCTCCAACGCTTGCGCAGTTCGGGCCAGCTGAGCGTCGCTATGGCGACGAGATCGTTGTCGAACTCGTGGCTGCCCATTGGCTTGCCTGCGCCAGACCTTCGCAGCCCACACTCGTCGGGCACTTGTTCATTTTGACTTGGCATTGCGTTCTCCGGTGGCGAGCGGCCCACAATGCCGCTCTCACCGATCACAGCCCCTGACGCCTGTGCGCCGGGGCTATCTGCAGGATCATCAAAGCCCTGCGAGAATCAGCACCTCACACATGCGGCAATCAAGCGCGATGTCGAGCGCAATAGCGGTGATCGGACAGATTTTTCCGGGCTGGCCCGGCGATACGTGAGGCGCCCAGCAAGCATTAGTGGCCGCTACGCCTACTGTGCATGGGGTTGATCCCGCAATTTTGGCGGTAGCGAGGTGCCAAGTCGATTTGGGGTTCCAGGCTGCAGGTCGTGACAACACGATTCGTCTTATCGCAATCAGGGAAATCGAGCGATGAGCAAGCGTGTTGATAGCGGCAGCCGGGACGTCCCCGGCCAGGGCAGTTCCCAACGGGACGACGTCGGAGGGCAGGCCGATGGCGAAGCCGAAGCGGGCATCGCCAAAGACATGCTGCAGACCGGGCGTACCTCATATCGCGAGGAGGACTGGGAGGAGGGGCCCGCGCGTGTAATGCCGCAGCCTGAGCAGCCGCCGCTGCCGCGCCGCCGCTCTCTTGATGGCGCATCGTTGAACGAGGTCAGTCGGGGCTACAATGAGATGCTGGCCGAACTGATGTGCGAAACGCACGATTTTGCCATGGCCTATTTTGAATCGGCGCGCGCCATCGATGACCGGGTGGCAGCCCGCGAGCGCAAGTTGTCTGTGGCCATCAGGCTTGCAACCCTTGCCGGTCAGTTGGTCGCAGCCGCCGACCGCCACCACAAGGAATGGCCGGAAGTCTTGATTTGATGAGCACGCTTGCCAGTCGTCCCCGAAACTTTGGCCCGATGCTGGCGTCAGAACGCTGCGGCGCAAGGACGCGCAGCGGTGGATCGTGCCGCTCCCCTGCGGTTGCCGGAGGCCGGCGCTGCCGTATGCATGGCGGCAAGCGGTCGGGCGCCCCCAAGGGTAACACCAATGCAATCCGGCATGGCCTCTATACTCAAGCCTCGCAGGACCAGGACCGCGAAGTTCGCATGCTGATCGGGAAGATAAAGATGACCCTCGCAGCTTTAGGCGAAGGCGTCGCAGCCAAGAAATGATCGGTCTGCAATTGGCATTCGCGAATAGCGGGCTTGTCGAGTGTCGGTTTCCGCTGACATTTCGGACATAGGGCGCTAAATCGGCCTCTCCCAGGAGCGGTCCCCATTAGCACAATGCTTTTCCAATTTGGGCTTTGGCGAGTTTGCCTCCCTGGCGCCAACCGAGCGCATGTAGTTCATTAAAGCCCCGTTGGCCTGTAGCGGGAGATGGCCGATGTCCGAGGACCACGCGCTGTCACTTAAGCGGTGTGCGATATACACGCGTAAGAGCACGAGCCATCTGCTCGATCGCGAGGTCAACTCGCTCACAACTCAGCGCGAGATCTGCGCTGCTTACGTGACAAGCCAGCAATATCGTGGCTGGGTCGCTCGACGATGTCACCGCGCACAACCTCTGCCACCGGTACGTCGCGGGCTCGTCCCTCGCGCAACACCCGAACCTTGAGCGCGAGCCGCTGGCGTAATGCTGCCACCGCTTTCGAGGCACGAAACTCCTGTGAGAAGCTGAGGATGCCGCTTCCACCGACGATCGCCAGAATTATCCCTGCATCGAGCCATTCGCGCAGTGCAATGGAAATACCTGCGCCAAACAGAAGGATGAGTGCAAGCGGGTTGACGAATTGTCGCAGAAGCAGGCGCAGCGGCGAGCGTTGCTCGGTATCACCGACGGAGTACGGGCCATCGCGACGCAGCCGCATTTCAGCATCTGCCTCTTCGAGGCCTTCCCTATTTGATCCGACGAGGCCGAGCGCTTGTTCGGTCGAAACGCTCCAATAAGCATCAAGCATATGCTGCGCTTCTCCAGCCTAAATTTCCCGGAAACGCCTAGCAGCTTCCTCGTGCCAAGTCCGAATTAAGTGCCTCAGTTTATGCGAAGGAAGCGGCGGCTTGAGTCGGCGGATTGCGCTGACAAAGCCGTCGTTCGGCAATCCGGTAATGCCGTCCCAAAGCGGCCCTTACCAGATCAAAGACTGCATATCGGCTTTGAGACGATCTTAGAGCTGATGTATGCTGCGCCGTGCTGACCTGGAGTTTCCCGCCCGGGCGGCGGCAATCTTTAGCAGTCGCCGAAACGAGGGGCATTCCATGTGGCTGGGTGCCGGGCAAACAGCAGCGTGAGCCAGGCCGTCCTTCAAGGCTATCAGCTGCTTGATGGTTCTCTCCAGATCTTTCGATTTGTCAGCCAACAAAGTGCGGTCGACTTGCGCGGATGGTCCTGTGCCGAACATCGCGCGGATTTGGTCGAGTGAGAACCCAGCCATCTGCCCCAGCGCGATCAGCGACAAGCGTCCCAATACGTCATGGCCGAAAGTGCGCCTCAGACCGCGCCTTCCCAGCGACTCGATGAGGCCTTTCTCCTCATAATATCGCAGCGTCGAGGCAGGTAGGCCCGACCGCTTTGCTACCTCTGAAATTTCCAGCAGTTTCATGCTTGACCTCAAGTCGGCTTGAAGTGGCATGATGCTGCGATCTGCCAATTCACACAAGGGACTATGCCATGATTCAAGCCACAACAACCACTGGCCAAAGCTCCCCAAGTGCAGCCCTCGCTGGGCTGTCGCTAGCGATGCTGATGCCGTCGCTTGCGACGAGCAGCGCCAATGCGGCGCTTCCGGCGTTGGCGCTCGCGCTCAATGCATCATTCCAAACCGCCCAGTGGATCGTGCTGAGCTACCTGCTTACCGTGACTGCCCTGCTCATGGCAGCAGGCCGGCTAGGAGACATGCTGGGACGGCGTCGCGTGCTGCTGGCCGGGATGATCACGTTCGCGGGAGGCTCTTTCGCTTCCGGCATCGCCCCCGGCATCGAGCTAATGATTGCAGCGCGTATAGCCCAAGCGGCGGGTGCGGCGATCATGATGGCGCTGACCTTGGCATTCGTTGCAGACGTGGTCCCCAAATCGCAATCTGGCCGCGCGATGGGACTGCTCGGCACGATGTCGGCAGTCGGCACCACGTTGGGGCCTGCAGTTGGTGGAATGCTGATCGCCTGGGCGGGCGGCCGGGCCATATTTCTGGTCAACGTGCCACTGGCGCTATTCGCTTGTCTGATTGCATTTCGGACGCTGCCGGCAGATCCGCCACGCTGCGCAGGGGCCTTCAAGAGCTTCGACTTTGCTGGAACGGGCGTGCTCGCGTTGGCGCTCACGACTTTTGCGCTCGCCATGACGATGGGGAATGGCCAATTCGGGCTACTGAACCTTGCCATGCTCACTGCCGCATTGACTGCGAGCGCTATCTTGATGGCCATCGAAGCGCGGGCGCCGTCACCGCTGGTTCGGCTGAGCCTGTTCCGCAATCCGGTGCTGGCTGCCAACCTGGCCGCCGGCACGACAGTCTCTACCGTCATGATGGCGACCTTGATCGTCGGCCCGTTCTATCTGACCGAGGGGCTCCAACTTGATGCGGCTTCGACTGGTCTCGTGCTCGCTGCCGGACCGTTTGTTGCTGCGCTGGCAGGTGTGCCATCAGGCCGATTGGTTGATCAGTTCGGAACCGGTCGCGCTACAATCGCAGGCCTCGCGCTCATTGCGGCGGGCGCGTTCAGCTTGTCCATTCTTTCACCCGCGTCAGGAGTCGCCGGATATGTCGCTTCAATTGTTGCAATGACAGCCGGCTACGGCCTGTTTCAAACCTCGAACAATACTGCAACCATCGCAACGTCAGTCGCGGCAGAGCGGGGGGCAATTTCAGGCATGCTCGGCCTGTCTCGCAATCTCGGCCTGGTTGCCGGTGCATCAGCAATGGGCGCCGTGTTCACTTGGGGCAGCGGGGGCATTATTCATTTTGGGACTGCAGAACATACCGCAACCGTCTCCGGTTTTCACGCGACTTTCACTGTTGCCGTGGGTCTTATCTTGGCAACGCTACTGATGCTGCACCGAGTATCCCGTGGCAATGGAGTTCCGGTTGATGCGAACGATTTACTCTGATGCTGGCATCGGGAATGTGGCGTGGTCCGCGAACTTCTCGGTCGATCCCGATGCGAAATCGTACGCCTGATAGCTGCGATCCGTTCATGCATCCAAGTTTTCGTCAAAATACCTCAGCAAAGCCAATGCATCGGGTTGAGCGGTAGCTGGCTCAACAATCACTTCGATGAATTGGCCATTTCCTCAGTTCGTACCAAGCGATATACCGCGTTTGTGACCGGGCAGCCTGGACGAGCGCTGCCTTGGGATGGCCAGGAGGCTCCGATGGCGGTGGATATTGTCGCAACAAAAAATGGGCCATATCTCGTAACCGGAGATTTGAGCCAGCTTGAGATGCGCGATGGAGATGGCAATCTTTATGACCTCCAGGGCAAGAGCCGAGTTTTCCTTTGCCGGTGCGGCGCGTCGATCACGAAGCCATTCTGCGACGGCCAACATTCGAAAATCGGTTTCCAAGCGGCGGAGGCCGCTGTGAATTCTGGCGGTTAACTGCACCATTTAAGTCATCCGTCCGCGATCGTTCGGGCATCGTGTGCGCGCCACCAACTCCTCGCAGCTTGGAGCCGCTGACGACAACAAAGCCGACATCCCGGCGAGGCGCGATGCCGCTGACAGAGCCGTCGTTCCCGATCTCGAAACCAACCGTTGAAACCGGCCATACATTCACGCGGCGAAAAACGGCTGAAACTGGGCCGGTTGGGGACAGTCAGCTTTCAAAGAACCTGCCGTACGAAGCCGCCTTTGTCTTTCTTTCCGATAGTTCCGCCGTTTAAATGCGCACAAGGAAAGTGCCCGCTCTCTGTGGGGCGAAACTCCCGCGTTCGCTTTGCTAACTTGAAAGCAGCACTCGTCATCTCGTAAAACACAGCAATGCCCCATTTTGATTTCATCCTGAACGAGGACGGCAGCATCGCTCAAACCCTGCGCGATGGTGTGCTGCATAACGAAGGCGTGACGCTTGAGCCCGCGCCGCAAATCGTGAGCACCTATTTCAAGATTGCTCAGGCGCAGCTCGCATCCATGCGTGACGCCGAAGCCAGCGAGCATCGGCGCGCGGCTGGCCTGCAGGCTTTCTTGATGAGCCTTACAGGCGTCGAGGCTTTCACCAATGTGTTTTTCCAAATGCTCGCTCTCGAGTTCAACAAGCCAGACGTGTTGGCGCGGGTGAGCGAGAAATACGGGTCGTTAGTGAAGCGCCTAAGCGACTGTATAGAGCTATCGTTCGATGAGCCATTGCCAGATCAAGGCGCACTGCTTGAGCGCATTCAGAAGCTCTACGGCTTCCGAAACTCAATTGTGCATCCGCGCTGGGAGCCTGCTTCGATGCGAATGAGCGGAGAAGTTCCGGTGGTGATCCACGGGCTGAGTCAGAACTTTCAAATCACGTTCGAGGACGAGACGTTCTGCCGTGAGGCGTTCTGGTGGTGCGTAAAACTCGTTGCGGAAGTCGGGCGCGCAGCTGGAAACGAGACAATCGAGCCGCATTGTTTTTTCTGGGCGGGCGTCTATGGGCTCACCGATGAAGCGCTGGCGCAGAATCTTGGGCTCGCCAACAATACCGAGGTTTAGTTCGACCGCTCGCCTATATTCGGTGGAGCTCGGCGATCTTGCTGATGTTGCCGAGCTTGAGAACGAGGGGATCTACCTCGACGGGTTGGCCCGCATCCACAGCGCCATTCGCTTCCAGAAATAGCTGAACATTCTCCGGCGCAAAAGCACCCCTATTGCCTACCACGATGCGATATTCGTCCTGCCATGCGAAGCTTGGCGGCTTGATGAAGGCGAGCCTTTCGGGAAGCGCCCAGTCGGCACCTGGCTCCTTCTCAACATCGCGATAGTCGACCGGATTTGCATAGATGCCGGCGCGGTCGAGCTTCGTGCGCAAACGAACGTGGCAGCGTATGCGCGCCAGAAAATTCAACGGTGTTTTTATCTCCACACAGAATGGGCCAAACTTCTCGGCTAATTCCGCCGTCTGGTGATTGCTCATACAATAGACGAATATCTCTTCGGCTTTAGCGGCAGCTCGGAAGCCTCTATCGAGTTGAAATGTTTCTCCGGTGGCGGTCTTCGTAATCGTCAAGCCGCCGGCAGGTTTATAGAGAAGCTTGCCATCATGCGGATCGCCACGAACTTCGGCGTCTTCGTATGCTCGAAAGTAGGCCAGCGAGCAGAAACGCACATGCCCTTTCTCGATTAGATCGAGCGCGTATTCTTTCTTGGGCAGATATTTGAAGATGGACATAGCCGAACTATCGGACATTCTCGTCTCTCATCCAAACAAATCCCGATGCCGCACACCGGAGGACGGCGGCGGCACCATGCCGAAATGCACTGCCCGGGCGGGCAAAAAGGGCCACTTAGCGCTCCGGCGCGACGCTCGCGAAGGTGTATGTAAAGTGATGCTTTACACTTTACATTTCTTGTGATACAACACGCGGCATGACAGAAAACACTCCCCAACACCCCGGCGCCTACGTGCGCGAAAACGTAATCCCCAAAGCCATGAATTTGACAGCCGCAGCCAAGAAGCTGGAGGTCAGTCGCGTTGCGCTTTCCAGCTTGGTTAACGGCAGGTCCGACCTGTCGCGAGATATGGCCGCTCGCCTCGAACTCGCCTTCGGCGAGCCCGCGCGGAAACTTCTCGACTTGCAGAGCGCTTGGGACGCGGCGCAGCCGAAACGCTCAAACACTGCGCCGGTCATCAGCTCGTATGTTCCTCCGTTCCTTCAATTCAAGGCGGCGGACATCATCGCTTGGGGCGGATCAGGGATTGCGCCGCGTCATCGCCTCTCCGTTTTCCTGCGGACCCTTGTGAACTCGACCGGCGCGAGCCTGTCGAAAATGAATTTTCCCGGAAACGACGACAGCGAGCGTCCCGGCTGGGATGGTGAAGTTGATGCTGCCGAGGCTACGCCGTGGGTGCCGCAAGGTCGCTCCGGTTGGGAGTTCGGCGTCAACAGCGACCCGAAGGGCAAAGCGGATGGCGACTTCGCCAAGAGCGTAAAAGCCATCGACGCTGCGGAGCGCAAAGAAACGACCTTCGTCTTTGTCACGCCGCGCACATGGGCAGGTAAAGACGAATGGGTGAAAGCCCGGAAGAAAGAGAAATTGTGGAAGGACGTTCGGGCATATGACGCGAGCGACCTGGAGCAGTGGCTTGAACAGTCCATCCCCGGTCAAGTGTGGTTCGCCAACGAAACGGGGCAAGATGCGCAAGGTGCGCTGTCGCTGGACAAAGCGTGGAAGATTTGGGCAGCGGATTGCGAACCGCCGTTGAAGCCATCGCTGTTTGACGACGCACTTGCTGCTTATCGCTCCACGCTCAAGCGCGCGGTGACGGCCACCGAATACAAGCCCATCGTCATCTCTGCGGATTCGCGTGACGAAGCACTCGCATTCTTGTGCGCTGGCTTCTCGGCGGATGATGCGGAACTCGGACAATACCGAGACCGCATCATTGTTTTTCGCGAGACAGGCGCGCTCAGCAAATTCGCGGCCCAAGTATCAAACTTCATTCCGGTCATCTTGTCGCGGGAAGTCGAGAAGGAGTTTGCGCCGCATCGAACGTCAATGCCGTCGTTCATCATCTACCCTCGCAACGCAACAACTTCAGACCCCGACATCACACTCGAAACTCTGAACTACGAGGCATTCGACAAAGCCTTGATCGATATGGGGCTGGAGCACGAGCGCATCCAAAACCTCAGCCGCGAGACCGGGCGCTCGCCGACCGTTCTTCGTCGCCGGCTCTCGCAATTGTCAGCTATCCGCACGCCCGATTGGGCGGAGGACAAAGCCGTCGCTGCGCAAATCGTGCCCTTCCTGTTCGCTGGCGCGTGGAAGGCTGACAACTCGGCCGACCAAGCGATGCTCGATGCTCTCGCAGGCGATATTGGTTTCGAGGAATTGGAGCGTCGCCTCAACGACTTACTGCCGTTGGAGAGTACGCCTGTTTGGCGCGTTGGAAACTTCCGTGGCGTGGTCTCGAAAATTGATGTGCTGTTCGCCATCAAGGACGGGATCCTTGAGGCCGACCTTAAGCGCTTCTTCGAAGTTGCCGAACTGGTGCTCAGTGAAGATGATCCGGCGCTAGAACTGCCCGAGGACAAACAGTGGGCTGCGGGCATTTACGGCAAGACGCGGGAAATCTCAGGAGCCCTTCGCGACGGCTTGGCCGAAACGCTGGTGCTTCTCTCCGTTTACGGCGCATCTCTGTTTAGGCCGCGCCTGAGTTTCAACACCGCGTGGCAGGCGGAAAAGCTTGTTCGTTCGCTGCTTGAACCCCTGACTCTCAAGAAGTTGGAATCGCAATCGGGAGACTTGCCGCTCTATTCGGAGGCTGCGCCGGAGCCGTTCCTGTCTATCATTGAAAAAGACCTTGAGCAGACCGACACCGATCCTGCATCGCTGGCGCTCATGAAGCCGATGAGCAATGCGATGTTTGGTCGGTCGCACCGCACAGGGCTTTTGTGGGCGCTGGAAAATCTCGCATGGTCGAACCCACTTTTCATGAGGACGGTTCTCGCTCTCGGACGACTTTCCGAACGCGCCATCGAAGACAATCTCATCAACAAACCGACGGGCAGTTTGTCCGCCATTTTCCGAAATTGGATGCCTCAAACGAGCGCGGACTTGGAGAGTCGGAAGCTGGCTCTCGCAAAGCTCGCTGAGAAGTTTCCTGAGGTCGCATGGCCGATATGCATCGACCAATTCTCCCCCGGCTCTCGCATGGGGTCGTATAGTCACAAGCCTCGCTGGAGACCCGACGGCCACGGTCACGGCAACGTCGTCACCATTGCCGAAGGCAACGATTTTGCCATGTACGCGCTGAATTTGGCCATCGCTTGGCCCAATCATACACGCACCACGATTGGGGACTTGGTCCAAAATCTAGGAGGTCTCGATGAATCTCTGAGACCTCCGGTGTGGGATGTCGTGGACCGATGGATTGCGGACGCGAACGAAGAAGATCGCGCATGGCTTCGTGAAAAAATCAGGGTTTCGGCGTTCAGCCGCCGCGCCGTGCGGCGCAAGAAAAGGCGCGAAGAAGTCAGTTCGGATGATCGCGCACGACGGGCTTACAATGCGCTTCAACCCGTAGATTTGGTGCTCCGTCATGCGTGGTTATTCAAACAGTCATGGGTCGATGAGTCGGCCGATGAACTCGAAGAAGAGGACTTCGATTACCGGAAGCGTGAAGAACGCGTTTCGAAACAGCGCTCTGAAGCGATGGACGAAGTCATAGCTCAAGGCGGTGTCGAAGCTGTCTTGCAAATTGCCGACATGGGACAGGCTCAACACACCGTGGGTTGGTTCTTGTCGAAATCCATCGGGGATGCCGAACCGCTTTCCGCCGCACTCAAGCAGATTGTGAATGGCACACCTGTTGAAGGCACCAGAGCTTGGGTCATCGGTGGTGTATTGGCGGAAACAAAAAATCGCCAGCTAGATCTGGTGAGCGCATTGGTCGCCGGCGAAGACGGCGACACGGCGATTTCCATTCTGCTCGCCGCTCCGTTTGACCCGCTCACGTGGGGCGTCGCCAGGAGCCTCGGCCCGGAATTAGAGGCGCGATACTGGAAGGAGATCGCGCCCGGCTGGAGCCGGTCTGAAGACGACGTTCGTTACGCAGTGAGGAAGCTCGTCGAAGCAGGCCGACCTCGCGCGGCATTTCAGTTCGCCCATTTTGAGCTCAAGGAATTGCAGCCACGCGATCTGTTCAACCTTCTGGATGCTATTCGTGTTGGAGGGGACGAAGCCGAGGGAACATACCAGCTTGATCCCCACTATTTGCGCGATGCGTTCAAACTGCTGAATGCCAGTGATCAGATGTCCACCGACGAAATGGCTGGGCTGGAGTTCGCGTTCGTCGATATTTTCGACGAAAATCAAGACCTCGAAATGGTCAGCCTTGGTAAGCAGATCGAGGAGCACCCGGAGCTTTTCGTTCAGGCCGTCAGCTATGTGTTCAAGCGCAGCGATGACGGAGAAGACCCAACTGAGCCAGAGTTGTCGGATGAGCAGAAAGATGCCCGAGGGCACCTATGCTACAAGATGCTCGAAAACCTGACCATCATTCCCGGACACGATGAGAACGGCGACCTCAAAGCCGATCGACTTGTAAATTGGGTCGAGCAGGCGCGGGCGGGTTTTGCAGACGTGGCGAGATCAGATGTTGGTGACAGGCGCATCGGGCAGTTGCTTTCCCGAGCGCCCGCCGCGGATGATGATGTGTGGCCTTGTTTGCCGGTTCGCGACGCGCTCGAGCTATTGACGAACGAGCAACTTGAGCAAGGGCTTTACGTCGCAATGCGCAACTCGCGCGGCGCGCATTGGCGGGGTGAAGGCGGCGCGCAAGAGCGGACCATCGCAGCGAAATACGCTGGCTGGGCGAAAGCGATGAACTATACGCATCCGCGCGTCGCCGCGTTCTTGCGCGACCTCGAAGACAGCTACCTTCGCGAAGCCGATTGGGAAGACAACGAGGCAAAAATCTCGCGTCGGATGCGCTACTGATGTTAGTTAGCCAACAGCGCAGACGGAGCAACACTCTACGCCTTTGCTAGTCGAAAATAGCGTTGTCACGGAATGGGCGACAGTGAACGGCTGAAATTGGGGCGCGAAGCTGCCCTCCGACATGGCCGCAACGAAGGGCAGCTATCCGCAACCTGCGCCCTGAAACTTGCCGTTCCGGAGCGTCGAACTTATCGGCAATAGAGCCTTGGCCAACATGCCGCCGGCCAATCGGCGACAATGTGGCTTGGCTGGCAAGAAATAGCCAATGATTCCATAAAGTAGTTGAGAACGCCGCACACCTATGGATCACGACGATGCACGCGCTGGCAGATTGTCTAGCCAGCGATTGCGGAGATCCATTGTCATGCGTACCAGTCTTACCCATCCGCTCGAAATCGCCAACATCGAGCCCGCACCGGGCTTCGGCAGGATCGGCATTACCTTCTGTCCCGGTAAGCACCAGCCTGCGGCGGCGACGGGAGCCTGGAGCCGTGACCTCGCGCTCGATCTGGACGTGGTCGCAGCCTGGGGCGCGGCTGCAGTGGTCACCCTGCTCGAGAAGCACGAGCTCGAGAAGCTCAAGGTGGCGGATCTGGGCGCCGCTGTCGAAGCGCGCCACATGGCCTGGTACCACTTGCCGATTTGCGATGGCAGAACCCCGGCTGATGAATTCCTGCCGCACTGGTGGCTCGCAGGCGAAGACCTGCGCGCCATGCTGCGCGACGGGTTCAATGTGCTGCTTCACTGCAAGGGCGGGCTGGGCAGGGCTGGCACCATCGCTGCCCAGGTCCTGATCGAACTCGGCATGGACCTTGATTGCGCCATCAATGCCGTGCGCGAGGCACGGCCCGGCGCCATCGAGAACAGCGCGCAGATGGCCTGGCTGGGTCGTTGCCAGTCACATGCCGAACCCCTCCCGTACCGGTCCTATGGCGCCATGGTCGACCGCGCGGCAGGGGCCCTGCTCGGGCTGGCCGTTGGCGATGCGCTCGGCACCACGCTTGAGTTTTCCGCCCGCGACAGCAAGCCAAGGTCGACCGGCATGGTCGGGGGAGGGCCCTTCGGTCTCAAGCCCGGCCAGTGGACCGACGACACGGCCATGGCCTTGGCGCTCGCCGACAGCCTCCTTGCCAATCCTCGCCTCGACGAGGCGGACCTGATGCGCCGGTTTGTCAGCTGGCACGAACAAGGGGCCTATTCATGCACCGGCACCTGCTTTGACATTGGCGTGACCACGCGCCGGGCCCTGGCGCGTTGGAAAGAGGCCGGTCTGCCCTTTGCCGGATCGAGCGATCCCAGGTCTGCGGGCAATGGCAGCCTGATGCGCCTTGCCCCGGTTGCCATCCGCCACTGGCAGGACCGCCAGACCCTGCACGATATCGCTGCCCGCCAGAGCCGCACCACCCATGGGGCAGCAGAAGCTGTCGATGCCTGCGTGGCCTTTGCCCAACTCCTCGCCGATGCCATTGCCGGCCATCCGCGCAGCACTGTCATGCGGCCACGCGAGGGAGCCTATGCGGGGGCGATTGCCCCGATCATGGCGGGCTCATGGCGCGGCAAGCACCGCAGCCAGGTCGCCTCATCGGGCTATGTCGCCCATGCGCTTGAAGCTGCGCTTTGGTGTGTGGGGCGTACCGGCAACTTTGCAGAGGCGGTGCTGCTTGCTGCAAACCTCGGTGACGATGCCGATACTAATGCTGCCATCACCGGGCAGCTGGCGGGCGCGATCCACGGGGCAGCAGCAATCCCGGAGGAATGGCTCGCTACCCTTGCCTGGAAGGATGAGATTGGCGCCAAAGCGGAGGCGTTGTTCGAGGCGGGTAAGGAGGTGGCCCGGTGACGGTGAAATCGGCCGGGCTCACGAGGCGCAGCATGATGGCCCTTACAGCAGCGAGCCCTATCGCTACGCAGGCGGCAAACTTACGTTTTGGTGGCATTGATGCCTGGGACCTCGCTGTTGGGAACGCATATTTGGGATCAGCAAAGCGCAAGGCAATAGCTGCAGAAATATTCACGCCAGACAAGCACTCGACTGAGCCTCACCTCGATAGCGATGCTCTTCGCGCTGGTGAAACGATAGAGCAATGGCTTGAGCGGAATGCACATATGCAGGGCGATTCTTACCAGCTAATCTGGAAGACATACGCAAAGCATGATCCTCCAAAAGTCGGACAGCAAGTATCGGACTGGGTGGGAAGCTGGCCTGAGTGGCGAGAGGAATGGGATATAGAGGCAATTGGTGACGCCGAAATGTTCAGGCACAACGACACTATCCTCAGTTGGGCTGATCGCGTGGCACTCAGCCTACAACAGCGATCGACAGTCAGTTATGAGGAGACCAAGTCCAGCTTGATTGGCATGGCCCGGATCTCCAAGCCGCAACTCGGTGAGGACATTCGGTCTTATGTTTAACGAGCTCAGAAACGGCTGGCGGCTGTCGATCACAGCCTGGATCGCTCCACTGAAGAATCGGCAATCCGACATGGAGAAAGTCATGCCGAGTGGCTGGGGCGGGTGGCGCCGTTGTGTCTAATAATAGATGATGGCGAGAGCCTCGACGATGTCCTCCCCAAGATCGTACATATCGCGGACCACCATCCTCCGGATAAGGATGAAACAGCACGGGCGTGGCTACGGCGGATGGGCCCTCAGATTGAGAAAATGAACGCCCAGCCTTGGGCGGCCATTTAAGTGAGTTCATCTCTTTGGAGGGCACTGCCTGACCGATGCGACCACTTCGAGCACACTGGGCTGCAGGGAGAATAAAGACGCGCAGTTCTGGCTCGCCGTGGATTCCCTACCGATTTGTCCGTAGTCCAGAATTTCATTCCCCTGCTTGCAAATCGCGTGCTCTGTTGCAAGGACGAGACGCATTGAGAACAGCCGCTGGAATCAGACTATGGATCAATGTTTAGCGACTGATATGCTCAGTCATATGATGCTCTGAGCGGAGGTGGGTCGCTCCGTGCATGACGCTGTAGGCCGGTCTGCATAGGGGAGGGCACAGCCCCCTTGACAAAGTGGCAGAACCTCACTGCCTGAGATAAATTTGCCAAAGGGAGGAGTCCGCCAAACGGAGATCGTTCCTCATTAGACTGACACCTCCGCCAGCTGCCTCGGATTTCTGAGATATTTTTCAACATGTAGGCAACATAAAGGCCACTTGCGGCTCTGGCCGCTAGTCCGATACGATTAGAAGCGATGAAATTGCGACGACCACTTGTGCGGAAACGAAGGGCTTTGCAATCATCACACTGGCTGGCACACCCTGGGACGTCCACTCGTTCTCGCTGGCTGCGCTCACATAAACAACTGGCAGACCGCTTCTCAGTTCTCTGGCCTTTCTGGCGACTTCCCAGCCGTCCGGTCCTGCTCCCAGATTTATATCGGTGATCAGGCCATGCAAGTCGGCGGATCGTGATTCCAGCACGGCCAAGGCATCGGGCCCCTTGTTTGCTACAATCACTGCGAAGCCTGCGTCCTCCAGATCGCTCGCCAGCATTTGCTGGATCAGGACTTCATCCTCTACGTAGAGGAGGAGTGGCGCCGGCAACTCGGTGGGCATACGATGTCCTGGCTCAGCGGAAGGTAGGGGCAAACGGTCAGCAGCAATATTAGTTCCACTCGATTGAAAATTAGCAAATGGCGCTACCGAGGTGCTGCGTTGGCAAGGCTCGATTCAATCGACGGGCGTAACTTCCACGGACACTTTCATGTGCTGACCCGCCCTGCCGATAAACACGCCATCGACGGGCGATACATCGGCGAAATCGCGGCCCATGGCCGTGAATATGTGGTCCTTGCCGGCCAGCATGGCATTGGTCGGATCGTATCCGATCCAGCCCAGCCTGTCTCCGCACCAGACGTTGACCCAGGCGTGGGTCGCATCGGCGCCGACCAGTCTGGCTTTGCCCGGCGGCGGGATCGTGCGCAGGTAGCCGCTGACGTAGGCCGCAGGCACGCCCATCTGACGCAAGGCGATGATCATGATGTGGGCAAAATCCTGACAGACGCCGCGCCGGGCGCGGAAGGCAACCACGGGCGGCGTATCGGCCTTGGTCGCCTTGCCATCGTAAGTGAATTCGTCGTGGATGCTGCGCATCAGCGCATCGGCAATATCCATCACGCTGCCAGCCAGAGGAGCGCGCGAAATGGCCCAGTCGGCAATCTCGGGCTCCATCGATGCGATCGATGAGGCAAACAGGTAAGTCGATGGATCGCCGGCTGTCAGACCGCGGTTGGCCAGCGCCATTTTGCGCAATTCCGCGAGCGACGGGGCCTCGCCCGGCGAGGGCGATGGAGGCGGATCGACTGTCACGGAAAATTCGCTGGTGACCGTCAGGCTCGCCGTCGGCTTGTCGAGCGTCATGCGTGAAAGGTTGACGAGGAACGGCCCGTGGTCGTCCATCATATACCGAGGTTCAGGGCTGACTGACAGGTTGTAAGCAGTCAGCGTCTGGCCTCGCCAGTCGGTAGGCTTGAGCCTTAAGTTGAAACGCGCCAGGTTGACGATGCCGTCATAGCGGACTTCGGTCACATGCCGAACGTGGTATTTCATGCAATCAGAGTATCACGGATTGGGGGATCGCAGCGCTCGTACTGCAGGAAATAGCGCTGCGAAATCGCATCTGACAGCGCGAGCAGACGGGTTTCGATCTCGAGCAATTGCGCGTCATCCATCATATCGCTTTCCAGCGCACGCAGCTGCGCGAGCAAGGCGCTGAACTGGCGATAGGGTGTCTCGGGGATTTCGTCAGGATTGGCTTGCGGCAGATTAGCGACGTGCTCGGCCATCCGGTCCAGCTGGAACATCAGGCTGCGCGGGTTTTTGGGATCGAGCACAATCAGGTCGATCACCGGGCCTCGCATCGGGCCGACGAGGTAACGGCTGCGATACGTAATTTGGCTATCGAACAGATCGAGCAGCAAACCGAATTCGTCGACGCCGCAATCCGGAGCGGAAAGTTGGCGCGATATGCGGCAGATCGCCAGCGCGCGCTCCAGCCGCCGACCGAGATCGAAGAACAGCCAGGCGGGACCCCGGGCCATGTTTTCGGCGGCCAGGCCCGAAAGAATGCTGAAGCGATCGATCATGCTGTTCGATGCAGAAAGAATCGAGTGCGCCCAATTATCGTCAAGCAGGGGGATAGGTTGGTTGGCGACGCGCCAGAAATCCGCCGACATCCGGTCGCGCAGACTGCGACCGATGACGCGGATCGAGTTAACCAGTGCGGCAATACCGCCCGCCTGCTTGTCTTCCCGAAAAGCGCGGCCGCAAAGCTGGGGAAGGGGGGCGTTTGCCACGGATGGCGGGACCACCCCCCAGCGCACCAGCAGATCGACCAGCCGACGCCGACTGGTGAAACCGCGCCGCGTACCGCCGTCGACTTCGATCGAACTGCCCAACAGGTTGCGGATGATCCGCACTGTGATTTCCGCGCGCTCGCTATAGCGGCTGAGCCAGTAGAGGTTGTCTGCCGCCTGACTGGACAGAATGCCGCCGCTGCGCCGGATTGCCGGCTCCTGGTCAGCGCCCAGCAGCGAAAGCTGCTCGATCGGCACATCATCGACGATGCAAACGTCGGCGGAAAAGTCGCCCGCGCCGATCAGCGAAGTCCTTAGGTCGCCTTGCGATGAAAGGCGGGCGAACCCTCCCGGCATGACCACCCATTCGCCATTGCCGCCGCGCGCGACGAATGCGCGCAAGGTGAAAGGACGGGGCTCGAAGCTGTCACCCACCAAGGTCGGAGTAGTGGACAGGTGCACGATTTCCTGGCCGACATAATCAATCGGCCGCGCCTCGATCGCGGCCAGCAGCCGTTCCCGTTCGGTCGCGCTCAGGCTGGCCCCGGCGCGCGTGCGCCCGCCTTCAAGGCCGGCGACATCGCCGCCGAATGCCGAACTGACGACAAGCTGGTCCAGCCGTTCCTTGACGAGTGCACATTCTTTGGACTGGCCGCACCACCAGGTGGCCATATTCGGCAGGATCAGGCTCTCACCGAGCAGCACTTTGGCTAGGCGTGGCATGAAAGCCGAGAAGGCGCGAGCCTGCGCAACTCCAACGCCGGGCCAATTGGCGACGGCCAGTTCCCCCGATGACCAAGCATCGAACATGTCAGGCACGCCGATGCGCGAATGGGCATTGAAAGCCAGCGGATCGAGCATTTCCGTGCCAATCCATCGCCACACCGCATCAACCCGTTTGAGGCCGGCGATGGTGCGAACATAAAGCTTTTCCTGGCTCACCGCGAGATCACGGCCTTCGACCAGCGGGAAGCCCAGATAGCGGGCGAGGTGGGCCTGCTCGGGATAACTCTGGTTAAATTGCCCCGGGGTCAGCAATGCGATGCGAGGCGTCGCCCGGTTGCAGCTAGCGGCAATGCCCTGGCGCAGCTCGGCGAAGAAACCCGCTATCCGCCGCGCGTTGATATCGGAAAGCAATGTGCCAGTGGTGCGCGAAATGGCGAGGCGGTTTTCCAGCGCATAGCCAATGCCCGTTGCGAGGTGCAGCCGATCAGCCAGTACGCGCCACTCACCGCCCGGCCCGCGCGCCAGATCGACGCAGTAGACGTTGAGGTATTGTCCCTTGGGTGGGGCGATGCCGACCATCTTGCGGGCGAAATGCGGACTGCCCGCGACTACGGCCGCTGGCAGATGCCCCTCGTTGATCAGCGACTGCGGTCCGTAAATGTCGGCAATGACCTGCTCGAGCAATTGCGCGCGCTGGACCAGGCCCTTGGTCAAGTCGGCCCATTCCTGTGTGCCAAGCAGCAATGGCATGGGACTGACGGGCCAAGGCCGCTCATCCTTGTCGCCCGACAAGCGGAACGTCATGCCGAGATCGTTGGTTTCATGCTGGAGGCGGGAATGAATTTCCCCAAGCTTGCCGTCGCAGATTGCTGCCAAGCCTGCGGCCATCTTGTGCCAGCTTTCGGCCACATCCGCGGGCGCATTGGCAAACAGATCGGCGCGAGGATCAGGCACCGAATAGCCGCGCAGGGGGTCATTGCCTGCGATTGAATCCATTACGCTACTTTGCGTTCCCGTCATCGCCCGCGGTCAACCCAGGCTTGACGGTCGGCGCAGATCGAGTGTCATCGGAAATTCGCCCCCATCTTCTTGCGGCGGCATCGCCACATCGCCCGGTGTATGCCCATGGGGCTGGAAGCGCGCGCGGCGGCGCGATTCGGCCTCATACCCGTTGACCGGAACGTCATCATAGGCGCGCCCGCCCGGATGCGCCACATGATAGACACAGCCGCCCAATGACCGGCCGTTCCAGCTGTCCAGAACATCGAATGTCAGTGGCGCATGCGGCTTCATGATCGGGTGCAGGCAATTGGCGGTCGCCCATGCCTTGTAGCGCACGCCGCCAACGCCTTCGCCCGAGCTACCCGTTGGATGCATCGGCACGCGCCGGCCATTGCATGCGATAATGTGACGGCCGGGAATCAGGCCCTTGGCGAGAACTTGCAGACGCTCGGTCGAACTATCGACATAGCGCACCGTGCCACCGATCGCGCCGGTCTCGCCCAAAACGTTCCATGGTTCCAATGCGTGGCTGAGTTCGAGAGTTACTCCGCCTGCCTCGATTTCGCCGTGCACCGGGAAACGGAATTGCCGCTGGGCTTCGAACCAGACCGGATCAAAGTCATAGCCTGCCCGGCGCAGGTCCTGCAGGACATCGAGAAAATCTGCCCAGACGAAGTGCGGCAACAGAAAACGGTCATGGAGAGCAGTTCCCCAGCGCACCAGCCCGCCCTGGCGCGGTTCGCGCCAGAACCACGCCGTCATCGCGCGCAGTAGCAGTTGCTGGGCCAGCGACATCTGCGCATCCGGCGGCATTTCGAAGCCGCGAAACTCGACCAGGCCTAGCCGCCCGGTTGGTCCATCGGGCGAAAACAGCTTGTCGATGCAGATTTCGGTGCGATGCGTATTGCCCGTGACGTCGACCAGCAGATTGCGAAACAGCCGGTCGACGATCCACGGCGAAGGCTGCGTTTCCGATGGCGGCGGCACCTGGGCAAGCGCTATTTCGAGTTCATAAATGCTGTCATGCCGCGCCTCGTCAATGCGCGGTGCCTGACTGGTCGGCCCGATGAACATGCCCGAGAACAGATAGCTCAAGGATGGGTGGCGCTGCCATTCGAGAACGAAACTCTTGAGCAGGTCCGGGCGGCGAATGAATGGTGAGTCCGTGAGGCTGGGTCCGCCCAGAACGAGATGATTGCCGCCGCCCGTGCCAATCGATCGGCCATCGACCATGAATTTGTCTGCGGTCAGTCCGCAGTCGCGCGCCTCATCATACAGCGTGCGCGTGATATTGACTGCTTCGGCCCAGCTCGAAGCGGGCTGAATGTTGACTTCGATCACTCCGGGATCTGGCGTGACTTTCAGGACCATCAGCCGCGGATCGGGCGGCGGCGGATAGCCTTCGATCCGCACTGGCAGGCGCAGCCGCTCGGCTACCCGCTCGATTTCGGCCACCATTTCCAGATAGTCGTCGAGGGTTTCCACCGGCGGAATGAATACGGAAAGGTGATCGCCGCGGGGTTCGATCGCAAGCGCGGTGCGGACAGCGCCCTGGATGATTTGCTGCTCGACGCGCTCCTGACGCTCTGCCTCCGGGGCTGCGACAGATTCATGGCGCTGCTCGCGCTCGGCCATGGCCTCTCGCGTCTGCTGGTCGCGCTCTATTGCCTGGCTGCGGTAATCGGCGAGCGGTCCGCGCGGCTCGGCCGTGTCGCGCGGGTGAATGTAAGGATAGTCCGAGGGCGGCACATAGGGCAGCGAGCCCAGCGGCAGCCGATAGCCGAGCGCGCTGTCGCCCGGCACGGCAAACAGGGCACCGCGCCGCACCTGCCACTTCTCGCTTTTCCAGCGGGGGATTTGCTTCGATTTGCTGTTCCACCGCTGAATGGGCAAGACAAAGCCCACGGGTTTTGACAGACCGCGCTGGAACGTGCGCATGATCCGGTCGCGTTCTTCAGGATTATCGAGCTTGGGATCGTCGGGCGAGGTATTCGCCGGCAATTCCGCTTCCTTGACGATGAAGCTGACCGCATCCTCATAAACCGGATGAATGTATTCGTCCGAAAGGCCGAACGCTGCGGCAGCTTCTTCGATGAATTGTTCCGCGCTTGGAACGTCGATCTTGCCGACGGGATCGATCGACCGGTCCGTTTCCGCGCGGACGCCGCCGGCAATCAGCTTGTCGTCCCGCCAGACCGGCACGCCGTCTTTGCGCCAATAGAGCGAATAACCCCAGCGCGGCAGGCTTTCGCCGGGATACCATTTGCCCTGCCCGTGGTGGAGCAAGGCTCCGGGCGCGAATTTTTCACGCAGGCGGCGGATCAGGCGGTCGGCGAACAAGGCCTTGGTCGGGCCGACTGCCTCGCCATTCCATTCAGGTGCCTCAACATCGTCCTCGGCGACAAAAGTCGGCTCGCCGCCGGTCGTTAGCCGCACATCCTGGTCGATCAGGTCGGCATCGACCTTGTCGCCCAGTTCGAGCAGGGAATGCCAGCGCGGCTCAGTGAACGGCTTTGTAATCCGCACGGCCTCGGCGATGCGAGCAATGTCCATCTCGAAATGGAAATCCACTTCGGCCGGTTCCGCAACGCCGCTGATCGGCGCGGCACTGCGGTAATGCGGCGTCGCGGCGAGGGGGATGTGGCCTTCGCCGGCGAACAGGCCAGACGTCGGGTCCAGGCCGATCCAGCCTGCCCCGGGCAAGTATACTTCCGTCCAGGCGTGAAGGTCGGTGAAGTCCTCCTGCGGGCCTTTCGGCCCCTCGCGAGGCTCGACATCGGCGACCATCTGGATGAGGTATCCCGACACGAAACGCGCAGCGAGGCCCAGGCGGCGCAGCAGCTGAACTTGCAGCCAGGCACTGTCGCGGCATGATCCAGTGCCAAGTTGCAAAGTCTCTTCCGGAGGCTGGACGCCCGGTTCCATGCGGATGACATAGCCAATGCGCTGTTCAAGCGCGGCATTGAGCGCGACTAGGAAATCGATGCTGCGGCCGGTCCACTTCGAAAACTCCGTCACCATGGCTTCGAACAGTGGACCATGGCTGTCTGTTTCGAAGAATGGCGTCAATTCGTCGCGTAGTTGCGCCTCATAAGCGAATGGCACTTGCTCGGCATCGGGATCAATGAAGAAATCGAATGGATTGATGATGGCTAGATCGGCCAGCAGATCGACCTCGATCGAGAAGTGGTCGACTTTGTCGGGGAAGACAATCCGCGCAAGCCAGTTGCCTTGCGGATCCTGCTGCCAGTTGAGGAAGTGGTTAGCGGGTTCGATCTTGAGCGAATAGTTCGGAATGGCCGTCCGGCTGTGCGGCGCGGGTCGCAAGCGCACGACTTGAGGCCCAAGCTGGATCGGCTTGCTGTAGCGATATCGCGTGAGATGATGCAGCGCGGCTCTGATCACGGGGCATTAGAACCCCGATCGTGCTGCAGTGCAACAACAAATCTGGAAGCGTTCCGGGTTTTCCGGAGGCGTCGGTAAAGCCGAGAAGAATGTGAGAGTGTGACCCAGCACGCATTCTCTCGTTCATTCAGTGCTGCCGCCGACGGGACCGGAATGTTCAACGGCCAAAGATTGCTGCATCGAAATATCGCTAATGTTGCAAATGTGACGCGCCTGGCTGGTCATGCCCGAAGCGCTGGACCGGCCGAGCAGTCCCGAGATTCGCCGTTGATTTGGCGGGTATATGTACCTACCACCGCTCGTAGAATGGCCGTGCATCAAATAAGAGTCATCACCCGGGCTGACGACTATGACAATTTTGGCAAGTGGCAAGATGTCGCATCAGCGCGTAGACCCGTGAATCTACCTTCGAGAGTCGTGTCGCAAAATGCACCGTGATACCAGTTCCCCATCGTGGTATGTCGCAGAAACCATTGTTCGCGGGGAAGACCAGGCGCAGCGCAATCTTGAGCGCCAGGGCTTCGCCAGTTTCTGTCCGCGTTTCAAAAAAGTGCGGCGCCACGCAAGGCGCGTGGACTACGCAATGGCACCTGTGTTCCCGGGCTATCTTTTCGTTCAGTTCGACAGACAGCGCGATGCCTGGCGCTCGATCAACGGCACGCGCGGAGTGAGGCGTCTCGTCGGTTCCTCCGGCAGCCGCCCGCAGGCCATGCCGGGGCCAGCGATGGCGGCCCTGTTCGACCGTTGCGACGGCGACCGCATAGCCGGCCTTTTCAGTGACGTAGAGCAGGGGCAGTCCGTGCGACTTATCGCCGGCCCATTTGCCAATCGCCTTGCCGAGGTCGAGCGGCTTGATGATCGTGGCCGGGTGCATGTGTTGTTGGACATGCTGGGCGGCAATGTGTCGGTGCATGTCGAACTGTGTGCGGTTGGTCCTGCATGAACCAAGTGCCACTCTCAGCTGATCGACGTGATGCTTTCGGGCCGATATGAACCAGTCCGTTCCGCACAACGTCCAGCAGTTTGGAACTGTCCAGCGAGACCCGCAACTGCGCTTCGGGGCCTGGATCCGCTCGAATCGCTTTACCCTTGGGTTTGCCCTCGTCCTGGCGATTGCCCTGCCGGAACTGTTTCATCCCGCAGTCAACCCGGCCGTAAGGGAGGCCGGCGGGGCGCTGGCGCTGATCGAACCTTCGACTATTGTCTCGATATTCGCGCTGGTGGGCGCACATGCGATCCTGCGCAGGGTCGGCCTTTTGCCGCTGGTTGATGACAAGCTGCTGATCCTGCCGGCGTTCCTGTCGAGCTATGCCGCAGCCTATAGCGTGCTGGCCATTTCGCTGCGCTCGTTCAGCCTGTTCCACCTTGCCACCAGTTTCGCAATTGGCCTGGCCTGGTATTTTTTCGTTGCGGTCATGCGCGCCCGCTACAGCGCACCGCGCCTCGCCATCGTCGGTGACTTGCCGGAAAGCGAGGACGTTCTCGCCGAACGCGTCAAATGGGTGATCCTGCGGCGACCGCGAATACCTAGAAATGTGCAGGGTATCGTATTCAACAGGCGCGCCGAACAAGGGCCTTCATGGGAACGCATGTTCAGTCGGGCGGTGCTTCGCGGCATTCCGCTATACGAACTGAGTCATTTGCGCGAAATGATGACAGGTCGGGTGAGTCTTGCCGGCCATCCCGAGGAAGTGTTCGGGCAGCTGCTCTCCCAGCCATACCTTCGACTCAAGCGAATGTTTGACACGGTCACGGCCATTGTCGCTCTGATTGCCGTCGTGCCGGTGCTCGCCGTGCTTTGCGTCATCATTCAGATCGACAGCCCTGGTCCCGCGATCTTCCGGCAATCGCGCATCGGTCATCAGGGGCGCCGGTTCACCTGCTACAAACTGCGAACAATGCACGTGAACCGGCTTGGCCCGGCTTATACGACAACGGCCGATCCGCGGGTTACGCGCATTGGCAAGTACCTTCGAAAATGGCGGTTTGACGAGCTTCCTCAGGTGTTCAACATCCTCAAGGGCGAGATGAGCTGGATCGGGCCGCGCCCTGAATCGCTGGCGCTGGCGCGACAGTACGAACGTGCGATCCCGTTCTACGCATATCGTCATGCCGTACGCCCCGGCATTTCCGGATGGGCAGCAGTCCACCAGGGCAATGTCGGAATGGCCGAGGCAGCCACAATCAAGCTGGAATATGATTTCTACTATCTCAAGAATTTCTCGGTCTGGCTCGATTTCGTCATCGTGCTGATGACGATCCGGACGGTGGTCACCGGGTTCGGCCATCGCTGATCCGACGTGGAGCGCCGCTAGGACGCGCGGCATGGGTGTCGAACTTGTCTGTCCCGGTCCTTGTCCGTCCCGGTCCTTGTCCGTCCCGGTCCTTGTCCGTCCCGGTCCTTGTCCATCTCGGCCCTTGTCAGTCTCGACCAGTGCCGCCTTGCGTCCGATTTCGCGCTCAGCTAACGAAATACCAGGTAAGAGCCACGCGGCACACGTCCGGTCTGCGAGCATTTTCGATCTGGCGCGGGGGGCTGGCTTCACCCGCGCTGCGGTAGCCGTTCAGGTCCGCTTCACGGCTCTTCCTAATTGATGCTTTTCCGCCCCCAGCCTCGCTTCGAGGCCCCGATTGACAGCCTTCGCCGAGCCCCGGCGCTGGAACCGAAGAATGCGTGCGACCGACCGAAAAAGACGTGCCCACAGGTCACTGCCGCAAATAAGCGCGCCATTTGTCGCGCTGTGCCTGTTGCTGTGCGTGGCATTCGTTGCCGGCGGAAGCGCGCGCGCCGAAGTGGCATCATTGATGGTGCTGCGGCCGGCGGCTGTTCTTTTGCTCGGGTTCGGCCTGTTGCGGTTGCGCAAGACGCATGTCGAGGCGCATCGCGGCCTGATTGCATTGGCGGTGGCGATCCTTGCCTTGCCTGCCCTGCAGCTAATCCCGTTGCCGCCCGGCCTATGGTCGATGCTGCCAGGCCGGCAGCTCGTTAGCGAGATCGATCGGGTCGCAGGGCTGGGCGCGATCTGGCGCCCGTTCAGTCTTGCACCCGATATGACGCGCAACGCACTCTTTTCGCTTGCAGTGCCACTGGGCGCGCTGGTCCTTGGCATTCAGACTGACCCGAAAGAGCACAAACTCCTGCTCGGCGTGATTCTCGCATTATGCGGCGCCAGTGCACAGCTTGGATTGTTGCAGAAGCTGGGCGATCCTTCAGGCCCACTCTATTTTTATAAGGTGACCAACCCGGGATCGGCCGTCGGGCTATTCGCCAACCGCAACCATCAGGCACTGATGCTTGCGATGATGTTCCCGATGCTGGCGGTCCTGGCGCGCGGATCGGGACAAGGTGCCGACCGGGGCCGGCTATTGCTGTCGGCGGTGGCAGGGCTGGTGCTCTTGCCGCTGGTCTTCATCACCGGCTCGCGCTCGGGGCTGTTGCTCAGTGCATTGGCCATAGCTTCGATCCCTTTCGTCCTTGGCCGGGAATTGCCGCTGGAATCGGCGAGGCCAGCGACGCGGCGGGTGCAATGGCTGTCGGGCCCAGCCGTTTATCTCGCGCTCGGCTCAGCAGTGGCTGCAATGGCGGCACTAAGCGTTTGGGCAGGGAATGCCGAGGCTTGGACAAGGCTGCTTGGCTCGAGCGTGAGTAACGATGATCGCCTGCAAGTTCTACCCGCCCTGCTGGCGATGTTAGGTACCTATGCTCTGACGGGAAGCGGCATGGGCTCGTTCGCGCAGGTCTACCAGGTCGCTGAACCCGATGCCTTGCTGAGCAGCGACTATCTCAACCATGCGCACAATGACTTGATCGAGGTGCTAATCGACGGCGGCATCGCTGCCGGGCTGATCCTGATTGCCGCCGCGGTGGCCTGGCTGGCGTGCGCACTGCGCTTATGGTCGGTGCCGGGCGGTTCCTCGCCGGAAGTGCGGCGCGGGCGCCTCGGCATTGTCCTGATTGCATTGGCGGCAATCGCCAGCCTCAGCGACTATCCGCTCAGGGTGCCCTCGCTAGCCGCGTTGATCACGCTCGCCGCGGTCTGGGCATGTTGCGCAACTGGGAAAACTCGGCCATGGATCGTCGCCTGATGAATTTATTACCAATAATGGTTAATCCTGGGTCCGATTCACGTCGCGCGCGTCTTGCTGCCACAGGGCGGGCCGTTGGCCTGCTGCTGGTCCTGACCTTGCTGGCCGGCTGTTCCCATACGCCCAAGCTGGGCGGTGATCCGGGTCTTCGTGTTATTCAAGCCAGCGCACTGCCTCCGCCCGAGCGAGGCGATATGACCAGCACTGGCCGGGACTATTACGTCGGACCCATGGACAAGCTCATCATTGACGTTTTCGGCATTCCCGAACTGGTCCAGCGCGAGGTTCAGGTCGATGCGACCGGCCGCATTTCATTCCCGCTTGCCGGCGTCGTCGATGTGTCGGGTCACACGCCGAGCGAGATCGAAGACATCATCGCCCGGCAGATGCGAGCCAATTATGTTCGCGATCCCAAGGTCACAGTCAATCTCAAGGAGACTGTAAGCCAGGTGGTCACTGTTGAAGGGCAAGTGACGAAGCCCGGTGTCTATCCGGTCGTCGGTAGGATGAGCCTGTTGCGCGCGATGGCTGTCGCTGGCGGCACAACCGAGTTCTCCAAGCTCAACGATGTGGTCATTTTCCGCCAGGTTCGCGGAGAGCGCCTCGCAGCGCTCTACGATCTCAATGCGATCCGGCACGGCGCTTATGCCGATCCGGATGTCTATGCGAATGACGTGGTGATGGTGGGCGACTCATCTTCGCGGCGCCTGTTCAAGGACCTATTGTCTATCGTTCCCCTGATCACGTCGCCGCTTATCATAGCCATCGATCGCCTGGCGAACTGATCGGCCAATCCCACGAAAGCCATGACTCAGATCGACCAAACCTTGCCTCTCGAGCCCGGCGTTGCCGGAATGCCGGCGTGGCCCGCCGGCCCTGCCGCGTTGCAGGAAAGGCTCTCCCTGCCGCCGCTGCTCATCCAGTATTGGCAAGTGCTGGTGCGCTGGCGGCTGGTCGTTGCCGGTATCATGCTGGCCGCGCTTTCCATCGGCGTCGTGGTGACCCTGCTGACTTCACCACTCTATACCGCGCGCTCGCAGATCGAGATCAACCGCGAGCAGAAGAACGTGACCAACGTTGACGGGCTGGATAGCAATTCCACCTCGCCTTACGACATGGAGTTTTACGATACTCAGTATGCGCTGCTACGCGCGGAATCCCTTGGCGAAAGAGTTGCCCGGGCGCTGAAGCTGGCCGAAGATCCTTCTTTTTTTACCGCGCACGGGATTAAACTGGCCGAAACTGGGCAGAGCGCCGACGCCGCAGGGGCGCTTCCGGCGGTCGAATTGAAAAGGCGCGAGCGCCAGGCCGCGGCAATCCTACTCTCCAACATAAATATCGCGCCAATCCGCAGCTCTCGCCTGGTCGATATCAAGTATACCAGCCGTTCGCCCGAATGGTCGGCCAGGATCGCCAATGCCTGGCCACAGGCATTCATCGCCGCCAACATGGACCGGCAGTATTCCTCGACCGCGGATGCCCGGCGCTTCCTCGAGGGTCGTTTGGCGACGCTGCGCGCCAAGCTGGAGCAGTCCGAGCGCGATGTCGTCACATTCGCGACCAATCGCAATATCGTCACGCTGACTACTACGCGTGACGCCAGCGGCCGCAGCCTCGAATCCCAGACGCTCGCCGCCAATAACCTCGCGGCGTTGAATGCCGCGCTGCTTGCAGCCCGGAATGATCGTATTACCGCGCAGAGCCGTGCTGGCAGCCAGCGCGGCGACGTCAGCCAGGAGGCCTTGGGCAGCGCCACGATCGCCAGCCTGCGCACGCGACGCGAGGAAGCTGCGGGCGAATATCAACGCATGCTCGTGCAGTTCGAGCCCGCGTACCCGGCAGCGCGCGCTTTGAAGCAGCAGATCGACTCGCTCGACGCTGCCATCGCCCGCGAGACGTCGCGCTTCTCTGCCGGGCGCCAGGTGAACTATGGCGAAGCCGTCAGGCGGGAAGCCGCGCTGACCCAGCAGGTAAGCGCACTCAAGGAGCGCCTCGACCAGCAGCAGCGAGACACGATCCAGTACAACATCTACCAGCGCGAGGCGGATACCAATCGCCAACTCTACGACGCGTTGCTGCAGCGATACAAGGAGATCGGCATCGCCGGTACGGTCGGGGCGACAAATATCGTCATTGTCGATAGTGCCAAGGTGCCAACCGGGCCATCGGCGCCGAGCCTCGTGAAAAACCTTGCACTCGCATTGCTTGCCGGGCTGGTAATCGCAGGGGCTGTAGTGCTTGGGCTCGAACAGATCGACCATGGCATTCGCGATCCCAGCGATGTCGAGCGGCTGATCAACCTGCCGCTGGTCGGCAACATTCCGCTGACTACCGGCAAACCTGAGGACCAGCTTGCCGATCGCAAGTCAGCACTGTCCGAAGCCTATTTCAGTGTCCAGACCGCTCTCGCGCTGGCCACGCCGCACGGCCTTCCTCGCACGCTCTTCGTCACGAGTGCCCAGCCAGGCGAAGGCAAGTCCACCACGGCCTTGTCGCTTGCCTATTCAATGGGCCGCATCGGCAAGAAAGTATTGCTGATAGACGGGGACATGCGCTCGCCTTCGATCCACAAACTCGTCGGCAACGACAATTCCCACGGCCTGAGCAATTTGCTTGCCGGGGACGACAATGACGCCGCCTATACAATTCCCTTGGCGGCCAAGGGCGTGTCGGTGCTGCCAGCCGGTCCCAATCCGCCCAGCGCTGCCGAATTGCTGAGCACTGACAGGATGGACCACCTGCTTGCAAAGCTGTTGCAACGCTACGATCATATCGTCATCGATGCGCCACCGGTGCTTGGCCTTGCCGACGCCCCGTTGCTTGGCCGGGCAACCGAAGGATGCATTTTTGTCATTGAGACGGAAAGAGTTGCCGTGCGGGTCATACGCGGGGCATTGCATCGGCTGCAAGTGGGCAAGAACCACGTGTTCGGTGCAGTTGTGACCAAGATTAACTACAGCGGCTACGGCTACGGATACGGCTACGGATACGGTTACGACTACGGCCGCGACAAGGCCGAGGGCGTAGCAACTGGCAAGGTTTGAGCACATTAGCGAGCCAGTCCTGAATGAAAATATGCTGCGCCGGGGGAAGATGCCCTACCGGTCCGTGTTCCTGTCTGCTGTGACCCTGCTCGTCGCCGCTTTGGCGAGCCGGGACGCAGCAGTTGCGCACTGGCAAGTCGTCGAGAGTGCAAGCGTGCCGACTTTGCTCGCGGGCGCTCCGGCTCTGCAAGTTCGGGGCAACGAGGTGGTAGCCATGAACCCGGCACTTTTCTTCAAGCATGCGTACGCAATCGGCTCGAATGCGAAGGCAGCGCTGCGTGTCGGCCCGCTCAATGGCATAGCGATGCGGCAGCTCGCCATGATCGCGGCGCGGAGCGATGCGAGGGCCAGCTCAAAGATGGCAGCGATGTCCGAGCGTATTTCGCGGCGGGATCTCGCTGTGCAGTTGATGCTCATCGAACTTGAGTCCGGAAGGGGCGATGTCGCCGGCGCCCTTGCGCACTATGACCGGGCGCTCACCACCTTCCCGCATGCGCGCGAGGCATTGTTTGCCGTACTGGCGCAAGCCATAGCCGACCCGTCGATCAGAAGCGCGCTCAACAAATACGCGGGCCGCAGCTGGAGCGTCGAATTCCTGAACAAAGCAATTGGTCTCGGCAGTGACCCTGCGGCGGTGATTGCACTCCAGAACCATGTGCGATTGCATCAGCCACCACTGGCTATGCGGAATCTTCAGGCGCAACTGATCGGGCAATTGGTCGCGCGAGGCCAGTACGCCGCGCTTCGCGATCTGGTGCACCAGCTACCCTCGAGCATCACGCAGGCGATCGATCAGATCGCGTTTTCATCCGTAACCAGCGATGCGCGGCTTTCCGCTCTCGGCTGGACTTTTACCAACGACGCTGCCTTTGAAACGACGCTTGATGGCAAGGTTGGGCTTGCCATTCGCGTCGGGTCCGAGCGCTCTGGCACGATTGCGCAGCGTGTCACACTCCTGACGCCGGGACGCTATCAACTTGCCCAGACGACGGATTATTTCGAGGGCGGGCCACACGCGGCGCTTCAATGGGTGGCAACATGCATGGGCGAGAGCTCACCGGTAGCCATCTGGAAGCAATCGTTGCCAGTTACGGCTGGACGTACGACTTATCGGGCACCAATCATCGTGCCGCCATCCTGCACGGCGCAAAGCTGGCAGCTAACCGCTACGGCTGAACAGTCCCAAATTGCCTCAACGGCACGCCTGTCCGGTCTGTCTCTGGAAAAGCTATGAAGCGCATGCAGGATCAAATACGCCGTACAATCTGGAACCGCGCTCTAAATTTTCGCAACAACTGGGCACATCTATGAAGCATCAGATCAAGGCCTTCCTCGAATTTACGTCGGGTTATCGGGCATGGCTCGAGCCAGCTACAGACTTGGGCGAGGTCGAAGCCCTGATCGACCAGCTGAAACCTGTGCCAATCAAGCAGAACCTCGTGCGGATAGGAAGCAACGACGACGGCGGGTATCTTTTGCCAGACGATCTCGAGGGAATTTCAGCTTGCGTTTCGCCTGGCGTTTCGACCGAAGTTGGTTTCGATTATGCGGTGGCGGATCGTGGTTGCGAGATATTCATGGCGGATGCATCCGTTGACGGCCCACCTGTTAACCATCCGCGCTTCCATTTCGTCAAGAAATTCGTCGATGTATTTGAAGATGACCGCAACTTGAGGCTCGACACAATCTGCGCGGCGATCGGGCGAGAATACGCTGGCGATCGACTGTTGCAGATGGACATTGAGGGCGCTGAGTATCGGGTCCTGCTAGATGCCAGCGACGACACTTTAGCAAGCTTCAGAATCATGGCAATCGAGTTTCACCATCTGACCCGCATGTTCGCTGCTTTTCCTTTCGCGATGATCCGAGCGACATTTCAGAAACTGCTTAGGTTTCATTATGTGGTTCACATCCATCCCAATAATGTTTGCCGTCCAACGGTTCGCGGAAACATATCGATCCCACCGGTGATGGAATTCACTTTCCTGCGTAAAGATCGTGCAAAGCTCGACCCTTCGCGGAGACCAACTCTTCCCCACCCATTGGACCGCGAGAATGTTGCGGGAATTCCGGCGGTGCCATTGCCTGACTGCTGGATGTGAATCGATTTGCCGACGTGTCTGCAAACCTGGCCTCCGGTCTTGAGCCGGAACCGACCGGCTGTGGAACTGAATTTTGGATCTCCAGACGATCCATCGCAATCGAGGCAGGATGACTTGGATCTTGCGACGCTTCTTGGTTCCCACCTGACGCGTGAACGCAGTTTGCAAGCCGATTCACCCTTCGCATTGCTTGCTGGAATTCACGGTGCAAGTGCATTGGTTGATGACAAACTGCTACCAGCAAATCGCACTTTGCATTTCGCCGTGATGCCTTTGCCCCACAAGCAGCCCTGTAATCAACGCCCATCGAGAAAGCAGCGTTGAAAATGAAAGTGGGTTCCCTCTCCCGCAACACTGCTGCCGCCCTTCTTCAGGCATTGTTCGTTTCGGGCTGCCTGTTCCTTGTCTATCGGATAATAGTCCGCGAAGCTGGCCTCGACCAACTCGGCATCTGGTCGCTGCTGATGGCTGGATCGGCCGTTGTTAGGGTTGGCGACGTCAGCGGGGCAAGCAGCCTTGGGCGCTTCATCGGAGTAATGCGGGGGAGCGGCAATGAAGTTGATCTGGGCGAAACCGTCCACACCGTCTTGCTTACGTCGCTCGCAATGAATTTTGCGATCTGCCTAGTCATCTACGCGATTTCCCCCTTTTTGCTCCCATTTGTCTTGGCCGGTGGAAACCTAAACGAAGCACTGTTTCTGGTGCCTTTTGTAATGGGTTCTGTTATGCTGGGCGGGCTTTCGGATGGAATCGCGTCTGGTCTTGACGGCGTGCGGCGAACCGACATGCGCGCCACCATCCAGTGCATCAGCGCCTTGTCGCTGCTAGTCTCAGCTTTAGCGCTAGTGCCCGCCTATGGGGTCAAAGGTTTCGCCTACGCTCAACTACTCAGCTTTGCGGCCTCGGTCTCGCTCGGATGGGCCGCACTGCATCGATACCTGCCGCAAATCGGCTGGTTCCCGGCCAACTGGCGCTGGCGACTGTTCAAGTCGACAACCAGCTTCGGAGTGAAGCTGAGCTTCATCGGAGTCCTTAATTTGTTTTTTGATCCTCTCGTGAAGTTTGCATTCAACATGGTCGGCGGTCCGAAGTCTGTCGCACTGTACGAGCTAGCATCGAGAGTGATCATCCAGGTCCGCGGTTGTGTCATTGCCGCCATGATGCCGCTAATCCCGGCCCTTGCGGCGCTACAGCAAGGCGAGCGCACGCAAGTCGATGCACTGGCACAGCGGGCCACGAAAGCCTCGGCGTGGGGAGCGCTTGCCTCGGCCATCATCGCTCTCGTGCTGAGCCCACTGGTTTGCTATCTGGTTCTCGGCCGTATTTCATTCGAAATGCTTTGGCTTTCCATCCCACTGACATTTGCGTGGTCTGTCAATATTGTGGGAGTCCCTTTCTACCTGACGGCCCAAGCCGACGGTCGGATGCGGTGGAATACAATCAGCCACTTGGTTCACATGTTTTCGGTGCTTATCGGCGCCTTGGTTGCCGGACGGACGCATGGCGTAGCTTATTTGACGGCAGCAATTGTTCTGGGCCTAATGCTGAGCCTCGGTTGCCAGCTATTCGGAAACGGTGCGATGTTGCAATTGCAACGAGTCTTGGTCCGCAGCGGGCTGGTAATATCAATCTGCATAGGGCTTATTTTGTCTGCCTGCCTGATCGCCTGGCAGGTCATGCGGGTGGTGCTGGCATGAGTTGTCTGGCCGCTAGATCGGCAGGTCGCCGAGACCTTGATCTTTACCGTCAGGCCGATATTCCGCGATCCGAGTCATGACGTCGCGCGTCATGCAGCAATTATCGACTGGAATGATATTCCATCCATGAATAAAAGCCCCGTTTGCCGTGCTAGCTTGGCATCTAGTCCCGCCGAAGGAGCGAGTCGGTCGAGTTCAGGGCGCCTAGGCCGTATAACTTGGCGCCTTGCTGATGGATCGCAGCTTGAGGCGAGCGCGAAAACCCAGTGCTCTGAGTGGCGAACCTGCACATCTGCAGGGCTGAGTCTGCTATCAGGATCAGAACATGCAACAAACTAATCACCCACTCGCCTATGACGCTGTGTCTATGCAACGGCCGTTCTGGCCGCATGCGCTCATGGCATTATATGGCATCGGCTGGGCGTTCACTATCAATTATGAAGTTAGGTTTTACTTGTCGGAAATATTAAGCTTGGCTTCCGTTGCATTTGTCAACTGGAAGGGAACTCTTCATAAATATCCACTGGCAAGAAGTATGCTTTTGGCTTACTGCTTATGGATTGTTGCGATAGTTTTAGCAGACCTCGTAAACGAAACAGAGATATTTAATAGCGTCCGGGCTGCTTCAACACCAATCTTTGGCGGGATCACGTTTGTATTCGTCTTAACCGTGGTTTCTGCCAACGAGCGTTCCTTTCTTACTTTTCTGATTGCCACCGCTACGGCGAAGGCAGTTTTTGGTGAGCCTCTCTACGGAGATAAGTCTATAGATTTCGCTCTTGATGTAAATAACGCCTTAAGCTCTTCTGATTATTTCAAGGTAAGGTTTGAGCCTTTTATCACGCCATCTATAGTATTTTTCGTTTGTTTATTGAATTTCTTTCAACTTCGCTGGGCATCTTATTTGGTATTTCTTGTTTCGGCAGTAACTTATCTGTGGCTTGATGCTCGATCAGCCGGAGTCGTTTTGCTTTTTTCGAGTATCATCACCATTGCGATTCAAAATAGGAGTCGTATTGATGCTGCGTTGGCTCCGATTCTCTTCGTTGTTATGTTGGCGTGCGCTTACGGAATTTATTGTATTTACACTTACGAGTCTCTCAGATCGGGCGTTGGGCACAATGCAATCCAACTTATGCGAATGGATAATCCGTATAATCCGTTCGAATTACTTATGCAGGGGCGTTCGGAATGGAGTATAGCCATTGACGTTATTGGTGATAGGCCGATCTTTGGTTTTGGATCGTGGGCGAGAGATGTTGGAAATTATTATGACACTCTGATGTTGGAAAAAATAGGAGTTGCAAAAGAGTATGGAGAATACGCAGATAATTGGAAGTACATACCGGTGCATTCTTTGATATTGTCATCATGGGTTTGGTCTGGCATACTGGGCTTAATATCATCATTGTATATTGCAAAAAATATTTTTAAAATATTCAACGGCATTTTTTGTAGTTACTCCCCGTTGTTGCCGGCAGCAGTTTTCTGCTTTGTCCAGATTATATGGCATGTCCTGTTCAGTCCGCCGCAGACTGTCCGATTCTTTTTCCCACAGGCACTCGCGATCGCACTCGTATTGAGTGCTCAGGCAAATTCTGCTCGTATCTACAACCACATGAACAGATTGCGCGCCGGCCGGATTGATCAGAAGTGGGGAACCGGGCGTTGAAAATCTCAATTGTAATTCCGTCCTACAATCAGGCCGAATTCGTGGCCGCTGCCCTCGAATCGGTCATTCGGCAAGATTATCCGAACAAGGAAATCCTGTTTGTAGATGGTGCCAGCACGGACCATACGATGAGAGTGGTCGAGTCCTATCGCAAACATATTTCCGTGGTCATTTCCGAGCGCGATAAGGGCCAGAGCGATGCGCTTCGCAAGGGATTTGAATGCGCATCCGGACAGGTTTTCACGTGGCTCAATACCGACGATCTGATGCTGCCCGGCACATTGCGGGAAGTCGCGGAAACAATGACTCCAGCGGACAATTGCTCATGGGCTCTGGGTAATGTCGTCTGGATCGATATCAATGACCAGATCTTGCGGTGCTGGCGAGGTGAGAGCTACGCGCGCTGGGCGTCGCCAAGGCACGGGCTGTTAGCGGCGGGCGGTCCTTCTGCATTTTTCGCAAGGGAACTTTACGAGCGCGTGGGAGGGGTCAACCTTGACCTACATTATCAGATGGATACCGAACTTTGGTGGCGTTTCAGCATGAGTGGTGCGGAGTTCCGGCGCTTGAAGGGTTACAACTGGGCATTGCGCCTGCACCCGGCGGCGAAGGTTTCGGGCCATATGTTTGCTGACCCGTCTGATCCGGTCCAGCAGAAGATTGCTGCCATGCAAGACACCGAATTTGCTCACATTCTGGCGCTTACTCAGGCCTATCGCCTCCCGATCCCGACATGGGTGGCTGGCGGGTTGAAGGTCGCGCACAGACTCATGTCGCCTGCCTATCTTCGCGGCCAATTCGAGAACCGGCTTTGGAAGGGTCGGCACTTGGGCGAGCTTCTGGAGGCAACATGTTCAGGCGGCAGGTGACTGTTTGGTGGACGATACCGTGCAAGAGCGCGATCCCGATGTTCCAGCACCTGATGGAGCAGCACTGCCGGGACGTGCTGTTCGTGTCGCTGCATGCACTGCCGAAATTTCGCACGGATCTTGGCTGGTCCGTGCCAAAGCACGGGCGTATGCCGCTCAGGGTTCTTGACGATCGGACATGGAGCCAGGAAGCGGATGCGATTATGGCCGAGCGTCCCGGCCTGCATATCATCAACGGATATTATCACGACATTCGGATGCGGCATGTCGCTCAATCTCTCGCATCAAGCGGCCGCGATTTCGGGGCCATTATGGAAGCCCCCTGCAACATGGAATCCGGCTTGCGCAGGATCGCCAAGTGGCTTCTGGCTCCTGCCGTAAGCCGCTTGCGGAGCCGGAAGGTGTCCAGCAAGGCTGAGTTCGTGTTGTCGGCATCGGGTAACCTCAAGGGAGATTTTCGCCGTCTTGGCTTCCGCGCAGATCGCATTCACCCCTTCGGCTATTTTCCCGATTTCGCCGAACGCAGCGTTGCACCCGCTGTGGCATGCGGGCCATTGCGCTTGCTCTGCATCGGCTATCTCGAGCCTTTCAAGGGTCAGGATATCCTAATCGACGCGGTTGCTTTGCTGCGAGGCCGGGGGCTCGATGTGTCCGCAACCATAACCGGCTTCGGAAGGTCGGCACATCAACTGCGCCAGCAGGTGAAGCGACTTGGCCTCGATGGGGCCGTAGAATTTGCCGGCGTCGTCAGTGACGCCCATTTGACAGAATTGTTCGAAACAAGCAGTGCGCTGGTCGCGCCAGGCCGGGAAGAGCCCTGGGGCATTCGCATCAACGAGGCATTGTTGTCCGGTCTCCCGGTGGTCGTTAGCGACAAAGTGGGCGCCAGCGAGCTTGTCGAACTAAGCGGGGCGGGCGAAGTGTTCCGTGCCGGGTCAATACATTCGCTCGCCGATGCAATGGAGCGGTTGAAGTATCGGCTCAAAAGCGGCACAGAAATTGCGGACCTCCTCCGGCGCTTCCGGCCAACCATTACGCCTCTTTCCGCTGCTGATTTTCTGGAGCAGGTCATTGCCATCGGTGAAGGATCAGACGTTCGCCATCCCATCCCGGCATGGCACAGGTCTGATTGGAAATACCTTCCAGAACCCGCCTGATTTCGACAGAATGGTTTCGAGCATCCCGCAAGATTGGTCCTAGGAAATGGAGAAACCGGCAAAGCAATTCCTGCGCTCGGTCCACGCAGGTTGGCAAGGCGATCCGGGGCCATTCGTTCCGGGTCAGGCGAACGCATGACGAAATTGCGTGTCGCAATGCTCACAGACGGTCTGACCTCAGCCGGGTTTGGTGTCAAGATTGTCGTCGAGAAACTCTCTCGAGCACTGGCTGACGCCGGACACGAAATCTCCGTCTTCGGCCCGGCAGACCAGAACTGGGCAACTCGCGATAGCCAGTTGTGGGCAGGTGCTATGCCTCGCACTTCGCCGCTGATCGGACCGGAACGATTTGGCTACGCTCACGGCCTGGTGATGGCTGTGGGGCAATTCGACCCGCAGATCGTCCATGTACACGGCATCTGGGGCTATTCTGCCATTGCCGCGTTGCGGATCATGCGAAAATCGTCCGCCAGGCTCGTAGTGTCGCCGCACGGCATGCTTGCCCCGGCGGCTCTGAGCTTCTCTTCCGACAAAAAGAAACTTGCCCGATTTCTCTATCTCGATCGGTTTCTTGCCAGCGCCGCGATGTTTCACGCCACGTGCGAGGCCGAGGCCGAAGAAATCCGCGCATTGGGCCTCAGCCAACCGATTGCAATTGTTCCCAATGGCGTCGATCTCCCGCCACAACGCGAGACCGTGTCGAGACCAGCCAGGCGAACGGTGCTATCGCTCGGCCGGTTGCATCCCAAAAAGAACCTCACTCTGCTCCTCCACGCCTGGGCTGCCCTTGAGGACCCACACCCCGACTGGGACCTGAAAATAGTCGGGCCGGACGAAGCGGACTATCGGTTGGAACTCCGGAAGTTGGCGGAGAAGCTGGGGCTGCGCCGCCTAACGTTCGAAGGCGAAAAGAACGTCGCTGAATCATGGGCTGCGTTTGCCGAGGCCGGCCTGTTTGTCCTGCCTTCGCACAACGAGAACTTCGCCATAACGGTTGCCGAGGCCCTGGCATGCGGGGTTCCGGTCATTTCCTCGCATGGCGCTCCGTGGCAGGGCCTTGAACGGAGAGGTTGCGGGTGGTGGGTGCCGGCCGAACTCGACACCTTTCGGGCCGTAATGTCACATGCCCTATCGCTATCGGATGAGGCGCGTGAAGCCATGGGCGAGCGAGGCAAGCAATGGATGCAGAGCGAGTTCTCCTGGCCAGTGATCGGCGCAAATCTTGCCGACTGCTTCAGCTGGATCAATGGGTTGCGGGGGAAGCCTGAAATGGTGGCCACATGCTGATGCCAGTTCCCGGCCGACCTTCTTTGGCCATCCGGGGCGTTCCAGGTGGTAGGGCCTGACGTGATGCTGACCAAGCTCCAGGCCCTTCGCGGCTGGGCTGCACTCGCGGCGCTGTTTTTCCATATTGGTGGTGCAGACGCCGCGCCGAAAAGCTTCGGTCTCGACTGGGCGGCCGGATTGACCCGCTTCGGGCAGCAAAGGCGTGCTGGTCTTCTTTGTCCTGAGCGGCTTCATCATCCGTGCCGTCCATCGCAGTGACATCAGCCGATCTAACCGCCTGCCGAGCTATGCGCGGCGACGGGGCCCGCGGCTATTGCCGATTTATTGGATGGTGCTCGCTCTCGTCGCGGCCAGCTCGACCGTGACGGACATAGGCATTGATGGCGTGCCAAGAGATCCCGGCACAATATTGCGGACGATATTCCTGCTGCCGCAGAACCCGCAGCAGGTTGGTGGGACTGGCGCTCCTATCCTGGTCGTCGCGTGGACGTTGCAATACGAACTCTTGTTATACGCGGCCTTCGGGCTGTTCATTCTTGATCGCTCTATCGGACTGGTCTCGGTGTCACTGGGACTTGCGGCAATGTTGCTCATGATTGGTGGCGGCAATGCAAATATTTTTCCGGCCTATCTCATACCGAAATACTTTGCATTCTTCGCTATGGGCGTGGCGACGTCGCTCATGCTGAACGACGGGGTATACGCAAGCCGCTCTGCTGCGTTCGCGGCGGCCGGAGGCATACTGTTGCTTGCCGGTTGGTTGTTCGATATCTACAGGTGGAGCGACGGTCCTGACCGTCAAAGTTTCACGGGCCAGCTGGCCATCGATGCAGCCATATTCCTGGCCTCCGTAATGCTGATAGGTGGGCTTGCGGCCACGGAGCGGGGAGATGGTGTGCGTGCACATGAATGGCAACAGAAACTCGGTGACTGGTCCTACTGCCTGTATCTTGTCCACTTCCCGTCATCAGCATTGCTTGCAAGGTTGCCAGTGCTAGTGGTCTTCGCGGCTGCAGGTGCAGCACTGGCTGCGGCTATCTCGCTGTGCGGAGCCGTTCCTACTTGCGGCTGCACTTCACTATCTCGTCGAGCGCCCGTTCCAGTGTTACGCCAGATCGCGCCTTGGGAGAGACTTTCCTGCAAGCCAGACGACAAATGACGTGTGAGTTCAATGCTTTACGAGATTGACGTTGCCGCAAATCGCGCCGCGCGGAAGTGGACCAGGCGGGAACTGGCGGGGCGGATTTTCTGGGCAGCTGCCCGGCCGTGGTTTCGATTCAGCCCCAGGCCCTTCTGGGGATGGCGAAGGTGGCTATTGCGGCTTTTCGGCGCTAGGATCGGCACCAATGTGCAGATTTTCCCCAGTGTGCTTGTCAGCATTCCCTGGAATATATCGATTGGCGAAGGCAGTGGAATTGGCGACAGGGTAATCCTCTATGCGCTCGGCCCTATCACATTGGGCAAGAGCGTCACGATTTCCCAGGGAGCCCACCTTTGTGCAGGAACGCATGACTGGAGTCGCCCTGACCGACCCTTGCTTAAGCTTCCCATAACTATTGGCGACAATTCTTGGATTTGCGCCGATGCCTTCGTCGGTCCTGGCGTGACGGTCGGCGCTAGCTCGATCCTTGGCGCAAGGGCAGTGGCGATGAAAGACATCGCACCCGGGGTGGTGGCAGTGGGGAACCCTGCTAGGCCGGCGACACAGAAAAAAATTTGATGCAAACCTTCCAGGCATCAACTCCGCCGCTAGGCAGCGAACACGGGAAGGATCTGCCAATCACCGTTGTCATTCTCACCCGTGACGAAGAACTCCACATCGAACGCGCGATTGCGTCTGTGCAGCCGTTTGCCCGGCGCGTCGTCGTGGTCGACAGCGGATCGAGCGATGACACGGCCGAGATCGCCCGGCGGATGGGTGCGGAGGTAATCGTCCACCCATTCGTGACGCAGGCACAGCAATTCAATTGGACATTGACACAGCTGCCGGACGAGACTGAATGGGTCCTGCGGCTTGATGCCGATGAGATCATCATGCCCGAATTGGCTAGGGCAATCACTGCAAGATTGCCGACGCTAGGAGCGGAAACTACCGGTGTCTACCTAAATCGCCGGATGAGTTTCTTGGGGCGGTCAATCCGGCACGCTGGCCTGTTTCCCGTCAAGGTGCTTCGCCTTTTTCGATTTGGATATGGCAGCAGCGAAGATCGCTGGATGGACGAGCACATCGTCGTTGATGGCGGCACCACGCACTTAGACGGGGAGCTTCTCGATGACAATCTCAAGCCGCTGACTTGGTGGATAGCCAAGCACAATTCCTATGCGAGCCGAGAAGTGGTCGACGTGCTGCTGCAGCATGAGATCCATCACAAACAGCATCTCGAGGCGGGAAGCCAAACTGGTGGCAAACGCTGGATCAAGGAGAAAATCTATTACCGTCTGCCGGCCGGCTTCCGCGCTTTCGCCTATTTCCTTTACCGTTACGTGCTGCGTCTGGGGTTTCTCGATGGGGCAAAAGGCGCGCAATTCCATATCCTGCAAGGTTTCTGGTATCGATATCTGGTCGACGCCAAGCTCAACGAAGTGCTCTACTATCAGCGCCAGCACGACGTTGACCTTGCGACTGCCATTGAGCGGGTCCTCGACATAGATGTGCGTATCGGGCGAGTTGTGACGCTCGCTGAGAACCGCAATTAGGTAACGATACACCAGGCGTAATTGAGGCTGCCGGGCGAGCCGGGCAGAGGCAGACACGATATGGAAGCGAAGGGCTGCGCCCTGTCAGCCGGCTAACTTTGCCGGGGGCGGCAAGCCCGGCCCGGCCGCCACCAAAGGCTCGAAACCGGTGATATCTCCACCAGTCACTATGGCATCGCCGACCTTCAGCCAAGCATGCGCCGCAAATTCCGAGTCCGGTTCCTTGAGGACCCCGATTGTCAGCGCGGTTGCAATATGATTGCGCCGCAACCAGCGCTGCGCGGCAAGAGCCTGAACCAGACAATCCGAACGCCACGGCATTCGGGCGGCCATGCGGGGAATGGCAAATGCCACCCGGCTCACCAGCCGCGCCTGACGTCCTGACAGGGATTGGTCACCCACAAGTGCTGCGGCATTGCCTGCCGAGGCGAGCAACTCGCCGGCAGTGCGTGCGCCAAGTTTGCGGTTGGCTATCGCCAGTTCCAGCACGGCCCGCGCAAGGTCGATCCACGCTTGCGGACCTAGTCGGGCCGCCTTGATCAAGCTATCTGCCGGTCGATTGCCTCGATAAGCCATCGATCAGCCATCGATCAGGATGCCGTGAGCTTTCAGCTCGGCAAGGAAGAGGCGCGTATCAGCTTCAATGGTTTCGCGGGGCACGCCGAATTCTTCGGCGAGGGCTGAGCAGATCGAACCCGGCGCCATTCCCTGCTTCAGCATCTCCCAGATAGAGGTCCCCACGGCATCGAGGCCGTAGTAGGTCTCATTCTCCAGGTGGAGTAGCACCGTTTCGTCGCCGACCCGACTCTCGATCGCCTGGTCGGAAGGAACTAGTCGGCTATGCAGTATATCGGTCATCTTTGCCTGGTTTCGCTCGCCTGAGGGCCGGCCCGGGAATCGGTGCGCCTCTTGTCAGCGGCCGCCCATAGCACGAAGCACGGCAATTGCGTGAAAGTGACGGGAATCGCCGCGCCGGCGGGGCTAGGCATTGGCCAGTTGCGACACTTGCCGGCAAATAGCAGCATGGACATCGGGCAGCCGCGCATAGTCGCGCGGATAGGTAAGCTCGAAACTCGGGACTGCATTGGCGAGCCGGCTGGCATCTTCCAGCTTCTTGCGGCCCAGTGCCTTGTCCGTGGGGTCGAGCGCGAAACTGTTAGTGATCAGTGCCATGCAAGTTTCGGCAGGGCTCATTTTGCGAACGACGATGTCCTGATTCAGGGACGGTAGGGAAAGCGAAAAAATCGCTGCGATGGGAAGGGGTTCGACATCGAGATCAGACTCTACCGGCACGCTGATGCGTTGCTTTGGTGAATAATGAGCGACCTGTGTCGTCTCGGGAGGCTCGGAAAACAGCGCATCCAGAGAGTCCGGCAGTAAGCGCAGGCTCGGATAGACAGCTTTCACCAGGGGGAGGTGCCGCTCCCAATGGACAACCAAGGCATCGTCTCCAAGAAGTGGGAATCCTGCAAAATCAAGGCTTGCGACAAGAGTTGACTTTCCCCGGCCAGATTCACCCATCACAATGAATGCGCGATCATCACAGCGACACGCGCCCGCGTGCACGACAAGATTTCCCTCGTGCGCCAGGACACGCGGCAAGACCTGATCTGTCAGGAAATGATCAAGAGTAGTCTGCGGGAGGTCTGGCGTTATGGGGAACTCATGCATAACCCGATCAGCACAGAACAGGTCGACCGCGATTTGACCCGTCAATCGCAATCTGTAGAGATCGGGCACACGAACGTCGGGCCGGCTGACAGACAATTGCCCGAGGTCATCCTGCCAGACAAGAATTTCCGGATCGTCAGATATGTTTAGGTCAGATCGAATGCCGCGGACACAATCCCAGCCGCCCAGGAGCACAGGGGTAGATTGAACGCTGCGTGGGTCAGCACTTCTTCAGGGGATCTACGCCGCAACCCACCCCAGCGCCTTCATTGGATCCTGCAGTTCCGGCAGCGGTCAGCTTCTTGACGCTGCCATAGACAACGAGGTGAGGCGCAGAATAGGACGATGAAGCGGCCTTTTCGGCTCCGAGATTCGACTCAACCATCATTCAAACTCCACTTTTGGGGTACCGCGCGAGCCGTCCGCACCAAGATAGGCCACATTATCCAACCATATAAGCAAATACCCTAGCTCCGATCGGGCCGCTTTGTCCAGCTTTTTTATGTCTGTCAATGACATGTTATCCATACTTGAAAGCTTCACATATCGGCCCAGGGGCTCTCTGCCTTCAGCCAGATACCGCTCCCAGCCGGCCCAATCTTCGTCAAGAAGTTCCTCGGAAAAGCGCCATCCCAGATGCTCTTTACCTTGACGCCAGCGAACCGCCTCTGGCAAGATGCCGGCCATCGCCTGCCGCATGATGATCTTCGGCCAGCCCGCCCTCAGCAGCTGTTCTGCGGGCAAAGACATGCAAAACGCTATTAGCCGCAGGTCGAGAAACGGATCGCGCGGTTCGACATTCAGCGCAGAGGCAACCCGGTCATAGCGCTCCCGCCCGGCAACGAAGCTCGGGTGCGTCATGGCCATTGCCTTTTCCTCGGCCAGTGAAACCTCGCGGTAGGGAATGTGGCTCTGGAACTCCCGCAGGCGGCCTTGCAAATCGATGCGTTCGGCAAACTCCGGTTCGATCTCCAGGCCACGGGCGCTTCTTGGTCCGGAAACGCGCATTCTTAGTCGCTTGCAAAGCGACCGGAATCTTGGTGGGACAAACGCGCGCCACATGCCTCTTGCTACAAGCCGCCACGCAAACGCCGGCGCGCCGTAAAACCTTGCATATGCCCGTGCTTCTCGCACTGCAGCGATCAGCCTCCCGCGCCGCATCAGGCGCGCAAGATGACTGCCCTCATGCATAAGCAGATCACCGCCCGCGCCATCGAGCAAGACTTTGACTCCCTGACGCTGCGCCGCACGGTATACTGTCCGGATCAGATTCATGTGGCCATCGAACGGCTCCTGGATCTGCTGGGCCAGATGAATCAAATCTTCCGTCTCGTGCTGCATGTTGGCGTGGTCGACAAGAGTTGGAGCAAGGTTGGGCATTGCCAGGGCTGCATGGATGGTGCGGGTTTCGACGCACTCTTCGCTATTCGGCCCCACTGCAGAGATGGTGATGAGCGGGCCCAGGTGCTCAGTCGCAAGCAGCTGGCTCGCGATGGCGACAATCGATCCGGAATCCATGCCTCCCGACAGCATCGCGCCTACCGGTCCCGCAGACCGCAACCGCGAAGCGACGGCTTTGGTGAAGATTTCGAGGAATGCCTCGGCATATGCGTCGTCCGATTCCAGCTTTAGTTCGGGACCCGGTTCGAGTCGCCAATAGCGGCGGATCATCAGGCCGCTTGCATCGCAGATCAGGCAATGGGCCGGCGGGAGGCGGAAAAGATCTTCGAAGAAGGTCTCCGTGTAATTTATTCCCTCCAGATCCAGAATGAAATCCGCAATCCGTCCTTCGCTGATCCTGCGCGGCACGTCCGGGTGCGTCAGGAGCGCGCGAGGTTCGGTCGCGAAGGCAAGCAGTCGTCCTGGTACGTGGCAATAGATCAGCTGGCGAATGCCGATCTGATCGCGGGCGCAAAACAGCCGACCAGCGCGCGGATCCCAGATGGCGAAGGCAAAATCGCCGAGGAAATGATCGAGACATGCCTCGCCCCATTCGAGGTAGGCACGCAGGATCAGTTCGCCATCACCGATTACGCGGGTTTCGCCTGACAGGCCGAGAGCCGGGATCAGCTCCTCGCGGTTGTCGAGGCGGACATCGGCAGTGATGGTGCAGCCGCTCGCCACGTCGGTCAGCGGCAGCACTTCGACCAACGCTTCGGGCGTGGTCGCCAGCATCGTGTGCCCCAGCGCCGCGCCGCGGCCCAGCCAATGGTGGGTGCCATCAGGGCCGCGGTGTTCGAGCATCGCGGTCATTGCAGCAACCTGTTCAGCGCGAGGCTCTGCCCCGTCCAGCGCGACGATGCCGCAAATTCCGCTCATGGCAGTTCCACGATGGCGCGGTCCTCGATGGCGAAAATGCGGTTGGCCAGCGCCATGCTGGCAGGTCGATGGGTGATGAGAATCACAGTCCGTCCCTGGAGGGCAGTGGCGCAAGCGGCAATGAAGGCGTTCTCGCCTTCAAGATCGTACATCGAGGTCGCCTCGTCCAGGACAAGCACCGGCGGGTTCTTGACCAGTGCACGGGCCAGGGCAATGCGCTGGCGCTGGCCACCAGAAAGCCGCAATCCATGATCGCCGATCCGGGTCTCGTAACCCTGGGGCAGGGCGACAATGAAGTCGTGCGCCTGCGCCAATCGCGCCGCCGCCTCGATCTCCGCGTCGCCTGCTTCGGCATGGCCATAGGCAATGTTGGCGCGGATCGTCGCGTTGAACAGCAAGGCGCGCTGGGGAACATGGCCTATCTGGCGGCGCAGGTCCTGCACGGCGATAGACGCAATGTCGTGGCCGTCTAGCAGGATCCGGCCATGTTGCGGATCGTAGAAGCGTAGTAGCAGGTTGACGAGGGTGGTTTTGCCCGTGCCATTGGCGCCTGTGAAGGCGACGACTTCCCCGGCGCGGATAACGGCGCTGGCGTCTTGCAGCGTGGCGTCACGGTCAGGGTAAGCGAAACCGATCCGTTCGAACGAAATCGCACCAGTTGCCCGCTCGACATGGCCAGAAGCGAGCAGGCCCGGTTCGACCGGCTCGTCGAGCACTGATTGCAGCCGCGCCAGCGTGCCGCGTGCAGTCTGGACCTGGCCATAGACCTGGGCGAGCGTGCCGACCGGCCTGGTCAGCAAGGCGGCATAGAACAAGAAGCTGAACAGTTCGGCGGGCGATAATCTGCCGGCCTGTAGGCCTTGCCCCGCCAGTACCAGCAGAACCACTGCACCGGCCCCTGCGATCAGCGCAATCAGCGGTTCAAGCGTGGCATAGATGCGGCGTTCCTGAATGGAAAGTTCCATCGCCTCATGCACTTGCGCAGCGTACCTGGCCGATTCGAGGCCTTCGCGGGCAAATGCCTTGATCGCGGGAAGCATCTGGAGATTCTCCCCCGCAATGGCCACTACCTGTGCCTCGGCGCCCCGGATTGCCTGGCCCAACCCGCGCAAGCGCCGCCCGACGATCCGCAATATCAGGTAGAACGATGGAACCAGCAGCGGGACGAGCAGCGCGAGCTTCGGGTCGATCCGCAGCATTACGAACACTGCCCCGACCACTGTCAGCAGCTGGGCAGGGATGCTGACGAGCGTTCCGGTGAGAAACAGGCTGAGCCGCACGACCTCGAAAGTCATCAGGGCCAAGGTGTCGCCCTGCTGGCGGCTCTCGTGAAAGCCCACAGGGAGACTTTGCAAGTGATCGTGAATGCGAATGCGAAGGTCGGCAAGGAGCCGGTTGGCAGTGGTGCCACTTATCCTGACCGAAGCGTAATTCAGGAGCGCCAGGGCGGCCAGCGCGAGCACCAGGATCACTGCCAGCCGGACAGTGCCGGAAGATTGCGGCGCAACGATATCGCCGATCATCTGCCCCGCGAACCAGGGAACCAGCAGAGTGGCGAGCGAAGTCGCGATAGCCAGCAGACCAAGCACGATCAGCTCGTTTCGGTAGGGCCGCGCAAGCCGCAGCAATGCCGCAAATGGCATCAGGACCTGCTCCGCCCGGGGCGCGGGCGTGCAAGATCCATCAGTCTGCGCAGATAGAGGAGGGGCAGGGGCCGGCCGCGCATGAGCGGATATTTTGCGCGCATGAATTCGGCCGAAGGCAGGGCGCGCGCGGCAAGGTATGACAGCTTACCGCCGATCCCTTTTACGGCCCTCAGATCGCGCCAGGCGCGAGTCCATTGTCCGGAGTGGAGAAGGTAACTTGCCGCATCGCTCGTCTGCGGCACGCTTGTTAGCCGCTCAGTCACTCTTGCCGGTACCGGCGTGCCGAGCCGCGACTGGGCGAGCGCCAGGCCGTCGAGGCAGATCGCCGCAAGGCCCTGTTCCACGGCCATTTCCGTGAATCGCTCCCAATCCGGTTCGCCGAGCGCACCGCACAGCAAGTGAATGTCCTGAGCCCAGATCAGCCGGTCGGCGCCGTAATAGGCTATGGAGCCCGAGAAATACGGGCTTGTCAGATGCTTCGCGCGGTGGACACAGGCGTGGATCAACATCAGCACATGATCCATGGTGACAGCGCTGGAACACAGCCGCGGCAGGCCGCGTGTCCGCGCCGCGCAATCGGCATGGCGCAGCACGCCCTCGAGCGCTGGTGAGTTCATGGTTTGCCAATGCAGGTCGATGTCGTGGACCGTGCCGTCAGGGGCGATCCGGCGCCACAATTCCTGCAGCTCCATGTCGTGCGTCTCGGCGTCGTCGTCGAGATGCTTGCTGAAGCCGAGGCGGCGAAGGATAGCGCGAACTGCGCCGAGGTCGCCGCTTTCAATCAGGATGTCGCTGTCGCCCCGCGCTCGACTGGCCGGGCGGTCGTACAGGTCGTAGGCCAGCGCCGTGCCCTTGAGAACAATCGCAACTATTCCCTCGCCGGCGATTGCATCGAGAACGTCGGTCATGACCAGCTTGTGGCGAAGTTCCCACATGGCGGCGGCAAGGGCCTGTTCACGCAGCGGGACGATGACATCCTGCGGCCAGTCGCCGAGATATTTAGACCTATCGTTCACCAAGCCAGCGACGCCATGATAGAGCGCCTTCTTGACTAAGCGTGCCTGCACTTCCTGTGTCGACCAGGTGGTGGGCCAAGGTGCTTCTTCCGCAGCGATCGCGCGGGCAAGCAGTTGCTCTATCTGGATGTCCTGATCCATCGGGGATGCCATCGGTGACGCGTTCAACCTCATTCGCGGCTCACGCACCGAGTAGCAAGCGAGCCACTGTCCGCAAGAAATTTCTGGGTTTGCGCCATGCCGACCTTACGCGACGGGCGATTATGACTGCGAGCGGGGCAGTTGGCTACCGCAGCCCGGAAGAACGCGGTGGCGCGCATTGCAAAGGCAAAAGAAAAGGCGACCCGGAGGCCGCCTTCCTGGAAGCGCTAGTGCACGCCGCCTGATCAAGGACTCTTGCTGCTGTTCTGCGAGGCGAGCACGCCGATGCCAAGACCGACAAAACCAATACCGGCGATCCAGACCCAGAGAGGCGCATGAAAGGCCTGGCTGGCGCCGTTCTTTTTCAGGTTAGCCGCGCGAATACCGGCCAACGAAGGCGAGGCGGCAAGGCTAAGCTTGCTGGCAGCATTAACCGGCTTCGCTGCAGCAATCGGCTCAGCGCAAGCAACGCCAGATGCGGCAACAAGCGAAAGGGCAGTGATGCCTGAGGCAATTGTTCTTGCAAGCGTCACTGTTCGGGGACCTTTCATAAAATTTCAGGATTCGACTTACCACAATCGCGAAAACTAAGTCAAGTTACGTATGTGACCGAAAATCCTGAATCAATGGTATCTTATTAACGGCGTCATGCGGTTTTGGTTCCCATCTGACTGTATGATTAGCGAGGTTTGACGGGACAGGGCAGGCAGCCATGGCCTGGCGCCGCGGTCCCATCTCGTTCAACGCCCGATGCGGGCGGGGTCGGGAAAGAGTTCGCGCCCCTGCGCGGTTTGCGCGGCGATTTCGGCCATTGTCGTCTTGACCATCTCCTGCCGTTTTTTCCAGCCTGGGTGAGTTGGGCTGTTAAAGATGCCCCAGCTGGTTCGCCGGCCAAACCGTTCCCAGAAGCCGATCGCGGACGAAATGTCGTATCCCGCCCGCGCGGCGAGATAAAGTCCGAGATAGTCCGCCGCCACTTCCGTCTCTCGGATGCGCGCCGCATCTTTGCCGAACGAGCCGAGCAGGCCGTGCCTGACGCCGGCGGCCTTGAGGATTTCCGGATGGCGAAGGATGTTGTGCGCCATTTCATGTCCCGCCAGGATCGCCAGTTCGTCATCGTTGCGGACAAATTCGGCGAGCGCGCCCGAAACCTGCACTGTCTCGCCATCGGCTGCAGCGGACAGGCCGGGGCCGGGAAGCAGTTCCACGCGCGATGCGCAGCCGCGAACACCTTCAAGCACGGCTGTGCTTCGCCTGTCACCCGCGACCAGAGCAAGTCGCACTGGCCCGGCGTCGAGCGCCTTTTGCAATTGCGCCTGGACGGCATTGACCGATGCCATGGTCGCGCGCCGCATGACTTCGACCGGCGCAAGGGGCCGATCGTCGATGGAGGTGATCGTCTCGTCCTCGGCAATGCCGGCGACGCTGGCCGGGCTACCTTCGACCGTTGCCAGGACGGCGGGCAAAGTGTCGACAAGGCCAAAGGTGTCGCGCACGCTGCTACGGAACGCAGGGGCATATTCGTTAATATCGTGTAGCAGCAGCCCGCTCCAGGTCGTAGTCACAGGACACAGCGCCACGTTGCGGGTGGCAAGCCGGAACGAAATCCGGGCGAGCCGGCGATCGAGGTCGCGAATTGCGAGCAATGCCGGATCGGCTGCAGCTTGCGCCGCGCCTGCTTGCGAGAGCAGCAGCGAAAGCCCTACCAGGCGCAATGCAATTCGCCGGGCCGGTCGCGTGCCCGGCAAATATTTCCGTCTGGACCAGCGAGGCATCGGCATGGGTCCTGACCCTAGGTCTAACCTGCCGATCCGGCAAGCCGGACGCAGCGTCGCCGCGCAGGTGTCCTGAGGCATCGAAGGGCTGGTGCTGCGACATCCGAAACGATAGTTTCGGATCAGGCTCTCAAGCCGAACGGCTATGCAATGGTACTGACTCAGGAAAACCAGAGCGCCATGAAGCCTGTTCGCCTGACCGTGGGGCAAGCTTGTCATTCGCGTCGGCGCGTTTCATAGCACTTCGGCATGATGATTACGATCATAACCGCTGTTTACAACCGGGCCTCGACTATCGGCGAGGCACTCGACAGCGTGGCCCGGCAGACGTACGCCGACGTTGAGCACATCGTTATCGATGGCCAGTCGAATGACGGGACGCTGGAAGAGATCGCCCGTCACCAGCATCCCGCGATGCGCGTCATAAGTGAGCCGGACGAGGGCATATACGATGCGCTCAACAAGGGTATGCGTTTCGCCAGGGGTGACATCATCGGCTTGGTTCACTCCGACGATTATCTCTCCCACGATCAGGTTCTGACGAAAGTCGCGGCCGCCTTTGCCGACCCTGCAATTGATGCTGTCTATGGCGACCTGGACTATGTCTCGGCCGACAATAGCAGCCGGATTGTCAGGCAGTGGCGATCCGGCGAATATCACCCGCGCCGGCTGCGGCGCGGCTGGATGCCGCCTCATCCGGCGCTATTCATTCGGCGCCGCGTGTTCGAGGTCCATGGCGGCTATGATGCCAATTACCGCATCGCTGCCGATTTCGAGGCGATCCTGCGCTGGTTCGGGCGGGGCGGGATTCGGGCTGCCTATATTCCCGAGGTGCTGGTGAAGATGCGTGTGGGGGGCGTCAGCAACCAATCGCTCAGCCGCATCCTGCAGAAGAGCCGCGAAGACTACCGTGCCTTGCGATCCAACCAAGTGGGCGGGCTGGTTACACTGGCGCTCAAGAACCTGAGCAAGATTCCCCAGTTCCTCGGCTTGCAAAGGCGCTGAACCGCTGGAAGCAAGTGGTGCCCGGGGACGGAATCGAACCGCCGACACCATGATTTTCAGTCATGTGCTCTACCAACTGAGCTACCCGGGCATCGCCGCAGCGACGGCGGCGCCCAGATCATTTGGGAGCCACCTGCGAGCGAATGAGCCGCGCCTATGGCGAAGCCGCGCAGGCTTGGCAAGGTGGAATCAGTCCTCTTCCGCAAGTCCGTTGGCGGGATAGTCCGGGTCCGCCGGAGGACCGGGAAGGGCATAGCCGTCATCGAGCCAGCGCAGCAGGTCGCGGTCCTTGCACCGGGTTGAACAGAACGGCGCATGGCTCTCGCTTCGTGGCTTGCGGCAGATGGGGCAGAGCGCGCGCCTGGAGCCGGATGACATGTTACTGGCTGACATGGACATGCCCATAGCCGGTTGCAGCGGGATCTGCGACCAGTTCGATTGCTGTGCCCAGGTTGGCCTCGATCTGGGCCACTTCATCGGGCCACTGGCGGATTGTCTCGACAATTGCAGGCGGGGCAATCATGCGGCGCGGCCCATGGCCAATCGATCTGTCAGCGTCACGCAGCAAGGCAATGGCGCGACTTTCAAGCGACAGCCGCCCGGTCAAAGTGCCGCAGAGCATTTCAGGCAACGATGGTCCGCTTCGCGGCCGGATCAGCTGAACGAAACCGAATCCGTTCATGGCCGTGCACTTGTGCGGCCCCAGCGGGGCGCAGGCGTCTGCGAGGGCGGCGTCCACTGCGGACCGGGCTTTGCGGTCGTCCAGCGTGACGAAATCGATGCCCACTTGTCCGCCGATGTCCAGCAAGCGAAGCAGCCGTCCGATTTCTGCCGCCGCCGCGAGATTGAGAGTGAGCGGATCACCGCTGCCATCGATGTCGATCATCGTCATGGCCCGGGTCCGCTCAATGCAGAGCATTCCCTCGCCGATTGGGAATTCACCCGTCACCGCGCTGTCGATCAGGCCGGAAAAATCCGCTTCGGCAATTGCCCCCGGATCTATGCGAACCTCAGGGCAGTGTCCCGTTAGTGTGTCTCTCACGCTATTGGCGGATCGCGCATCGCGGCAGACTATCGCGCTGATACGGGCAGCCTCACGGTGCAGAAATGCCTCGGGCGCATCGTGGGCGCCGTGCCAGCCCGGCTCCTTTTTCGCAGCGGCAGCTGGCGCGGGACGGACTTGGGGCAATTTCCACTGCCCCGGCTCGGGAATGGGTGCCCGGGTCATCTCCACTGCCAGAAGCGCGCCTTCATTCAATCCGCGCGCCGGCTGCAGCAAGGCCTCTTGCCCGCCGCCGATGGCGACCATCGCCTTGTTTGGCCCGAAGCTTCGCAGAACGCGCGCGGTGAACAATTCGCCCGCTGCGGGCAGCGGCTTGCCGCGCCGGGGCCGCAAGATACGCAATTCGGTGAGTACACCAGCCTCCACCAGGCCGGCGCGCACTTCGCCGGGGCCAGTGTCCCAAAGCAAAGTGCGAATCATGGCACGGCGAAACCCGCAGCGCGAAGCAGCGCGCGCGTTTCGAACAGCGGCAGCCCCATCACGCCGGAATGGCTTCCGCCGATCCACGCGATCAGACCTTCGGCGCTGCCCTGTATGGCATAGCCGCCTGCTTTCCCGCGCCATTCGCCGCCAGCGACATAGGCATCGATCTCGGCGTTCGAGAGCGGTTTGAACCGAACCACTGTGTCCGACAGCCGTTCCCGCAAGCTGCCGTCCGGCGCTTTCAGGGCTATCGCCGAAAGAACGCGGTGACGGCGCCCGGAAAGCAGAGACAAACACAGGCGCGCTGTGACTTCGTCCTCGGCCTTGGGCAGAATACGGCGGCCCAACGCCACGACCGTATCGCCGCCGAGGACATGCGCCGCGCCGCCCGCAACGGCCTCCGCCTTCTCGCGGGCCATGCGCCGGGCATATTCGCGCGGCAACTCAGCCTTGCAGGGCGTTTCGTCGATATCTGCGGCGCAGACTGCACCCGGCACAAGCCCGAGCCGCGCCAGCAGTTCCAGCCTGCGCGGGCTGGCAGACGCCAGAATGAGTTCAGGAGCGGCCACGCGCCCCGCTGCCTGCTATGCCTAGCCGAACTGGCCGGGGCCGCCGCGGCCGGGCATGAAGCGATAGGTGATGCGGCCCTTGGTGAGATCGTAAGGAGTCAGTTCAACCAGCACCTCATCGCCAACCAGCACGCGGATGCGGTTCTTGCGCATCTTGCCCGCAGTGTGGCCAAGGATTTCGTGATCGTTCTCCAGCCGCACCCTGAACATGGCGTTGGGCAGCAGCTCGACCACCTGGCCGCGCATTTCGAGCAGTTCTTCTTTCGCCATGCGTGTTCTGATTTCCGTTGCCGATAGGGGCCTGTCTGGCGCGCGCCATAGCTGTGTGAATCCGAAAAGGGAAGCCCGCGCGCGCCGGATATCGGGAACGCCTGCTCAAGGCGTAACTTCGGCGTGACAAAATGATACCAAAGGCGCCATTGCAAATGCAAGGCGCATGGCCAAATTAGGCCGTGCGGGGGGCAGAGGCCTCGAAAGGGTTATTCTTGCTCCATTCCTACAAATCGACCCTGCGCCGCTTGCCCCTGATTTCCTTGATGCTGTTGCCGCAATATGCGCTTGCTGAGGGAACTGCAGCGCCATCACCTTCGGATGTCTCCGCTGGCAGCGATCCGGCTGACGGCGTGGCCGCGCAGGCGGACGAGATCGTTGTAGTCGGCTCGCGCCTGACCGGCGCGGTTGAAGCCGCGCAGCCGCCTCTTGTAACTCTCGATGAGACGGACATCGCATCCTATGGCGCCTCCTCGCTCTCCGAACTGCTCGATGCGGTCTCGCCGCAAACGGGCAGTGGTCGCGGGCGCGGCAGCGGCCGCCCGATCATCCTGATGAACGGCCAGCGCATTTCCAACTTTCGCGAGATGCAGGGATTTTCGCCCGAGGCGATCCGGCGGATGGAAGTCCTGCCCGAGGAAGTGGCGCTCAAGTATGGCTATCCGCCCAATCAGCGCGTGGTCAATTTCATCCTCAAGGACAATTTCTCCAGCCGCACGCTGCGCGGCGAGTACAAAGTACCTACGCGCGGCGGCTTTGCCGACAGCGAAGCGCAGTTTTCCATGCTGCGCATCAAGGGTCCCAGTCGCTTCAATCTCAATGCCTATGTCGAGGATACCAGCTTGCTGACCGAGGCCGAGCGCGGCATCGTCCAGCCTGCTGGTGTCGCCCCCACAGTCAGCAGTGACCCCAATCCAGAACTTTTCCGCTCGCTGATAGCCGACAGCCGCAATTTTGGCGTCAGTGGCAGCTGGTCGACCGGGCTGGGAGATCGCGGGATGGACGGTTCGCTCAGCGCGAATGCCTCATTCGCCCGCACGGATAGCCGCTCGCTTGCTGGTCTGGACAGCTTCGTGCTGACAGCGCCACCGCCAAACGGAACAAGCGCCCTGCGCACTTTGGGCGATCCGCTCGAGCGCATCAGCCGCACGGATAGCCTCGAAGGCGGAGCTGGCCTCAACAAGCGACTGGGCACATGGCAGCTGTCCTTGACTGTCGATGGCGGCCATATTGTCACGAATACCGCCACGGATCGCCGCGCGGATGTCGCGGCGCTGACAGCTGCAGCTGCTGCGGGAACACTGGCCGTGACAGGCCCTTTGCCCAGCGTGGCCAACGCGGGCGTGGACAGGGCGCGAGTGGCTAATGATTCGCTCACTTCGCTGCTGACTTTGGCTGGCCGCACCTTCCGGCTTCCCGCCGGCGATGTTTCGGCAACGGTGAAGGGCGGCTTCGCCTATACGTCCATTGCCAGCACTGACAGCCGGCTGACCAGTGGCACCACCCGCCTTACGCGCGGCGATGCGAGTGCGGGCCTCAATCTTGCCCTGCCGATCACCAGCCGGCGCGAAAATGTTCTGGCGGGGGCTGGCGATATCACGCTCAACCTCAGCGCTGGCGTGAACCATCTGTCGGATTTCGGAACGCTGACCGACTGGAGCGCCGGCGTGACATGGGGCGTCACGGAAAAGCTGTCGCTCCAGGCAAGCTATATCGTCAACGAAGCTGCGCCGTCGCTCAGCGATCTCGGCAGCCCTGCCATCGTGTCGCTGAACGTGCCGATCTATGACTTCTCACGCGGTGAGAATGCGCTGGTGTCGGTAACTTCCGGCGGCAATCCCAATCTGCTCAGTGAGCGCCAGCGTGACCTCAAGATTTCGGCGAACTGGCAATTACCCTTTGCGGGCTCGAACCTGATCGTCGAATATTTCCGCAATCGCTCGACCAACGTGACTTCGGCATTCCCGCTGCTTACTCCGGAAATCGAAGCGGCCTTTCCCGGCCGCGCGGTGCGCGATGCCTCTGGAAGGCTGATATCGATCGATCGCCGGCCTGTTACCTTCGCCCAGACCGAAGGCGAACGGATCCGGTGGGGACTCAATTTTTCCGGCTCGCTGGGCAAGGCTGCCAGCAGAGGGCAGCAGGACGGCGATGCAATGGCTCCCCCGCCCGGTGGACGGCAAGGCGGCATGCGCGGCGGCGGCGGAATGGGCCGGATGATGGGCATGATGGGCGGCGGCGCGCGCGGTGGAGGGCAAGGCCGCTGGAATCTGTCAGTCTATCACACCTGGCGGATCACCGACCGTGTCACCATCGCGCAAGGCGGACCCGTGCTGGATCAGCTGGGCGGCGATGCCGTCTCGGGCGGCGGCGTTTCGCGTCATTCGCTCGAAGTCGAAGGCGGTTTGTTCCGCAAAGGCGTTGGCTTGCGCCTCAATGGCACATGGAGCGCGCCGACAAAGATCACTGCCAGCGGCGCGCCAGGCACGTCGGACTTGCGCTTCGGCAGCGTGTTCCGCCTCAACCTGCGCCTGTTTTCCGACCTGGGAAATCAGAAGGCCCTGACTGACATATCTCCGTTTTTCAAGGGGATGCGAGTGGCTTTGCGAGTCGATAACATCTTCGATTCCCGCCAGAAGGTGACAGATGCGAGCGGCGCGACGCCCTTCAGCTATCTGCCCGATTTTCTTGACCCCAAAGGCAGGATGATTGGCATCGACATACGCAAGTCGTTCTGAGCGCTGGTCTTTAGAGCGCGCCCCCCTCCCAAAGCGGGGCACAATGGCCTAAGTGACTGCGCATGCCGCGTAATGCCGTTCCTCCCGATCGCCAGTCGACCGACCGCTTCAACGAAGATCGCGCCGCTTACGCGCTGCGCGGCGCAGGTCAGCCTGACCTTGCGGCGGGCGTGGCGGCTATCCGCGAGACGCTGGCGACACTGAAGCCGCGCCCGGGCGTATACCGCATGTGCGATTCGCGCGGCGACGTGCTCTATGTCGGCAAGGCGCGGGCGCTGAAAAACCGGGTTGCAAATTACACGCAGGTCGATCGCTTGCCGCAGCGTCTCAAGCGAATGGTCAGCCAGACGCGCTCGATGACGATTGTCACGACCAATTCGGAGGCCGAGGCGCTGCTGCTGGAGGCACAGCTGATCAAGCGGTTCCGCCCGCCGTACAATGTGCTGCTGCGCGACGACAAAAGCTTCCCGTTCATTCTGCTGCGCGCCGATCACGAATTTCCGCGCATCATGAAGCATCGCGGCGCGCGGCGGGCCAAGGGCGAGTATTACGGACCTTTTGCCAGCGCCGGCTCGGTTAATACAACAATTAATGCACTGCAGAAGCTATTCCTTCTAAGAAGTTGTACAGACAGCTTTTTTGCACGCCGGGATCGACCTTGCCTGCTCTATCAGATCAAGCGCTGTTCGGCTCCTTGCGTCGGCCGAATCGATCAGGCCGGTTATGCTGAACTCGTGGGCGAGGCGAAAGACTTCTTGGGCGGGCGTAGTTCGGCAGTGCAGGCCAAGCTGTCCCAGCAGATGGACGCGGCCGCTGATGCGCTTGATTTCGAGCGCGCGGCCATGCTGCGCGACCGCTTGCGCGCTGCGACATTTATCCAGGGAAGCCAGTCAATTAACGCCGAGGGACTGGGCAATGCCGACGTTTTTGCACTTGCCTCCAAGGGCGGGCATGTCGCGATCCAGGCCTTTTTCATTCGTGGCGGGCAGAACTGGGGGCATCATGCCTTCTTCCCGAGCCATACCGAAGGGCTGGAGGAAGCCGAAGTGATGACCAGCTTCCTCGCGCAATTCTATGAGGATGTGCCGCCCGCCCGCACCATTCTTGTCGGCATCAGCTTGCCTGAAGCCGACTTGCTGGCCGAGGCCCTGCGTGAAAAGGCCGGCGGCAAAGTCGAAATTTCGGTGCCACAGCGTGGTGACCGGCGGCGGCTGATCGAGCATGCGCAGCGCAATGCCACCGAGGCGCTCGATCGCCGCATGGCCGAAAGCGGCACCAAGGCGCGTCTGGGGCGGGAACTGGCGGAATTTCTCGAGCTTCCCGAAGTGCCCCAACGCATCGAGATCTATGACAACAGCCATATCCAGGGCACCAATGCGCTGGGTGCAATGGTGGTCGCCGGGCCGGAGGGCTTCATCAAGGGCCAATACCGCAAGTGGAACATCAAGACTGCGCAAACCAATGATGATTTTGGCATGATGCGCGAAGTCATGAACCGCCGTTTTGCCCGCGTGCAGGAAGAAGACCCCGACCGCGAGAACGGCATGTGGCCCGATCTCGTTCTGATCGACGGCGGCAAGGGACAGATGAGCGCAGTGCGCGATACACTGGCCGAACTAGGCATTGAGGATGTGCCGCTGATCGCGATCGCCAAGGGGCCGAGGCACGGGCGCGAAGGGCGCGAGGTGTTCCATTTTCCCGACGGGCGCGAGAAGTCACTGCCGCCCGGCTCGCCGCTGCTGTTCCACTTGCAGCGCCTGCGCGACGAAGTTCACCGGTTCGCGATTGGCGCCCACCGCGAAAAGCGCAGCCGCGCGATCACTGCCTCACCGCTCGACGAAGTGCCGGGGATCGGGCCTGCCCGCAAGCGCGCGCTGCTTTTGCATTTCGGCACGGCCAGCCGCGTGCGCGCGGCCAGCCTTGAGGACCTGCAGCGCGCGCCCGGTGTTTCGGCGGCAGTGGCGCAATCGGTCTATGACTTCTATCATCCCGCTGGTTGAAGACTTTGTAGACGGCGTGTTTCACGATTGGGCGGACGGAAGGGCGACGAATGGCAGCTAGGCAAAAACGGGACTGGACGCTGGAAGACGCATGTTTCGCGGCGCTGGTCGTGCTTATCACCTTGGCGTTCGGCTGGCTGATGACGCCCTATTTCGGCGCGATCCTCTGGGGTCTGGTCGCCGCGATCATTTTCACGCCGATGCAGCATTGGATGGCTGCCCGTCTTGGTGGCAGGCAAGGGCTGGCTGCGGGGCTGACGATTGTCGTCATTCTGGCGCTGTTCATTCTTCCGGCAATCCTGATTGGCGTGAGCCTGGTGCAGGAGGCGGCAGGGCTCTATGCGAAAGTGCAGGATGGTCAAATCGATTTTGCTCGCATCTTCGACAAATTGGTCAATGCATTGCCCGCACCTCTTGCCAAACTGGCTGAGGACTATGACTTCTTGAATGGCGAGCGGCTGCGCAACCTGATTGGCTCAGGGCTGTCGACCGGACTCAAAAGCGTGGCAACCCAAGCCCTGACTGTGGGTCAGGGTGCGCTCTCGTTTCTCGCCGCGCTTGGCGTCATGCTCTACCTGTCTTTCTTTCTGCTGCGCGATGGTGATCACCTGGGCGCCCGCGTCCTGCATTCGCTTCCGCTTCGCCCGGAATTGCGCGACGAGCTGACGGACAAGTTCCTGCGCGTCATCCGCGCGACAATGAAAGGCACTGTGCTGGTTGCTGTGATGCAAGGCGTGGTCGGCGGACTGATATTCTGGTCTCTCGGCATCGAGCCGGCCTTGCTCTGGGGCTTGCTCATGGGCTTCTTCTCGCTGGTCCCCGCAGTCGGAACGGGAATGGTCTGGGTGCCGGTCGCGCTCTACCTCTTGGCCACAGGATCGATATGGGAAGGCGGCATTCTGGTCTTCTGCGGATTGTTCGTGATCGGCATGATCGACAACCTGCTGCGCCCGATCCTTGTCGGCAAGGATACCAAGCTGCCCGATTTCGTCGTTCTTATTGCGACAGTGGCAGGGCTCGAACTGTTCGGCCTGTCCGGTTTTATCATTGGCCCGATCATTGCAGCGCTGTTCATTGCAATCTGGGATTACGTTACAGAACTTCGCCACCCCGCCGTTAAATCGGCGTGAATTAATTGCACATTCGGAGAGTCATAAATGCCCAACAGCCCCTGGTCCCACAGCCGCAGCGGTAGTGTTGCCGACGATATCGATTTTGAAATCAAGGGCCAGGAATTGCAGTTCCTCGAGATCGAGCTGGATCCGGGCGAAAGCGCCGTAGCCGAAGCGGGGGCAATGGTCTGGAAGGATGCCAGCATCGCCATGTCCACGATATTCGGGGACGGCGCGGGAGCCGAAGGCGGCTTCATGGGCAAGCTGCTGGGCGCCGGAAAACGCCTGGTCACAGGCGAGAGCCTGTTCACCACGGTGTTCACTCATCAGGGACAGGGCAAGGCCCGCGTCGCATTTTCCGCGCCAGTTCCGGGCGCGATCATGCCCGTCAAGCTGTCCGACATTGGCGGCACTTTGGTGTGTCAGAAAGACAGCTTCCTGGCTGCGGCGCGCGGCGTGTCGATTGGGGTGCAGTTCCAGCGGCGGATGCTCACCGGGCTGTTTGGCGGCGAAGGTTTCATCATGCAGAAGCTGGAGGGCGATGGCTGGGTCTTCGTGCAAATGGGCGGCACGATTGTCGAGCGCACGCTGGCGCCGGGTGAAGAGTTGCACGTCGATACCGGTTGCCTTGCCGCCTATACGCCGACGGTCAATTTTGACATCATGACTGCGGGCGGCGTCAAATCGATGCTGTTCGGCGGCGAAGGCATGTTTTTTGCCCGCCTGCACGGACCCGGCAAGGTCTGGATCCAGTCACTGCCATTTGCGCGCCTGGCCGGACGGATGCTGGCGGCTGCAGGGAGCACCGGCGGGCAGAACCGCGGCGAAGGATCGCTGCTCGGCGGTTTCGGAAACTTGCTGGACGGAGACTAGGTCTCAGGCCGCCGCGCCCAGCCGACGCAGCAGTCTCCAGCCATAGGCCTTGGCCAGGTTGCGCGCTGGCCAACGGCCGGTCGTACCGGGATTGAGACCCAGCTTGCGCAATTTGGAGTTGAGCGCGCGGGCATCGCCTTCGGCAATGCTCCATTCCGAGCGCCAGGTAACGGAAAGCGAGATCGAAACTTCCGGACCGTTTTTCACCCAGTGCGGCATTTTGACTGGCACATAGAGCGCCTCGCCCGCCGCCAGCGGATGGGGATTGCCGCGCTGCACGAAGTCTTCGCGCCATTCCAGGTTGCGGTGGTGGTCGCCGAAAGCGAAAACCTCGTGGACCTGAGGCGCTGCGATTGAATCGTCGTCGTCGGGGAACATGGTCAGCACCTTGTTGCCCCGCACCTGGACAAGGATGTTGTGTTCGGGATCGAAGTGGAACGGCGTCACGGCATGCGGCGCGGAGACGAATATGAAGCCTTCGAGCTTCATCATCGGTCCGGTCTTTTCGAAGACCACCGGTTGGATCTCCGCCAGTGTGGATTCCAGCAATTCGCGATATTCGGGCACGTTCTCGATGAATTTCAGCGCCATCCATGAGCCGTTTTCCTCGATCGAACGGATCGTCTGCTCAATGTCGAGTTGGGGCGGCGGAACGTCTTCGGGGGCAATGCCGATTGGCAGGTCGCCCTGATTGTATTCAACATGATCCGTCCGCAGCCGCGTTGCCAGTTCGACCAGCGCGGGCAATTGCAGGAGCGGGTGGCCTGACAGGTTGTGCCGCAGCTTGTGGACGTTGGCCGGATAGGCAGCGGCCAGTGCGGGAAGTGTCTCTGGCACGAATGCGGGTTCAGTCTTGGTCATTGGCATCGCCTTGAGCTTCGTTTTGCCGGATCATGGCGCCCACCGCGTCGACGCTGCGGCAGCCCAGGTATGTCAGCTGTCTCAGCGCGCCGCGCAGCGAAACCATCACATGGATTATGGATTGGCGCTCACCCCACAGGCTGTTGATCATCGGATGGTCGGGCTTGGCGCAGCTGTCCGCCCAGACGATCTCCGGGTCGCTGAGCAGCAAAGGCATAGCCTCCAGTTCGATCAGCACGCCGGGCGAGTAACGCGACAGTTCCTCGTCATAGGTGATCTTGTATGACCAGACCGTGGGCGCAGCCCGCAGGTTGACCAGCATGGCAATCGGCCGGCCATCGAGCAGCAGTCGCAGGAAATCGAGCCGGCCAAGCGTGTGGGCGCTGGCCATGCTTTCGCGGAAGAACCTCGCCAGGTTGTCATCGACACCAAGCGCGGTGCCGCCCTTTCCTTTCCAGCCCGCCGCCTCGAGCGTTAGGTATTGATCGCACCATTCGTCGATCGGTACGCCGGGCGATAGTTGTTCGAAAGTCACGGCTCCCAGTTCGGCAAGGCGCTTGGCCTGTCGGCGCAGTTCCTTGCGCTTTTTGGGCCGAACGGTCGTTTCCAGATAAGTCTCGGCATCAACCTCGCTCGCCAGTGTCGCGCGATCGTATTGCTGGACCACGTCGAACATCCGGCGGGATTGTCGGGCCGCTTGCCGAAGTCCGCGCATGACCGGGCCATCGGCATAGACCAGCCGCAGGGCGAGGAATCCGCTGGCCCAGTCGCTGGCGTCGAGATGATTGAGCAGAGCTGTCCAGAAGGTGGTTTCATCGCCTGATCGCACGAGCGGTACGCCGCAGTAGCACTGGAGGTGGACCCAGTTTCCGACGTGCGAAACCGGCAGGCGGCCATGTTGCGGAACGATTGTCAGCGGCATCACGCCCACAAGCAGCCCCGCATTGTCGCGCACAGTCGCAAGGCGCACCTGATCGGAGCCGCGCAAATGCCGCAAGGCGGCATCGACGAACCACGCTTCGCCAAAGGCATTGGATTCGCTCGCGCAGGCGGCAAGTTCGCGCCATTCTGCCGCCAGTTCGGACGGGACGGCGCTCATCAGCGGCGCGTCCACGCTGAACGCGCGGGGCATGGTGGCTCCGCTCAAGGCAGGGTTCTGGGCACGGCGCGTCATGCCTTCGCGGATAGGCCCGAAATGCTAAAATAGGTTGAAAGCGGCCTTTGGTAGGGTGCGCCTCGCTTGCGGCAGGAAGGCGCTGGAAAACGGCAAACTCTGCTGTAAGCTTGGCTGTTTCGAGATCACGGGAAGGCTGTTGACGATGCGCAGACACTTTATGGCACCTTTGGCGCTCGGCCTGGCGACGCTCGCCCCTGGCGTCCTGCTGATTGCGGCCTGCAGCAAAAGCGAAGTTGCCGTCCAGGGTGCAGGCGCGCTCGGCATCGATCCTGCCGCCATGGACAAGAGCGTGCGGCCGGGCGACGATTTCTATGCTTACGCCAATGGCCAGTGGATGCAGAAAACCGAGATACCCGGCGACCGCTCGAACATCGGGGGCTTCTACATTGCTGACCAGAAGACCGAGGAGCGGCTGGCGGAGCTGATTGGCGGGCTGCTCAAAGCCAATCCCGCGCCAGACAGTGATGAAGGCCGGATCAAGGCCTATTACCAGGCTTTCATGGATCAGGCCGCCATAGACAAGGCCGGCATGGCACCTATCCAGGCGGACCTTGATCGGTTCAACGCGATTGCTTCAGTCAAGGACCTATCGCGCGTGCTGGGCGAACAGCTTCGGGCAGATGTCGACCCGCTGAATGCCACTGACTTCCGGACGGAAAATCTCTTCGGAATATTCGTCACGCAGGCGCTCGCTGGCGGCGAAGTCATGCCTTATATCCTGCAAGGGGGACTCGGCCTGCCAGAACGGGAATATTACCTCTCCGCCGATCCCAAGATGGCCGCATTGCGCGAAAAGTATCGCGCCTATATCGCGCAATTGCTGGGTGAGGCGGGCATGCCCGATGCCGCCGCGCGGGCGCAGCGGATCTTTGACCTCGAGATGAAAATCGCCAAGGCCCACGCCACACGCGCAGAGAGCGAGGACTTCGCCAAGTCGGCCGACGAATGGTCGCGCGCGGACTTTGCCCTCAAAGCGCCCGGTATCGATTGGGACGCGTTCTTCGCAGCCGGGCAGATGGGCAACCAACAGAAATTTGCGGCCTATCATGCCAGTGCCATTCCCCGGCTCGCTGCCCTCGTTGCGTCAGAGCCGCTCGATGCCTGGAAGGACTGGCTGGCCTTTCATCAGATCAACAGCCATGCGAACGTGCTTCCCGCCCGGTTGGACGCAGCCAGCTTTGCCTTCAATGGCATGGCACTGACTGGCACCAAGGCCCAACGACCGCGCGACAAACGAGCGCTCGACGCGCTCGACAATGCGTTGGGCGATGCCGTGGGCAAACTCTATGTCGACAAGTACTTTCCCGCCTCGGCCAAAGCCTCGGTCCAGCACATGGTCGATGACATCAAGGGCGCTTTTGGCAGGAGGGTCAAAGCGATCAGCTGGCTGGCGCCCGCCACGAAAGATGAGGCGCTGCGCAAAGTTGGCACGATCGAGGTGGGTGTGGGCTATCCGGATAGCTGGGCGAGCTACGCGGGATTCACGCCGGACCCGGCCAACGCCTATGCCAATGCCATCGCCGCCGAAAAGCTGCGTTATGTCAGCCAACTTGCCAAGATCGGCAAGCCGATGGACCGGCGCGAATGGTGGATGAATGCGCAGCTGGTCAATGCCGTGAACCTGCCAGTGCAGAACGCCTTGAATTTCCCCGCCGCGATCCTGCAGCGGCCCTTCTTCGATCCATCCGCCGATGCCGCCTATAACTACGGCGCTATAGGCGCGGTCATTGGCCACGAGATCAGCCACAGCTTCGACAATAACGGCGCAGCCTTCGACTCAACCGGCAAGATGCGCAACTGGTGGACCGACGCGGACCGGGCGAAGTTCGATGCTGCGGGCAAGGCACTGGCGGACCAGTACAGCACGTACGATGCGCTTCCCGGCCTTCGCGTCAACGGCAAACTGACCTTGGGCGAGAACATTGCCGACGTTGCCGGCCTCGCCGCCGCCTATGATGCCTACCGGGCGTCGCTGAAAGGCAAGGAGGCACCGGTTATCGATGGTTTTACCGGCGACCAGCGCTTCTTCATTGCCTTTGCCCAGAGCTGGGCAACCAAGATGCGCGAGGAGAGCTTGCGCAGCCGGATCGCCACTGACGGACACGCACCCGGCCAGTTCCGCGCGCTGACCGTGCGCAACATCGATGCTTGGTACAAGGCGTTTGACGTCAAGCCGGGCGACAAGCTTTACCTTGCGCCCGAAGCGCGGGTGAAAGTGTGGTGAGCTAGCCGAAGCGGTCCTTGAGAGCCATCAGCGCGAGCGCGGCTTTGGCCGCTTCGCCGCCTTTATCCTTCTGGGAAGGGTCGGCGCGAACCAGCGCCTGGGCTTCGTTCTCGACTGTCAGGATGCCATTGCCGATGGCAAGGCCATCCATGGTCAGGGCCATGATCCCGCGCGCGCTTTCGCCTGCGACGATCTCGAAATGATATGTCTCGCCGCGGATTACCACGCCGATCGCGACATAGCCGGCATAGTCGCCCGACTGGTCGGCCAGCGATATCGCGCCGGGGATTTCCAGCGCGCCCGGAACGGTGATCACTTCGGCCTGGTGCCCTGCCGCCTGAATCGCGGCCTTTGCCCCCGCGACAAGCATGTCATTCAGGTGATCGTAGAAGCGGGCTTCGATGATAAGGATTTTGGCCATGTCTTCTCGCTTCAATTGATCTGACGCTCGCCGCTGATGGACAGGCCATAGCCTTCCAACGCGACGAGCGAGTGGTGGGTATTGGTTAGCAGCACCATGTCATGGATGCCAAGTTCCGCGAGGATCTGCGCGCCCACGCCGTAGTCGCGCAGTTCCTCAATGGACGACCTGTCGCCGCTGCGCACCTTCTGCTTGATCTCGAACGATTTCGACATCATCCGCTGGATCGGCTTGTTGATGACGACGACGACGCCGGTGCCTTCTTCGGCAATAATCTTCATCGCGCCGCTGAGCAGCCCTGCGCGATCACTTTCCTCGCCGAAGATGTCGGCGAATAGCGAAAGCGTGTGCATACGCACGAGTGTTGGCTTGTCAGGATCGATCTTGCCTTTGATCAGGGCCATGGTCTCATCCCCGGTTGCTCTGTTGTAGAACGTGATCGCCTTCCAGTCGCCACCCCAACGGCTCTCGAAAGCGATTTCGGCTTTCTTTTCGATCATGCGGTCATGCTTGCGGCGATAGGCAATCAAATCGCGGATCGTGCCGATCTTGAGATCGTGCATGCGGGCAAAGCCGACGAGATCGTCGAGGCGGGCCATAGTGCCGTCTTCACGCATGATCTCGCAAATGACGCCCGAAGGATTGAGGCCGGCAAGCCGCGAGATGTCGCAGGCGGCTTCAGTGTGACCTGCGCGGACCAGCACGCCGCCGTCACGAGCGCGCAGCGGAAACACGTGGCCTGGCGTCACAATGTCATCGCGGCTCTTGGTGCCGTCGATCGCCACGCTGATCGTCCGCGCCCGGTCGGCGGCGGAAATCCCGGTTGTCACGCCTTCGCGTGCCTCGATCGAGACAGTAAAGGCGGTTTCGTGGCGAGTGCCGTTGTGGCGGCTCATCAGGTCAAGCCCAAGCTGCTCGACGCGTTCGCCGGTCAAAGTCAGGCAGATCAGCCCGCGGCCATGCGTGGCCATGAAGTTGATCGCGGCGGGCGTGGCCATCTGCGCAGGAATGATGAGGTCGCCTTCATTCTCGCGGTCCTCGTCATCGACCAGGATATACATTCGGCCATTGCGCGCCTCATCGATGATTTCCTCGATCGACACCAGCACGGGGCGATCATCATTGTTGAACAGAAAGCGATCGAGCTTGGCCAGGGTTTCGGCAGTGGGGTTCCAGTCCGCTTCGGTGCAATCGCGCAGCGTATTGGCGTGAAGTCCCGCCGCACGGGCAAGGGCTGCTTTGGCCATGCCGCCTTCGCTGACGAGGGCGCGGACTTTTCCGATGGTCGATGTGCTCATGCGACTCGTTTATCACATTATAATGTGATGACAAGGTTCGCCGTCACATTGATGTGAATGCAAAGTGCTTGGCTCGATGGTCTGCCTTATGCCGTGACTGCGCTGATGGCGAGCCGGGGCCTGCGAATCGTCAGCCAAGCGGTCGCCGCGCCGCCAGCCATTGCGGCAAATCCGGCTTGCCAGCCATTGAAGCCCAGCATCTGCATGCCCTCAAGGATCGGCATTTGCACCGCAAACAGCGGGAATGAAAGCTGGCCTAGCAGTGTGGCCGCGCCCTGGAAGCGCGTCAGCCGCATACCGCCAGCGATCATCAGCGGGCAGGCGAGCACGGTGAACAGCAAGTCGAAATGCCAGGTCTGGTCGATCTTCAGCCACCATCCCGCCGCGAGGATAAACGGCATGGCGGGAACCGCCAGCAGCGGCGGCACGGGAAGGGAAGGGCGATCGCGCCATATCCTGCCGAGGGCGATACCGATCAGGTAGGCCAACAGGATTCGGGGTGCTGCGGCCAGTATGTGCTCAGGCCGCGCGCCGACATCGAAATTGCCCCACATATTGCCGATCCAGACCATCACGGGCGCGAGCAGGGCGATGCCCGCGCCAATCATCCACAGCTTCAAGTGGCGCAGCACGAACACATGCAGCGTATTCGCGACAAGCTCATAGAAGATTGTCCAGGCGGGAATGTTTAGGGCAAAGGCAAAAGGCGCCCACCATGCCGGTAGCAGCGCAAGATTGGCCCCCGCAGTCGCCAGGAACGTTCCGGGATCGGCGCTTTTGATCCACAGGCGCGGCAGGCCGATAACCCCTCCCAGCGCCATCGTCGGCCAGAGGCGCTTGTAGCGCTTGATCATGAAAGGCCCGCCTGCGCCCAGCCGCGGCTCCTGGGCATAGGCCATCAGGAAGCCTGAGAGCATCAGGAAGAATTCGACCGCGAGGTAGCCTTTGCCGAAGACTGGCTCTCCGCCGAATACGGCCCGCGTGTGGAGCAGCAGGATGCAGAGCGCCGCAAAGCCGCGCAATGCTTCGATGCCGGGCAGGCGGCCTTGCGAGCTCGCAGGCTTAGCAGTCACCGGGCGCGCCGTCCTGCAGATGCGGTTTCACGTCCTCAATCACCCATTGGGCATGATCGAGATAGGCCTCGATGCCGCTGACAGGCGGAATGGGCACCGAACTGATCGTGACGCCCAGCGACTTGAGCTTGCCCAGCATGTCGATCAGTTGCTGGGCAGACAGCATGCCGCTGGTGCTGCTGTCACCTGAAGGTGCGTGGCCCGTCGTGATGCGGGATGAACCAATGCCGTGCGAAACTTCGAAAGGCCTTTCGCGCCATTCGGGACGCGATTTGATATAATCGATCTTGGCGGGAATCTCCTCGGGTCGGGAGCGGAATGACACGGCCCAGCCTGCGCCGAAGCGGGCGGCGCGGCGCAGCGCGGCATTGCTGTCGCCGCCGATCCAGATCGGCACATGCGGCTTCTGCACTGGCTTGGGTTCAAACCCGATGTCGCGAAAGCTGACGTATTTGCCTTCGAAACTGGGCCGATCCTCGGTCCAGAGCGCGACGATCGCCGCCAGATACTCGTCGGCAATCGCCCCGCGCTCCGCCCAAGGCACGCCGAAATAGTCAAATTCCTTGCGGATCGAACCCAGGCCAAACGTCACTTTCATTCGCCCGCCGCTCATCCAGTCTGCCGTCGCCAGCGCTTTGGCGTGATAGAGCGGCGATTGCAGCGGCAGGATTGTCAGCGATGAATTGATCGCAATGCGGCTGGTTGCACCCGCCAGCGCCGCCTGCGCGGTCGTCGAATGCAGCCAGAACGGGCCGGAGAATTGGTCATCTGGCGGGATGGCAATATGCTCGGGGACCGTGACCATGTCATAGCCCAGGTCTTCCGCGCGGCGCGCCATGGCAAGCTGATCGGGCCCGGTGACGGAGAGCTCCCACGCTTGCGTCATGGCGCCCAGTTCCATCAGGTGAGGCAAAGGAAATGTCAGCTTCATCATACAAGCCTGCGGCAGGCAGCCGATTGCGGCAAGAGACTTTCGGTCATGAAGGCCCAAGCTTGCGCGAATGGCGGTCCGCTATGGCAGGGCAGGGCGGATTATGCCATTTGCTGCAACGAGTTCGCAATGTGGCCGCAGCCTCCCCTCGGGTATCTCCATATTAGCGGAAAACGGATTTGAGGATGCGATCTTGTGACCACTGATGCTTCAACGTCTATCGGGCCCATGGAGGCACGGACTTTCCCGCAGCTGATCCGCGCCGCGGCTGCGGCCTATGGTGACGAAGAAGCGATCAGGCTCACTGCCGATACGATTGCGGACGATGCAGCGACATTCATGGGGCTGGACCAGCGCTCGGCTGAGCTTGCCAAGGGGCTGCTGGCGCGGGGTGTGGGCAAAGGGCACAGGATCGGCTTCATCTATGGCAATGGCCCGCAGTTCGCTGTGATCCTGGCCGCGATTGCCCGGATTGGCGCGGTTGCCATTCCCATTTCAACCGTGCTCAAGTCGCGCGATCTGGTGCGTGTTCTGCGGCAGTCCGATATCGGCGGTCTGATCCTCCAACGCAGCTTGCTCGGCCACGATTATGTCGCCCGTTTGATCGAAGCCTTGCCCGAGCTCGAGAGGCAGCAGAGCGGCATGCTGAGACTTGAAGAAGCACCATTCCTGCGCTGGATCGTCTCGACCGGCGAATCGCTGCCGCCCGGCATTGCCGATGCGGGCTGGCTGACCGGGGCGGCGGAGACAGTCAGTGAAGCGATGCTCGAACACGTCGAGAGTGAAGTCCATCCCACTGACCAGATGATCGAAATCTACACTTCCGGCTCCATGGCGCTGCCCAAGGGGGTGAAGCATTGCCACGGCCCGGTGATGTTCCGTGCGCAATTCATAGCGCGCATGTTCGGCATGCAGCGGGGCAGCGCTTCACAAGCCTTTCTGCCAATGTTCTGGATCGGGGGTCTGATGATTACCCTCATGCCAAATTGGGCGGTCGGCGCGAAGACTGAGTGCAGCGAAGGCACAACGACCAGCAATCGCATGGCAATGGGATCGGTGACTGCGGCCGACGACATGGCGGCAATGGGGGCAAAGCCGCCGTTCTGGGGGCTTGGTATGACCGAGACACTTGGCCCCTATACTTTCGGAGACGAAAAGCGGGTCAAAGGATATCCGCTGTGTTCGCCCATGGATCATGTGGCGGATGGGTTCGAAATCCGTGTCGCGGACAGCAACGATGAACCGGTTGCTGATGGCGAACGCGGCGAGATGCAGGTGCGCGGCTATCCGCTGACGCCAGGCCTTCACAAGGTGGAGCGGGATAATTGCTTCACCCCCGACGGCTATTACCGGACCGGCGACATGTGCGAGCGGCACGGAAGCCGCATCCTGTTCGTTGGCCGCGATGGCGATATGATCAAGACAGCCAATTCGAACGTTTCGCCCGCTGAAGTCGAGCTCGAACTGCAGTCGCTGCCCGGCGTGCATCTGGCATATGTCGTCGGTTTGCCCGATGCGGAGCGCGGGCAGATTGTTGCCGCAGGAGTAATCGCCAGGGAAGGCGCCAGTCTTGATTTTGGCGCAATCGAGGCGGAAATGCGCCGCCGCCTGTCAGGTTATAAAGTGCCCCGCGCATGGGCCGAGCTCACTCATGACGAAGTTCCAATGCTTCCCAGCAACAAGGTGGCGCGGCGCCAATTGGTGCCCTTGCTGGCCAGCCGCCTGGGCCGCGAAGCTTGAAACAGCCCGTACTGCGGGAACAAGCAGCACCGTCGGGCATTTTAATCTCAGTATCTCGCTAGCGTCCGCAATCGATCGGAGCACGGCTTGATTCATGAGGAGCAATTTACATGAGCGATTCAAATCCCTCAGTCACCGTGATCAAAGAACGTAGCTCCGCCGGAGCCATATTTCTGGGCATTCTTGCTGCTATCGTCATCGCAGTCGGGCTGTTCTATATGCTCAGTGCGCCCCGAGTGACCAATTCCTCCGATGCGTCGATTTCAGCCGCTGCCGATAAAGTCGGCGTCGCTGCCGACAAGGTTGGCGATGCCGCGCAGGAGGCGGTTACGCGGAACCACTAGTTGCTGGCCGCTTTGATCGGACGGGAATTTTCACCGCTTCACCGGATGGCGTAGGTCGCCGCGCAAGCATCTCCAACGAAGTGCTTGCGCACGGACCACTTAAATGTGAACGCACTCCAATTCATCCCGTGATTTGCCGCCCGGTACCCGCAGCAGGGCTATAGCTCCGTAGCGGTTTGGAGATAAAACTTGAGCCAAAGCTCGCCCCAAGGACAAGAAGCGGAACGACTTCGCGTTCTCAGGGAATATCCGCTCAAGGGCGCCGGTTCTGATCGGCTGGACCGGATTGCCAAGCTTGCCGCACAGATTTGCCGTGCTCCAATCGCTCTCGTGTCGCTGGTGGAGGAGGACAGGCAGGTCTTCGTTGGAAAGTTCGGCCTGCAAGCCTTAGGCACCCCCCGCGAGCAGTCTTTCTGTGCCTATTGCATGTTGGGCACCGACGCGATGGAAGTTCCCGATGCAACAGTCGACAAGCGGTTCGCAGCCAATCCGCTTGTAACTGGCGATCCCGGAATCCGCTTCTATGGCGGTCACCCTCTGGTCTCGCCCGAAGGCAAACCACTCGGCGCTCTTTGCGTTATCGACGTTGTGGCGCGTGAAGGTCTGTCACCCGGTCAGAAAGAAGGGCTTGCGACCCTTGCTGAGCTCGTCATCGATATACTCGAAGGGTTAAGGACTGACGCGCGCAGCCGCGCTGACCAGACTCGCTCGCTCAGCCGCTTCGCTGAGTTGGAACAACGATTTGCCGTGCTGGCGGATTCGTTACCGCAAATGGTCTGGTCAACGAAGCCTGATGGCCAATCGGACTACTTCAACTTGCCTTGGTGCGATTTTACCGGCGTGCCGGCGCATGCGAGCTATGGCAGCGGCTGGCTGGAATTTCTCCATCCCGAAGATGCGCCAGTAGCAGCGCAGGTCTGGGCCGAGGCAGTCAGCACAGGCCAGACCTATGAAGTCCGCTACCGGATGCGGCACTGGACAGGGGAATATCGCTGGGTGATCGCGCGCGGGCTTCCCATGCAGGACGAGGGCGGAAATCTCGTTCGCTGGATTGGTACCTGCACTGACATTCAGGACGAAATGGCAACCGCTGACGCCCTCGAGCTCCTCTCGCAGGAGCTCAGTCACCGCATCAAGAATATTTTCGCGGTGATCGGCGGACTGGTGTCGCTCAGTTCACGCAATCACCCTGATGCGGGGGATTTTGCGCGCGAGCTTTATGGGCGCATTCTCGCCTTGGGCAGGGCACACAGTTTCGTGGGAAGCCGGGGTGCAAGCAACGACATATCGGCAAGCGGCGGACTAAAAGGCATGCTTGCCGAGCTGCTCCTGCCTTATAAGACGAGCGGTTGCGGGCGAATTTCAGTTACCGGCGATGACATTGCCATCGATGACCGTTCGGCAACGCCCCTCGCACTGGTGTTCCATGAACTCGCGACCAATTCGAGCAAGTATGGTGCAATTGGCAGCGAGGAAGGCACTGTTGAAATAGTCCTGGCAGATGGAGATCTGGTGCGGATGGTCTGGATTGAGCGAGGTACGACCCGCCCGTCGGGCGACGCCAGTGCCGGGTTCGGTTCGCGCCTGATCGAAATGAGCATCAAGCGTCAGCTCGGCGGTGAAATCACACGCCATTGGGAAGGCGACAATTTAGAGATTGAGCTGACGATTCCGCGAAGTAATGTTTGTCGGGATTGATCGCTTTCCATATGGCGGCAGGATGGCGCTCCCCGCGAAAACATTGATCAAAATAAATTGTCAAAACGCGCGGAGCGAATGCCCATTACCAGGAATATTCTCAAGGGCGGCCGACACAGCCATCAAGACGGTTTCCGCTCTGAAGGGCTTTTGCACATAGCCGACGGCTGTCTCAGGCGGATCGGCAATCTGTGAGGGGTTTGCTGTCACGAATATGATGCGCGTGCCGAATTGGCTGGCCAACCTGTGCGCTACAGCATTTCCGGTAGGGCCATCACGAAGGTTGAGATCTACCAGTGCGACGATTGGTGGTTGCTGCACAGTTTCCACGCCGCTGTGATCGGCAACAATGCCGACGACATCGAACCCGCTGTTGACCAGAATATCCTCAAGGTCGAGAGCGACCAGGAGTTCATCTTCGACAATCAATACGTTACGCATGACAGGTATCTAACTCGGGGGTTGGTTACGCGGCAATAGGCGCACGCGCGGGGTTATTGTCAGTTCCGCCGTTGGCGATCTGGCGCAGGCGCGCGAATAGCAATTCGCTGGCATCGCCTTCCATGACGAAATCGTGGCGAGAATCAGGTAGCTGACCCCCTTCGATAGCGGCAGCGAGCATGGCGCGGGCGCGGCAGATCCGGCTTTTCACAGTGCCAAGTGCAATATTGCAGATGGCTGAAATCTCTTCGTAAGTGAAATCGCCGACTGATGCGAGCAGCAGGGCATCCCGGTAGTTTCTAGGCATAGTCTCGAAAGCGCGAAGAACGTCAGCCAGTTCAAGACAGGCATCCTGGCCGCCTTTGGTGCTCAGAGTGCGCTCCGCCATTTCCTGATCGTAATCACCTGTGAAACGGGCGCGGCGCGCTTCGCTGTAGAACTGGTTGCGCAGAATCGTGAATATCCACGCTTTGAAATTGGTGCCGGCGCGATAGCTTGTGCGGGCAGACCAAGCCTTGAGCAAAGTCTCTTGCGCCAGATCATCGGCACGGTCGCGATTGCCACTCAGCGTGCGGGCGAAAGCGCGCAGGTGAGGGGTAACCTTGGAAAGTTGTTCACGAAAAGCAGCATCATCCAGGACGGCAAATGGCGCCTGCGTTGCAATTTCAGATTGGTGCGCGCTGGTCGAAAGTTGCTGCACTAGAGCCTCCTTTTTATGTCGTCCTGCGTGCTAAACACAGCAGCGCGCGGCTTCGTTCCCACTTTCCGGTTTATTTTTGCCACCCGTTAAATTTGGCCACACCTGAAAGTGCACTTGGCCGTGAATTTTTCGGGAACTTTGGTCGGACGCATTCGTTTTGCGATCGCGCGAATCATCGTGGGGCCGGTTTGGCGATAGGTTTGGGGAATACGAGGGATGGCAGATTTGGACCTCTGGGGCGCCGTCGGTGCCCTCATGCGCCGGATGGGATTGCGGAGAATAAGATTATCCAACTTCGCAGGATTTGACGCGGGCACGATGCCCGGCCGAAAGGCTTGCTCAGGTAACGAACGTCTTGCCACCCCGCAGTTTAGGCCATATCCGTGATGGCTTCGATCCGGACGACTACCCTGGGCCGACCCACCCTTCCGGAAAAAGAGCGGAACTGACCATGCCTTTCAGACAAGTCCTCGCCGAAAGGCTCCCCTTCCTGCGCCGCTATGCTCGCGCGCTGACGGGCTCGCAACGATCGGGCGATGCCTATGTCCGCGAGCTGCTTGAGGCGGCTCTTTCCGATGAGGAATTGCGCGAGGAGTTGGTGCGCGGCCGCGTAGAGCTTTACCGCGCCTTCAGCCGTATCTGGTCGCATGCTCATGTGGAAGTGGGTGCGGGCGATGCCAGCGACGATGTCGCCGAATCCATTGCCGAGGAGCGCCTTGGCCGGATACCGGCTGAGCACCGCCAAGCTTTGTTGCTGACGACGCTGGAGGGTTTCAGCGAGGCTGAGACCGGTGAAATTCTCGGGCTTGAAGCCGAGGAAGTGCGCGCTTTGGTGGCCCGTGCGATTGCGGAAATCGATGCCGAAACCGCGACGACGGTTATGATCGTCGAGGACGAGCCGTTGATTTCGATGCAGCTCGAAGAACTGGTTCACGAGTTGGGACACACTGTGGTCGCCACAGCGACGACGCGGTCCGAAGCTGTCGAGGCATTCGGCAGGACATCGCCGTCTCTGCTGCTGGTCGATATCCAGCTGGCGGACAGCAGTTCCGGGATCGACACAGTGGAAGACATCCTGAAGATCGCGTCCGTCCCGGTGATTTTCATCACTGCCTATCCCGAGCGTTTGCTGACCGGCCAGCGCCCCGAGCCGACATACCTCGTCACCAAGCCGTTTCAGGAAGACACGGTACGCGCGACGATCAGTCAGGCGCTGTTCTTCGGATCGACCGAAGACTTGGGTTAACCGCGCGGTTGCTCCCGCCGGAATCTAATCGGGGCTAGACTTCGCTTCCGGCGTGCAGGCGAAATTCCGTGAGATTGCGCAGCGGCACAACCAATGTGCAGCGCACACCTTCGCGTGCGAATTCCATTTCGACCGGCGCATTGAGTTCGGCGCTGACGATCTTTTCGACCAGCTCGAGGCCAAAGCCCCGCCGCTCCGGCGGGGTAACCGGCGGTCCGCCAAGTTCCCGCCACTCCACAATGCATCGCTGATCGTTGGGCATCGTCCAGGTGACTGATACGCGGCCCTGGGGAACGCTGAGTGCCCCGTATTTGGCGGCGTTGGTTGCCAGTTCGTGCAGCGCTAGGCCAAGAGACATGGCATCGTTGGGCGCCAGCAATGCGTCTGGGCCAGACACTTCGGCGTGGGGGTCCTCCTGGTCGAGATAGGGTGCAAGCTCGCTTGTCACTACCTCATCGATCGGCGCGTTTTTCCAGTCTCGGCGAGAGAGCAGATCATGCGTGGCGGAAAGCGCGCGGATACGCCCGGTAAGGCTGTCGGCAAATGTGCTGACATCGCTTGAGCGCCGGCGCGTCAGCGCGACAATCGAGAGGACGTTCGCAAGCGTGTTTTTCACCCGGTGATTGAGTTCGCGAGTGAGGGAGTCGCGGATCGACGATTGCCGCGTCAGCCATTCCAGCACCTTGCGATCGTCTGCGGCCCGGCTTGTCGCCGTCCGGAAAAGGGCCGCCAACAGAAAACTGATAAGCGTGCCCAACGCCAGAACAAGCATGCCAGTGCGCGTCAATCCCCGCGCATGGTTGCTGATTACCTGCAGGGTCCACTGCCGCCCGGCAATCTCGAACGATTCGGTGATTGTGTCGCTGCTCGCCGGCTCGCCAACCGTGGTCAGGAAGTTTTGAGGAGAGGGTGCGCCGTCAAACAGTGTGACGCGACCTGGTGACCGGTGCGTCTTGGCAATCGCAGTTTCTAGAAAATCGCGCACTCTCACTGGCGTATAGACGAACCCCTTGAGCAACGAGCGAGGGTTGATGTCGCCTTTGCGCCGTTCAAACACCGGCAAATAAATGATTATGCCGGCCACTTCGGGATGGCCGCGATCCTGCACAAGGTGGATTTTGGACGTTGCCACCGCTTGACCGATCCGCGCAGCCTTGTCCATGGCTTCGCGCCGGCGCACCTCGGAAAACATATCGAAGCCGAGCGCGCGTGTATTCGGTTCATTGTAGGGTTGCAGCTGCGTGATCACTGCCATGTAACGCAAGGGGCCGGACGGATCTGGCCTGATCTTGAATGGCGTCGGCAGGTTGCGGCGTCGCTGCGTCGCTTCGAAAATCGCGGCAGAGTCAGAGCGCAGCCAGTGCGCCCAGCCAATTCCCAGCGAACCACGCAGGGAGTGATCGGCACTCATATCTGCGAAGAACTTGGAAAACTCCCCCTCGGTAATTTCATCATCAATGGAAAAGAGTGCTGACGCTGCGCGCAGGTAAGCCATGTTCTCGGACGCTTCACGTTCAAGCTCAGTTATCAGCGAGGAAGTATCAGATTCCAGCGACACCCGCCGCGCAAGTGCGTCCGCGCGCTGGATATTGAGCACGAACAGGAGGGTCAAAATCATGCCAATGGCGAAAACCGCTATCGGCAATGCGCGCGGAAAGCGGTGAAAAATGGCTTGCTTTTCAACTCTGGCAAGAAGCGCCTTGTCCATTCCGCCCCATCCACTCCATTTTGTGGTGCCCCAGCCACACTCTGTAGCAATCGACCGAAAGACTGCGCGTTTTCAGGAACCAACCGTGTCTGGTTTAGTTCCAAGACTTGCAGCCAATTGGCAAGGTGTTTTAACTTTCGGACCGCTATTCCGGCGCAACACACATCGGAGCAGGATTTGACCCACCCAGACGATATGCCGAAGCCTGTTAACAGCGGGGCAATTTCGTCTCGCTCAACAGGCCGGAAGCGCTCAAGGGTGGTTGGCTCTGCCGACCGACCTGCGTGGGCGGAGGGGCTCCGAAAACTCTATGACGGCGTTGTTGCCGAACCCTTGCCTGACAGCTTTGAGGAATTGCTCAAAAAGCTGGATCAGGCAAAAGATGGGTGAGGGGGCGGAAAAATCAGACCGGTCTGCGCCTACCCTGCAGATACGCGATGGTCTGATCGCACTGTTGCCGCATCTGCGGGCCTTTGCACGCGGGCTATGTGGCCGCACCGACAGGGCTGATGACCTCGTTCAGGAAGCTGTCCTGAGGGCATGGTCTTCGGCCGCGTCGTTTGTGCCGGGCAGTAACCTGAGAGCCTGGGTCTTCACAATCGCACGAAACCATTTTCTCAACGAATTGCGGCGCACGGCGCGAGAAGTGCAATTCGATGACGGCCACGCTGAAGCGCTGGCGGCCATGGGCACTGAGCCTGACGAGGTCATGCGCCTGACGGACGTCGAGCGCGCACTTGCCCGGCTTCCAGAGGAACGACGCGAGGCCCTTCTTCTCGTGGGCGCGAGCGGATTTTCGTATGATGAGGCCGCGCGGATCTGCGGCGTTGCCGCTGGCACGATGAAGAGCCGTGTTTCCCGGGGCCGCGCCCAGTTAGCTGCAGTCCTTGGAGAGAAGGACGAGTGAGCATAGGCTCCCCCCGCGAGGGGAGGCCTGATGCGGCACCTGGTTACCTTGGATAAGTCCAGCGGCTTTGCCGGGCAAAATTCTCTGATGCAAATTGCCAGTCAATCTTGCCGCTCACGGCCTTGAGATAGGCTTTGCGGTCCTGTTTGCGGTCCAGATAATACGCGTGCTCCCAGACATCGAGAACAAGCAGCGGGTTCGCATCTTCGCCTTCGGGCTGTCCGGCGTCATGTGTCGCTTCGATCGCAAGCTCGCCAGCTTTCGATACGAGCCAAACCCAGCCAGAGCCAAAATGCTCAGCGCCCTGCGTGATCAGCTGTTCAACCATATCCTGATGCGAAGAAAAGGCCGAGCTTATCGCAGCCGCCAGGTCCGCAGATGGCTTGGTGCTTTCCGGCGATAGTGACGCCCAGTAAAACCCGTGGTTCCAGGTCTGGGCTGCCTGATTGAACACCTTTTTGTCAGAAGTTCGCGTTGCAGCGATGATTTGCTCCAGAGAATGATCTGCCAGAGCGGTCCCGGCAATAGCTTGATTAGTCTTGTCGACGTAGGTCTTGTGGTGCTTTCCATGGTGGGTATTCAGTGTGTCGGCGCTGATTGCGGGCTGCAACGCGTCAGGCGCGTAGGGCAATGGCATGAGTGTGATGGCCACATCATATCTCCAGAATTCAGGTTTTTTGGACGTCCAAAAATGAACTTGGGGGCGACGGCATTAGCGCGTCACCCCCAAGCTGGTTCTACTCGCCTGCCGCAGGGGCGGCAGTGAGGTGCTTTGGCTCGTTTACCGGACCGAGCCGCGGCGGAAGAGGTTGATCAGCGCAAGCAGAATGACAGCGCCCAGGAACGATGAAATAAGCGACATACCGCTAAACGATCCACTGGTAATCGGCGCACCGCCAAGAAGCGGGGTCACCAGGAAACCGGCGATCAAGGCGCCAACCACACCGACCACCACATTGAGCAGGATGCCCTGTTGGCCGTCAGTACGCATGACGATGCTTGCCAGCCAGCCGATGATTCCGCCGATGAGGAGAATGTAGAGAATGGTCATGTGTGTATCCTTCCGTGCTATCCTGGTTGAGAAACGGACAAGTCGAAAAGATGTTCCGCTGTGAAGGATGTTTTGCGCGTTAATCGCAGCATTTAAGGGCATTGGGAGAGTGTAGCTCCACTCTCCCTATATAAGTAGCCAAGCAACTCGTGCGGCGATGCATTTCGTCGGTGCGTCAGGGAACCTTCGCAATCCCGGATTGTTTCTCTGCCATCGAGCCGCCCAGCGGCTCTGGCAAACCGGAGACATTCGATGACCAAGCAGCAGATGGGCGAAGGCAACTACGAAGCCGCCAAGGAATTCCAAAAGGAACAGCATGAGTTTGCCAGGTCCGGCAAAGTGAAACCCAAGGCGCGCGAAGCGGCTGATGCCGTGGACGGCGCTGAAGCCGATGAGCTGGAAGCTGCGCGCAAGGCCGCCGCTGACGGTCACAGTGCGTAACTTTTAGGTATTGGGAGAAATCACCATGGCTGGTCTGGTCTACGCGATCGTTCTGCTAGGTTGCTCTGACGGCGGCGACAATTGCCAGCCAGTCAGTTTCGCACCTGTGGAATTTGCACAGCGTGAGACGTGCATGGCCAACATTGAACCGGCCTTAGCATCCGACACCGCCATGCGGGCCGATTTCCCCACAATCGTTGCAAAATGCCAAGCCCGCGCCTCTCGTATGCGCGGCGAGCAATTGATGCAGCCTGGGCGAAAGATGATGCGCCAAGCGCGCTGACATTGGAGAGCAAAATGAGAAAATTGGTCAAATTGGTGCTTGGCGGTAGTGTTGCCAAGTCGGCCACTGAGCTTGCGGGTCCTAATCCACTTTTGCAGCTCGGCGCTGCCGGTCTGGCAACGCGAATTGTTGCGGGTTCCATCCCGCTTGGTCTGCTGCTGTGGGGCTCCATGGCCATGTTCAAGAAACAGTGCACCCGCAAGCCTCGCGCGATGAAGCGCGCAGCGACTTCCAGAAAAGCGATAGCGCATTCGCCCGCCCCCAAGCAGGCCAAGAACGCGAAGCCACACGCAGCTGCTGCGTAAACGGCTTCGTCAGGAAAAAAGGACTTCAGTCATGACCGAGAATAATCCAGCCGATGCCGTCAGGCGCGATGAGGAAAAGTCGCGCGCGCCAAACCCGCGCCGTCATTATGCCAGTCCGGAAGACCTTCTTGAAGATATCGAGATTGAGCCTGCTGCACGCGAGGCGTTGCTGATGGAATGGAAAGATGAAGTCGATTCGCAACTGGCGGCGGAATCGGAAGGAATGAGCGCATCGGATCCCATCAGGGCGGAGACAGAGGCCATGCTGGCTGCCGAGGCCCGCAGGGTGAATGCCGCTCTGCAGGAAGTGCGCGCCGTGAATGCTGCGAGCATTAGTTAGACAAAATCATTCGATCTTGATCGGATAAACCCGGTTTCGCCTGGCGGAGCCGGGTTTTCCGTATGCGGCAGAGGAGATTGCTGGGCATTCCGCCGCTCTCGACGCACAAAAAAATAGGGGCCCCCGAGGATCGCATCGAGGGCCCCATGACACCAGCGGGCCAGGGCGAGGGGGAGGGGATGTAGGCCCGGTGTTGTCATGGATAAAACAAACCAAGCGAACTGGGGTTCCAGCTTACGAAAAAAATAATTTCGCGAGCAGCGAGCTCAGCGCGAGGAGCGACGGGCGAGGGCTAGCCCGCCCGTGATCAGGGCGATTGCGGCCATAATGCTCACAATCAGCCAAAAACCCGACTCGCCCTTCTGGAACAAACCGATCTGGAAATTCATGCCAAAAATTCCGGCCAGCGCGGCAATCAGGCCGACGCCGATCGTGTAGATCGTCAGTCTTTCCAGCAGCCGATTGGTGTCCTGCGCAACTCGCGTGGCATATAGATCGAAACTGGCAAGCACGGCCTCTCGCGTGCGGTCGAGCCGATCGACCAGCTGCTGATAGGTTTCGGCAAGGTGACTGAGATGCTGCCGATCTTCGTCGCACACTTCCGGGCCGAAGTCCGGCCGATCAAGCGCTGCAATCACCGCCCGGTGATTGGCGACCGCAGTTCGCAATCGCGCCGTCCGGCGGCGCAGGACGGCAAGCATATCCAGCGGATCGTGCGAGCGCTTGGCGCGCAAAACCTGCTGATCGATCTGATCGATTTTCAAGTCGACTGCAGCGAGCTGTTCGTGAAACTGCGCGAACTGCTGCATCAAGAGCGATACGCATAAGGCCGCTGCAGTGATGCTTCCCTTGAGCGTCTGGCCGGTGTCATTTTCCAGGTAGCTTTCGGTAAGCGGCAATTTGCCGGAGGACGCAGTGACCAGCCAGTTCTTGCCCACGACAATTGTCATCACATCGCTAGACAAGCCGGCCTCATTTGGCGCAGCGGGCACGCTGAAGCGGAAATGGTCATGCTCGACGATAACGCCGCCACTGAGCGAATGGCCAATCGAGATGCCATCGATCAAATCGATTTTGCCGCCGACTTGGTCAGTCTCGAGAATAAGCCAGTAAATCTGGTCGTCTGGAATGTTGTTCAGATCATCGAGCGGCGCGATCTCGCGGTCTTCGCCCTCCGCGTCCATCAGGATCGCGCGGGTCCCTTGGCGCGGTTCTGCCGCCGCATGGCCACGTTTGTCCATCGCGGCAAAATGCTCGGAATCGGGATTTGTTCCAGAAAAACAGCGGCACAGAATTAATGTCACTTCGCCGCGCGGCCTGCCCCTTTTTCGCGGTTTACTTGGCGCCTTCACAGTATAGGCAAACCATCATGGCACCAGACTCATCCCGAACAATACTCGAACCTGGTCGCAATTGCTGGCAGGTGGCGCGCGCGCACAGGGCCTCGCTCATTGTTGACGCGGCTGACTATTATCACGTCATTCGCGAGGCGATGGCCAAGGCCCAGCGCCGGATATTGGTGATCGGGTGGGATTTCGACACCCGCATTTCGCTGGAGCCTCTTGAGCAGGGAGAGCAGGAGAACCTAGGCGGCTTTTTTCTCCGCCTGATCCGCTCAGCCAAGTCGCTGGAAATCTATGTCCTCAAATGGAGTTTTGGCGCCAAAAAGCAGTTCCTCAAACCCCGAGCGGTCTGGCTGCTGTGGAAGTGGTATCGCACCCGGCGGATCGATTTCAAATTTGACGCTGCGCACCCGCCGGGCTGTAGCCATCACCAGAAAATCGTCGTGATCGACGATTCCGTGGCAATCTGCGGCGGCATCGACATTGCCGCCAACCGGTGGGACACCACACGGCATCATGACGAGGAAAAGGGCCGGGTCAATCCCGATGGCAAGGCCTATGGCCCTTGGCACGACCTGACTTTCGCCATGCAGGGGCCTGTCGCGCAAGTGCTGGGCGATCTTGGCCGTGACCGCTGGGGGATTGCCGGTGGCGGGGAACTGGCGAAAGTCAGCGGTGCCAAGGCCGATTGCTGGCCGGAAGATCTGGCAATCGATTTCACCGATGTCGATATAGCGATCTCCCGCACCCGAGCGGCTTGGGAAGATGCCGCGGAAGTGCGTGAAGTTGAGGAACTGTGGCTCGATATGATCGGCGCGGCCAGGCGCATGCTATATATCGAGAACCAGTATCTCACTTCGGCCAAAATCGCCGCGGCCATCGCCAAACGGATGGAAGAGGCGGATCCACCCGAGATAGTCATGGTCATGCCGCGCAACGCCGAGGGGTGGCTGGAGCAGCGCGCCATGGACGCTGCGCGCGTGCAGCTCGCCAGAATGGTAGGCAAAGTCGATCGGCTCGACCGTTTCCGCATCTATGTGCCTGTGACCGAAAAGGGCACGGACATTTATGTTCACGCCAAGATCGCAATCGTGGACGATCGAATCCTGCGTGTGGGTTCAGCCAATCTCAACAATCGATCGTTTGGTCTCGACAGTGAATGTGACGTGACGATTGATACGGCGCTTCCCGCCAACACGGGGAAAGAGGCGCAAATAGCTGCGCTGCGTACGCGTCTCATATCTGAGCATCTGGACGTCGCGGCTGATGCAGTGACCGGCAAGCTGGCAGACACCGGCTCGCTCATTGTCACGATTGAATCCCTGCGCGGGGAGGGTAAGACGCTCGAATTGCTGGACCTTGAGAAACCTGGTGCTTTCGACTGCTTCATTGCCGATAATGAACTGCTGGACCCTGAGCATCCGGACAAATTTCTCGAGCCCATCAGTCAGCGCGGCCTCCGCAAGACCTGGGCGGAGGGACTGCGCAAAGTGCGGGGAGCCGGCTGGCGCCGACGCGAACGGAGCTGATCGCAGCGCAAGGCGGCCAGCCGCGCCGCACGGTTGATGAAATTCCGCAGCGCACAATTTCGCCGGAAACAAAAGCCGTGCCCCTGCATTGATGTGGTGAATTTGGAGCACCACTCATGGCACAGCTTTCTCCCGAGGAACTCACTCACAAGTTTTGGGAAGAACTGGCGGATCACCCCGTGGTTCTGATCGGTTTGACCGAGAGCGACCACCACCACGTCCCTATGCGCGCCCAGCTGGACAAATCCGCCCATGGGCAGATCTGGTTCTTCACCGGCCGCGATCATCGGATCGCTCGCGGAGGACGCTGCCACGTCGGTTACATTTCCGAAGGCCAGGAACTCTATGCCTCGCTGCGCGGCAGTCTGACCGAGGAAGCCGATACCGCTGTCGTCGACAAGCATTGGTCAAGCGCGGTGGCGGCAACCTATCCAGGCGGGCGCAATGATCCCAATCTGATCATGCTGCGCTTCGATATCGTCGATGCGGAGTTCTGGACCGACGACCCGACCTTGAAGGGCGCGTTCAAGCTATTGGCGGGCATGGCCGTCAGCCCCGAGGAAATGGGCAGCCACGCCGAAGTGACGATGTGATCAATTGAAATTTTCTTATCCCAACCAGACAGGACAGATAACAATGGCTACAGTTAATCTTGGCCCGAAGCCGACCGTTGAAATGATCGATACCGGCATTTCAGATCGTGAAACCCGCAAGATCGCGGATGCGCTCGCGGATGCTTTGGCGGACACTTTTACGCTCTATCTCAAGACCCAGGGGGTCCACTGGAACATCGTCGGACCGAACTTCTACGGCATTCACAAGCTGACTCAGCAGCAATACGAAGACATGGACCTGGCTATCGATGAGCTTGCCGAACGCATCCGCGCGCTCGGTCACCTCGCGCCGGCTGCCTTCGGGGATTTTGGCTCGCGCTCGGTGGTCGAAAGCAAGACGACGCTGACTGATGCCCGTTCGATGGTCGAGACCCTGATTGCCGACAACGAGGCTGTCGCTAAGCGGTTGCGCGATGCGGTAAAGATCGCCGAGCAGGCAGACGACGTGTTTACGGCTGATATGCTGACCGCGCGGATCGGCAAGCACGAACAGAATTCGTGGATGCTGCGCGCTTCGGCGGCCTAATTCGCAGCTGTACCATTTGGTCATTCTCAGCGGGTCGGAACATCAAGTTCCGGCCCGCTTGCTTACGGATTAGAGAATAGCCAGCGCTGACAGTCGCATCTTGGCTGCGCGCAAATCGTCTGCGAACCGCTGGGTCTCCCTTTCGCGCGCCGCGCCGTCCAGCCGGAGCAGGTAGGAAGGATGCACAGTCGGCCAGACTTCGCTGCCGTCCGGCAACAACTGCGCCCGCCCGCGAACTTGATTGATCGACTGAGTGCGGCCGGTGAGCCCGCGCAAGGCGCTCGCTCCCAGCGAGAGCAGCATGGCCGGACGCACCAGTTCGCGTTCGCGATCAAGCCACCAGCGGCAATGGTCGATCTCACCGGCATTGGGATTCTTGTGCAGGCGCTGACTTCCGCGTGGCTCGTGTTTGAAATGCTTGACCGCATTCGTCACCCAGGCGCGCGACCGATCGATCCCGGCATGTTCGAGTGCATCGTTCAGCACTTGCCCTGCGGGACCGACGAAGGGCCTGCCCGATAGTTCTTCGTGATCACCCGGTTGCTCGCCAACAATCATCAGCCTGGCCGCAGCAGGGCCTTCGCCAGCCACGGCGCGAGTTCCGTTGCAGCCAATTGGGCATCGCCGGCAGTCCGCAAGATGCGTTGACAGTTCTTCCAGGCTGGCGGGCCGGGGCATGGCCGCAAAAGCATCCGTGCCCGCGACGACCATGGCGGCCTCCCGCGCCTGCGCTCCGGCAATCAGACCCGGGATGAGGGCCGTTTCCGGCATATTCTTCCAATACCGCCTCGGCATTTCCTTCAACATGGCGCGAACCTTGAGGCGCGCGGGGTTGAATGTGGCGGCGTAATAGGTCCGCCACATGTCCTCCGCGCTATCGTCGCCGGGCGCATCCTCGCGGCGAGCGGGCGGACCTTCCAGCAGACTTTGCCCATCCCAGTGCAGCGATCCCAGCGGGGTCAGGATCGACCAGCGCATGGACGCAAAACGCCCCACAAAAAAGGCGGCATTGGCGCGCAAAATATTGTGCTGCGGTTCGAACCAGGCGACGAAGCGTTCAGCCGCGCCGTCTTCCTGCACAGTGCGGAATCGCACAAACGCGCGCATCTTGTGAATATCGCGGCGCACCGCGCTGGCCAGGTCTTCCAGTTTTCGCACGTCGCTGTCTGCCTCATCGGACAGGAGCTTCGAGTGCACCTGCAAGCGCCAGACTATGCGATAGAGCAAGGCATAGCGCGAAGCGTCGGTATGGAGGAAAGCCTTGGCGGCGAATTCGAAAAAGCGGCGGGGAACCCTGATGACATCGGCCTGCCCGCCCGCAAGGTCGCCCGGTTCCAACCTTCGCGCCAGAAGATCGCCGTCTCCGTTCCAGACCAGACGGTCAGGACCGAGCCCAGCCCGGAGCAGGCGCCGCACAAGATCTCGCCATTCGTCGAATTCGGGTGGCGCCTCGACCAGCATCACTTCAGCCATCGAACAGTTCCAGCTGCCGTTCGCGCGGAGCCCTGACCAGCGAGGCTATGTCCAGCCGGTCGGCCAGCTCGACCGGCCGCCAGTCGTCGGCAATGATGAAGGGCCTGAGCTTGGCAATCGACACGGTCAATTTCCTGACGTCATCCAGTCTCAGCCGCCGATTGCGCCGTGTCGACAGGATGGCCTTGACCGCGCGTGTGCCGAGGCCTGGCACGCGCAGCAGCGCCTCACGCGGCGCCCGGTTGACGTCGACCGGAAAGCTGCCGCGGAATTTCAAAGCCCAGGCGAGCTTGGGGTCGATGTCGAGCGGCAGCATGCCGTCCTTGTCGGCGGCCTCGCCGACTTCGCCGGGCGCGAAGCCATAGAAGCGCATCAGCCAGTCGGCCTGATAGAGCCGGTGCTCACGCAGCAGGGGCGGGCGCTTCAGCGGCAGGATAGCGCTAGCGTCAGGGATCGGGCTGAATGCCGAATAATAGACACGGCGCAGGCGAAAGCGGGAATACAGCGAGTCTGCGCGATTGACGATCACAGCATCGCTCGCGCCGTCGGCGCCGACGATCATCTGGGTTGATTGCCCAGCCGGGGCAAAGCTGGGGGCGGAGCGAAAACGCTTGCGCGCGTCCTTCGCCTCGCCAATCGCCACTTTCATCTCGCCCATGGCGCCCTCGATCGAGGCCTGGTCCTTGTCGGGTGCGAGTCTGCCAAGCCCGGCGACCGTGGGAAGCTCGACATTGATTGACACGCGGTCAGCCCACAGGCCTGCCTGGTGCGTCAGCTCACGGTCCGCCTCGGGGATCGCCTTGAGGTGGATATACCCGCGGAATTGATGATCCTCTCGCAGCGAACGCGCCACTTCGATCAATTGCTCCATCGTGTGGTCCGGGCTGCGCACGATGCCCGAGGACAGGAACAGCCCCTCGATATAATTGCGGCGATAAAAATCGAGCGTCAGCGATACAACTTCCGCAACTGTGAATGCCGCGCGCGCCACATTCGAGCTCTTGCGGTTGATGCAATAGTGGCAATCGAAAATGCAGTGATTGGTCAGCAGGATCTTGAGCAGCGATATGCAGCGCCCATCCGGCGCATAGGCGTGGCAAATGCCCATGCCTTCGCTCGAACCAATGCCCTTGCCATCGCGGCTGTTCCTTTTGGTCGTGCCGGAAGAAGCGCACGATGCATCGTATTTTGCGGCATCGGCTAGAATTGAAAGACGTTCGCTGAGGGAGTTGGCCATATGTTCACTGTATGTTCCAACAGGGGATCTTGCAAGCAGCATCGGTGCGCTCCTCTATCGCGCCGAGTGGAAGACCCGCGAACTCTGCGCAAACATCGGCCTGACGCGGGCAGAGGCGATGCGCTGGGAGCGAACCGGGGTGAGGCGGATTTCAGACCTGGTCATGGTGCGCTATCACCACCGCTGAGGCTGCCGGATCGACGGCAGCGCGCATGACCGGCACGACGGGTTGTCGATGATGAACCGTACGGCGCAGGAACCGCGTGATCGGAAGTTCTATGAGCTTGTGAACCGCAATCGCCATCGTAACAACGACCACGACCAAGACGGCCAATACCGAAATAATCGCCGCAGGGTTGTTCAATGCCGCAGTGGCGCGCGCGCCGGCTGCCAGCAGGATCGGGTGAATGAGGTAAAGCGCATAGCTTGCGGCACCCAAGAGCTGGATGAAGTTCGATCGTGCTGCAATGCCGCGCCGTTCCAATGCCAAGGCGCCAGCTACGACAAGGGCCGCTGGCACGCCCCAGGCGAAAAGACGAGGCACCTGGGGATAGGCATAAGGTGACACCAAGAGCCCGATCAGTCCCAACACGAGCATCCCGCCCGCGATATGGCTCCCGGCGCTGGTCACGCGCCGGTGCCAAACCGCGAGCGCCATGCCGAAGCCAAACTCGACCAGGATCGGGTCGCTGTAGAACTTTGCGGCAATGTTGCCTGGCTGGAATACAGCCCCCAAGGCGACCAGAAAGACGAGCATCGCCAAGGCTATTATTGCCGTTCGCATAGCATTGCGTTCGCCGAAAGCGAGGGCGAGCGCGAAGACGGCATAGAAGAACATTTCGTAATTGAGCGTCCACCCGACATGCAACACAGGCGTCACGCCGAGAGCGTCGTTCAGGTAGGGCACGAAAGCGATGGACTTGAGCAACCCGAGAGGGGTCGCGTTCACCGTTCTGAACAGGTGGGGCAGGGCAATCGCCGCCGCACCGAGGGCGATGGTGACAAGCCAGTAGAGTGGAGCGACGCGTATTAGGCGGTTCAGGTAGAACCCCCCCGGCGTGAGTGGCCTCGCGGCAACGCTGCTGACCATCACGAACCCGCTGATGACGAAGAATATGTCAACGCCGCTCGATCCCGCGATCAGGACATGCTGGGAGAGGCCAAGCGGTGCCAGCGGTCCGCCAAGGTGGTGAGCGACGACCATCAAGGCTGCCAGCGCTCGCAGTGCTTGGATATTCAGAATCATCGAGGTTTTCCCACCGCATTGGCCAAACGAACTAAGCAAACTAGTGACGCGCGCCTCGGCCTCGAGGCTGGCGGAAGAGGTGGGATTCGAACCCACGGGGCATTTGCCCGCTCGCTGGTTTTCAAGACCAGTGCCTTAAACCACTCGGCCCCGCAAGCATGCCACCCGCGCGCCGGCTAGCATTCTGCTAGCACGCGCGCACGCTCCCCGCCGCGCAACCCCAACCATGCGGCGTAAGCCGGTAATCTATGTACGGGGAAGTTGGAGAAGCCGAAATGAGTATGGCCGCGGGCGTAAGCAATCAAAAAATGGTGCCGGCTAGAGGATTCGAACCCCTGGCCCCCTGATTACAAATCAGGTGCTCTACCAACTGAGCTAAGCCGGCATACCGCGTGCGGTGCGGTGCTGCCCATACAATCATGCGACGCCAAAGGTCCAGCCCTCGGTGCGGGCAATTTTTTCGGTCAGGCCTGCCGGCTGCCACAGCTCGCTTCGCTGCGATACGTGGCGCAGCCAGGCGGCAGTGAGGATCGCGTCAGTGGTGTGGTCGTCATAGCGGGAGAGGGCGCGGTGGGGTTCGCTGCCCAGCGCAGTCAAGACACCGTCGAGCGCAGGCCCGTCGCGCAGCTTGCTGCGGCCAGCACGGATGCCGCCGGCGCGGGCGGCGAGGGACGAATAGATTTCTACCACGACCGCGCCGTGCTTCGGCAGCGGATCGAACGGCCAGATCGCGACTTTGCCGCGCAGCCGGTGGAGCACGCGCATGCCAGTAAGGCTGGACTTGCCGACTTGCGCCGCGCCGACGAGATTGAAGCAGCTGTAGGGCGACAGGCCCTGCTGGCGCTGGCCGTATTCACAGATGCGCAGTCGGCCGCGCCCGGGCGGATGGCGGTCCCCCAGCAGGCCGCGCTGGCGGAAGTGGCGCGCGGCTTCCGGGTGGCCGAGAAAGCCCGCGCAGCCAAGGTGCGGATCGTCGGCGCAGAGATCCTCGACCAGCGCCCATAGCTCCTGCGCGTCATGCGGCGAGGCGTTCCAGCCCGGAAAGAATGCCCCGTGGTCAAGGAAAGGGAAGGCGGGTGAGAGATCAAGGCCGATCAGGATATCCTGATCGGCCCGTTCCGCGATCCACTCGGCCAGCGCCTCGCGGCTCCATCCGCCAGCCGGCCTCAGCGGCTCAGGCGCCTTGCGCCCTGCCGATGCCACTGCCAGCGCCAGGCCTTTGGGCCGCGCCACGGCCTCGCCGGACCAGTCGATGGCGGCGAAATGCCTGAAGCGCGCCATTCCCGCCAGTCAGCCCTTCCAGTCAGCAACGCGCGCGCGTGATCCGCCAGGTCTTTCCTGCGGGGCGGGCGGCATAGCGATCGCGGGCAACCTTGCTGGTATCTCCAGACTCCGGGACGCGGCTATTGGGCACGCCGGACAGGTTGACGCAGGTCTCGCCGGCCCAGCTGTCGATCCGCCAGTCCACCAGCGAGGGAATGGTGTCGATCATCACGATCCGGCGCAGGCCCACGGGATTGACCTGCCAGATGGCGAAGCCGTTGAGCGAACCAAAGCCGCTCTCGGAATATTCCACCGCCGCCATCATCCGGCCCGACGGCGAGAACACGGGTTTGGCGCCAGTATCGACCGCTTGTCCGCGCCCGCTGCGGTCGATGACGATGTGGCCGCCCTCCTCGTAACCATACCAGTCGAAAGACAGGAATCGGGCATCGGGGCTGAGCGCGAAGTTTTCGGCCTGGCTGACATTGACAATGGATTGGCAGAAGTTGGCATTGCCGAGAGTCCAGACAGCCAAGTTGGTGCGGCTGGAGCGAGCGACTGCGGCAAGCCGCGGCGGAATGGGCAGGGGCCCCTTGCGCTCATTGGTATCCGCCTCGATCGGCGGCGTGGCCGGGCAGCGAGCGGGGCTGGGCATGTCAGGCGGCGGCGGGGGCGTTGCCCGGGCGGTTAGAGGCGTCAGCAAGGCAAGGCCGCCCATCATGCATGCCGCAATAATCCCTCTCATGCTTCATCCTTTCGCAAATCGCGCCGTTTGCGCTCCCACCATTCCATTCGTTCGATCACCTGCCGCTCGAAACCCCGCGGCACGGGCCGGTAATAAGTCTGCGCGTCCATGCCTTCGGGCCAGTAATCCGCGCCCGAAAAGCCGTCTTCGCTCTCATGGTCGTAAGCGTAGCCCTTGCCGTATCCAATCTCCTTCATCAGCTTGGTCGGCGCATTGAGGATGTGCGGGGGAGGGCTGAGCGAGCCGGTTTCCTTGGCGCTGCGCCATGCCTCTTTCTGGGCAGCATAGGCCGCATTCGATTTGGGCGCCGTGGCGAGGTAAAGGCAGGCCTGGACGATGGCCAGCTCGCCTTCGGGGCTGCCGAGGAACTGATAAGCATCCTTTGCGGCGAGGCATTGCGCCAGCGCCTGAGGATCGGCGAGGCCGATATCCTCGCTGGCGAAGCGCACGAGGCGGCGCAGAACGAACAGCGGCTCTTCCCCAGCCGTCAGCATGCGCGCGAGGTAGTAAAGCGCTGCCTGCGGGTCAGAACCGCGCAGCGATTTGTGCAAGGCGGAGATCAGATTGTAGTGGCCGTCGCGGTCGCGATCATAGATAGCAAGACGGCGCTGGAGAAAGCGGCCGAGCTCTGTCCGATCAAGCGGATCCGTCAGCTTTGCGGCATAGATTGTCTCGGCCTGATTGAGCAGGAAGCGGCCGTCACCGTCCGCAGAGGCGACCAATGCCTCGCGCGCGTCAGGGGTGAGCGGCAGGGGCGTGCCTTGCATCGCTTCGGCACGGGCCAGAAGGACTGACAGCGCGGCTGCGTCCAGCCGGTGCAGAATGAGCACTTGCGCCCGGCTGAGCAGGGCGGCGTTGAGGGCAAAACTGGGGTTTTCGGTGGTCGCGCCGACCAACACGACCGTGCCTTTCTCTACGAAGGGCAGGAAGCCATCCTGCTGGGCGCGATTGAAGCGGTGGATTTCGTCCACAAACAGCAATGTGCGCTGCCCGGCGCGGGCCATGGTTTCAGCCTCGGCAAAGGCTTTCTTGAGATCGGCAACGCCGGAAAACACTGCGCTGATGGCGGCAAAACGCATGCCGACTGCCTGAGCCAGCAGCCGGGCTATGCTGGTCTTGCCAGTCCCCGGCGGACCCCACAGGATCATCGAGGTGAGCTTGCCAGCCGCAACCATCCGGCCAATCGCGCCCTCAGGCCCGGTCAGGTGTTCCTGTCCGATGACTTCGCCCAAATCGGTGGGCCGCAGCCGGTCGGCCAGCGGCGCATCTTCGCCTGCATCGTGGCCGCGCGTATCAGGTTGATGGCTGGCAAACAGGTCCGACATGCGAGCAGGCTAGCCCAGTCCAAACACAATTGCATCGCCTGATCGGGCAGGACCGAATTTGCGCGACAGGGCGGTGCGGTGGGGAATTGTATCAGCGCCGGGCGATCTTCTGGCGGATCAGCCTGATTTGCGTGTCGGCCACAGTCTGGTTGATCCGGTCCCAGCCGAATTCGAGGCTACGCTGCTCTCCGGCCGCGCCGTGCTTTGCCCGCAAATCTGCATCGGACACATAGCGCCGAACGGCTTCGGCGAATTGGTGCACGGCACCGGGGCGGATCAGGCGGCCAGTGACCTGATCGTCGACCAGGCTTTCGCTGCCAGTCGCCGCTGCCGCCACCACCGGCACGCCGCAGGCCATGGCTTCGAGCGTGACGTTGCCAAATGTCTCGGTAACCGATGGAAACAGCAACACGTCCATTCCCGCCACGGCAGTGGCAAGCTCGCTGCCGACAAGAAATCCGGCGAAAACCGCATCAGGCAGGCGGTTTTCCAACCACTCGCGCGCCGGCCCTTCTCCGACGATCAATACCCTGAATTTGACGCCGTGCCGCCGAAGCTCGTCGAGCGCATCGGAAAAAACGTCGAGGCCTTTTTCCATCACCAGCCGGCTGAGAAAGCCGACCACGATTTCATCATCGGCTATGCCGTGCGCGCGGCGCCAGGCCAAGTCGCGCCGTCCGGCGTGGAACAGGTCGCGGTCAACCCCACGCGACCAAATGCCGACGTCGTAGTTCATCCGCCGCTCGCGCAGCACCTGGGCCATGCTTTCAGAGGGCGCGACCAGCGCATCGCAGCGGCGATAGAAACGGCGCAGGATCGCTTCGATCAGCGGCTCTGCCCAGGCCATGTTGTAATAGCGCAGATAGGTTTCGAAGCGGGTATGGACCGAGGCGAGCACCGGCAAGCCGCGCGCCCGCGCCCAGGTGACCGCGCGGTGACCCGAGACGTCGGGCGACGAGACCTGAACGATATTGGGTTTGAATGCCTCCAGATCACGCCGCACCCGGGATGGAAGGCCCAGGGGAAAGCGGTATTCGCCCCGGCCCGGAAATGCGATTGACGGCAGGGAAACGAGATCGCCGGTGGGAGGGAAAGCTGGCTCCTCGACCGTCGGCGAATAGACCCTGACGGCGGCGCCCTGCCGCAGCAGATATCCTGCCAGCCGGTTCAGCGCCTGATTGGCCCCGTCACGGACGTAGTTGTAGTTGCCGCTGAACAGGGCAATGCGAAGATCGGAAGTCTGCATGCGGGCCGGGCCTTAGCGCCCTGCGGCGCGCTTGGCGAGAGGCTGTGGGCCATCGCAAAACGAAGGACGCATGGCCCTGCCCGAAGGCGGGAGCCATGCGTCCGGCAACCCTGCAATGCAAGAAGGGGTTTAGCAGGGCCGCCAGTCTGGCGTCTGGGGGCGCCTGATTGCGTTAGTAGCCGTAGCCGTCGGGATAGCCGCGGCGGTCGTAGTAGCGATCACTGCCACCGCGATAATAACCGTCCCCTTGGCCATAGGATCCGCGGTAGTTGCGCTGGGCATAGCCATCGTCATCGCACGGGCGGCCGTTGTTGTCATAGCGCCGGCCTTCGCGGTCCCAGTAGTAGCCATCGCGCCACTGCCAGCCGCGATCGCGATAGCGGTCGTGGTGCTTGTTGCCGCTCGATGCGATCATGGCACCGATGGCAATGCCAACAATGCCGCCGATGATTGCAGCGCCCGTGGTGTCACCGCCACGGCTGCGGTGATATACGCCGCCATAGGGATAGCCCTGGGCCATTGCAGGGGCAACAGAGCCGACCGTCATGGCGGCGAGAGCAGAGGCGAGAGCAGCCTTGCGAATGCGAGTGGTCATCATTTGACTCCTGCCGCGGACATTTTCGCAGGCCCCATTGCCTGTCCGATTCGCCGCTTCGCATTCACATTTACGTTTCTTTAGCTGAACGGCCTCGGAAACCAGCTTGCAGCATTTGTTCAGCTTTAATCGCCGGTTTCTGAATTTTCGGCGACAATGCCGGCTTGCAAGAACAGACAGTCGCAGGCATTCGGCGCCGATGCGCATTGCCTTGTTTGAACCGGAAATCGCGGGAAATGTCGGCGCAGTGCTGCGCCTTGGGGCATGCCTGGGTGTTGGTGTGGACCTGATCGAGCCGATGGGTTTTATCTGGAATGACCGGCGCGTGCGCCGCGCGGCAATGGATTATATCGATCATGTGGAAGTGAGGCGACATGCAGGCTTCGACGCTTTCAGGCAGAGCGCCGAAAGCCCGCGTCTGGTGCTGTTCACGACAAAGGCGGAGCAGTCGTGCTACGACTTCGCCTTTGGGCCTGACGATGTGTTGCTATTCGGCAAGGAAAGTGGCGGCGTTCCGGATTACGTCGCCCAGGCCTGCATCGCGCGAGTGCGCATTCCCATGCTTGCGCAAGTCCGGTCAATGAACCTCGCATCGTCTGCGGCGGTCGCGCTGGGTGAGGCGCTGCGCCAGACCGGAATGCTTCCGGCCTGACTTGCAGGTGGCCGCGTCCGCTTAGGCGGCTTCCTTCTTCCGCCCGGCTTTCTTGCGTTCATGCGGATCGAGCAGGGTCTTGCGTATGCGGATAGACTTGGGCGTGACTTCGACCATCTCGTCGTCGTCGATATAGGCAATAGCCTGTTCGAGCGTCATGATGCGCGGCGGCGTCAGACGAATGGCGTCGTCCTTGCCGGTCGAGCGGAAGTTGGTCAGCTGCTTGGACTTCATCGGATTGACTTCGAGGTCATCAGGCTTGGCATTTTCGCCAATAATCATGCCTTCGTACAGAGCCTCGCCGACGCCCACGAACAGCACGCCGCGTTCCTCGAGCGGGCCGAGCGCATAGGCCACGGCTTCGCCCGTACCGTTCGAGATCAGCACGCCATTCTTGCGGCCTTCGATCTTGCCTTTGTAGGGGCCATATTTTTCGAACAGACGGTTCATGATGCCCGTGCCGCGCGTGTCGGACAGGAATTCACCGTGATAGCCGATCAGGCCGCGGCTCGGGGCGGAGAAAGTGATGCGGGTCTTGCCGCCGCCCGAGGGGCGCATGTCAGTCATCTCGCCTTTGCGGATCGCCATCTTCTCGACAACTGTGCCGGCGTGTTCGTCGTCCACATCGATCACCACGGTTTCGTAGGGCTCGGTGCGCTTGCCGTTCTCGTCTTCGCCAAACAGAACGCGCGGGCGGCTGATGCCGAGCTCGAAGCCTTCGCGGCGCATGGTCTCGATCAGCACACCAAGCTGGAGTTCGCCGCGCCCGGCCACTTCGAAACTGTCCTTGTCGGCGCTCTCGGTGACGCGGATCGCGACGTTGCTTTCGGCCTCGCGCTCCAGCCGGTCGCGGATCATGCGGCTCGTGACTTTGGAGCCTTCACGGCCAGCCATGGGGCTGTCGTTCACGGCAAAGCGCATCGACAGCGTGGGCGGATCGATCGGCTGGGCATGGAGCGGCTCGGTAACGCTGGGGTCGGCGATGGTATTGGCAACGGTCGCCTGGGTGAGGCCGGCGATCGAGATGATGTCACCGGCGCGGGCTTCTTCAACAGGAACGCGTTCCAGGCCGCGGAAGGCCATCAACTTGGAGGCACGGCCAGTTTCAATGACTTTGCCATCGCTGTCGAGCGCATGGATCGGCGAGTTCACCTTGACGGTGCCGGACTGGACCTTGCCGGTGAGGATGCGGCCGAGGAAATTGTCGCGATCGAGCAGCGTGACGAGGAACTTGAACGGTCCGTCGAAATCGGCGGCCGGCGGCGGCACATGCTCGACGATTTTTTCAAACAGCGGGGTGAGGGTACCTGCGCGCAGGCTCGGGTCTTCATTGGCATAGCCATTGCGGCCCGAGGCATAGAGCACGGGGAAATCAAGCTGTTCGTCGGTCGCTTCGAGGCTGACGAACAGATCGAACACTTCGTCGAGCACTTCCTGGATGCGCTCGTCAGGCCGGTCGACCTTGTTGACCACTACAATCGGCTTGAGGCCCAGCGCCAGCGCCTTGCCGGTAACGAATTTGGTCTGCGGCATGGCGCCTTCAGAGCTGTCGACCAGCAGGATAACGCCATCGACCATTGAGAGGATGCGTTCCACTTCGCCGCCGAAGTCAGCGTGGCCAGGCGTGTCAACGATATTGATATGCGTGGTGACGCCATCGTTTCCTGCCCATTCCACGGACGTGCACTTGGCCAGGATGGTGATCCCGCGTTCCTTTTCCAGGTCGTTGGAATCCATCGCGCGCTCTTCAACGCGCTGATTGTCACGAAAGGTGCCGGACTGGCGGAATAGCTGGTCGACGAGAGTGGTCTTGCCGTGGTCAACGTGGGCAATAATCGCCACATTGCGCAAAGGAGCGGGAGCGGACATTGGGTCTTTCCGGATTAGACAGGGGGACAGCTGCTTGTTGCAGCGCAGCAAGGCGCGCGCCTAGCCGAAGTTGTCCGCGTGGGCAAGCAAATCACTGTGTCCCCATGGCAACAGCTAATCATTGCCGGTGATATTTAGGCATTTTGGGTTTGCACGCGGGCTAACCGATTCTTATTGTCACTGATGTAAGGTTGATAAGATACCTCGAAATTGGGAGAGATGGCGGTGTCGCGGGCCATGAGTCCATGCTGTCTCTTGCACAAGAAGGAAGGCAGACCATGAACGCCAAAGCACATCCGAAATTTCGCTCGGCCTCGCGCGCTGCCTATTGGGCGGGAGCAGCCGCACTCGCGCTCACAATGCCCGCACTGGCAAGAGCCCAAGGGACAGACGAAGCACAGCCCGCTGCCGATGCGCCGGCCGATGAAGAGTATACCGGCAACGAAATTATCGTCACTGCTACGAAGCGTGAGCAGACGCTGCAGGATGTACCTGTTGCCGTAACTGTCACCACTTCCGAGACAATAGAACGCGCCCAGATTCGCGACATCAAGGATCTGACGACAGTTGTTCCCTCACTGCGGGTGACGGAACGGCAGAACTCGGCCAACACCAATTTCCTGATCCGTGGCTTTGGCAATGGCGCGAACAACGCTGGTATCGAGCCGTCGGTCGGCGTCTTCGTCGATGGCGTCTATCGCTCGCGCTCGGCTGCCCAGATCGGCGATTTTCCTGATGTGCAGCGGATCGAAGTGCTGCGCGGGCCGCAGTCGACGCTGTTCGGCAAGAATGCTTCAGCCGGCGTGATCTCGATTGTCACGGCATCGCCCAAGTTCACGTTCGGCGGGAATGTCGAGGCGAGCTACGGCAATTACAATGCCGTCGTCCTGAAGGGCGTCGTCACGGGTCCGCTCTCGGAGACTGTCGCTGCCAGCCTTTCCGCAGGCTACAATCACCGTGATGGCTACACCGAGAACCTGGCGACCGGCAACAAGACGAGCAATCGCAATCGCTGGTTCGTGCGCGGTCAATTGCTCTATCAGCCGGACAATGGCCTCAAGGTCCGCCTGATCGGCGACTATGGCAAGATCGATGAGCTTTGCTGCGGCGTATTCAACGTGGTGCAGGGCGCGCGCACCGGCGTGTTGCTGGCCCCGCCGATCAATGGCCGGGTGAACGCGCCGAGCCAGCTGTTCGACAATGTCGTCTACACCAATTTCGATTCGACCAACAAAATCGAGAACTACGGCGTTTCCGGCCAGATCGACTATGAAATGGGTCCGATGACGCTGACGTCGATCACAGCCTATCGCCGCGGCAAGACGGCATCGAACTTCGACACCGATTTCACCAGTGCCGACCTTCTGCGCGGCGCGAATATCGGCTTTACCGACCTCAAGACCTTCACGCAGGAAATCCGGCTGACGGCCAATTTCGTCGACCGTGTGAATGTCCTGATCGGCGGATTCTATTTCAACGAGAAAGTTGAGCAAGGGACTAACGTGTCATGGGGCAAGGATGCCCGCACTTATGCCAACACTCTGGTGCAGGCACTGTCGAACGGCGCGCAGAGCATACCCGCATTGGAAACTCTGTTTGGCACGCTGACCGGCAATCCTTCGCGCTATACCAATCAGTTCTTCGCCCAAGGGCAATCGCTGATCGAGGATGACCGCCTGAAGGACGAGAACTTCTCGATCTTCGGCCAGGTCGATTTCAAGGTGACGGACCGCCTGACACTGACCGGCGGCGTTAACTATACGAACGACAAGAAGAAATTCAGCGTCAATCTGACAACGACAGACGTTTTTGGCGCGCTCGATATCCCGGCGCTGCGCAACGCGGCAACCAATGCCGGTGTTGCGCAAACAATCGGCGGCATCATTGGCGCGCCCGGTGGTTTTGCTTCTGCCGCGCAGATCGCCGCATATGGCGCGAACCCCCCGGTTGGCGCACCCACACTTGCGCAGATTCAGGCCGGATCGGCCAATGCAACGCTTCCGCTGCTTGCGCTGCGTGACTTGCAGTTCCTGATCCCGATTTTGAATATTCCCAATGCGGTGGAACCGGGTCGTACGGCCGACGACAAGTTTACTTATACCGCCCGGCTGGCCTACGAGTTGAACGACAATCTCAATGCCTATGTCAGTGTCGCCACAGGCTACAAGGCCAGTTCGATCGCGCTATCGCGTGACAGCCGGCCCTCGCTCAGCGATGCAGCCGCGATCCAGGCTGCCGGCATTGCAGTTGTCAATCAAGACTATGGAAGCCGTTTCGCCAGCCCGGAAAACTCGACTGTGTATGAAGCAGGTTTGAAGGGCAGTTGGCGCAACGCCTCTTTCAACATCGCGGTGTTCCATCAGGCCATCAAGGGTTTTCAATCCAATATTTTTAACGGGTTCGGCTTCATTCTTCGTAATGCAGGCAAACAATCGGTGCGTGGATTTGAAATTGATGGCATGTTCAAGCCACTGCCAAGCCTGACATTCAGCGGTGGCCTGACTTACCTCGATCCGAAGTACGATGATTTCAGAAATTCGCCCTTCGGCGATGCGACCGGGATTCCGGTGGCGGATATTCCGAAGGTTTCATTCACGATCGGCGGTGAATACGATCACGCATTAGCCAACGGCAACAACCTGATCTTGCGTGCCAGTTTCCACCATGAATCCAAGGTCCAGGTGGTCGAAGGCCTTCCTGGATACTTTACCACTGATTCGATCTCCCGAGTGGTCGTCGACACCAAGCCGGGGCTTGATGCCGCAAAGCAATTCACACGCGAGGTCAACGAGCTGGAGGCATCGCTTACCTATGCGATGCAAAACGGGCTGGAACTGACCGTGTGGGGACGTAACCTGACAGACAATCGATACATCAGCACGGTGTTCGATTCGCCTGCGCAGAAGTTTTCCGTCTCAGGCTATACCAACCAGCCGCGGACCTTTGGCGGATCAGTTCGTTACCGCTTCTGACCCAGTTCTGGACATGATTAGGGAGTGGGGGGCTTCGGCTCCCCTTCTCTTATCGCCTTTTTGTTTGCCTTGTCGCCGCGTTTGTGGTGGCTTTGCTTGTCTGCCCAAACGCAGGCCGATGGAGAAGGGGACCAATCATGCTCGAATGGATGACACTGCCGCTCAAGCGGTACACCGATTTTGCGGGGCGTTCGCGGCGCAAGGAATACTGGATGTTCGTGCTTGGCGTACTGATCGTCGCGATCGTGCTGGGCATTATCGAAGGAATACTGGGCCTTTCAGGCATGGTGGCCGGGGCATACGGGCCGCTTACCGCGCTTTTCCTTCTCGGAATTATAGTTCCGAGCATTGCGGTTCAGGTTCGCCGGTTTCACGATCAGGATAAATCTGGCTGGTTCGTGCTGCTGGCTTTGATCCCCTTTCTCGGCGGGCTGATCGTGCTCGTCTTCATGTGCCTTGAGGGCACCAAAGGGCCCAACCGCTTCGGTGCTGACCCGAAGGGCGGCGTGACGGGCGATGTCTTTGCCTGATGGTTTCGCGTGGCCCGCCGTCTCGGCGGGCCACGCACCGAAAGTTCGTTGACTGAACGCGCCGGACAAGGATCGATATGCAACCCTACGGCGGTTTCTGGCTGCGGTTCGTGGCCTATTTTATCGATGCGATCATTCTGAACATTGCCAGTTCGGCGATCGGCATGGTGTTTGGCTTTACGGCGACTTTTACCAACATCTCGCAAGATTTTGCGGTCGGCAGCCTGGCGACAGTGTTCGGGCTGAATTTCCTCGTAAACTGGCTCTACCACGCCGTGCTCACCAGCTCGCAATGGCAGGCGACTGTCGGCAAGAAAGCCATGAGCCTTGTCGTGACGGACAAGAATGGCCGGCGCATCAGCTTCGGACGCGCCACCGCGCGCTATTTCGCCCAGCTGATTTCGGCTCTGATCCTGCTGATCGGCTATTTCATGATTGGCTGGACTCGCCGGAAGGAAGGCCTGCACGACATGATTGCCGGCACGCTGGTCTATAAGTCCAACGCGCCTGAATTGCTGGACAACGCCGCCGAAGTCTTCAGCTGAGAACGATCCTAGAGATCCCTCAGTGCCTGCGCCGGTTTTGCGCGGAGCAGCGGAAGCGAGGCGGCAAGCGCGAAAGCGATCACCATCACCAGCCCGCCCGCCAGCACGCCGAGCACAGTCGGCCAATCGGGCAGCCAGTCAAATTCAAACAGTTTGACGATCACCAGCCACGCGATGCCGCTGCCGAGCGCCAGGGCGACAACTGCAAGAATGGCCGCCAATAGCGCGTATTCGGCCAGCTGCATCAGCAACAGCTGCCGACGGCTTGCTCCGAGCACTCGCAGGATCACTGTGTCATAGGTTCTCGCCGCGCGCGCCGCAGCGATTGCGCCGAGCAATACGGCGATCCCAGCCAGCACGGTGACGGATGCGGCAGTCAGGATGGCGAGGCTCATCTGAGTCAGCAAAGCGCGCGCTTCCCGCAGGATGCCGCCGGTTTCGATCACCGAGCTTGCAGGAAAAGCGCGGACCAGCTTGCCGAGCAGACCGGTTCGCTGGGAGCCTGCCGGCAGATCGATTGTCGCGGCCAGATTGTGCGGCGCATCCGATATGGCATTGGGCGAATAGACCAGCACATAGTTGAACCCCATCGAATCCCATTCGATGCGGCGGAATGAAGCAACCCGCGCGGACCGCTCCACGCCCAGCAGGGAAACGACAATGCGGTCGCCCAGATTGAGGCCAATGGCTTCTGCCAACCTTTCGTCGACGGACACCAGCGGCTCGCCTGCATAGCCCTTTGGCCACCATTTCCCGGCCGTGACCACATTGCCTTCGGGCACGTCATCGGCATAAGTCAGCCCGCGTTCGCCGCGCAGGGCCCAGGCATTGTCCGGTAATGTCTTGAGATCGGCGACCCACGTCAGCGCGCCCGCGGGACCATATGCCAGGATCGCGCCGCGCATGGCGGGAACCGTGCGGACTTTCGCGCCGGGCACGGTCTGCGCGATCGTAGAAACGAATTCGGCGGCACGCGCGCGCGGTACATCCAGCACGAAATAGTCCGGCGCGCGGGCGGGAATGCGCCGGGCGATATTGGCCGAAAGGCTGGTTTCGATGGCTGCCAGCAGGACGAATGCAGAAAGTCCGAACCCCAGTGCCGTGACCAGAGCGCCAGTCTGCGCGCCGGGTCGGTGAAGATAGGACAGTGCAGTGCGCAGCAGCGGATTGGCGGGGCGGGGCAGGCGTGCCGCGAGGCGGACGATTGACCATCCCAGGAGGGCGAGAAATGCCAAGAGGCCTGCTGTACCCGCGAGGAATCCGGCCGTAATACGCCAGTCCGCGGCTGATGCCAAGGCAAGCGCCACAATTCCGGCAAGGCCGAGGGCGGTAGGCAGGGCCGCCGCGCGCCAGACCGGAGCCAAGGGCGAAACCCGCGCCCGCATCAATGCCATCGCCGGATAAAGCCGGGCGCGCAGCAACGGCGCTGCGGAAAACATCATTGCGACGACCAACCCGAACAGCCCCGCGCGCAGCAGCGGCCAAGGCTCGATGACGAAGCCCGGTGCCACGGGCAGCAATGTGCCGAGCGCGCGCGCCAGCAATGGCGTTATCAGCACGCCTGCGGCAATCCCCAGACCCGCACCCAGCAGCGCTGCAATGCCGATCTGGATCAGATAGATACGGGCAATATCGCCGCTCGCCGCGCCCAGCACTTTCAGCGTCGCGATGCTGCCACGCCGCGCTTCCAGATAGGAGGTTACCCCGCCGCCAATGCCAATGCCGGCGATGGCCAGCGCGGCAAGGCCGACCAGCACGAGGAACTGACCCATGTTCTCGATGAACCGTTCCGCACCCGGCGCGGCCTTGTCGCGCGTGCGGTAGCGGAAGCCGGAATCCGCAAAGCGAGCCTTGAGGCTCTCGACCATCGCCTCCGGCACCAGACCCGGTTTGAGAAGGACTCGCATCTTGGTGCGATACATCGCGCCGGGCGCAGTCAGGCCGGCGCGGGCGGGAAAATCGCTGCGCACGATAGCCACCGCGCCCAAGGCAAAACCTTCGCTGAGGGCATCCGGTTCTTCCGCGACAATGCCGGCCAGACGGAGCGAGGTATTGCCGATGCGCAAGGTATCACCCACCCGGGCTCCCAGCCGCTCGGCCGCGCCTTCGGCTAGCCACGCGGCCCCGGCCGGCGGCGCGCCGACAGAGCGGCCGTCCTTCAGCCGCAGCCTGCCAACCATTGGCCAGCGATCGTCAACGGCTTTCAAGGCGACCGGCGCGCTCGTATCGCCCAATGTCGCCATCGCCTGCATGCGCTGGCCGGTAGAGAGAGTTCCCAGCGCGGTGAGGGCGGCGGATTCGGCCTGTGTGGGCCCGCGCTGCCAAACTTCGGCTTCGATATCGCCGCCCAGTATCGCCGCGCCGCGCCCGGACAGCTCGCGCTCGATCGAGGCCGTCAGGGTGCCGATGGCCGCGAGCGCACCAGTGCCGAGAAACAGGCAAATGAGCAGCAGTCTCAACCCGCGAAATCTTGCTGCCAAATCGCGCCGGGCTATGTGCCAGGCAGTGGCCCAGGGGATGGCAGTCGTCACCGGGCCGTGCTGTCGCTGGCGATCTGCCCGTCCGCCAGCGTAATGACCCGCTCGCATCGGGCGGCGAGCTCTGCATCATGCGTGACAATGATCAGGCTTGCGCCCGCTTCTGTCCGGCGGGCGAAGAGCAGATCGATGACGGCTTGCCCCGTCGCCGCGTCGAGATTGCCGGTAGGTTCGTCAGCGAAGACCAGCACAGGACGCGGCGCGAGCGCGCGGGCAATAGCCACGCGCTGCTGCTCACCGCCGGAAAGCTGGGCGGGATAGTGTTCGAGCCGGTGGCCAAGGCCGACAGCTTCCAGCTCGGCCCGCGCACGATCCTGCGCTTGCGGCATGCCGGCCAGTTCCATCGGTGTCGCGACGTTTTCGATTGCCGTCATCGTCGGCAGCAAGTGGAATGCCTGCAGAACCACGCCAATTCGGCCGCGCCGCGCCCGGGCAAGGGCATCTTCGTCCATCGCCGCGAAATTCTCGCCGGCCACGCTCAGAGTGCCGGATGAAGCGCGCTCCAATCCCGAAAGCACAGCCATCAGTGAACTTTTGCCCGATCCGGAAGGGCCAAGCAGCGCCAGAGCTTGCCCGGTGGGAACTGTCAGGCCAATCCCCTTGAGGATTTCGACTGCCGAATGGCCGCTGCCAAGGGTGAGCCGGAGATCGTGCGCGATGATCGCGGGGGAGGGACTTGTCACCGGGAGTAGATGGGATAGCTAGGTCGGCGCCGCAAGGAGTCGGTTGTATGAAATTGTATGCGCCTGCGGCCTTTTCCGCGCTTTTTCTCGTATCTTGCGGTCAGGACCAGTCTCCACAGGTCGAACCCACCAGCGCTGCGCGGGAACAGCTGCCACCGGAAGTACCGGTGATGGGCAAGGAACTGCGAGTGCTGGCGTTGGGAGACAGTCTGTTTGCCGGCTACGGCGTGAAGCGCGAAGAAAGCTATCCTGCCAGGCTGGAAGCAGCATTGCGCGCGCGCGGGATCAATGCCCGCATGAGCAATGCCGGCGTTTCGGGCGATACTTCGGCGGGCGGGCTGGAGCGGCTGGATTTTACCTTGTCCAGCCAGCCGCAGCCGCCAGAAATAGTGATCATCAGCCTTGGCGGCAACGACATGTTGCGCGGCCTGCCGCCCGAGCAGACTCGCGCCAATCTCGATGCCATTCTGACCCGGCTGCGCGCGCGCGGCATCAAGGTCGTGCTGATGGGGATGCTCTCTCCGCCCAACCTAGGGGCGGAATATCGCGCCAAGTTCGATCCGATTTATCCCGAGCTGGCGAAAAAGCACGGCGCTGCGCTGGTGCCGTTCTTCCTTCAGGCTGTGATCGACAAGCCGGATCTCGTGCAGGCCGATCATATCCATCCGACAGCGCGGGGAATTGAACAAATCGTGGCGGCGACTGCGGGTGAAGTGGCCAAGGCGGCGGAGTGAAGTGGAGCGATTCTCCACGGTGCTTACCCTTCCCGAATTACACTGCCGTCGCTGACCCGCCATACAGCCGCTTCCCCTGCGATGCTCTCGAAAGGGGCAAGCTCAGTGCCCGTGAGCCAGACCTGCGCGCCGCTGCTGCGCAGCCGTTCGAACAAGGCATCGCGGCGCAGCGGATCGAGGTGTGCGGCCACTTCGTCCAGCAGCAGCAGGCGCGGGCGCTCGGACCCGAGAAGCCCGGCATGGGCGAGAACAATGGCGATCAGCATCGCTTTTTGTTCACCGGTCGAGCAGGCGGCGGCGGTCTGGGCTTTCTCGGCCATGGTAACCGCCAGTTCGTCACGGTGCGGGCCTGTCAATGTGCGCTGGGCTGCCCTGTCGCGTCCGCGGCCATCCCGCAGCGCTGCGGCCAGTTCAGCCTGCATGATCGGTCCGCCCGGCACGTAGGCGAGTGAGGGGCGGGCAAAAGGGCCAGCGGGCAGGGCTTCCAACGTGCGATCGAGCCGCCGGGTCATGACTTGGCGGGCCTGCGCCACCATGGCGCCCGCCTCGGCTATTTGCGCCTCGATACCGTCCAGCCAGGCGGCTTCCGGCTCGCGAGGATCGGAAAGCAGCCGGTTGCGCTCACGCAGGGCCGCTTCAAGCCGGGATGCATTGCGGGCGTGGCTCGGGGCGAGCGCCAGCACGAGCCGATCAAGAAACCTTCGCCGGGCTCCGGCCCCTTCGGCGAAAAGACGGTCCATTGCAGGCGTAAGCCAGCCGATGGACAGCCATTCGGCCAGCCCCAGCGCAGTGGCTCGCGCGCCATTTACTTGGACAATCCTGCGCCCCGGTCGGTCTGCCGCCGCGCCTGTGCCCAGTCGCACATGGCCCTCGTTCGTCGTCAGATCGGCGCTGACGGCAAAATCGCCACTTCCACCCTGCCGGGCCATCTCGGCCAGCGGTTGGTGACGAAGGCCCCGGCCGGGGGCGAATAGCGATATGGCTTCGAGCACATTCGTCTTGCCCGCGCCGTTTTCCCCCACCAGCAAGTTGAAGCGCGCGGTATGCTCAAGCGCGGTCTCGCGGTGATTGCGAAACTGGCTCAGCAGAATGCGATCAAGCACCTGTTGCTAGACCGCGTCTGCCTTGGCGAATGGCGAGAATTCGGTGCCGGTGTCATAGACATCGACTCCCTCGCGCGCCTTGATCCAGCCGACCACTGCGTAAGTCACAGGCGTGAGAATCGCTTCCCAGGCCACTTTCATCGCCCAGTTCGTGACCATCACGGTCAGCACCGCATTGGTTTCCCAAACGCCCAGGAAAGCCACCGGATAGAAAATGGCGCTGTCGACGGCCTGGCCGAACACGGTCGAACCAATGGTGCGCGTCCACAGATGTTTGCCCTTGGTCAGGATCTTCATTTTGGCGAGGACGAAGGAGTTGACGAATTCGCCAGCCCAGAAAGCCACCATCGAGGCCAGAACGATGCGGGGGACTTGCCCGAACACGCTCTCGTACGCTGCCTGGCCATCCCACCCGGCAGCCGGCGGCATGGCGACAACCACCCAGCTCATGAAGGCCATGAATACCAGCGCGGCAAAGCCCGCCCAGATGCAGCGGCGGGCATTGGCATAGCCATAGACCTCAGTCAGCACGTCGCCGATGACGTAGGAAACGGGAAAAAACAGGATGCCCGCGCCGAATGTGAACCCGCCGATTGTGGACAGCTTGGCCGCGCCAATCAGGTTCGAAAGCAGCAGGATGGCAACGAAGGCCGCCAGGACATAATCGAAATAGCGGAAATGCCGGCGCGCACCGGCATTGCCATCAAGCGGGGTCAGGTTCTGGTCCATGATCAATGCCTAACGTGGTTTGCGCGCCGCGCAAGACGCGACTATGGCGAATGCACAGCGCGCCCGTAGCTCATCTGGATAGAGCGCGAGACTTCTAATCTTGAGGCAGCAGGTTCGAGTCCTGCCGGGCGCGCCAGTTTGCTCTCACGCACTCTACCCTCTGGGCTATTTCCGCTTGGCCGTAGCCGCGGGTTGCCCTTCGATCGGATAGCCGCGCTCCTTGTAATCGGGGATCACCAGCCACAGCGTACCGTCGCGTTCAACCTTGTGGGGGGAGACCGTCACGACCGGTGTGACGGCGCAGTGCGCCTCGGCCTCGCGGAATGAGCCGAACAGCGCGAGGCGATCGAGATTGCGGCGGGTAGGGAAGATCACGCTTATCTCACCCGCATCGGCCAATTCGAGCGCGCGCGCGGCGCTGCACCAGAATAATCGTGTGTTCTCGGTGGCATCGACGGTAATATCGACTGCGCCAGTGCCGAGGTCGGCAAGGAAGAAGCGGGTGTCGAATGTGCCATGGGCGGGCGGGCACCAGCGCGCGAAGGACACGAGATGATCGGGTGCCAGCTCCCAGCCGAATTGCTCCAGCACCGGGGCGAGAGCGCCTTTTTCGAGAAGGAGCGCCCGCGCTTCTCGGGCTTCATCTCCGGAAACCTTGCGGGTAATGCCAATGGCAAGGCCCGTTTCTTCCAACGTTTCGCGGATCCCGGCAATGCGGGCTGAAAGCACTTCGATATCGGCAGTGGGATCAAGGCGCGCAGCAAGCTCGCCATCTTCCGGATCAATCCTCCCGCCGGGAAATACAGCCGCGCCGCCCGCGAAGCGCATTTCCTTGGCCCGCTGCACCATCAGCAGTTCGGGCGGCCCGCCCTGGGGAGAATTACGAAAGATAACGACCGTGGAAGCCGGAATGTGGCCTTCGACGTCGGGGAAAGGATAAGTCATGGCGCATCACTCGCGCGGGCAGGCACTGGTGGCAAGTTAAATTGCGAATCCGGGATTTTTGTCGGAAATCTTGACAGATGCTGTTGCGCCGCTTCGCCGCCACTCTGCAAAAATGGCGAAAACAAGCCAGTTTTTAAAACTGGCACGGCCCCTGCATAGTAGCGGATACCCCCAAAGCAGTCTCGAATAGAGGCGGGGCTGAAACAGTCTCATCAGCCCCGCCTCCCCGAGAACCTCCCGGAAAATCAGAGCAAAATGAATGGTCTCAGCTGGCCTTGGCGACCTGCGCCTGCTGCATCAGCTGATGCAGTTCACCGGCTTCGTACATTTCCATCATGATGTCGCTGCCGCCGACGAATTCGCCCTTCACATAGAGCTGGGGAATGGTGGGCCAGTCCGAATAGCTCTTGATGCCCGAACGGATTTCCATGTCCTGGAGGACATCGACAGTTTCATACGACACGCCGAGATGATCGAGAATGGCAATCGCCCGGCTTGAAAAACCGCACTGCGGGAACAGCGGCGTGCCTTTCATGAACAGGACTACGTCATTTTTGCTGACCAGGTCGGCAATGCGGGCTTGGGCGTCGGACATGGGATGCGGGTATCCTGCTTGAATGGGTGTGTTGGAAGTCAGGTGGGGAGCGCAGTGGTCAGTTGCAAGGCATGCAGCTGACCGCCCATGCGGCCGCCCAGAGCTTCATAGACCAGCTTGTGCTGCGCCACGCGCGGCTTTCCAGCGAATGCCGCGGAAACGACGTGCGCGGCATAGTGGTCGCCGTCGCCCGCCAGATCGGTAATCGTTACTTGCGCATCGGGCAGGGCAGCCTTGATCATTGCCTCGATCTCGGAAGCCGCCATTGCCATCAGTTTTCGCCCATCAGCATGCGCTTGGCTTCGATCGCCTTGGCGGCGAGAGCGGTGCGAACTTCGGCCTCGTCGGCCTCCACGCCGGCGGATGTCAGATCGCCGAGCAATTTGCGGATTACGTCTTCGTCGCCAGCTTCTTCGAAATCGGCCTGAACCACGCTTTTGGCATAAGCATCGGTCTCGGCTGCCGAGAGGCCCATGCGCTCTGCCGCCCATTGGCCCAGCAGACGGTTGCGGCGGGCAGTGACGCGGAACAGCATTTCCTCGCCAAGGGCAAAGTGGGCTTCTTCGGCGCGTTCGCGATCATCAAAAGTGGTCATCGTAGGGTCCTCGGGAATTTCAACTGGCGTTAGGATGCGCGAAGCGCGGTTTCAATCCTGTATCGTTCAGGCCCGATCCTATCACGCCGCCAGCGGCGCGGCGACTGCGAGAAATGGCAGGGTTTCGCGGGCGCGCGCTTCGTGGGCGGAAATGTCGCTATCCTGTGCCATGGTCAGGCCCACTTCGTCCAGACCGCCAATCAGGCAGTGCTTGCGAAACGGATCAATTTCGAAGCTGAAGCGATCCTGAAACTGGGTGGTGACAGTCTGGCTTTCCAGATCGACATCGATGGGGTCTGTCTTCGCCACTTCCATCAGCCGGTCAATGGCCGGCTGCGGCAGCTCCACGGTAAGAATACCGTTCTTGAAAGCATTGCCGGAAAAGATGTCCGAGAAACTGGGGGCAATCACGCACGATACGCCCATGTCGAGCAAGGCCCAGGCGGCATGTTCACGGCTGGAGCCACAGCCGAAATTGTCGCCCGCGATCAGGATCGGGGCGCCGGCATATTCGGGATCATCAAACACATTGCCCGGTTCCTTGCGGACGGCTTCGAACGCACCTTTGCCCAGCCCTTCGCGGGTAATGGTCTTCAGCCAATGCGCCGGTATGACGACGTCGGTATCGACGTTCTTGCGGCCGAACGGGATGGCGCGGCCTGAAACCTTGCTGATCGCCTGCATCAATCGGTCTCCGGACCCTTGAGTGCGGGCGGATTCTTGCGAAGGGGCAATTTGCGGCGTCCTGCATAGAGCAGGGCGGCGGCGAGAGCGGCGGAACCGACGGCAACTCCGGCAATCGCGGCCTTTGCGGCCCAGGCCGGCTTTTCCTTGTTTTCAGTCATGCCTTCCCTATGTCCATCGCCGCACCGGGTTTCAAGGGCGCAGGCCAACAAATTGCCGATTTTGCGGCGCAGGCAGCGTGCAGTCAGTCGAGCAGTCGGCGCAGTTCGAGCCAGCTCTGCAATTTGTCAGCATAGGTGATGCGGCAATGGGCGGCGCTGCTTGAGGGCAGGCTGATGGCAGAACAAGGGGCCGGGTTGCCGAGTTGGCGCAGTCCGATAGCCGCAGCCTTGCCGCCGTTGAAACCGAGCCCCCGCAAGCGCGGCAGACGGCGAACCAGCGCGAGCAGATCGTGAGCCACGGGCTGCTGTATCGCCGCATCGGCGCTGGTGTTCCGTGTCGCGCTTTGCACCACGTCCCACAGACCAACGCCGCGCTCAAGCAGTGCGGTCAGTCGGTCTGCATAGCCAAGCGAGACCAGATCAGCGTCCAGCACGCCGCCTATCAGGCGCCAGAACTGGTTGGTGGGATTGGCATAGTATTGCTGCCTTGCGAGCGAGATTTCGCCCGGCAAGCTTCCCAGCACGATAACCGTCGTACGCGCATCGCAAACTGCGTCGAACGACGATTTGCGCATTAGCCCACGAGTTCGCGCACGTCCGTCAGCCTGCCCGTCACCGCAGCGGCAGCCGCCATCGCCGGGCTGACCAGGTGGGTGCGGGCGCCCGGACCCTGGCGGCCAGTGAAATTGCGGTTGCTGGTCGATGCGCAGCGCTCGCCGGGGGGCACTTTGTCCGGGTTCATGCCAAGGCAGGCCGAGCAGCCCGGCTCGCGCCATTCCAGTCCGGCATCGGTAAACACTTTGTCCAGTCCTTCGGCTTCGGCCTGCGCCTTGACCAGTCCGGAGCCGGGCACGACAATCGCCCACTTCACGTTGGCGGCCTTCTTGCGCCCCTTGAGCACTGCTGCGGCAGCGCGCAGGTCTTCGATCCGGCTGTTGGTGCACGAGCCGATGAACACATTCTGGACTTCGACATCTTGCATCCGCGTGCCCGGGGTGAGGCCCATATATTCAAGGCTGACGCGCGCGGCCTCCTGTTTGGAGGGATCGGCAAAGCTCTCGGGCGATGGAACGACACCGCCGATGGCGACAGTGTCTTCCGGGCTGGTGCCCCAGGTGACTGTCGGCTGGACGTCGCTCGCCTGGATGACAATCGACTTGTCGAATGAGGCACCCGGATCGGTCGCCAAGCTCTTCCACCAGGCAACCGCCTTGTCCCAGTCTTCGCCCTTCGGGGCATAAGGCCGACCCTTGAGATAGGCGAAAGTGGTTTCGTCAGGCGCGATCAGCCCCGAACGCGCGCCGCCTTCGATTGCCATGTTGCAGACTGTCAGGCGCCCTTCGATCGACATGTTCTCGAAAACCGGCCCGCGAAACTCGATCACGTGGCCCGTGCCGCCCGCCGTGCCGATCACGCCGATGATATGCAGTACAAGGTCCTTGGGCGTAATGCCGGGTCCCAGGTCGCCTTCGACGCGCACTTCCATCGTCCTGGACTGCTTGAGCAGCAAGGTCTGAGTGGCCAGAACGTGTTCGACTTCACTGGTGCCAATGCCGAAGGCTAGCGCGCCAAGGCCGCCGTGGCAGCTGGTGTGGCTGTCTCCGCATACGATTGTCGCGCCTGGCAGCGAAAAGCCCTGTTCGGGTCCGACGACATGGACAATGCCCTGCTCGGCATCGGCATCGGCAATATACCGGATTCCGAAGGCAGGCGCATTGGCTTCCAGAGCGGAAAGCTGGGCCGCACTTTCGGCATCGGCAATTGGTATGCGCTTGCCCGCGCCGTCGCGCCGCGCAGTCGTCGGCAGGTTGTGATCGGGAACTGCGAGCGTCAGATCGGGGCGGCGCACTTTTCGACCGGAAACGCGCAGTGCCTCGAAAGCCTGCGGGCTGGTCACTTCATGGACCAGATGGCGGTCGATATAGATCAGGCAAGTGCCGTCATCGCGGCGCGAGACGACGTGGGCGTCCCAGATCTTTTCGTAAAGGGTGCGAGTTTTGCTTGTCATGATGCCCTGCGACCTAGTTAGCCGAGGGTGCGATGGCAAGGTGTGCCAGGCAAATGGGACGCTATTCCGCCCTCGTCCAGATCCAGGTTCCGCAAATCGTCAGGACGGCGATCGAAATCAGCACCCATGGCCAGCCGACTGTCAACCAGGTGAAGCCCACACCGACAGTCATGGCGGTTATAGCCGCGATCTTGGCCCGCCTGCCGATTGCCCGCCGTTCACGCCAGTCGCGCAGCGAAGGGCCGTAGTGCGGATGGTCGAGCAGGTGTTGTTCCCAGGCCGGGTGGCTGCGGGCAAAGCAGAATGCGGCCAGCAACAGGAACGGCACTGTCGGCAAGATCGGCAGGAATGCGCCGATGATGCCAAGACCCAGCGCGGCAAATCCGCAGCAGAGATAAATGATGCGGGCCAAGCCGGGTTCAGCTGACCGCGAGCCGCGCCGCGGTTTCCCGGATAAGCGCGATCATGTTGGGCACGCCCTGGGTGCGGTTGGAACTGAGCTGCCGGGTGAGTTCGAACGGGGCGAGGTCGGCAGTGATGTCCCGGGCGGCGACGTCGGCGGCGGGCAGATCCTGCACCGCGGCAATCACAAGTGCGACAATGCCTTTGGTGATGGCGGCATTGCTGTCCGCCAGGAAATGCAGCGTGCCGTCGTCGTTGATTGTCGGATAGACCCAGACACTTGCCGAACAGCCGCGCACCAAGGTGGCGTCGGTCTTCAGTGCGGCCGGCATGTCATCCAGCTCGCGGCCCAGTTCGATCAGCAGGCGGTATCGTTCATCACCGTCGAGAAAGAGGTATTCCTCGCGAATATCATCCAGAGTGCGCATTGCGGGCGGCTTAGCAGGTCTGCGGCAGGGGTCTAGATGCTCAGACCGTTGCGATGCTTCGCGAGCCAGATTGGACTTGCCAAATCCGCTAGTTTCGCCTAAAGGAAGCAAATCCCGACATTGTTAGCAACGTTTGGGCTGGCGCCGGAAGGGGCCGGCGCGAAACTCCGTTGTCGCATTTGTCGGCTATGGAGTTTGCATGGCGGATATTGCGCGCATTGTCGAAATGGTCGAGCCCGAGGCGAAAGCACTGGGCTTTGATCTCGTGCGCGTGAAGATCTTCGGCAAGGCCGAGGCTGGCGACGGTGATGAGCGCGCGTTGCAGATCATGGCCGAACGGCCCGACACCGGCCAGTTGGTGATCGAGGATTGCGCCTCGCTGTCACGCCGCATTTCAGATCGGATCGATGCGCTGGAAGAACAGGGCATTGAACTGATCGAGGGCGCTTACCGGCTCGAAGTCTCATCGCCGGGTATTGACCGCCCGCTCACTCGCCCCAAGGACTATGCCAATTGGGCCGGGCATGAGGCCCGCGTTCAGCTGGCCGCGCCTGTCGATGGCAACCGCAAGACGCTGCAGGGCGAACTTGCCGGGATCGAGGGCGATCAGGTTACGATCAACGACAAGAAGTCGGGCACAGTGTCTTTTCCGCTGTCCGACATCATTTCCGCCAAGCTGGTCTTGACCGACCGGCTGATTGCCGCCACGCGCCCGCTTGACGTTAGCGGTGCCGACGAACTTCTCGAAGAACAGGAAGACTGAATATGGCCAGTCCGATTTCCGCCAACCGCGCTGAACTGCTCGCGATTGCCACCTCCGTGGCGACCGAGAAGATGATCGACAAGTCGATCGTCATCGAGGCGATGGAAGAAGCGATCCAAAAGAGCGCGCGCAGCCGCTATGGCGCGGAGAACGACATTCGCGCCAAGCTCGATCCGCGCACCGGCGATTTGCGTTTGTGGCGCGTTGTCGAAGTGGTCGAGGAAGTGGAAGACTACTTCAAGCAGGTTGATCTGAAGCAGGCCGAGAAGCTCCAGCCGGGCGCCAAGGTCGGCGATTTCATCGTTGATCCGCTGCCCGCAGTTGAACTTGGCCGCATCGATGCCCAGTCCGCCAAGCAGGTGATCTTCCAGAAAGTCCGCGATGCCGAGCGTGAGCGCCAGTTCGAGGAATTCAAGGACCGCGCCGGCGAAATCATCACCGGGGTGATCAAGTCGGTCGAATTCGGCCATGTGATTGTCAACCTGGGCCGCGCCGAGGGCGTGATCCGCCGCGACCAGCAAATCCCGCGCGAAGCCGCCCGTGTCGGTGAGCGCGTGCGCGCCTACATCATGAAAGTGGAGCGCAACAATCGCGGTCCGCAGATCTTCCTCAGCCGCGCGCATCCCGAATTCATGAAGCTGCTGTTTGCGCAGGAAGTGCCCGAGATTTACGACAACATCATCGAAATCAAGGCCGCCGCCCGCGATCCGGGCAGCCGTGCCAAGATTGGCGTGATCAGCCGCGATTCCAGCATCGATCCGGTCGGCGCCTGCGTCGGCATGAAGGGCAGCCGCGTGCAGGCCGTCGTGCAGGAGCTGCAGGGCGAAAAGATCGACATCATTCCGTGGAGCGAAGATACCGCAACTTTCGTCGTCAACGCGCTGCAACCTGCCACTGTCAGCCGCGTCGTCATCGATGAGGAGGAAAGCCGCATCGAGGTCGTGGTTCCCGACGATCAGCTGAGCCTTGCCATTGGCCGCCGCGGCCAGAACGTGCGCCTGGCCAGCCAGTTGACCGGCAGCCAGATCGATATCCTTACCGATGCCGAGGCAAGCGAGAAGCGCCAGCGCGAATTCGCCGAACGCTCTAAGATGTTCGAGGAAGAGCTCGACGTCGACGAAACGCTTTCGCAGCTGCTGGTGGCCGAAGGCTTCAGCGAGCTGGAGGAAGTGGCCTACATCGAACTGTCCGAGCTGGCATCGATCGAAGGCTTTGATGAGGAACTGGCCGAAGAACTGCAAAGCCGCGCGCTCGAGGCGCTGGAACGCCGCGAATCCGCCAACCGCGAAGCGCGCCGCGCGCTGGGCGTCGACGATGCCCTGGCCGACATGCCGCATCTGACCGAAGCCATGCTGGTCACGCTGGGCAAGGCGGGCATCAAGACGCTCGACGATCTCGCCGATCTCGCCACTGACGAACTGATCGCCAAGAAGCGCGGCGAACAACGCCGCCGCGAAGGCTCTGCTCCTGCACAACGCCGTGACAAGCGCGACGAGGACAAGGGCGGCGTGCTGGGCGAATATGGCCTCTCGGAAGAGCAGGGCAACGAAATCATCATGGCTGCGCGCGCGCACTGGTTCGATGACGAACCAGGTGAAGAGGAGGCCGCCGATGCGGATTCCTCACAATGACCCGCTAAGCTCTGGGAGCCTCGACACGCCCGAACGGGCCAGACGCGGCGGATCGACAGCAGCCGATCCGGAGAGAAAGTGCGTCCTGACGGGCGACAATGGCCCGCGCGATGAACTGATGCGCCTGGCGATCTCGCCTGATGGCCTCGTCCTGCCCGATGTGCTGGCAAAAGCACCGGGCAGGGGGGCATGGATCGGCGTGTCTCGCCCAGAGCTTGAAGCCGCGATCGCCAAGGGCAAGCTAAAAGGCGCTTTGGCGCGGGCCTTTAAGGGCGCTTCACTGACCATTCCCGACGATCTTGCCGATCGCTGCGAAGCTGCGCTGCTGCGCGCGTTCACCGATCGGCTGGGCTTGGAGATGCGCGCCGGCCACTTGCTGTTGGGCGCCGAACGCATTGCTGAAAAGGCGCGTGGCGGCCGCGTGGCATGGCTGGCGCATGCCGCCGATGCCAGCGAAGACGGCGCGCGCCGGATCGATCAGGCCTGGCGCGTGGGCGAGGAAGAAGAAGGCAGCGGGAAGGCAGGTGTGCGCTTGCCACTGGACCGCGCGGCGCTGTCTGTGGCATTGGGGCGCGAAAATGTCGTCCACCTGGCGCTTACCGCTCCCGCGGCAGCGAAAAGGATCGACGGCCTGCTCCGCCGCCTGGTGCATTTTCTTGGGCCGCGAAACCAGGGGCAGGACGACGTAACGAAGCCAAGTGATGCAGGCGAACGGGCGGCAGGCAATGCCGGTCCGGTTGCCGAGACGACTGAATGAGACCGAAGGGCGTAAACTGGAAATGACTGATTCTACAGACAAACCGACTCTGGGCCGCAAGCCGCTTGGCCTGAAGACCTCGGTGCAGGCGGGCGAGGTCAAGCAGACCTTCAGCCACGGCCGCACCAATAAGGTCGTGGTCGAAGTCAAGCGCCGCAAGCTGATCGGCAAGCCAGGCGAAGCTGCGCCGGTCGCCGCTCCTGAGCCTGAAGTCGTGGTCGAGGCGCCCAAGGCGCCGCCCCCCAAGGCTCCGCCGCCAGTCTCGGCCGAAAGCCGTCAGGAAATGCAGACGCGCCTGCTGCGCGAAGCCGAGGAAGCCCGCCTTGCCTCGCTTGAGGCAGCCAATCGCCGCGAGCAGGAAGAGCGGCAGCGCCAGGCCGAGCGCGAGCGCGCCGCTGTCGAACAGAAGTCGACTGGTACTGCTGAAGCCGCTGCACCGGCTCCGGCTCCCGAGCCGGTCGCCGCAGTGGAAGCGCCTGCCGAGCCCGAGGCTGCCGCAGTGGAAGCGACTGCCGGCGAAGCGACAACCGAGACCACTTCGGAAGCCACCCAGCAGGCCGTCAGTCCGCGCCGTTTCACGCCGGTTGCCGCGCCCAAGCGCCCGGAACCCGCGCCGAAAAAGATTGTCCACCCGCGCGACAAGACTGGCGACAATCGCCGGCAGTCCGGCAAGCTGACTGTCACACGCGCACTTAATGAGGACGAAGGCGCCCGTGCCCGCAGTCTCGCGGCACTGAAGCGTGCTCGTGAGAAGGAAAAGCGCGCGCACTTCGCCGGCCAGCATCAGCCGCGCGAAAAGCAGGTGCGCGACGTGATCGTGCCCGAAGCAATCACCGTCCAGGAGCTGGCCAACCGTATGGCCGAAAAGGGCGCGGATCTGGTGAAGGCGCTATTCAAGATGGGTGTGCCGGTAACGATCAACGAAGTGATTGACCAGGATACCGCCGAACTGCTGGTGACCGATTTCGGCCACAATATTCTTCGCGTTTCCGAGAGCGATGTCGATATCGATCACGAGGCCGATGTCGATGATGAAGCGACATTGGTCGCCCGTCCCCCCGTGGTCACCATCATGGGCCACGTCGATCACGGCAAGACCAGCCTGCTTGACGCACTTCGCGGCACTGATGTCGTCAGGGGCGAAGCCGGCGGGATCACCCAGCATATCGGCGCATACCAGATCAAGACCAAGAGCGGCGCCCTGATCACCTTCCTCGATACGCCGGGCCACGAAGCCTTCACTGAAATGCGTCAGCGCGGAGCCAATGTGACCGATATTGTCGTGTTGGCAGTGGCCGGTGACGACGGGCTGATGCCGCAGACGGTCGAGGCGATCAATCACACCAAGGCCGCCGGCGTGCCGATGATCGTGGCGATCACCAAGGCCGACAAACCGGAATATGCCGCGCAGAAAATCCGCGAGCGCCTGCTGGAACATGAAGTCATTGTCGAGGCCATGTCCGGCGATGTTCAGGACGTGGAAGTTTCGGCCAAGACCGGGGCAGGGCTCGATGAGCTGATCGAGAAGATCCTGCTCCAGGCGGAACTGCTCGAACTGAGAGCAAACCCGGAGCGTGCGGCAGAAGCGACAGTGATCGAAGCCAAGCTCGACAAGGGCAAGGGCCCGCTCGCCACCGTGCTGATCAACCGCGGCACGCTGAATGTCGGCGACATCCTCGTCGTCGGCACCCAGTCCGGCCGTGTGCGCGCCATGCTCGATGACAAGGGCCGCCAGATCAAGTCCGCCCCTCCCGCCTTGCCGGTGGAAGTGCTGGGCCTGTCGGGCGTGCCAATGGCAGGCGACACCCTGACAGTCGTGGAAAGCGAGGCACGTGCCCGCGAAGTGGCGACCTATCGCCATGAACAGGCCACAGTGAAGCGCACGACGACTGCGCCCGCCAGCCTCGAAAACATGTTCTCCGCACTGGCCGACAAGGCCAAGGTCATCGAATATCCGGTGGTGGTGAAGAGCGACGTGCAGGGTTCGACCGAGGCCATCGTCAATGCGCTCAACCGCATTTCGAACGACGAGATCAAGGTCCGCGTGCTGCAATCGGGCGTGGGTGCGATCACGGAAAGCGATGTGACGCTGGCCGCCGCGTCGGGCGCGCCGATCGTCGGCTTCAATGTCCGCCCCAATGCCAAGGCGCGCGAGATGATCGAGCGCCAGAAAGTGCGGATGAAGTACTTCGACGTGATCTATCACCTCACCGAAGACATCGCCAAGGAAATGGCGGGCATCTGGGGTCCGGAGCGGATCGAAACCGTCGTCGGCCGTGCCGAGATCAAGGACATCTTCCCTGCCGGCAAGCGCGACAAGGCGGCAGGTCTGCTCGTCACCGACGGCTATATCCGCAAGGGCATCCACGCCCGCATTACCCGCGACGACGTCATCATCACCAAAACGACGGTCGCCTCGCTGCGCCGCTTCAAGGACGATGTGGCGGAAGTGCGCGCGGGCCTGGAATGCGGCGTTGTGTTGGCGGATACCAACGACATCAAGCCGGGCGACGTGCTGGAGACCTTCGAGGTGGAGATGCGCGAGCGGACGCTTTAAGCGCGGAAATTCCTGCGCTTGCCCCGCTACGTCGCCTTGTTCGGCTCGATCAATGTTGGGCGCAACCGGCTGACTATGGCTGACTTGCGCGCAGCGTTCGAGGCCGAAGGGTTCGCCAATGTCGAAACGGTGGTGGCGAGTGGCAATGTGCTGTTCGATCACCCCGAAAGGCCCGACGAGGGGCTGGAGGAAAAGCTCGGCCTGATGATGCATGAGCGCTTCGGGTTTGACAGCGTTGCTCTGGTCCGTTCTCGCGCTGCTCTGGCGGCGGCGATTGCCGACAACCCTTTTGCGGCGGACGGCGAGGAGCAGTTCGTCCACACGCTGTTCCTCGATGGCCCGGTCGATGCCGATGACTTTGCCCGGCTCGACAAGGACCGCACCGGGCCAGAGCGGCTCAGCATGGGTGACCGGGCGCTGCATATCGACTATTGCGCCGGAGTCGGTGAGAGCAAGCTGGTCGGTGCATTCATCGAGCGGCGGCTGCACCTTCGCGGCACTGCGCGCAGTCTGCGCTCGATGCGGCGGATTCTGGCGAAAATGGACGCGGAACAAGGATAAGGTCTGAGATCATGGCGCGCCAACCGGCTACTCCCGAAACCCGATCCGTCCGCCTGCTGAAAGTGGGCGAGCAAGTGCGTCATGTCCTGTCCGAACTGCTGATGCGCGGGGAAGTGCACGACGATGTGCTCGCGTCGCACTCGGTCTCGGTCACGGAAGTGCGCATGTCGCCCGATTTGCGCCACGCCCATGTCTACGTGAAACCTTTGCTCGGTGCGGATGAAGAGCTGGTGCTCAAAGCACTGCGCACCAACACAGCCTACTTCCAGCGCGAGGTCGCCGGTCGGCTCAAGCTCAAATATGCGGCGAAACTGAAATTCATGGCTGACGAGAGCTTCGATGTTGCCGCGCATATCGAGAGCCTGCTGTCTGATCCCAAGGTTGCCCGCGACCTGGATGATTAGGTTGGCACCATGCGCGCACGGATGGTGATCGTGACTTTGTTGCCGACAACCAAAGGATAGGCCGTCATGCCATAATTGCGGCGGTTGATTGCCATGGTGCTGGAGAAACTGATCGCCTCGCGCCCGGTGTTGCTGGCGGGAGCCTGATCGAAGCGCACGCTCAGAACTTCGGCCCGCGTGATCCCGCGCGCGGTAAGCTCGCCCGTCACTAGCGCAGTCTGGCTGCCTGTCATCCGCATGTTGTGCCCGATGAAGCGCACAGTGGGAAAGCGCTCGACATCGAAGAAGTTTGGCCCCTTCAGCCTTGCAAGCGTGACGCGATCCCCCGCCCGCAATGCGCGCGCATTCAGTGTGACATTGAGGTCGATTGATTCAGGATGGCCGGGATCGAGCACGATCGTTCCGCTGGCCTCGGGAAATTGCGCTGTTTTGCTGGCAATGCCGAAAAAAGCGACGCGCGCGCTGATCTGGCTGGTGGCGGCATCCAGCACGAAGCTCTGCGACGTGGCGGACGGCGCGGCATGTGCGGCAAGGCCGGTGGCCAGCAGCAAGGCAGCGCAGGCGCGGCGCAGCAACATGTCGCGAGTCTCTCCCCGAGGCGAAGTCGAGCGTTGAAAAGTGCGCCGCGCAGCCTAGTGATGTCAATGCGATGTGAATGCATCTGGCAGGAAAGGGCGTCCATTGGCCGATTTCGTATTTTTGCACGGCGGCGGGCAGGGAAGCTGGGTGTGGAACGAGGCAATTGCCGCGATGCAGACGCAATCGGGCAGTGCGCACCGATATCTGGCGCTGGACGGACCGGGATGCGGCGCGAAGCGCGGGCAGGACACCTCCGGCTATGACTTTGCCGGCATCACTGCAGAGCTGGTGGCCGATATCGAAGCATCAGGGATGAGCGACGTCGTGCTGGTAGGACACAGCCAGGCAGGCCTGTCGATGCCAGCCATGGCCAAGTTGCGGCCCGATCTGTTTGCGCGGCTGATTTGTGTTTCCTGCGCGGCGCCTGAGCAGGGCCTCAATGCGGTCGAAATGGCAATGCAGCGCATGCACCGCGAAGAGCACCCGTTCAACGATGCGGATCTCAGCCCGCGCGAACGCAGCCGCGCGCTGTTCTGCAGCGATATGCCTAATGCACAGGCCGAGGCTTTTCTTGACAAGCTGGGCTTCGATCAATGGCCGGCGGTTTGCTATACGCACAACGACTGGGCTTACGATCATCTCGCCGCGCTGCCAGTCAGTTACGTGCTCTGTCTGGAGGACGTGATCATGCCGCTCGAATGGCGGCAAGTCTTCGCCAGGCGGCTTCACGCCCGGTCGACGCCGCGCATCGATTGCGGGCATCAGGCGATGAACACGCGGCCTTGGGCGCTGGCAGAAATATTGCTGGCCGAAGCAGCCGCTTGAGGCCAGACGACCTTCCATGAACGAAACCCTTTTCCAAGCCTCGACGCTGATCCTGCCGCTGATATTCGCCATCGTCTTCCATGAAGTGGCGCATGGCTTCACCGCGCGGCTGCTGGGTGATCCCACCGCGCAAGAGCAGAATCGGCTGACACTCAATCCGCTGCGCCACGTTGATCCCTTAGGCACGGTGATCCTGCCTGGGATTCTGGCATTGGCGCATGGGCCGATATTCGGCTGGGCCAAGCCAGTGCCGGTCAACAAGTGGCGCCTGCGCAATCCGCGCCTTGGCATGATGCTGGTGGCGGCGGCCGGTCCGGCAATCAATTTCTTCATGGCGGGGCTTGCCGCAGTGGGTTTGGGGGCGCTGCTGGCGATCTATGGCGAGGTCACCGAGCCAAGCCTGCCGGCGCGATTTGTTGCTGCCAATTTGATGAATTTCATCACCGTGAACATCTTCCTGGCCCTGTTCAATCTGCTGCCAATCCCGCCTTTCGATGGCAGCCATATCGTCGAAGGCCTGCTGCCGCGCTCAATCGCGCCAGTCTATGCGCGCTTCCACAAGTGGGGCATTCTCGCGATGATCCTGCTGATCGTCGTATTGCCGTGGGCGGTGCCAGGGTTTAATCCGGTATCGAAAGTGCTGTTGCCGCCATACGAATGGCTGGCATCCAAGTATCTTGCGATTGCCGCCGGGATCGCCGGGGCGTGAACAGTCCGCATGGTTGGATAATTCTCGACAAGCCGCTGGGCCTGGGATCGACCCAGGCCGTGGGCGCAGTGAAGCGCAATTTGCGCGAGGCTGGGTATGGCAAAGTCAAAGTCGGGCATGGCGGCACGCTCGATCCGCTGGCGAGCGGGGTGCTGCCGATTGCGCTTGGCGAAGCGACGAAACTGGCGGGACGGATGCTCGATGCCAGCAAGGTATACACCTTCACGGTGCAGTTTGGAGCTGAGACGGATACGCTCGATCTTGAAGGCAAAGTGACTGCCGAGAGCGACGTTCGGCCAAGTCTGGCGGAGATTGAGGCGGTTCTGCCGCGCTTCACCGGGCCGATCGCGCAAGTTCCGCCCGCCTATTCAGCGCTGATGGTCGATGGCCAGCGCGCTTATGACCGGGCGCGTGCGGGAGAAGTGGTGGAACTTAAGAGGCGACAGGTGAGAGTGTTTACGCTGGAAATCCTCCCCGGCACGGGGAGGGGGACCGCCGAAGGCGGTGGAGGGGGCTCGCCGCACGAACTGTGCTTGAACGATGACCCCCTCCACCACCCTGCGGGCGGTCCCCCTCCCCGTGCCGGGGAGGATTGCGTGACTCTCCAAGCCCACGTCTCCAAGGGCACTTACATTCGCTCACTCGCGCGTGACATTGCCCATGCCCTCGGCACAGTCGGTCATG